>WNGG01020912.1_pt1 | contig 15784 bp, 14 predicted proteins | sample 5400661 | NCBI WGS metagenome assembly WNGG01 (sample SAMN13153372, study PRJNA577476) | soil metagenome | isolation source: 100 cm soil or saprolite under Garry oak tree replicate 1 | place: USA:California | collected 2016-06-15
CAGATCTTCAAAGCACGGGTTGTGCCCGACAAGCATGGCGCATGAGCTTTCACCGGGCAAACCCGTGATCACCTTCATCAGCTCTGCAGACGAAGCTCCGTAAATTGATTCATCGAATCGAGGATCGATGTTGAGCTTGGCAGCTTTGATAACAGCTTCGATCGTCTCCCTGGCGCGAGTAGCCGGCGAGCTTATTATCAGATCGGGCAGCAGGCCGCGCCGGCGAAGCGCTTTTCCGATTCTCGGGGCGTCCCGCTTCCCGCGCTCAGCAAGCGGTCGATCGAAATCCGGGATCGAGGAATCATCCCAGCTCGATTTCGCATGTCGCAACAGAAGCAGGGTTTTCATCGCGCTGGCCTCCTCCGCGTCCTTCTTAGATGCTAGCGCAAGAACCGGTTTGGTTGAAGTCGAGTTCAAGCGGCGGAATCATTCTGAGATTGAGCAGGAGATTTAATGAATGTTGCTTACAACCCGTCATTGAACACGATACTATCGGTAAGCCGCGTCGCTCCAACATAAACGGCAAGCGACACGAGAGTCGGATCGGAAGCCGGCACTGCAGCAACAGAGTCGAGCCGCTCAGTATCGGTGATGGCGATGTAGTCAACGTGCGCGAGCGGCTCTGCTTCTATCACAGCGCGCATCGCGTCAATTAAGCGCGCCGAGTCTCTTTCGCCTTCGTTGTAAGCGGACTGGCAGCGATCGAGAGCGCGGCGCAGCGCTGTTGCAGCTTTTCGTTCTTGGGTATTCAGGAGGACATTGCTCGACGACAGCGCCAGTCCGTCCTCCTCTCTCACCGTTGGGCAGGCCACAAGCTCTGTATCCATTGCGAGATCCTTTATCAACTGCTTTGCTACGAGTACTCGCTGGGGATGCTTCATACCAAAGAAGACGAAGTGCGGACGGACTATGTTGAGCAGTTTTGTGGTGGCCGTTGCAACATGGTTCAGGTGTCCAGTTTGGCCGGCGCCTTCAAGCTTCTCACTTAGGCGTCTTACTGACACCGTTGTTGAGAACCCCTCGGGGAACATCTCCTCGTGAGTGGGCGCGAAGACATAATCCACCCCGCGAGTGGATGCAAGCTCCGCATCGCGAGGAAGATCAACCTCAACCGAGGACTCACCGTCCCGCGGCGCCAGGATTGAAAGTATGACCGCATCGCATAACTCTCTCGCGCGAGTAGCCAGGGAAAGGTGTCCTTCGTGGAGCCCGCCGCTGGTAGGCACGAGTAAGTTGAGACGTGCGCTATCCAGACACGGGACATGCTAATTTCGTGGTAGAAACTTTGTCCAAACAAAAAAGAGACGAAAGGAAGAAGGCGCTCAGCTCATCATTCAACGGGCGCAGTGAAGATGAAGGGCTCAGATCGAGTGCCATCGGGATTAAGGACCGTGAGAGTTACGGGCGAGCCGGGCGTAATTTTTCTACCGGCCTTCTTGCATCTCAATAGGTGCGAAAAGTCGTCGTCGTTCGCAGTGACCTGCGCTTCTCCATTCAACTCGACGACTGCGCCCATTTGAAAGTTTTCGCCCGAGACGAACAGCTTCTTGCCGTTCACCAATGCGCTAAAGATCTTCGGCGATGGCGACGCCATGCCGCCAATTGTGAAACGGCCGCTCCGCACTTCAACCGCATTGCCAGTCACAGTTGAGACCTGAAGTCGAATCCGGGCGCTTGTCGTTGGCTTATTTGGTACCGTCCATTCATAGCTAGTGACGCTAGGGTCTGTGGTACCAAGGAGTTGATTGTCCAGTGGAAAAGTCGCACCGTCATCGGTCGAATAGCGGAGGTCGTACCCGTTCACGCTTGACTTGTTAGTAACGTCCCACATGAACGTGTATGTTGATCCCACGGAAAGGGTCAAATTGTCGGGACGCGTAAGCAGATTGACGCTGACTACCGTGGAAGGTGAGTCGGAGGATGCGGTCGCAGTATAAATGAAATCCTCCCTGTTCGTGCCGTCGTTGTTGGCTGCGTTTCCTGCGGCAAAGAACCGAACTGCGCCGGTATCAGTTGAAGGTGCGGTCCAGCGAAACTGCCAGGTATGTCCGCCTGGAGTACCCGGAAAAGTCCCAAGGGGGCTGTGCTCGATATACTGTCTATCACCAATCGGGCTCCCGTCTGTTGCGATCTGCGTGTCGGAACCGAGTGGCGTAAGAGTCCCGGACCTATTGCCGATGCTGTCAATCGCAGTGAGTTGAAAACCCCAGCGCCGTCTTGAACTCGAAGAGTCCTGGACTTGAACCGACAGCGTGTATGGCTGAGAAGGTTGGTACACCGCCGGCGTGCCGCCGATTATCACGCGACCGGCACCCACATTGACAAGATGGTCGTCGTGGCAGGCCGTGCAGTCTCCGATGTCGCCAGGCGCCCCGGTGTGTCCCCGTTCCGGCCCGTTCTGGCTTGCATAGACCGTGAGCGCCACGACAAGGATGAGAAGCGCTGCGTGTATTTTGTGTTTGTTCGAAAGCGTGAACAAAGAACGAAACCTTTCCGGGAGAGCACCGCTGGCGGGAGGAACGGTTGCTTCAGGCCGAGCGGTTTCCCGCTCGGCCCGGTTAGTGTGGGCAATCACAGTAAGCCAATCGAGGGATACGAAGCGCCCAGGACAGACTTCGAGTCGTGATTAAGCCATTTATCCAGAATCTCGGCATAGATCGAACGAAGATCAAGGGTCTGCAGAGGGTTGCCGGTTCTATCAAGCGCTGTTGGCGCTATGGAAGGTTGATCACCAAGCAGCCCGCCGTGAACCCCATCGCCAATTACGAACCAAACCGATGCTCGTCCGTGATCATTCCCGAACGTGCCGTTCTCCTTTGGCCGGCGGCCAAACTCCGAATACGTCATGATCAGAGTGTTCTGACTGAGCCCGTGCGCGGCCAAATCATCATAGAACGCTTTGACCGCCTGCGAGAACTGCATGAGCAGCCCCGCATGCCCACCGTTGAGTTTGTCACGCTTGCCTTGGACCAACGCAATAAGATCCTGGTGATTATCGAACCCCCCTAACGCGACGTGAGCGAGCGTTGTCGTCGGGATCGTGACCATCAGTTGCGAGACCATCTTCAATGCATTGCCAAGGCCCGTGTTCGGATAGGTGGGATTGTACTTGGCGGTTTCAGTTTGAATGGTAGTAGCGTCCTTGTAGGCTTTGCTGCCGGTCGCGGCAATTGCTTCGATCAGACTTCCTGGAGCGAACGTCCTCGCATTCGTGGTTGTGAAGACCGGAACCTGATTGTTTCTTCCGTCGGTCTGAAATCGCCCATCTACCTGAAACGTGAACTGCTGGAAGCTCGCGATGCTGGGAATGACATAGTCAGAGTAAAACATTTGAGGCAGCGATCCGCCTATGGCTGCAGCCAGAAGTCCTTGCTGCCCGCCGAATGCTTGTTTCGCATACCTGCCGAGCCATCCACCATCGGGAATAGTCCCGTCTGTTCTCGCGCTCGCTATGTTCGTGGTTCCCTCGAAGTGCGAAGTGCTTTGGCCCTCTTCTCCCACGCCGAGAATCACCGCAACCTTTCCTGAGTTATAGAGGTCTCTGATCTCCTTCAGCCGAGGATGAAAGGCGAACCGGCTGTCGATCATTGTCGACACTCCAGCGTCATCGACGAGTTCAGTGTCCTTGAAGGAGATGTTTGGTCTATATGCGTAATAGTTTGAATCGGTGTATGGAATGACGGTATTCAAGCCGTCATTTCCACCAGCAAGCTGAATGACCACCAGCCTGCGCGCGAGATTGGCTTCCGGCTCTTGGCCGAACACCTTTCGAGTAAAGTCAAACTGCGGCATCAGCATGCTGGCGGTAACCGCCCCGACTCCTCGCTTGATGAATTGTCTTCTGGTCGTTGCCATAGGTCATCTCCTCCTAGTTCATCGAAAACTCGGGCAGGCTCATGATCAGGTGGATCAGGCCTCGAATCTTCTTGTCGACAGCCGCATCGGTCGACGGGTCCCATGTCACAGGATTACCGGCGTCGTCCTTTCCGAGATAGCTGCGGAGTGCGGTCTGCGTTGCCTTGTCTATAGAAACATTCAGCGCCGACAGGAAGTTGTTGACGGTCTTCTTGGTGCTAACCCTGGTGTACTTTCTGAGTTGATCAATCGTAAGGCCTGCACCGGGTGCGGCTGAACTAGCGGGCCTGGTAGTTGCGAAGGTATTTGCAACGTTGTACCGCGCCAACATGAGCGCGGTGTTGACGAAGCCAATGTTGAGGTCCCACCCAGAGACATCAGGAGGGTTAAAGACATCCATGCCAAGCTGCGCGGACCGAGCGTACTGGCTGTTATCGCGTCCGTCGATCGGGCCGCCTGGATTGAACTGCGCTCCAAGCATTCTTATCGGCTCCACCACGAACTCGACTGGCGTCTTCACCAGCGCGTAGAACGCGCGATCGCTGAAGAACTCATCTGAGGCGAAGATCGCCCGGACAAGCTCTTTGATCGAATGATTATTGTTCAGATAGACCTTGGCGAATCGATCCATCGTTGCCTTGTCAGCGCTGCTTTCGAGATCGATCGGATAGACGAAGAAATCGAAAAGCTTCTTCACCAGGTATCGCGACGTTGCCGGTCGCCGCGCAATGACGTCGATCACGTCGGTTCCGTCGAGGTTGCCGGTTGTCTGAAACGGCGTTCCCGAATAAATCGTCTTGCTCCCCGCATCGTGATTAGCGTCATTCCGCCGGAAGGCGTAGACAAACGGGTCGTTCGCGTTCGGCCGGACGAAGTTCCATCCGGTGAATGCCCGCGCGATTTCCTTGATGTCGTCTTCGGTGTAGTTTTTCTCACCGGTGACTACATCAAAGATGCCCATCGTGAACAGCTCTTGAAGCTCACGCGCGAAGTTTTCGTTTGTCTTCCCTTTAACGTTCTGCAAAGTATCCAACCAGACGAGCATTGCCGGGTCCTGCGCAACCCTCAGCAGCAGGTCGTCAAACCGGCCGAGCGCATACTTGCGCAGCGTATCGTTTTGGACCTGCATGTAGACTTCGTTATTTACTTTGGAGATTGCGGTGGCGAAGTGGTTGTGCCAGAAAAGAGTCATCTTCTCTTCGAACTGGCGCTTGCTCAGGATCATCCTGACGAACCAACGCCGGCGAATCTCGTTCTGGTTGATCTTGGTGTTGAGCGGAGGACTCCAGTCGAAACTGCGAGCGAGCACATCCTCCATCGCCTGATTGTTTATGCTTTCGTAATTGATTAGAAAGTCGACCGCCGCTTCACGAGACCCGCGCGACACCAGGTCATCTATGTCCTCCGGCGGCCCGCCGAAGCCCATCCTCCTCAAGAGATGGGCCGCTTGGTCGCGATCAATCGTTGCCATAGGGTTGTATCCTCCTTGAAATGACCGGCGGTCGGTGGCGGTCGCCAGTGGCCACAGGTCGCCAATTCTCTTTGTGGCGCGACTCCAAGCTCAACTTCAGGTCACGCGCGCGATAGGAAAAACCGGCGTCGAGCGCGATCACTTCGCTTGGCAAGAATCGGATCAGACTCGATCCCGCATTTCAGACTGCTGGCAGTCGCCAAAAGTCTGAAAAAAGTTCTCCCGTTTAGAATCCTCCGCGAGCCACAGAATCACTCTTACGCTTGATAATGCGCTCCCACTCTGTCCGAGTGGCGAATGCCTGCGGCGAGACCGCACGCTGCACAGCCAGTATTCCGTCAAGATGATCGATCTCGTGCTGAAGCAACTCCGACAAATCACCTTCAGCCTCGATGCTCTGCTTGGCGCCCCGATCATCAAGATAATCGACGCGAACTTGCGCGGCTCGCGACACAAGAACCATCAGATCGGGAAAGCTGAAACAATCGTCCCACAACTCCATACGGTCCGCGCTCGCCCAAACAATCTCAGGGTTTATAAGCGGACCACAGAATCCCGACGGCTGCATGCGAATGAAAATCATCCGCTGGAGCACGCCGATCTGCGGGGCAGCAATCCCTCTGCCGTAACCCGAAGCCTCGCGGAACGCGGCGAGCGTTTCGCTGAGATCGCGTGTTACACGTTTGGTTTCCGTCGATTGAGCGTCCGAGACCTCGACAGACTTTTTCCAAAGCAGAGGATTACCGAGCTGCAAAATCTCTCGACTGGGCATTTATTATGACTTACGGATTATTAATTTCCCAGGCGCGTCCTGGGAGAGTAACAATTCTACACCAGGTTCAGATTAAATCAAGCCGAATAGCGCTAGCGAAATCTCCGGTGGCTTCTTCGCATCAGAGCTCCGCCTGAGCGTTCACCATCGCGTCGTAATGAGCTACTACTTCTTCCGCCGGACCTGTTCTGACGATCCTGCCGCCGTCCAACAAAATCGCTCGCTGACAGTGCTTGGTAATCATCCCGAGACTGTGGCTAACGAGCAACACGGTCCTCCCGCTCTGAGTTACATCATCCATCTTGCCAAAACATTTCTTTTGAAAACTCGCGTCGCCGACTGCCAGAACCTCGTCGACAATCAGGATCTCGGGATCAAGATGCGCGGCTACCGCGAAGGCGAGACGCAGGTACATTCCGCTCGAATAATGCTTGACCGCGGTGTCGATGAATCTCTCGACTTCCGCGAATGCGACAATCTCATCAAACCTTTGGTCTATCTCGCGATGCTTCATTCCCAGTATGGCGCCGTTCAAATACACGTTCTCGCGACCGCTCAAGTCGGGGTGAAATCCGGTGCCTACCTCGATAAGACTTGCTATTCGTCCGTACAGCTCGACGCGGCCGCTGGTCGGCTCGATGATCCGCGAGAGCACCTTGAGCAGCGTCGACTTTCCCGCGCCATTCCGACCGATAATGCCCAGCACTTCATGCTTCCATTGGGCCGGTTCCAAACGAAAGGCGCGCGAGCAAGCTTGACCAGCGACTCACGCAGCGTCTCGTAACGCACCGAGGGAGCTTCGCCTGGAGTTATGCGAAACTTCTTGCTGATGCTTTCGACGTTGATTATTGGCTTCATCAGATTAATTCCGCGAAGCTCCGCTCCATTCTTCGAAACATGAAGGACGAATACACGAGCATCACCAGACTAAATCCGGTTGAATAAGCAAGCGCAAGCCAGGGGAGCGGCCGTCCGAACAACGACGCACGAAAAGACTCGATTATCCCCACAAGCGGATTGAGCGCCGGGAGCCATCGCCAATCTTCGGGCACCAGGCTAGACGGATATATGATTGGCGAAACGAAGAACCATATCTGTACGAGGAAAGGCAACGCGTATCGCACGTCGCGGTACTTGACGTTCAGAGCGGAAAACCATATGCCCACGCCAAGCGCCAGCAGCGTTGTCAGCAGGATTAGGGGTAGAAGCATCAAGTAGCTCCACGTTACTGAAAAGCCATAATAGGCCAGCAGCCCGATCAGCAGAACGGACGCGATTGCGAAATCCAGCAATCCTGCCGCCACCGCCGCAGACGGAATAATCAGGCGTGGAAAGTACACTTTTGTAATCAAGTTGCTGTTGCCGATCAGGCTATTTGCGCCGCTCGTAACGCCGTTAGAAAAAAAGGTCCAAAGCAAAACCGCTGAGTAAAAAAATATCGGGCTGGGCACGCCTTCGGTAGGCACGCGCGCCAGCTTCCCGAAGAAAAAAGTGAAGATGATCATCGTTACAAGCGGCTGAATGATCGCCCACGCGGCCCCCAACGTGGTTTGTTTATAGCGCACCTTGATGTCTCGCCACATCAAAAAATAAAGCAGCTCGCGGTGCGCCCACAGATCGCGAAGATTGAGCGGCGCCCAGGACCTGCGCGCCTCAATAGTGACCAGAGGCTTGTCCGGCAAACGATAAAGCGGCTCAGTCGCGTATACTGTTGTTGGGCTGTCAGCGAGACTCATTCCGTCTTTGATTAGGAACCTCCGCATTCCTGTTGAAGCACGTTCAGCGCGTCCTGGATGGCCTTCTGATCGTCGGCCGAGGCGGCATTGGAGTTCGCGATCAGCAGATATCTGCGAGCTCTTGTGCAATCGTGCTTTGTTCTGTAAATCTGGCCCAACTGGTAATTAGCGTAGAAGTCGTTGGGGTTAATACCAATCATTCTGTTAAGGTATTGTAAGGCCTCATCGTACTGTTTATATTCAATCAACCGAGAGGATAGACTCTGAAGGGCGTAAGAGTCGTTGGGAAAAACTGCACTCAGCCTCTTGAGCATTTCCGTCTCTCTTGGAGGATTTACCGCGTGGTAATAAGCAGCAAGCAACCCATAAGGCTGCGAGTTGACCGGGTATAAGGTGATGGCCTTCAGCAGTAGCTGTTCTGCTTCTTCCTGATATCCCTGGAATCCTTTTGATATGGCCAGTGCCGTTGTAAGCTCGGAGCGAAACCTGTTCGGATTCTCATAACCGGGAGATATGACCCGAGAATCTGGCAGAGTGAGTCCTTGCTGGATGAGTTCTTCCGCCTCGCGAGCTTTTTCTCTCGACTTATAAAGCAGCGCCAAGCTGACATAAGCCGGCGCATAGGACGGATCCAGCTCTATGCATTGTTTGTAAAGCTCAGCACCTCTGGCCGGGTAACTCGTCGCATATTGTCCAGCGAGCGACGACACTGCGCGCACTGAATTTGGCACCTCTTTATAATTTGTCTTCCAGAGAGAGAGGTCGTCTTTATAAACCGCATTGCGCGTACTGGTCATGACCGCAAACACAATTAACATACCGGCAGCCAGGCCACAGGTCACGCGCTTTGCCATGTTTCCCCTGTCGGCTACTCTGCGCGCGAGCAACGCAGCAAACAATCCGAAGCACATCATTGGGAGATAAAGATAGTGGTCGGCCAGCAACTCCTGATGCGGAATGATCTGGGCTACGGGCACCAGCAGCGCAAAGAACGAAAGCACTGCGAAGGCCATCAGCTTATCTTTATTCAGAAGTACAAATCCGCCCGCCACAGTCGCGCCCACGACCATGATTGCCAGGATCACTTTCCACGCAAAAAGAGTTGCGGCGATGTCGAAAGCGCCCTGATATTGCACGATCGGTGTCGGCACGACCAATTGCTTCAGATACCAGGCGTGCACGCGGATTGACGTGAGTAGGTTCGTGTAGAAGCTTCCGCCCCAGTACTCGAAGCCAACGTTTTTTTCACGGCGCCAAAGAAGCGGCGCGGCCACGACTCGCCTTGGGGGTTCCATGCGTCACAGAAATTCCAAACGAAGATAAACAGCGGCATGCTCGCCGCCATCTCCTTCGACAGTAAGCTGAGTCCCCAGAAAAATCCAAAGAGCCCAAAATAGAACAACGACCGCAGCCGATACCGGCGACCAGCGCGGTCGCGAACAACCCGCCGGTACGCCAAGTAGCAGAGAAAACTCGCGAGAAAGAAGAGGCTGAAAAGAACGTCGCGCCTGCCTGAAATATAAGTTACGGAATCGACTTGTACTGGTTGAACCGCGAAGATGAATGCGGCAAAGCACGCCACCATCGTCTCACGGGTCATTTTGCGAATCAGAACGAAGACGAGCAACGTGTTGGCCAGATGCAACAAAACGCTCGTCAAATGAAACCCAAACGCTCGCTCGCCCCAGATCGCGAAATCAATGGCGTAGGTTACGTCTCTGAGCGGGCGATACGAGGCTACAAGAATTTTCGGGACATTCGCGAGGCTACGAAACGATTTGTCCTCCAACACGTGGCCGTGATCGTCAAAGACGAAACCATTCGAAAGCGCGTTGACGTAACAGAGCCCCACCACAATCAACAGCGCCGCAACAGCGATGTAAACCGATTTGTTTTGCAGGCGCGCGACAAGCGTCGGCCCTGGCTTTGCCACCACAACTGAACGCTTCGTTTTCTTTCTGCCAGCGGCTACACTAACCATCGATAACCTTATCGGGGCACGCACAGTGATTCCCAAACCGCAATCACACAGATGGCACACCTAAGGTCGTGATTTGAGATTCTCTGCGGCATCTGCGTAATCCCTGCGGATCCTCGGAAGTGGCCGCTGTTAAAAATATGTTTGTCAACGGCCCGCAGCCGTTATATCTTATCCAAAGCGCAACCCTGCGCGCAATTGCCCAATAATAGAAAAATGAAAACTGAGCGCGACAATTTGCTGAACGGGGGCTCGGCGGGGATTTCTGTGGTCGTGCCGTTGTTCAATGAGCGCGACTCGCTTGATGAGCTGTATCAACGCCTCACGAACGTGCTCGCCGAGTTGGCGCCGCGTTATGAGATTATTTTTGTGGACGACGGAAGTGAAGATAGATCGGTTAAAAAGCTCCGAGAGTTCAAGGCTCTCAACCGATCAGTCAGATACATTCGGTTTCGTAGAAACTTCGGCAAGTCGGCGGCGCTCGCCGCGGGCTTCCGCGGTGCGCGATATGAAGTCATCGCGACAATGGATGCGGATCTTCAGGATATTCCAGAGCAATTACCGTTGCTTCTCAAGAAGCTGGATGAGGGCTGCGACCTGGTTTCTGGCTGGCGCCACCGCCGACGCGACCCCTTGACCCGACGAATCGCCTCGAGGGTCTACAACGCAGTAACCTCTTTTTTTACTGGCGTGCGCTTGCACGATATCAATTGCGGATTCAAGTGTTATCGGCGAGAGGTTCTGCATGAGGTGATGGTCTATGGCGAGCGCCATCGCTACATTCCCGTGCTGGCCTCTTATCGAGGATTTAGACTCGGCGAGGTCAGGATCGACCACGCGCCACGACGTCATGGGAATTCTCGTTACGGAATGGAACGCGTGCTTGGCGGCTTCTTCAGCCTGCTTACGGTGATCCTGATGACCCGCTACACCAACAAGCCGCTCCATTTCTTCGGGTTGATGGGGCTGCTGCTGGCGGGTACCGGCTCGGCCATAGACTTGTACTTGATAGCTATGCGGGTGTTGTTTCACGAATGGCTGAGCAATCGCCCGCTGCTAATAATCGGAATACTGCTCTTGATAGTTGGTGTTCAACTGATTCTGTTCGGACTTCTGGCGGAAATGATCGCTTTCTCATATAGGCGCGAGAGCGATTACTCGATAGTCGAATCGAGTGACGAAGAAGAGCTGAGTTTCGCCGATGACGAGCGGACAATCGGATTAGGTCGGAGCAGAAGCGCCGAATGAGAATCAGCATCGTCGGACCTGCGTGGCCGCTCAGAGGCGGTATTGCTCATCACGTCTATTGGCTCCGGCAACAACTGTTGGCACGCGGTCACAATGTGCAAGTTGTTTCGTTCCGCAAACTCTATCCCGGCATATTCTTTCCAGGCACCACCGAGTACGACGTCAGTCGTTTGAGGCTGGATGCTGACGCACTACCGATCCTGGCCCCACTGAATCCCTTGACCTGGATACGCGCATTCAAACGCATCAAGTCCTTTTCCCCTGACGCCATCGTCTTCCAGTGGTGGCAGCCCTTCTTTGCGCCGGTCGTCGGCACGCTCGTCAGAGCGTTTCGAAAGTCCTGCTTAAAGTGCGTTATCGAATGTCACAACGTTTTTCCCCACGAAGGCACCCCGCTCGATCGCCTCCTGCTCGCGTTTGCTCTGTCGCCTGCGGATCACTTGATTACGCACTCTGCGAAAGATCGCGAAGAATTATCGGCAATAGTTCCGGATAGGTCAGTCAGCGTTTCGCCGCTGCCGGTGCTGAAAGAGTTCTATTCCAGCAACAACCCAGACCGGAGCGGACGCAACATTCTTTTCTTTGGAAAGGTGCGAAAGTACAAAGGCTTGGATGTGCTGCTCGCCGCAATGCCAGAGGTCTTATCAAGGATTGATTGCAACCTGACAGTGGTCGGAGAGTTCTACGACTCGATCGAAAATTACCGCCGGCTTGTTAGTGAGCATGGCATTGAGCGCAGCGTGCATATTGAAAACCGATACGTTCCGAATGAAGAAGTGCCTGGCATCTTCGAGCGGGCTGATGTATTAGTCCTGCCGTACCGCAGCGCGACTCAAAGCGCCGTGGCCCGGATCGCCCTCTCAAACGGCCTGCCGGTCATTGCGTCTAGAACCGGGGGGCTCTCGGAAGCCGTGATAGAAAACGTCAACGGGTTGCTCTGCCCGCCGGCAGATTCTCAAGCCCTTGCGGATCAGATTGTAGCCTACTTCACCGCTGGTCTAGGCCCCATTTTCGCAAAGAACATTCTCGCCTCAAACAGCTCGGGGTGTACGATCGTCGAAATAATCGAGCAAGCGGCTTAGATCTGCCTATGTCTTGTCTCGAAGATGCTCCACGACTGATTTGACGCGCGCGGTCCAGGAGTTCTCGCGCCCGAGCTGCCCTAACCGCTCTCGAAAAGCATTGTCGGCGGCTCGCGCCTTCGCGGTGTCAAGCGCGCGAGAAAATTCCTCCGAGTCGCGCGCGATCAGCACCTCAGGGAAAGCCTGACATTCGGTCATCGGCGTGGCTATGACAGGCTTGGCGCCCGCAAAATACTCGTACAGCTTTAGCGGCGACGTAGCTTGTGTGATGTCGTTGATCAAGAACGGGATCATTGCCACATCGAATAGCCGAAGGTATCCGGGGAGCTCCTCATATTCGCGCGGTCCAAGCCAACGCAGGTTCGTGCGCTTGAGCATCGAGCGTCCCCGCTCGCGAAGGCTGTGGTCGTACATCGGCCCGATCAGCAAAAAGCTCCAGTCCGGTCTCGATTCAGCAACTGCATCCAGCAAATCGTAATCGAACCACTCGGACATCGCGCCGTAGTATCCGGCAATCGGTCTCTCGTTTCGCCGCAAACGATCAATGTCAGAATCAACCGGCAGAGGAACCGAATCGTCGGCGAAGCGCTCGTACTCGACTCCGTTAGGAAGGTAAAGCGCGTCGGGCCGCGTCTGCGAAGCCCTTTCGTGCAGTCTTCGCGCGACGCTCACAACAAGGGTCGCCTCTTCGAGCGCACGCTTGTGATTTCTCTCGAGGAATGTGCGCTCAAAGTTAAACACCTCGAATTCATCGATCCAGTCGTAAACCGTCCGCGTTACATTGACGTACGCATCTCGCCTGTCGAAGTTATAGGGAAGCGTCCACAAGATCGGATCGGCGATCTCAGGCAAAACATTATCGGGGCCGCGAAAGAGAAAAAGATTCGGCTCGACCTCTTTGAACCCGTTAACATCGTCGTAAGAGTTACTGCTGTCGAAAACCGCGACGTAACCCTGCCGAGCGAACTCACGCGCCAGATGGTGGGTTCGCTGAGTGTTGGCGATCTCCCAGCCAACCGAAGGTAGAAAGATGACCGCGCCTTTGCTGTTTCTCACCCTCGCGACAACGGCACTCAATTGCTTAAAGTGAAACGGGGGCTCCAAGACACTAACCAGGGCTTTGGCGCCGCGCATTGTTACACCCGGCTTCGAGGTTCCACCCGCTTTGCGCTGACCGGGCAGAAGGCCAAATAAACGATAGACCGGCAGCAAGTATCGATACTTGATGCGGCCGTAACGAGTTAACAAACGCCAGATCAGCGACGCCAATTTCGCCCTTAATCGCGTCGAAAGCGTTTGCGTTGGGAACTGGTCTCGCACTGTTGGTGTTGAAACTATTGGAGGTATCGATGTCTGTCAATCTTGCTCAAACGCGAGCTCAGAGGATATACATCTGAATCTCAGCTGATGCCGCCAACCGAACCTATCGTATCTGTCATAGTGCCTTGCTACAACTCGGAGCGGACGATACACGCGTGTCTGGATGCGTTACTCGCCCAGCGCACACAGATTGACTATGAGGTTGTCGTGGTAGACAGCTCGACGGACGACACTCGGCAGATTGTAGAACAAGAGTACCCCTCGGTGCGGCTCATCCATCTCGAGAAGCGCACCTTTGCCGGCGCTGCGCGAAATGTTGGTGTGCAAGCTACAAAAGCGCCTTTCTGTCTGATGATCGATTCGGACTGCATAGCACAACCAGACCTTATCGAGCGAATGATGGCTCGACATCGCGAGCGGCATTATGTTGCTGTCGGTGGTTCGGTTCGAAATGGCACACCACGCAGTCTTAGCGGTTGGATAGGATATCTCATTGAGTTCAAGGAGTTGATGCCCAGCACGCCGGCGCGGCTCGTGTCTAACGTGCCGACTGGCAACGCCGCATATCGCCGCGAGGCATTTGAGCGCTACGGATACTTCGACGAGGACCTGTCGCTGACCGAAGATCTGTTGTTCAATTGGAAGTTAAACGCCGCCGGCGAGGACTTGCTTTTCGATCCCGACATACAAGTCACTCACTTGAACCGCACCGGGTGGTCCAATGTCTTTTCGTATCAGGTGAGCCTGGGCAGGACGTCAGTCGCCGCTCGCAAGCGAGGAAATGGCCTTGGATTTCGAGGCGGGACTTTGCTAGTCAGGTATCCGTTTCTGGTTGCGTTGATGCCATTCGTTCGGTTGATGCGGGCAGTAATCTGGCTGGCGACCTACGACAGAATGTCGCTATTGCTTTTTGCGATTGTATGGCCGACATACCTGATCGCTGCGGCGTTTTGGTCTTACGGCTTCTTGTTGGGGGTAATCGATGAAGCTTGATTTCAGTAGTGATCCCCTCGTTTCGGTCATCATACCGTGCTACAACTCGGAGCAAACAATACGCCTCTGTCTCGAGGCCTTGATCAACCAGAACACGTCAATTACATTTGACATCACCGTCGTAGACAGTTCGTCGGACAAAACTCCGAAGATTGTTGAGCACGAGTTCCCATCGGTGAGGCTCATCCATCTCGAGAAGCGCACCTTTGCCGGCGCTGCGCGCAATGTCGGAGTTCGATCAACACGAGCGCCCTTTTGCTTGATGATCGATTCGGACTGCATAGCTCGCCCGGACCTGATTGAACGCATGATCGCGCGGCACGGTGAGTCGCATTACGCAGCCGTCGGAGGCTCGCTGCGGAACGGTACGTCAACGAGTCTGAGCGGTTCGACCGGATACTTGCTGGAGTTCAGACAGTTCATGCCCACTGCGCCAATGAGACTTGTGAATACCGTTCCTACCGCTAACGTGACCTACCGTCGCGAGGCGCTCGAAGACTATGGTTGTTTCGACGACGACATGTGGCTGGCCGAGGACGTGCTTTTCAATTGGAAGATGTTCAAGTCAGGCGAGCTCATACTATTTGATCCGGCAATCGAGGTTACACATCTCAATCGAACCGGGTGGCGCGAAGTCCTGTCTTATCAGATTAGCCTTGGCCGGTGTTCAGCGGAGGCGCGAAGACGAGGCGGGCTTCCCGGAGACGTGCTGCTGCGCTATCCGGCGCTGATCCTGCTGATGCCGATCATGAGACTGGTCAGAGCGGCGGGCTGGCTTGCGAAGACCGACTGGCGGACGTTCTTGCTGTTCCTGCTGATCTCGCCGATTTATTTCGTTGCGACCTGCTTCTGGGGCTTCGGATTTTTCCAGGGCGCGGTTGGCAAGCAGATGTTCCCGAATAATTCTGTGGATTGAATTAACGGTGAAAAAAAGAGAGAGGGTGCGCCGCACGATTCGGATTCCTGGGTGTTGCTCCGCGTCGGGAAGCGCACCCTCTCTTAGGCCGCTAAAGGAGAAAAATCGTATCAATGTCGAGCAACGACTTGACAACGCCTAGCCATTGCGTGTTTATATTCCGACAGGCGGAATATAATTCGACAGGCGAATCTTAAGCCTAGGCTCAGTAGGATGTCAAGGAATATTTTCAAACTGTGTGAAAATATTCAAACCAGGGAAGGGCGTTTATGTCTCAGAACCTGCGAGACTACGTGCGGCGCGTAACCAAGCTCAAGGGCTTGACTAATAGGGACGTTCAACGACTGTCGGGCAGGAAGATAACCGACTCCTATGTTGCCAGCATCAAGATTGGACGAGCCCACAACTTGTCA
>WNGG01021581.1_pt1 | contig 15779 bp, 14 predicted proteins | sample 5400661 | NCBI WGS metagenome assembly WNGG01 (sample SAMN13153372, study PRJNA577476) | soil metagenome | isolation source: 100 cm soil or saprolite under Garry oak tree replicate 1 | place: USA:California | collected 2016-06-15
CTGGGCTCTGTGGCGCCGACCTGGCAGATCTCCTCGCGCACCGGTGTGCCCGTATACTCCACCAGCCGGCCCGGCAAATACGCCGCGCTGTCTGGAAACGAGGTAAACACCCGCTGGGCACAGCGCGCCAGGGCCCGCACCGTCAGCCCTGGGACGACGTTCTGCTCCAGAATCACGCGGGGCACACGCAGCAGCGTGGCAGCCAACACCACTGGCCCCATGACATAGCCTCCGGCCCCGACCACTAAGTGTGGACGGACCCGCCAGAGGAGACGCATGGCCTGCAAGGTGCCAAGTCCCAGGACGCCAAGCGCCTGCACCTGGGCCAACCTCGATCTGCCTTGCAGCGCTTGCACGGTCACAGTAGATACCTTAAAACCTTCGCGCGGCAGGAGACGCTCTTCCAGACCACCTCGGTGACCCACAAACAGCACCTCTGTGCCGGGGCAACGTGCGGCAAAGCGCCTGGCCACGGCAATGCCAGGATAGAGATGGCCACCGGTCCCACCAGCGGCGATGACCATACGCAAGGCGGCAGTCTGGGTCATGCTTTGCCTCCTTCCGCAATGTTGAGCATCGTACCGATGGCCATGAGCGACACCAGCAGATTCGAGCCGCCGAGGCTAATGAGGGGCAGCGGCAGCCCTTTCGTGGGCATGAGGCCAATCACCACACACAGATTCATGACAATCTGCAGCGACAGCAGACTGAAGATGCCCAGTCCCAAATAGGTCCCAAACGGGTCGTTACACGACACCGCAATACGCAGAATACGCCACAACAGCAGCAGAAAGAGCACGATGAGTCCCACCGCGCCCACCAACCCCAGTTCTTCACCAATCACCGCGAAGATAAAATCCGTATGGGCTTCTGGGAGATAGAACAGCTTTTGCTGACTCTTCCCCAGACCAATGCCCAACAGCCCACCCTGCCCCAGGGCCAGTAACGCCTGGATGGCCTGATAGCCACCACCCTGGCGATCACCCCAGGGGTTGAGGAACATCATGAGTCGTCCCATACGAAAGCGCACATGCGTCAACGCCCAATAGAGCCCAGGCAGGCCAGCCAGGGCAGTACAGACGAGGTAGCGCCACGGCACACCAGGTCAGGCGCTCCTGATTCATCGCCAGACGACGGGCCACATACAAGAGCAGCGTATACTTGGCAAACTCCGAGGGCTGTATGGACAAGGAACCGATCATCAGCCAGCGGCGTGCGCCACTCACCTCCTTGCCCAACAGTAGTACCAGGGTGAGAGCCATCAGCGTACACACGAGCGCTGGCCTTGCCAGGCGTCGCTGCGCGCTATAGGGGATGCAACGCATGCCCCACAGACCGAGCAGACCGAACCCACCCCACAGCAACTGGCGCTTCAAAAAATACAGCGAGTCATGATAACGCATCTGCGCCAGGACGGCGCTGGTGCTGTAGAGCATCGCGAGTCCAAGCGCCATCAATAAGAGCGTCAGCCCCAGGAGGGCAAAATCTGTCCGCCGTGCCATGCCGTCACCGCAATTTCAAGGTGCTTAAACTGAACAGCGCCAGAGTAATAGCAATAATCCAAAAGCGCACAATGACCTTGGGCTCCTGCCAACCCTTGGCCTCAAAATGGTGATGCAAGGGCGCCATACGAAACACGCGCTTGCCCGTCAGTTTGAATGACGCCACTTGAATGATGACGGACAGGGTCTCGATGACGAAGAGTCCCCCAATCACGAGCAGGAGCAATTCGTGCTTCGCCAGCACGGCGACGGTGCCCAGAGCGCTTCCCAGTGCTAGCGAGCCCACGTCTCCCATAAAGATCTGGGCTGGATAGGCATTGAACCACAGGAACCCCAGACTGGCACCGAGCAACGCCCCACAGAACACCGCCAGTTCGCCAGCCCCCCGCACATGCATAATGTTCAGATACTCGGCGAAGTTGGCGTTGCCCGCGACGTAGGCAATACCAGCATAGACAAAGGTGGCAATAATGTACGGCCCCGTTGCCAGCCCATCCAGCCCATCGGTCAGGTTGACCGCATTGCTGGTGCCGACGATGACCCAGGCACCAAAGAGGATGTACCAGGCCCCGAGATCAGGCCGCATCTGCTTGAAGAACGGCATATTCAGGTGTGTCATGTTGCTGCCGGGTTCGGCCGTCACATACAGCAAGCCAACCACCGCGGTCGCGATGGCGATCTCGAGGAGAAATTTATATTTGGCGCGCAACCCTGTGGAACTCTTGCGGACTTTTTTCAGATAGTCATCCCAAAAGCCAATTGCTCCAAACGCGACAGTGGTGAGCAGTGCAAACCAGACATACGGCATGGTGAGATTGGCCCACAGGAGGGTCGCCAGCGCCATGGTGGCGAGAATGAGCAGTCCACCCATGGTCGGCGTGCCGGCTTTGCTGTAGTGGGATTTGGGACCATCCTGGCGAATCACCTGCCCGACTTGCAAGCGTTGCAGCATGCTGATGACGTACGGTCCGACAATGATACTCACGAGTAAGGCAGTCAGGGCAGCGTAGGCAGTACGGAACGTCAGATAGCGGAAGACGTTGAAGACCGAATAGGTCTGATGCAAAGGATAGAGCAAGTGATAAAACATCACCCGCCCCCTTGCTGCTCTGCCAGGGCGTCTACCAGGCGTTCCATGGCCATCCCTCGCGACCCTTTCAGGAGAATAACATCTCCGGGCTGCATCATGGATCTGAGTAGTGTTAAAACGTCCTCAGGTTGCGTCGTCACGTGGATGCAAGCGGCTGCCATGCCAGCCTGCTGAGCACCCTGGGCGATGTATTGCGCTAAGGGTCCAAATGTCATCAGTTGGTGTACTCCGCTCTGGGCTACGAGCATTCCCACCTCTTCATGCAACGGTGGTGCCTCGTCGCCCAACTCCAACATATCCCCCAGGACCGCCAGACGTCGACCAACCACGCGTGTCTGGGCCAAACACTGCAAGGCCGCCCGCATCGACTGGGGACTGGCATTGTACGTATCATCAATCAGGACGACCCCGTCCTGACCGCGCTTGACTGCCATGCGCCCATACAGGCCATGGTAGCTCTGCAAGCCCGCCACAATGGCGGCTGCGGAGACCTGCAGGGCGACCCCCACTGCCGCCGCGGCCAGTGCATTCAGCACCTGATGCGTCCCAGGCAAGGGGAGAGCCACCTCATAGGCGGTGTCGTTGAGCATCAGGGTACACAGTACCCCTTCCAGACCGCGGTCTGCATGGACCCATCCGCGTATGTCAGCCTGTGGTCCTTGGCCAAACGTGAGGAGCCGTCCGCGGGCCTGCTGCCCCAGCGCCAGCGCGCGCGGATCATCGGCATTGACAATAGCGACCGAGGTGGCATCAAGCGCTTCGATGAGTTCTCCCTTGGCCTGCTGAATCCGCGCGATCGAGCCCACATATCCCACGTGTGCCAAGCCGATATTGGTGATGACGCCGATGTGTGGCAGGGCCATCTCGCATAAACGGCGAATTTCGCCGAGATGGTTCATACCGAACTCGAGCACTGCCACCTGGTGTGTCGCCTCGAGCTGTAACAGGGCGAGCGGCACCCCAAGGTGGTTATTGAGATTGCCGCGGGCTTTGTATGTCGCATAGCGTTGCTGCACCACCGCGGCGGTCATTTCCTTGACGGTTGTCTTGCCATTACTCCCTGTAATGGCGATAACTGTGCCGGGGAACTGCTGACGGTGGGCGAGGGCGAACTCTTGCAAGGCCTGTTGGGTATCGGCAACGCGAATTCCCGCTGCGGTGGTGGCGGCGACGCTCTGAGGCGCTACATACTGCGGGTCGGAGAGCAGCACGGCTGCGGCACCGTGCTGCAAGGCCGCGGCGACAAACCGATGCCCATCAAAGTGCTCCCCCTGCAGGGCTACAAACAGCTCTCCAGCGTGCATAGTACGCGAATCTGTGCTCACCCCATACACCTGCCGCTGCGGCTCACCCCAGAGGAGAGCACCGTGTGTACGTTGCAGAATCTCTGTGACACTCCACGTTGGCATAATCGCTCACCGTCGCTGCGTGAGTGCAGCCTGGGCTACTTCGCGGTCGTCAAAGTGCCGGCGCGTCTGGCCCAGAATTTGATAGTCTTCGTGCCCCTTGCCGGCGATGACGATGGTGTCCCAGGGTTGGGCCACGGCAATGGCGTGTTCAATGGCCTCCTGGCGGTCGGGAATGGTGATGTAGTCCCCTGACTTTTCGACGCCGGTGATGATCGCGTCAATAATCCGCTGCGGGTCCTCGGTGCGCGGATTGTCCGACGTGATGATGGTGTAATCGCTCAACCCGGTCGCCACCCGTCCCATCAGTGGACGCTTCCCCGGGTCGCGGTCGCCACCGCAACCAAACACGGTAATCAGACGCCCAGTGGTTTCCGCCCGCACGAGTTGCAGGATCTGCTCCAGGGCGTCTGGGGTATGCGCGTAATCCACAAACACCGCGAAGTCCTGGCCGCAATCGACCCGCTCCAGGCGCCCTGGCACCCGTTCGAGCTGCGCAATGCCTTGCGTGATCGCCCCGGCGTCGATATCTAAGGCGATAGCCACCGCTATCCCCGCCAGGAGATTGTAGACATTGTGACGTCCGACCAGGGGCGACACGATGTCGAGCTGTCCCTTCGTGGTTGACAGGGTGAAACGAATCCCCGCGAGTTCGTGTTGCACCGCCGACGGCTTGCAGGTCGCTTCGCCCTCAAGGCCATAGGTGAGCAGACGTGCCCGTGACATGTGGAGGAGCCGTTGGCCATAGGGATCATCGAGATTAATAATGTGCCACACCGCTGGCAGATCCTGGAACAGGCGCGCTTTGGCGGCAAAGTATGCCTCTGCCGTGCCGTGATAATCATAATGATCGCGGCTAAGGTTGGTAAACACCGCCGCGTCGAAACGGCACCCCCATACCCGCTCCTGGTCCAGCGCATGGCTCGAGACCTCCATGACGGTATAGTCGATGTTGGCTTGCACCATCTGCGCCAACAGCGCGTGGAGTTGGAGCGCATCAGGAGTGGTGTGCGAGGCCGGGAGATGCTGTACCCCCAGGCGATAATTGACCGTACCGATCACCCCCACGGCCTTGCCGGCTGCCTGCAAAATCGATTCGATGATATACGAGGTTGTCGTCTTGCCGTTCGTTCCCGTGATCCCAATCAGGCGCAGGTGTCGCCCAGGATGCCCATAGTACGCACTGGCGAGGCGGGCGAACGCCTGGCGACTATTGGGCACCTGGACCACCGTGCAGCCCGCCTGCTGCGCGCGCTGCTGCAGGGCAGGCGGGCACTCTTCCACCACCAGCGCCGAGGCACCCTTAGCGAGCGCTTCGTCGAGAAAGCGGTGCCCATCGGCATGCACCCCGCGCAGAGCTACAAAGAGTGTCTCTGGCACCACGTGACGGGAATCCGCCGTCAGAACGGGAATCCGCCGTCAGATGTTGCACCGGACGACGCGTGGAACCCATCAGGACGCAAGCCTTGAGGCCATTGAGGAGGTCCACCAGCTGACGGTGAGGTTGCAACACAAGACGTCTCCTATGCTTAGGGCCGCCGTTCCTTCTCAATTTTCGGCCCTGTCGATAAGGCCACACGTGCCAGCTCACGTTCGCCTAACTGCCCTGCCACTGACACGACGAGGCGCGGTGGCTCGCGGTCCCCCGGCTGCGGTGCTGGGGATGGGTTCAGGACTGTCTCCAGGCTCAGCATCTGGGTCTGCCGAGACGGGACCTGCAGATAATACAGGGCTTGTTGTGCCACGCGCTTAAAGACCGGCGCTGCTGCCTCACCGCCCCATTTGGCGCGCAGAGGTTCATCAAGGATGACCAGAATCGCCAGCTGGGGCGCTTCCGCTGGCACATACCCGACAAAGGAGGCCAGGATCTTGCTGTGACTGTAGCCACCACGCTCGACTTTCTGCGCGGTCCCCGTTTTGCCAGCCACCGTATACCCCTCTACCGCCGCCTGTTTGCCTGTGCCCCGTTCGACCACACCGACGAGAATGTCGTTGATGCGCTCCAAGGTCTGGGATGACAGCACCTGGTGCCGCGCCTGGGGGGCAAAGAACTGCGAGTCGTCACCCTGGACCACGTGCTCGACCATGCGTGGACGCATCAGCCAGCCACCGTTGGCCACCGCCGCGTAGGCGGCCAGTAACTGCAAAGGTGTCACCGTCACTTCCTGGCCAAAGGCCAGTGAATCGTGGGTGGGCCTGGACCATTTCTTGGGGGGGCGAATCAGCCCCTCCTCTTCGCCAGGGAGGTTCACCAGGGATTTTTCACCGAATCCAAACCGCCGGATATACGTGTAAAGCTGGGTGTCGCTGAGGCGCTCAGAGATCTTTGCTGTTCCTATGTTACTTGATTTTTCAATGACTTGTGTAAAGCTCAAGAGGCCGTAGCCGTGATGGTCGCGCAGGCGACGTCCACCATGCACAAACAGCCCATTCTCACAGAAGAACATATCAGTAACCTGGGCGACGTTCTCCTCGAGCGCCGCGGAGGCCGTCACCAGCTTGAACGTCGAACCGGGCTCGACTGGATCGGTCACCGCCCGGTTGCGCTGCCAGACCCGCTGCTTGGGATCTTGAAAGTCGTTCGGGTTGAAAAACGGATAGCTCGCCAACGCTAAAATATCCCCACTCGGGGGATGCATGACGACCACTAAACCGCTCTTCGCCTGCGTCTCCTGGACCCGCGCGGCAATTTCCTTCTCGGCCACATATTGTAGACGTTCATCGAGCGTCACATAGAGGTCAGCCCCACGCGGCTGATCGCTGGGATCCCCGTCCACAATCTGCACCGTACGGCCCGAGGCGTCCCGCTGCAACCTGACCTGGCGCGGTGTCCCCGTGAGTTCACGATTGTAGAGATGTTCCAGCCCGCCCAGCCCCAGTCCGTCCACGCCCACAAAGCCGAGCACCTGTCCGGCCAGGTGGCGCTTTGGGTAGAAGCGACGCGTCTCTTGCAGCACCTGCACCCCATGGAGGTTGAGCTTCTGAATCCGTTCGCCGACTTCTGGCGGCAACTGACGCGCCAGCCAGACAAACGGCGCTGTGGATGTCAACTGGTGTTGCACGGTGGCCAGCGGCTGGCCGAGCACCTCTGCCACCTGCTTGGCCACGGCATCTGGATTGTCGATCTCCTGCGGAAGGGCATAGACAGACGGCACTGGTACGCTCGTCGCCAGCACACGGCCGTGGCGGTCCAGGATACGTCCGCGTTCTGGGTGTAGGGTGATATTGCGGCTGTATTGACGCGCTGCCAGGTCGTGTAAGTACGTATGCTCAAAGACTTGGACGATCGCAAGACGGATAAGAATGGCGCAGAAACTGAGTCCAAAGAGCCCTACAACCAGACGCAGCCGTGGGCCATGATAGGGCTTGAAACGTCCGGTGCGTCGCATGCCTTACTCTCTCCTCTGGCCAACCACGTGTTGTTGCCCTGGCCGTACATAGATCACCTGTGCGGCTTGCGGGGGACGCAACCCCAGGTGCTGTGCGGCAATGTCTTCAATACGCCGGAGCTGGCGCAATGAGCCAAGCTCCACTTGCAGCTCTTTCTGTCGCTGCAGCACATGGGTGCGCTGCGCCAGCAGCTTGCCCTGCCTATACCCTAAGCTCACCAGGCGCACTTGCGGCCAGAGGTAGAGCAAAATCCCTCCCAGCACCATCGTGGCACTGAGCAGGAGTGCCATGCCGACGTGCCGACTGGCGATGCGCCGGGCGCGTCCCCGTGATATCAGCGGCGCTGGCGATGTGGCCTGTGGCGGGCGCGGCATGGTTCACTCCTCACCGTTGAGTTTCTCAGCAACACGTAGCCGCGCACTGCGGCTACGAGGATTGTCCCGGATCTCGTCTGGCGTCGGGGTCAGCGGTTTGCGGGTCACCAACCTGAGCTGTGGCTGTCGACCGCAGATGCACTGCGGTATGTGTGGTGGACACACACACCCACGCGCCTCCTGACGCAAGAAGGTTTTCACATGCTGATCCTCGCCGGAGTGAAAGGCCACGACCCCCAGACGCCCGCCAGGCCGCAGCGCTGCGATGGCCTGTGGCAAAGCTGCGGCCAGGGCAGGTAGTTCCTCATTCACCGCCATGCGCAGGGCTAAAAACACCCGCGTCGCCGGATGGATATGGGGTGGCCAGGCAGCGCGTGGGATGGTCCGCGCTACCAACTCCGCCAAATGCCCGGTATGCGTGATCGGGGTGCGCTGGCGCTCCCGCACAATGGCCTGGGCAATCCGCCTGGCCCAACGTTCTTCGCCCAAGGTATGAAATATGGTCTGGAGTTGGTCGAGAGGAGCGTGATTCACCAACGCCTCAGCCGTATGCGCCTGGGTGGTGTCCATGCGCATATCGAGGGGGCCATCAAGGCGAAAGCTGAAGCCACGCGCAGGGGTGTCTAACTGGTAGGAGGAAACACCGAGGTCAAAGAGGATTCCATCCACTTGGGCGTAATCGAGCTGGGCCAGGAGGGTTGCCAGGTCGCGAAAGTCTCCGTGCACTGGGAGAAAGCGTGCCCCCCAGGGGCTGCCCCACTGACGGGCCGCAGCAATACAGGCGGGATCACGATCCATGCCCAACACCACACTCGGTGGCGGACTGGCATGTAGCAGGGCGCGGGTGTGTCCCCCTCCTCCCAGAGTGCAATCGACGTACACCGCCGGCCTGGCGTGCACGAGCAATGCACACACCTCGTGCTCCATCACGGCACGATGCTGAATGGTAGGAACGGCACCCATAGGACCACCCTCAGAGACGCAATTCCATCACGCGTTCGTGGGTATCAAAACGCGACGCCTCACTGGCTTCATAGCCTTCCCAACGACGCGGGGACCACAGCTCAAGCTTCCTGACCATACCAATCATGAGCGCTTCCGCGTCAATCTCCGCATACTGGCGGAGCTTGGGAGGAATGAGCATCCGCCCCTGGCGGTCCAGGGTACAGACGTTGGCACTGGCGCAAAAGTGCCGGATGAACGCGCGGGAACTGCTATCATTTGGCAAGTCGAGCAGTTGCTTCTGGATGGTGAGCCATTCGGTCTTGGGATAGAGCACCAGACAATTCTCGAAGAACTTGGTGACCACCACCGTGGTGTCGTCAGGGGCGTAGACCTCGCGTAAGGCGTGCCGCACATTTGCCGGTACGCTGAGCCGTCCCTTGTCATCCAGGTTCAGGTGATACTCCCCGAGAAGCATCCCAGTTGTCCCACTATGGCGTATTGGCTCTCCATATTCTCCCACTTTCTCCCACTGTGCAGACTATAAACGTCCTACCCAAACCTGTCAAGAAGAAAAATACCGCGATAACTCGCGCTATTTTCGTTACTTTTTCGTTACTTTGCGGCATTGGACAGGACGAGATGCGTGACCGCAATGAGGCGCGACACGCCCAGGACAATATGCGGGCAAGAGGAGAAAAAAGAACCACCTGATAGAACTGCGAGACCACAGGACGAAGCGGATCGTAAGCCGGGTTCTGTTCCGCCCCTAGAGACCAAGCAGGCGGCGATGATCATTCATCTGGGACACACGTTACCGTATGCCTCAAGCGACCGAACCCGGAGGCCTCGGGCGAGCCACCCTTATCCCACTTGTGGTCCACGGTGGGAGCAAGTGGGAATGCCTCTCTATTTGGTCTTGCTCCGGGTGGGGTTTACCGAGCTTCCAATGTCACCATTGGAACTGGTGCGCTCTTACCGCACCGTTTCACCCTTACCAGGACACTGCGTGCGGCGGTGTTGCGAGCAGCACTGCTGCCAGCAACGTCTTGCCGTAGTGCACGCCGGCCTGGCGGTTTATTTTCTGTGGCACTTTCCTTAGGGTCACCCCCACTGGACGTTATCCAGCACCCTGCTCTGTGGAGCCCGGACTTTCCTCCCCTCGCCGTGTGACGAGGAGCGATCATCTGATCCCCTTCGTCCTGTGATTTTAGGCAGGCCAAAGCAACATGAGGCGACAGTGCGGACAGGTGAACAACTGCGTTTGCAGACGAATCTCAGAGATCAATTGCGGTTGTATCTTCAGATGACACCCACTGCAGACGCTGTCCTGCAGCTGCGCGACCACCCGTCCTCCATGCTGCGCGGCCACTTTCTGATACTGCTCGTAGAGCTTCGCATCCAGACTCGTGATCGTGTGCTGCCTGCGCTCCTGCGCAGCCGCTATATTGCGCTGCAGGAGTACTTGTTGCTGTTGGATCTGCTGCTGTTGCTCTGCCAGCTCTTGCAGTGCTGCTTGTACACGTTGCTCCTGGACTTGAGAGGCTTGACGCTGTTGATCGGTCGCTTCCATGAGCGCCAGGAGCTGGTCTTCGAGCGTCTCGAGGCGCTGCTGGCCTAGCGCAATTTCAGCCAGGATAGCACTGTACTCCTTATTGGTTTTGACTTCGTGCGCCTTGCTTTGGGTTTTTCTGAGTGCATCTTGATGGCCCGCGATCTCGCGCTCGAGGGTGCGCTGCTGTCGTTCACTCTGCTCAATCGCTGCGTGCTGCTGCGCCAACTGTTGTCGCGCCTCCGTACACGCTACCTCGTATCCCCGCAGGCGCTGCGGCAGCTGCTGCTCCTCTGTAGCCAGAGTGCGCAGGCGATCATCCCCCTGTTGCAGCTCAAGCAAGAACCGAAACTGATCACGCACTGTCTACGTTCCTCACTCCGTTTCAATCCACACCCCACTTCATCAGCGGGGGTGAACCTTACTGCGACACCTGCAGCGAGCCACTGTCAGCCTGCAGGGTACGGCTACCCACTACACCTCGCGCAGTGGGCCCACCTGGTCTCGAACCAGGGACCGACCGGTTATGAGCCGGTTGCTCTACCAACTGAGCTATGGGCCCGCCATGCTTGCCGCCATCACTCTATGCAAAACCTCGCGGGCCGTCAAGGCAGCGTGGCGGGAGCCGTCTGCCGTCAGGAATTATCCACGAAACTCCGCAGCATCTTACTGCGGCTGGGATGTCGCAGTTTGCGTAGCGCCTTCGCCTCAATCTGGCGCACCCGCTCGCGCGTCACGTCGAAGTCGTGACCAACCTCTTCCAGGGTATGGGCCGTATCGACACCGATCCCAAAGCGCTTGCGCAGCACCCGCTCTTCCCGCGGCGTGAGCGTCTGCAGGACCTTGAGCGTCTGTTCTTTCAGGTTCATACGAATCACCGACTCCGCTGGTGACGCAACTTTTTTATCTTCGATAAAATCGCCCAGGTGGCTATCCTTCTCCTCGCCGATGGGCGTTTCCAGCGAGATCGGCTCCTTGGCAATTTTGAGCACCTTGCGCACTTTGTCGACGGGCAAGTCTAAGCGGCTGGCAATCTCCTCAGGCGTGGGCTCACGGCCAACTTCTTGCACCAATTGGCGTGTCGTGCGCACGAGCTTGTTGATGGTCTCGATCATGTGCACGGGGATGCGGATCGTGCGGGCTTGATCGGCAATAGCACGCGTGATGGCCTGGCGGATCCACCAGGTAGCATACGTACTGAATTTATACCCCCGGCGATACTCAAACTTATCAACAGCCTTCATCAGGCCAATATTGCCTTCCTGAATGAGGTCGAGAAAGCCGAGCCCACGATTGGTGTATTTCTTGGCAATGCTCACCACCAGGCGCAGGTTTGCCTCAGCGAGCTCCCGCTTCGCTTCGTGGTCTTTCTGTTGCCCATACCGGATGCGCTGCAGCATGTCTGCCAGTGCCTCCTTCGTCGTCTCCGTGTCCAGCTCCAACTGACGCAGGGTCTGCCACGCCTGGCACAGGCGCTGTGCCAGCGCCTCCAGAGCCGCCGAGGGTTCGAGACACGCCGGGAGCTCGGCCCCCTCTGACACCTCCCCCCACACGCGCAGACGCAGTACTGGTGCATGACTTCCGGCTTCCAGCAAGCACTGGTGCACCTCCTGCTCGCAGGCCAGCATGCGCCGCAGCATCAAGTCGCCCTTGTGGACGACATGCTCCACGACCTCAGGTCGCAGGTTGAGATCTCGAATAAATTTGGCAATCGTATTGCGTATCGTGCGCTCTTTGCGCGCCAGTTCTTTATCCTGGCCGACCCCGAGTGTCTCATCATCCTCTCAACGCTGTTTCTGGACGGCTCCTGGGGGAAATCCTCTTCCCCAGCCTCGGTCTCCTCTGGATCCTGCCTGTCCGTCTTGTTCAACAGCTCGTGTTCGCTCAGCGCCAGCAGCTCCTGCGTGGCCAGGGCGTTGCAGACGATCGCCTGCACCACGTCGTTTTGTCCCTCTTCGATGCGTTTGGCGATTTCGACTTCCCCATCCCGGGTCAGTAGAGGAATGGTCCCCATCTCACGCAGGTATAGGCGCACAGGGTCATCGGTTTTCCCTAAGACATCGGCAGCGAAATCGAGCCCCCGTCCGTCCTCAACGTAGTCTGCAGCGAGACCGTTGTCGGGCGAGCCAGGCACATCTTCAGGAGGGCTTTCAGGATCGACGAGATCGATATCTAAATCACCGAGCGTCATCAGGGCATCAATGTGCTCAGGTGACACGACATCAGGCGGTAGGACATCGTGCACTTCCTCGTAGGTGAGGTACCCCTTTTCTTTGCCCAGAGAGATCAACTGTTTGACCTCAGCTCGTTTGTCGTTCTTCGCCATGTTGATCACGCCTCCACACTGGCATCACGCCCCTACCTCCACAGCACACCGCACTTTCTACTCTCTCGCCCGACCAAGCGTGTTACAAGGGACCGATAGGCTGCTCCTTACTCAGTTTGTTGTACTCCTGTAAGAGCCGCTGCTGTTCGGCAGCATCATCGACCGTTCGGAGTTGCTCGATGATGCGCTGCCGCTGGACCTTAGGCTGTCGCTGGCGTATTTTCATGAGACAATCATGCAAGGCAGCAGTAACCTCCGCCGGGTTGTCCGGTACAGGTTCCATCGCCATTTGTGTCAGGAGCTGCGTTTGCTTTGGACTCGCCACGTCATCGAGGATGCGCGGAAACACCGTCAGCCCACACTGGGGTGCCAGGCGTAGCAGTGTGCTATAGATAGCACGCAGATCCACATCGTGAAAATCCTCACAGGTGACCTGGCGCTGCACGCGGTCGAGCAAGCGCAGATCATGGCAGAGCATCTGCAGGAGCGCATATTCAGGCGATATCGGGGTTGGACGTGGCGGGCGACTGGGGCGCGCTGGCGGCTGGTACGGCGCTTGCCCCGCTGGCATAGGGCGGGGAGCCATCTCCCGCTGCAGGACCTCTGGGGGTACACCGAGCCGCTCCGCTACGACAGCCACATAGCCCCACCGTTCGACCTGATTGTCGATTTTGCGCAGCAGTGGCAAGAGGCGAGCGACACAATCTGCTTGCCCGGCGGGATTGCGGAGATCGGAAAACCGCGCCGTCCGGGTCAGCAGGTAGTCGACAAAACTCACCGCCTCGTCCACATACCGCAGGAACTCTTCCCCCGTATGTTGCCGCAAGAAACTGTCCGGATCTTCCCCTTCAGGCAGCGTCACCACCCGTACCCGCAACCCAGCATCCAGGAAGAGTCCAATGCTGCGCTCAGTGGCCGCCCCACCTGCGGCATCGCCGTCAAAGACCAGCACCACCTCCTTGACCACTCCCTTGAGCAGCCCGACATGGTGCTCGGTCAAGGCTGTCCCAAGCGTGCCAACCGCCTGGGTCACTCCTTGCCGGTGGCAGGCGATCACGTCGGTATACCCCTCCATAATCAACCCCTGCTCGCGTTGTCGCATGGCCGTCTTGGCCAGGGCGAAACCGTAGAGGATGCGGCTTTTGTGGAAGATGGGAGTCTCAGGCGAGTTGAGATATTTCGGTGTGTGCACGGCCTCGCCGTCTTCGAGGGCGCGGCCCCCAAACGCGATGGGGCGCCCCAGACGATCGTGAATGGGAAACATGAGACGGTGTCGGAAACGGTCGTAGGCACCACGTTGGGACTCTCGTACCACCGCCAGACCGCTCTGTACCAGGAGTTCATGGGGGAACCCTTGTTTCTGCATCGCCTGATACAGGATATCCCATGCTGCCGGTGCATAGCCCAGCCCAAAACGCACCGCCATCTCCTGTGTAATCTGGCGCTGGCGGCAGGCAGCGCGGGCCGCCTGAGCCGCCGGATCGCGCAGCAAACACTCATGAAAGAATGCTGCTGCTGCCTGATGCAAGGCATACAGTGGGCTGACGCTCTCTTGCTGCCGCTGCTGCGGGCTGGCTTCCGGAATACGCACTCCATAGCGCGCCGCCAGGAAGCGTACCGCCTCAGGGAAGGTCATGTGCTCGTGCTGCATCAGAAAGCGGAATACATTGCCACTCGTGTGACAGCCAAAGCAATAAAAAAGCCCCTTGGCGGGGCTGACGGTGAACGATGGCGTCTTTTCCTGATGAAAAGGGCACAATCCCTTCGCATTCGTGCCACTGCGCTTGAGCTGGACATAGTCGCCGATGACATCGACGATATCAGCACGGAGCAGAACTTCCTGAACAACCTCTTCAGGAATGAGCTGACTCACGACGTTTATCCTTCGAGTTCGACAATCGTTGTGCCACCACCGGCATCGCCGGCCTGAAAGCGCCGTACCAGTGGGTGCTGCGCCAGGAGTTCGGTAATGGCCTGGCGCAACCGCCCACTGCCTATACCATGAATAACGTGGACCCTGGAGAGCCCTGAGGTGAAAGCCCGGTCGAGATATTTTTCGACTGCTGGCAGCGCTTCATCGACCGTCGTGCCGAGCAGAACGATCTCGTCCGATAGCTCCTCGCCCGCCACCGCCCGCCGCCGGAATCGGGTGGGACGTGCCGCTGCCTCCGCGACAGCCTTGTCGCCCTGGGCCGTGGCGCGTTCGAGTGCCGCGGCCGCCACCGTAATGGTTTTCCCACCGACGTCGACCTGTACGTTGCCACTCCCCGCCACTGACGTGAGCAAACGACCCCGAATATTGAGGCCACGCACGCGCACCTGCTCTCCTACCTGCAGCACAGGTGGAGCAGCTGGGATCTCCGCCACAGCCGGTGCCAGGGTCTCGACCGTCTGCACCACGCGCTGCCAGGCCTCCTGGGGAAAGATGATCGCTGTCCCCGCCGGGGCCTGTTGCCGCAATGCCGCCAGGGTGGCATCCAGGTCTTGCCGCGCTGTCTTCAGGAGCGTCTGCCCTTTGTCATAGAGCGTGTGGCGAATGCGCTGCTCCTCCGCCGTCACCTGCGCCAGCGTGTGCTGCGCCGTGGCGTGCAGGCGGTCGACCTCGGTGCGTTCGGTCTGTAACTGTTGCCGTGCGGTCTCCAGCACCTGCCGCTCCGCCTCGAGACGTGCCAGCAGCTGCTCACTGCGCATCTGAGTCAACCCCGCTTCCTGTTCGGCCCGCGCAATCACGTGCGCTGGCAGCCCGAGCTTGTGGGCAATGGTAAACGCCTTGCTACGTCCAGGCAGGCCATAGATAAGTTGGTAACGCGGCTGCAGGGTGTCGAGATCAAAATCGACCGCGGCGCACGCCACCTGCTGCGTCGCCATGGCATACGCCTTGATGGCGCTGTGGTGGGTGGTGGCCAGCGTCATGGCGCCGCTGTGGTGAAAGTACTCCAGAATCGCCACCCCTAGAGGCCCCCCCTCCATGGGATCAGTCCCCGCTCCCAGTTCGTCCAGCAGTACCAGTGAGTGCGGGGACACCTGCTCCATCATGGTGCGAATGTTGGCCAGATGGGCTGAAAAGGTGCTGAGGTTTTGCTGCAGGCTCTGCTCGTCCCCAAGATCGACGAACACTTCAGTACAACACGGCAGGACGCTGTCGACACGCGCTGGGATATGCAGTCCTGATTGCGCCATCAGCACCAGCAATCCCA
>WNGG01020412.1_pt1 | contig 15773 bp, 14 predicted proteins | sample 5400661 | NCBI WGS metagenome assembly WNGG01 (sample SAMN13153372, study PRJNA577476) | soil metagenome | isolation source: 100 cm soil or saprolite under Garry oak tree replicate 1 | place: USA:California | collected 2016-06-15
GCCGCTCGGAATGTTCTCGGGATCTGAATTCCAGACCGGCGAAGTGACGCTTCAGCCCGAGGACCTGGTTGTTCTGTACTCGGATGGCATCACTGAGGCGAGGTCTTCGGACGATGAAGAGTTCGGGGAGAAGCGGCTTCAAGCTTTGATTGAAATGCATTCGGGCGCAGCTCTGGCAGACGTTCAGGCAGAAGTGCTCGAAGCTGTGCGCAACTGGGCCGGCGATGAACCGGAAGACGATATGACGTTGTTGATGGTCAGGGCGACAATGTCCGACAAACTTCAGTTTGTCGACGGCTCCTCTGACGAAAACATTTTGCAGCCGGCGACAAACTGAAGTTTGTCGGACACCGGCAAGGAGGAATTATGAACGTGTGCGGGCGCAGTTTCCGCGATCACATTCGCCTGCTGTCTCCGCTGTTCGCTTTTATTGCTGTGGTGTGGGCGCTGAGGTGGGCGCTTGACGCCACGGGGTTCCCTCACGGATTAGTGCGCATTTTGAGCGTGACGGGCGCTACGTCGCTAGCGATCTTGATTGCAGTTTGGCTGATTCACACGCGAGGCTTCGGCAGCTATCCGAACGTAGTGCTCGCGGCTTTTCTTCTTGTGGTCTTCGAGCAGGCGCTGATCGTCGCGGCAATAGCCTTCTCGGTCCTGAGCGGCATCGAGAATGTGTTTACCCGACCTGAGTTCTCGGTGCCGAACGATTCTCATCATGTCAAACACATTTTGGGACAACTGACTTTTGGAATAGGCGCGGGAATGCTGTTCGGCGCGGCGACGGGGTGTTTGGTGTTGTGGCTCTTGCGGATGCTTTTGCCGAGGCGTGTTTGCGAATAGTCGGTGCAAGCTCGAATTGCTTGCCCCGTTCAAATATCAGGACGTGTCGAGCCGGAGTTAGTATGAAACGATTTCTCCTTTTGAGCGCCCTTTTAGTATCAACTTCATCTTTCCGATCGTTGATTGCGCAGATCAAAGACGGTCGAGAAGTCATCCTGGCCACAAGGTGGAACCATCAACTTGTTGTGTTCGACGCGCGTTCGTTGAAAGAGCTTGGGCACTTCGTAATAGGCGAACTTGCCATGACTCCGAGCGCCAGTCCGGACGGTCGAACGTTGTTCATTCAACAGCCGCCGCCATCGGAGCCGCATGCTTGCTGCGCGCTCTTCTCGTTAGATCTCGCCACCGGCTCGATGTGCCAGATCGTTTTTCCATCGAGCCCCGGAGTCGTGTCTCGCGATGGCCGATTGCTGTTCACTCAACGCGGCGCGGTTGGGGTTGAAGTATTCGACGCACAGAAGCTCACTCGGCTGCCGGTCATAAAGGCGCCCGGTAACTATGGCTTGAGTATTTCGCCGGATGGCCGGTGGTTGTTTGGCACCACAGTTTGGCAGGGGCCGTCGTTGGACATCTTTGATATCGAACGCGGCGTGCTTGTAAGGCGGCTCAGGCTCCCAGACGGACTTCTGCCTCGAGGCGTGTGGCTCGGCAACAAGTTCTATCTCTATGCCCACGATGGCAAGCAGGGAAACATCTGGTCCGTAACGCCTGATACAACCGAGCTTGTGGCGCCGAAGAGGGTCGCTATCCCAATCACTGCTCGCGACAACAGTCCGATCTGGCAAGGAATGTTTGCGTCAGGTGACCGGTTGATCGTTTACGAACCAGTTGCGTGGTGGCTTCATCCTGCTCGACGGGCTCAGGATGAGGAAACGTCGAGCGGCTTTTTCTCGGTTGATTCGTCAAGCGGCGATGTTGCGCACCTCGCGCCCGGCATCGACTTCGCGCAACTGTTGCCGTCCGCGGATGGTCGCTATCTTTACGGAATCAACGCGGGCGCCGTCGACGGAACTCGACCGGCGAGCCTCTTGAAACTTGACGGCAGAACAGGTGCAGTGCTGAAGAGGCGCGCCTTACCTCGAGACTCCTGGTTTATGAGTGTCGCGGTGCTTCCCGAATCTCTCATACCTCGCGGCGAGCTCATGACGACGTCTTGTCAAAAACGCGAGTCCGGCGACCGCAACTGACTCGCGCTCAGCCGGCGCAACTTTCACAGAATCAGCATCGCATCCCCGTAGCTGTAGAATCGATACTCCTTTTCAATCGCGTGGCGATACGCTTTCAGGATCAACCCGCGCCCGGCAAACGCGCTCACAAGCATAAGCAGTGACGAGCGTGGAAGGTGAAAATTGGTCACGAGCCCGCTAATCACTTTGAATTCAAAGCCCGGATAGATGAACAGACCGGTAGTTAGGGGTCGGGGGTTGGGGGTTAGGGGTTGGCGACCGGAGGGCGAAGCAGCCTGATCCCTGCCCAACCCCCAACCCCCAACACCCAACTCCCGCGCCGCCGCTGATTCGAGCGCGCGGGTCGTAGTTGTGCCTATAGCTATGACCCGTCTCTCCTCACTGAGAGCGCAATTGATCAAGGCAGCAGCTTCATCGCTGATCGAATAAACTTCAGGCTCGACGCGATGGTCTTCGACTCGGTCTACTCTCACAGGTTGAAACGTGCCGTAACCAACATGCAAAGTGACCTCGGCGATTTCGATTCCACGCGCGCGCAAGCGGTCAAGCAGCTCGGGAGTGAAATGCAGTCCCGCGGTTGGCGCCGCAACTGCGCCCCGCTCGCGCGCAAAGACGGTTTGATAGCGTTCGGCGTCAAGGCGGTCTTCTTCATCACGTTTAATGTAAGGCGGAAGAGGAGTGCGGCCGATACGATCTATGATCTCGTCGAAGTCTCCTTCAGCTTCGAAACGGACAACGCGGCGGCCGAAATCGCGCCATTCGATCACCTCAGCCGTGAGCTTGCCGCGTGCGAACTCGACTCGCGCGCCTGGCAGCAACGATTTGCCCGGCTTGACCAGCGCCTCCCAAACCAACGGCTCGATGCGACTCACGAGAAAAACTTCGACGCGCCCGCCAAGCACCGTCTCGCCGCGCACAGTCTTCCGACCATCAGCCGCGACATGTCTCGTCGTTGGGCGGGCTCTTGCGCGATAAGGCGCTCTGGAAGCTCGTAATCAAATTCAGAGACAAGCATGGGAATGATGCGTGATCCGTGATCCGTAAATCCGTGATCGAATGTCACGAATCACGCATCACGCATCACTCTTCACGTTTCACGCATCACGAATCACGAATCACGCCTCTGTCAACGCATCACTTCGATGGCCGGGTGCCCGCCCGATTTGAGTTGGTCTCTCTTTTCAGCGGCGGCGAAAAGGTGATCGCGATGCAGCAATGCCGTGAACTGCGCCCCAAACAGCATGATCACGCTCGAAAGATAAACCCAAGTGAGCAACGCTACCGCCGCGCCTATTGAACCGTACAGCAGATCGTAATGAAAATAGGGCAGCAGAAAAGCAAATCCGAACTTCGCTCCTTCCCACAACACGCCCGCCAGCACCGCGCCCGGCAGCGCTTCGGTTACTGCGACGTGTGTGTTGGGAAGCATTTTATACAGCACGGTGAACAGGATGATCGTAACGGTGATGCTCGCGACGATGAATATCGTCTGCCACGCCAGCCCTGAAAGGGCTACAAACCACGGGCCCTGCCTCAAAGGGATCTTTTCGGCTGCCGCGCGGAGGCCGGTTACAAATGCGGTGAACAAAGCAAGCGCGCCTAGGAGCGCCCATATCAAACTCATCACCGCTAGGTTCACCGCGCGCCCGTGCAGGAACGATCGCGGATAGGTTCCCCACACGCGATTGAGAGCCTTCTCGATCACCGTGAACATCCACGACGCAGCCCATAACATCACTACCAAACAGCTCACTATGATGCCGGTCGAAATTGTCGATGTCGACTCGAGATTCTTCCTTACGAAGGTCTGCGCGCCGGGCAAGAAGGCGAGCACCTCGCCGATGACATATTTTTCGACGGTCTGCTGCCCGAACAGCTTATTGCCGATGGCGAGGAGAAGCAGAAGGGTCGGAAACAACGCCAGCATCGAGAAATATGAGACCGCAGCAGCCGAAGTCGTCAGATCGTTTTCCATGAACGACATGAAACTGCGGGTGACTATTTTGGGTCTGTGGGATCTTCTACGCATCGGTGTCGCGGAAGAGGCGCGAGTCCACTCGATAAATTCTAAGTGGTCGGGCGACTAAAGCGCAAAGAATTGAAAAGTCCTTAGTTCGTTGTCCGTAGTCCGTAGCGCCAATGCGGTCAATCGCTGACCAGAGCTAAGGATTACGGACCGCGGACTACTGACTCTGAGATGTGCTAGAATCCGCCGCGATGAGGACGATCGACGTTATCATAGTCGGGGCGGGCGTGATGGGCGCGGCAGCAGCTTGTGAAGTCGCCGGTCAGAGCTCCAGAGTCGTTCTCATCGACCAGTCGACGCTGCCAAATCCGCGAGCCGCTTCGGTCGATCATTCCAAGGTGTTTCGATTCGCTTATCCCGATCCATTCTATGTTACGCTGGCGGTCGACGCGCTCAAGCGCTGGCGACGGTTTGAAGAAGAGATGAGCACTCAACTGCTCACTCGAACTGGCGCGCTGCTGATTGGCAAGCATCAGCGTTCTTTCGAGACTGAATGCTACGAAGCGTTGCGTTGGTTGAGTCTCGAAGCCGAGATGCTCACTAGCGAGCAGGCAGTCTCTCGATTCCCTCAGTTCAACGCCGAAAAGTTTTCATTCGGCGTGTACGATCCAAGCGGCGCGATCCTGCACGCAGAAGCGGCACTTCGCCTATTGATCGATCTGGCGATGCGGAGAGGCGTGGAAATGATCGAGCGCGAGCGAGTGATTTCGATAAGACAAGACTCAGCGTCTCGCGTGTTGCTTATCACCGAGTCCGGCGAGGAGTTCACAAGCGAGCGCGCGATTATCGCGTCGGGTCCCTGGTCGCGAAAACTTTTGCCAGTCCTTGCGGACAAGCTCACCACCACGCGGCAGGAGATTGTCTATTTCGAACCGGCTGATCGGGAAAGCTTTGAACCCGGCAGCTTCCCGATTTTCATCGAGCTTGAAAGCGGCTTCTATGGATTTCCGATTCATCACGCGGGAGTGATTAAGATCGCAAATCATCACAAAGGGGTTCAGGTTGATCCGTCTTCTGAAGACCTGGTCGGCGATGAGTTCATTGAGAGCTGCCGGGCTTTCTTCGGAAAGTTCATTCCCGCGCTACGCGATGCGCGTGTTCGCGAAACACGAGTTTGCATCTACAACAACACGCCTGACGATGATTTCATCATCGATTGGCACCCGCGGCTTGAGAACGTTCTGATCGTGACCGGCTTCTCGGGCCACGGTTTTAAGTTCGCGACGACCATTGGCCGAATCGCGGCCGATCTCCTGCTTTCGCGCCACACACCTTACAATATTGAACGGTTCAGTTTGGCGCGATTCGGTGAATAGTTGATAGCCGACGTGCAGCGAACTCGCGAGCGTTCGCCACTAAGAGTCAAGCTTCGCCCACAACAGTCTTGCGGCTTCGCGCGACCGTTCATACACCTCATCGCCGAGCGAGTGCACTCGGTCCCGGATGACGAAACGCCCATTCACCATCACGCTTTCAACCGAGGCTGAGTTCATCCCGAACGCAAGGTGCCACGCGATGTTCTCAGTCGTCAGCGGTGTGGGAGACTTGTAGTCGAGCACGATCAAGTCGGCAGCCGATCCGGGTGTCAGTGTAGCCAAGTCTGCTCCAAACGCCTCCGACGCGAGTCGTTGATTGTTAGCCAGCACACGAAGCCAACCATCGGCGCCCTGGGAGCGCACGCGTCCCGCGTGCTCGCTTTGTTGTGTCTGATCGCTCTGCAGGCGGGATGCCTCCGCTCCCAGGCTGGCATCGCGGCTCTTGAAGAACGCAAATCGCGCTTCTTCAAACATGTCGGCTCCGATGCCGTCCGTCCCAAGCACCACGCGTTCGCCAAACTTCGTCACGGGAGCATAGCCAACCTGATTGTTCATATTCGAGCGGGGATTGTGCGCGAACCACGCGCCGGCCGACCGAGCGATCGCAATGTCTTCGTCAGACAAATGAATCCCGTGGGCGAGTATGGTCTGGTTGTTGAGCGCTTCGTGCTTTGCGAGGCGCTCGACCACGCCGACACCGTATCTTGCCCGCGCATCCTCGACATCGCACAAGTCTTCTGCGACGTGAATGTGAATTCCAGCGTCAAACTCGCGCATTAACCCTGCGCACACGTCTAGCGATTCATCCGAGAGCGTAAAAGACGCGTGGGCTCCAACCATCGGGCGAAACAGGGGCGATCGCACGTCGCCGCGCGACCAGTTCAAGAACGAGCGGTTCTCTTCGATTCCGGCGTCGCGATCTTTCGCTCCGCCACGATCAGTCACTTCATAACACAACACCGCTCGCAACCCGATCTTCTCAATCGCCTCGCGCACAATTTGAAGCGAGCCGGTGATGTGTGACGGCGAAGCGTGATGATCGAACAGGCAAGTCGTCCCGGCGCGAGCCGCATCCATCGCTCCTGCCATCGCGCTCCAGTAAATCGTTTCCTCATCAAGCGCGCGGTCCAACCGCCACCAGATCAACTCGAGAATCTCTTTGAAGTTCTTCGGCGCCCGCGGCGGCGCAGGCATTCCTCGCGCGAGCGACGAGTACAGGTGAGTGTGCGCGCAAACCATTCCCGGCATCACGAGCCTACCGGAAAGATCTATCACTTCTTCGTCTTCGCGCGGCTCGAGCACGGGGCCGCGTTCGATTACCCGACCTTCAGCGACGCGCAAGTCGGCTCGCTCCGCTGCAGGAGCATCGAGCGTAAGAACCGTCGCCGATTTGAGAAAATAGGACATCTTCTAGTCCTCTCCCAACTGGAGCCGCCTTAGAAGCTCCTCCATTTGGACGTCGGGTGCGACTCGCAATGCCGCGTGCACGGATTTGCGCGCTGAATCAACATCCTTCAACCCATTACCCGTAATCATCAGCAACACACGCTCGTCGGACTTTAGTGCGCTGCTCTCATACAATTTCACGAATCCTGCGTATGTAATAGCCGCGCCGGGCTCTGCAAACACGGCTGTTTGCCGCGCAAGTGCCGGAATCGCAGCGATGATTTCGTCGTCACTCACCTTAACTCCATGTCCTCCCGACTCGCGGATTGCTCGCACTGCCATCGTCGCGTCGCGAGGCCTGCCGACGTTTATGGCGTCGGCGATCGTGTCAGCCGGACCTTCTCGCACCACGCCATCGCCGTTCGCGGCGTCGACGATCGCCGAAGCGCCCTCGGATTGCACGGCGATCATTTGAGGCAGGCGATCGATAAACCCGATCCGGAGAAGATCATTGAATCCCTTCCACAGCCCGCTGATGATGTTGCCGTCGCCCACACCCACAAGCACTTTGTCGGGAACTTCCCAGTTCAACTGTTCAGCCATCTCAAGCGCGGCGGTTTTCTTGCCTTCGCGGGTGTAAGGATTGTAGCCGGTGCTCCGTTGGTACCAGCCAAATCGCTTCGACGCCTCGATGCACAGGTCGTAGGCCTCATCGTAGCTTCCTTCGACTACGACGACGGCCGCCCCGTAGACCTGAAGTTGGGCGATCTTTGCCGGGGGCGCATAAGCGGGAACGAAAATCACCGACCGCATTCCAACGCTTGCGCACATTCCGGCAAGCGCACTACCGGCGTTTCCGGATGAAGCAGTGGTGATGAGGCTCGCGCCGGCGTCTTGAGCTTTGACGACTGCAAGCGCGCTCGGGCGGTCTTTGAAAGATGCGGTCGGATTGCGCCCGTCGTCTTTGATCAAGAGCTGCTTCACCCCATATCGCTCGGCGAGATTTTTGCAGTCGTACATCGGAGTCCAACCAACGGTGAGCGGGGGAACGACTGAGTCACGCTCAATGGGAAGGAGCGAACTATACCGCCAAATCGTGAAGTTGCGATCATCGGCAAGCCGAGCTTTCGTCAACTCGACGCGGACGCGGTGGTAGTCATAAAGCACATCGAGGTTGCCGCCGCACGACCCGCAGACATACTCTACTTCACCGATCCGATGCGCTCGTCCACACTCAACACACTTTAATCCGATTGCGTTACTCATTGAACCTCGCGCGAAGATGTTTTCTCGGGGCTCAGAGAATGGTCGAAGGCTAACCACAGGCTGCGGCTGTGATGAAAGAAGAGAAACGGCAACGCTATCCCGAGGATGAACAGCACAGTCAATATTCTTGTAGTGATCGTCGCTGTGATCAAGCCATATATCAGGAGCGTGAGAAGTAACGTCGTCTCCGTTGCGATCACGTTTATGTACACTGCTCCGATGAAATAGCCTTGCTCGCGTTCGAAGACAAGGTCGCAATATCGGCAGCTAGTGTTCATCCGAAACAACGAAGCGTAAAGCGGACCCAATCCGCAATTCGGGCATTTGAGCTTCAAACCCCAGAGTAATTTTCGCTTCGCTCCGTTGAGGTCCATTTCGAGCTACAAACGGGCGCACCGGTTCATTTACCCGCGAGCAAAGTTCTCGCATGTTGAAGCTCGGCGCGGTCCGAAGCCCCGGCCGGGCAGAGCGCTACGAGCTTTTGGTAATACAGCCTGGCTTTCGCTCGATCGCCGGAGAGTTCGGCTGCGCGTCCTGCGCCATAAAGTCCGTTAAACCGATTGGGCGAAATCTTAAGGGATGCTTCGTAGGCTTTGAGCGCCTCAGTTGGTCGTTTGAGTTCGAGCAGCAGGTCGGCGAGCAACTCACGCGCTGGCAGCACGGCGCCCGGCGTGACCGGGTGTTTATCGGTCGAGTCCTCCAAGTCGGCAGCTGAACGCATCAATCTCAACGCGTCTTCGTTTTTGGATTCGGCGCGGGCGATCCAGGCTTCGGCCGCCAGCTTCTGTATCTCAACCTGAGTCGGCCAGTAAGGATCTTTCGAGGCGACCAGAGTCTTGCGCAGCGCTTCGAGTCGCTCGAGATCCTTGCGGGCCGAGGCCGGATTGCTTGTTCGGGCCGCGCCGAGCGCAAGCGCGTACCGAGCAGGAGAGGCCGCGAATGCGTACGCCGCAGCGATGACGTCGTCGTCGAGCTTGCTTATTGTCTTCAGCTCATCGAGCACCTGTTTGGCCTTTTGATCTTGCGCGCCCTGAAGATACGCGTACATCAGATAGTCCATCGCGTGAAGCTGATCGAACGAGCCGCGCCCGGGGTGTGCTTTGGCCACAAGGCGCTTGGCGGCTTCGGCCGAAGCGATATTCATCTCAATCGACTCAGGCCAGAGCCCGACCCGCGTGAAGATGTGCGTCGGCATATGCAGCGCGTGAGGAGAAGACGGCGCGATCTTCGAATAGCTTCGCGCAGCAGGCAGCGCCAGGTTCGCCAGCTCAGGATAATCGTAGCTGTGAATGATGTAGTGAGCGATGCCGGGATGATTCGGTTCTGTTGGAAGGATACTGTTTAAGATCTCGGCAGCTTGCTTCTGCTTTGCGAAGGTCTTGTCGACCGGCCGCGAGCTGGCGGTGCCGAGGAGCGAGAGCCCGTAGAAGATTGCTGCTTCCCGGTCATCGCGGTAGCGTCTGAATACCTGTTCCATCGCCTTCTCGTAAGCCAGTGTGCGAGTCGGATGATCGACCTTGTCGTAGTCTTTGTAGAAGGCGTCAATGGCTGCGATATAGTCACGCTCGCGATCGGTCTTCACTGTCATCGATTTTGCCTTCTGGACAGCGGCTGACCCCTTCTTCAACTCGGTTACGCTTGGAGGCGCCCAGATCGGATGATTCTGAGTCATTGCCAAACCCCAGTAAGCCATCACGCAATCTGGATCAGTCGCAAGGACTTGTGCGAAGGCTTTCTCCGCCTGCTCGTAGCCAAACGAATGCAGAAGCGCCGCGGCGCGGTTGAATTGCTTCTGCGCGGGCGGGTTGCACGAGACTCGAAAGTTCACCTCTCCCAGTTCTTCGTGATCGCCGTGCTCGTGCTGATGCTGATGTTCTTGAGCGTGACCCGATGCGCACAGTGCGGTTGCGACGAGAGATGTCATAAGGAACCTTGCAAGCTTCATCGTTATTACCTCCTAGTCTGCGATCAAGGAGCGCGAACGACTACTTCCGGCGTCGCGCTTCCGCTTCCGCAAGCCACCCGCGTCTAAGTTTCTCATCGGCGACGCTGGAAAGATAAGGCTTGATGTCGAGGATCGGCGTACCGTCAAGCATATCGACCCCGCTCACGTGCAGATGCAAGCGGTCGCGTCGAAGCAGCTCGACCACTGTAAGGCCGATCGGGTTTGGTCGGTAAGGCGATCGCGTGGCGAACACACCGTGCGGACGGTCGTCGGTTGGCGGCTTGCCCAAGAGCGAGAAGCCTTCTGCCTTGTGAAACGCCCAGATCACGAACAGATGCGAGAAGCCTTCGATATCGGTGAGACCCTCTTGGAACTCGGGGAGTATTTCGAGCACACCTTCGGCTTCGTGCTTCGCGCCGCAGCCTTTCGGTATTTGAGATGTCTCAGTGTACGGGCTGCGAACGAATCCGATGGGCTGCATTTCGAGCATAGATGATCCCGATCAGTCGATGATCTCCCATCCACTTTGATACTTGTCGAGCTGCTTGCGCGTGTACTCATCAATTGGGTGCTCGCGCTCCGGCGAGGAGACGTGCTTGGGTGAGCCGCATAGCTCAGTTGAAAAATATCGCTGCCCTGAATCGCAGATCATTGTCACTAGGCGTTTCATCTTCGGATGCGCTCGCGCCAGCTTGATCGCAGCGACGACGTTCGCTCCCGACGAGATTCCGCAAAAGATGCCTTCTTCTTTTGCAAGGCGCCTGGCCATCTCGATCGCTTGGTCGGATTTGATCGTAATGATTCCATCGAGCAAGCTGAGGTCGAGATCGCGCGGGACGAAGCCGTCTCCAATGCCTTCGATCTTGTGCTCGCCCCACTCTCGCCGCGACAACAGCGGGCATTCGGCAGGTTCGCCGGCGTAGAGCTTGATCTTCTTTTTCTTCTTGCGCAGATATCGCCCGATGCCCGTCAACTGACCGCCCGTCCCTTGAGTCCCGACATAGGCATCCAGCTTGCCGCCAGTCTGTTCCCAGATTTCAGGTCCAGTCGTCTTGTAATGCGCCTTGATGTTGTCGGGATTGTCAAACTGCGAAGGAACCCAGTATTTGTCAGGATCCTGCCCGCGAATCTCTTCGAGCTTTTCGAGAGCGAGATCGACGTCAGACTCGCCCCCCGGCGTGTAAATCATCTGTGTGCCATAAGCTACATCCATCTTCTTGCGCTCTTCGCTCATGCCTTCGGGCATGACGATGATGCACGGATAGCCCTTGACTGCAGCGACGAACGAGCACGCGATGCCTGCGTTGCCGGTCGAGCATTCGAGGATCGTCATGTCCGGCTTCAGATCGCCGCGCTTCTCGGCACGCTCGATCATGTTCAGATAGATTCGGTCCTTCAGAGAACCCGAAGGGCTGAAGTATTCGAGCTTGGCGAGAATCTCCGGCTTGAGGTCGCCGGTGACGCGATTCAACCGCACCAGCGGAGTGTTGCCGATGCAATCTAGAATCGACCTTGAATAATTTCGATAGCGGTCCCACTTGGACATCTAAGTGCGCAATCCTTTCTTCGTGTTGTTCTGACTGACCAACTCTATCAAAACCGAGGATGACTTTCATGTATGGGACAACTGGTTGGCGTGAGTTCCAAGAAACCTGTCTTTAAAAGATTGAACAGTGTAGTCGCCTGGGCGCAAGTAAAGACTGGAGGGTACGGAATGAAAAGCGCGAACGCTGGTCCTAGCGACGCATCGCCGCGTTGACCCTTCGAAACCTCGACGACACTCCCGTTCTCTGCTCACAACTGCGTCGTCTGGGACCACCACTCATTGCCTTCTTGGTCGAAGAACTGCTCCAGGATTTGCTGCATCGATGAGTTGAACGTGATGAGCGCATAACCGTTCAATACCCGATTCTCTTGCTGCAGGTCAGGATTCGGATAAGGGGTGTTCGCATAGTTGTCGATGTTGTCGTTCTTCTGTAATCCGTATCCGTTCCCAAACGGGATAGCGCCGTGTCCTACGCATCGCGCGTACGTGCCCGCCGCTGATGACGCTGTGTACACTATGCCATTGTGAACGTGGCCCCAATACCAGAAGTCCGGTGCCCTCCCAAGCGCGTTCACCACCTCGGTGAACAATTGCTCCTGAGTAGAGCCGTCGACCGAAATCCCATTGTGATGGGTCATAACGAAGACCTTCTTATTCGTCAGGTCCAGTGACTTTATGAAACTCAACTGATCGCTGTCGGTGAGAGCGCCTTGCATGAAAAACAGCGACGTATCGTAGTAGGCAGAATCGAGACCTATGATGATCCACGACCCGCCGTCGATGGCGAAGTAGCTCGTTCCTTTCTGCGCCGAGAAGGGACCGGTCGGGGAAAGCGCGGTACAGAAGTAGCCGTTTGCGCCGTCGTACATCTCGTGGTTCGAGTTCAGGGTGAAGTAAGTGCCCGCGGACCCACACGGATCCCACTGTCCAATGAGATTATTCGTTTCCTCTTCTTCGAAGCCTGCGTAATAAACGTCGCCCAGATGGATAGTGTAGTCCGCTGGGTTCTTGCCGATCTGATCCATCACCGCAGCCGCGGGCCCGCTGGAATTGCCGTCGGTCCAGGTTCCCGTGCCGAAGTCCCCAACTACCGCCACGGTGACCGGGTCTCCCGACGCAGTGATCGTTACGGGGTTCGTGCCGAACGGGTACGTTGTGTTCTCGCCCACCAGCAGCAAGATGTAGGCCAAGGCGGCGACCATCCAGCCTGGGTCAAGCTGCTCATAGGTGTCATAACCAACGAGAGTCCCATCCGCGTAGACTACACCCGGACCCTCAAGCACGGTCTGCCATTGGTCGAGCATCGACTCGGTTATCTGCGTCGGCGGCAGCTCCAGCCATTTCGCAAGGTTGGGGTAGTCGGTGTCTAACCAATAAAGAACCAATCCGAACTCGATTTCGCCGGGCTGGCTATCAGGCGGCTGCTTGCCTTCCATCAGATCAATGAGTTTGGTCTCGGACTCCTGGAGGAAGGTTCCAAGGTCTTGAAAAATCCCTGTTGGGAGAGCGGCCTTGTCGGCGGTTTGGATTTGTGCCGCCAGCTCGTATGCTTTTGGCGGATAAGTGAATCGTGACATTTTCGGTTCTCCTTTCGCGGCGGATGGGTTAACGAATCGGATGTCTACCGCGGGCAATGCTATGGCCGCGGATGACATCTCTTGATGCGCGGCATTGTACTAAAGGCGAAGATAAATTACAAAGCCGACGGGCGCAACCCTTGAAGGGACGTTGCTCCGTAGGACTAGAATTTGACAGCTTCAGATGATTTCGGTCGCGCTGAAGGGGGAGCCCCACTTTCCCGCGAACGCCATCTGACCGATGGGCTTTCGCTCGCGCGGCGCCAGCTCTTTGGCGCGTAGCTTTTCATCCAAGTCTTCAGGCTTTCCGCGATACGGATAACCGATTGCAATCATCGCGATCGGCGTGAAGCCCTCAGGAATCTCGAACTCTTTGCGCGCGCGATCGGCGTCGTAACCCGCCATCGCGTGCGCCGCTAGTCCGATCTCTACCGCTTCGAGAAAAAGGTTCTCAGTCGCGAGCCCCACATCGTGCTGGGCCCATCGATTCGGCTTGCCGTTCTTTTCAAACGTCTCGCGCGCCACCGAGAGCAGCAGAACCGGCGCCTTCAAAGCCCACGCGTTGCCGGGAACCAGGCAAGCTCGCGCTCGCTCAAGCGCCTCTATGTCCAACCCGTCGAAAACCAAAAAGAACCTCGGCTGATCGTTGAAGCAGGACGGCGCCCACCGCGCGGCCTCGAGCAGAGTCAGAAGCTTTTCGCGCTCGACCGCCTTGCCTTCCTCAAAAACGCGAGGGCTCCAACGCCGACGCATCAATTCATTGATTGGATAATCCGCACTCGCGGGTTTTTCGGGATACCCTGTCAAGCCTTCCTGCGCAGTGTTGGTTTCGTTTTTCATCTGCTCCTCTCCGGACGCGAATGTCGGCGTTGATTATAAAGCCTTCAATCGGTTGCCGTCAGCGTGCGTTGACTGCGTGATTCGCCTTCCTGTCTAATCACTGGCGATGCCCAAGCAAATCTACACTGCAGAGTGGGTGCTGCCGGTTAGCTCGCCGCCAATCCGCGATGGCGCGCTCGTCGTCGAAGACAAGAGAATCAAATTCGTGGGTCCGGAGAGCGATCTGGAAGCTCGCGCGGACTTGGTCGATTGCGAACGAAAAGATTTCGGTCGCGCGGCGATTCTGCCTGGTTTCGTGAACGTCCACAGCCACCTCGAGCTGACCGTGATGCGCGGGTTTCTAGAAGAGCTACCGTTTCGCGATTGGATTGTAAAACTCACAACTACGAAGTACGGCCTTCTCTCGACTGATGACTTGATGGCGTCGTCTCTTCTGGGCGCTGCCGAAGCGATTCGCGCCGGCGTGACGACGATTGCGGACACAGGCGATTCGGCGTCTGCTTTCGAAGCGCTGCTTGAGAGCGGCCTGCGTGGTGTTGCGTACCGAGAGACATTCGGCCCAAGTCCCGTCGATGCCGCGCCGGCACTTGAGGTATTGAGGGCGAAAGTCGAAGAAATGCTCGCGCGCAAGACCGATCTGGTTCAGGTTGGCGTTTCGCCGCACGCGCCCTACACGGTGTCGGCGGAGCTGTTTCGGATCGTAGCCGAGTACGCCAGTAATCAAAACCTCGACGTGTGCATTCACGCCGCAGAGTCCGAGGCCGAAAAGCAGATGTTGCTCGCCGGTGACGGGCCGTTCGTGCAAGACCTCGCAAAGCGAAGGATCGAGTGGCGAGCCCCGCGCACTTCGACCGTTAAGTACCTGGCCTCGTTGGGCGTTTTGGAGACCAGTCCGCTACTAGTGCACTGCGTCAGAGTTGATGAAGAAGACATCGCCGAGATGTCTCGGAATGGCGCGCGAGTTGCGCATTGTCCCAAGTCGAACGCGAAACTGGGCCACGGGATTGCGCCCCTCGGGTCGATGTTGAACGCAGGATTGAAGGTTGGACTGGGCACTGATAGCGTCGCTTCGAACAACCGCTGCGACATGATCGAAGAAGCTCGGTTCTGCGGGCTGGTCCACCGAGCCGCCGGCGTGAACTTCGAGCAGCCTTCTTCCGAACAGCTTCTGAAACTAGCAACGCTGGACGGAGCTCGCGCGTTGGGACTGGAAAGCGAGATCGGTTCGCTCGAAGTCGGAAAGCAAGCTGACTTGATCGCGATTGATCTTTCGCGAGATCACAACACTCCCGTTCACGAACCATACGCTGCACTCATTTTCAGCGCGGCTGCTTCGGACGTAATCTTCACCGCAGTCGCAGGCCGCGTGCTCTATGACGGCGAGCTTAAGGGACTCGATGAGGTCGACCTTCGGCAAAGAGCGAACGACGCCCTGACTCGCATGCGCCAAATCTGATCACGCTTTCAAACCGTTCGGCGCCATCGGCAGCGACCTCAACCGAATTCCCGTGGCATCGAAGATCGCGTTTCCAACTGCAGGCGCAAGCCCGACGATCGGAGTTTCTCCCGCGCCCGCCGACGGCAAATCCTTGCGATCGATCAACACCGTCTCAATCGCGGGCACGTCGCTGAAGCGCGGCACTCGATAGCGCGAGAAGCGAGCGTTCAGGATCTTGCCGTTGTCGAAGTCGATTGCCTCAAACAGCGCGCCTCCGATCGCCATAACGATCGAGCCTTCGATCTGGTTCTTCAACTGATCGGGGTTGACAATCGCTCCGCACTCGAACGCCTCGACGACGTGGATGATATTGATCTTCCCACTCGCGCGATCGACTGAGACTTCC
>WNGG01004418.1_pt1 | contig 15771 bp, 16 predicted proteins | sample 5400661 | NCBI WGS metagenome assembly WNGG01 (sample SAMN13153372, study PRJNA577476) | soil metagenome | isolation source: 100 cm soil or saprolite under Garry oak tree replicate 1 | place: USA:California | collected 2016-06-15
GGACAGATGTTCGATAAGGCAAAAGCGGAAAAATGATCAGACCGTGGTTCCGCCAGGCGGCGGTACCGTGGAAGACAACGGCCACCCAGACCAGAGCATCTGGGGAGAATCGAGTCTCCACCAAACCCGGGGTGCTCCATGGTAGGCGCGGGCGAGTACGGCGGGCTGGCCAGGGGGGGCGGCGCGCAGCGCGGTCAGCGGGTTGTCGCCGGGGTAGAGATTGTCAGCGAACGCGACGTACAGGTCGCCGGGAGCGGCGAGGTGGTCGGCGCCGTTCAGGACCGAGGTGAGGTCGGCGTAGGGTCCGCGCTGGGTGATGAAGGCCGCCGGCTGCGCGGTCGCGGGGGATGGCGGGGAGAGCTGGGCTGCGCGGGTGTAGCGGTCGTGGCCGGGCTGGCTGAGCGCGGTGCTGGCCCACTGGGTGAACGCCTGGTAGTAGGGGTGGCAGACGATCACGATGTCGGCGGGGCCGGCCTGCGTGATCTCTTCCAGCAGGTGCACGATTGCGGGGCGTCCGCCGACGGGGTAGAACTCTTTCGGGATGTAGCGTGCCCAGCCGGCGATCCTGGTGCCTAGCCCGCCCGCGCACACCACGACCTGGAGGGCGTGGTCTCGGATCATGGCAGCCGCCGGCACGGTAGGTTGTCTGGGTGCATGTACGTGTGACCGGCGTCGTCATCGAGGACGGCCGCATCTTGCTGCTGAACCAGGACACCGATACGGGGCGGTCGTGGAGCCTGCCTGGCGGCAAGGTCGAGGACGGCGAGACCCTGGCCGGGGCCCTGGTGCGGGAGATGCGCGAGGAGACCGGCCTGGAGGTCGAGCCGGGGCGGCTGTTGTACGTGTGTGACCACCTGCCCGGTGACGGTACTCACGTGGTTCACCTCACTTTCGAGGCTCGCCGCGTCGGCGGGGTCGCCGGACAGGTGACGGCGGGGCTGGACACGCGGCCGATCCGGGGGGTGGAATCTGTCAGGCTCGACTGCTTGATCTCGCTGGGGTTCGGCGCGCGGTTCGCCGAGCTAGCCACGGCGGGGTTCCCCGGGGCGGGCAGTTACATGGGCGCCAAGGCCAGCATTGGCCTGTGACCTGCTGAGCGCCTGGATCAGCCGCTGGTCGGCCTCGGCGAGCGGGCGGGACCGGTCGGCCAGGCTGGTAATCCAGGTGCTCAGCCGCTCCGCCAGCGCGCCGGCGCTGACCGGCTGCTGGGTGCCGTCGCGGACCAGCCGGATGCCGACGCCCCGGGAGCTGCCTGCCAGGTGACGCCAGCGGGCCCGGTAGATCTCTGCTGGCGTGCCCGGGGTGTTCCACGCCGCGCCGTGCAGCCAGCGGGCGGCCGGCCCGCAGCACAGGTCATCGTCACCGGGCCCGTCGCCGCACCATACTTGCAGGTTGCCGACCAGATGATGGATCTGGTCAGCGCCCAGGCCCGGCTCGACGACGGGCAGCACGTCGGCGAACCTGTAGCCGACGTTCAGCACCGGCCCCACGCCCGGGGCCGTCAGCTTGGTCAGCTCGGCGCGCCTGGGCAGCCGTGCCCCTTCCCAGGCGGCGAAGGCGGCGGCGCCGATCCAGGTCACCCAGTAGACGGGGTGCATCTCGTAGCCTTCGCTGACCCGCCACCACCCGTTGCCGACGTCGCGATGCAGCCGCCCACCCCGCTCGTGCGGCATCTCACAGGCCAGCAGGGGCGCCCCGGCGTGCGACCCGGCCAGCCCTGCCAGCGCGAGCTCGTTGAGCATCGCGGCGAACTCGACGTTGGTGACCAGGAGGTTCCGCCATTCCAGCTCACTACGCCGGACGTACCGGCGGCTGACGCTCGCACGCTGGCGCGGTGGCCGCACGGGCGCGTGAGGTTCTGGCCGGATGGCGGGTGCGAGCCGGTAATGCTGGCTGCCGGCCAGCCACGTCGCCGCCTGTCCGGCTACCGCGGCGGGTAGCACGCCGGCTGCCGCGGCGAGCCCGGCAGCCGTGGCTTCGCCTACGGCGCTGGCTTCCGCCTGGCTCATGTATGCGACTAGCTCTTCTTTGGCGGTGGCGGTGCTGTAGATGCCGTCGCCGGGGCCAGCAGGACGCGGCTGGGCGGGGGATCCGGCCGCTGCGTCGCGTGCGTCCCTGAGCTGGCCTGCTAGTTCGGGTATCACGTGTGCCAGTTCCGTCAGGGCGGTCTCGTGGGAGTGCACTGCGCCTTCGTAGGGGATGTGGACGGTGTCCCTGCTCTCCGCGGCGGCGGCCAGGAGCGCCGTGTTGAGGACCTGCAGCCGGGTCAGGGCGACGATGCCAGGCGGGTTGTCGTCGGGGATCAGGGCCGCGTAGCGGCGTTCCGGCCAGGTCCGGGTCATGGTGATCATCTGCTGGTAGCGGGAGCGGTAGCCCCACCGGGTGAACAGGCCGCTGCGCTTGAACGAGGACGCGACGCCGAGCGGGCTGCGGGACAGCACCGCGACCGGGCTGTCGGGGAACAGCGCGAGCAGCGACGGCAGCGCGAAGAACAAGCTGGTCTCCTTCAGGCCCTGCCGGGCAGTGCCGTATTTGCTGGCGACGAAGGTGACCAGCCAGTGCCGGCCGTACGTCCCGAGTGCCGCGTCGGTGACCTCCGGGACAGGAACCGCCCGCGGATTGAGCGCGGACAGGGGATGGCAGGCGCCGATCTGCTGGCGGAACGGCTCGTTGAGCTGGTCCATGACTGGCCGCAGGGTGTCGGAGAGCCAGTTGGAGCCGACCCGCTCGCTCGTGCCGAGCATCAGCAAGGGTGGTAGCAGGACGATGCCGCGGGCATGGGCAGCTGACCGCATCAACTCGATACGTGCTGTGATCTCGGCCAGCACAGCCAGACCGCCGGCTGCGGTCGCCGGTGACGTTCCGCTCATCCGCTTAGCCCTTTCTTCCCGGAGCTGTCCCTGGTCCAGCTCGCCTGCTTAAGCGCAGCGCAGGAAGCGGGCGAGGGGGAGATGCGCGCCCGTGCGGCCCCCGGCGGGAAGATTGCGGGGTTGCGCACCGTTGCGCGCGGGGCCAGTGGCGGGGCGCGCGCGGGCCCGGGCCGTTACAGTTGGAAACGGCCGGGGCCGGACAGCCGCGGCCAGGGCGAGACGCGAGCGAGGAACCGTTGCGCGGACGGCCGGTGACCAACCACGAGCTGGCGGCGCTGATCCAGGCCGCCGGACGCTCGCATGCGGCCCTGGCCCGCAAGGTCAACACCGCAGCAGCCGGGCGGTCCGGCCTGGATTTGCGGTATGACCAGGCCAGCGTGTACTGGTGGCTGCGCGGCCGGGTGCCGGCCGACCCGGTCCCGGGGCTGCTCGCGGAGATCCTCAGTGACTGGCTCGGCCGCCTGGTGCAAGTGGCTGATCTCGGATTCACCGATCCCGGCGGCCAGCTGGGGCTGACCTTGGCGGCGGCGCCGGGCCAGGCGGCGGAGTCGGCGTCGGAACTGTGGAGGCACGTGTTGCAGCGGCGGGTATTCCTCGGGTCAGGGTTCGTGATCGCCGCGACCGTCGGCGCCGGGTTCGACTGGCACTTCACCCCTTCCCCGGGCCCCGCCGCGATGTCCCGCCGCGACGGCGCCCGGATGGTCGGGCTGGCCGATGTGGAACGCCTGCGCAGGGCCCGCGATGAGTTCGAGACGCTGGACCGCGTTCATGGCGGCGGCCACGCGTTCACCTGGCTGGCGGACTACCTGGACCGTGAGGTCACCCCGCTGCTGGAAGGACGGTACAGCGCCCCGGCGGGCCGGGAACTGTTCGCTGCGGCATCGTCGCTGACCGAGCTGGCCGGCTGGATGGCCTTCGATCACGGCAAGAGCCAGGGACTGGCGCAGCGGTTCTTCATCCAGGCGCTCAGCCTCGCCCAGCATTCGGGTGACCGGGCTTACGGCGCCCACGTGGTCTCCAACCTCGCCACCCAGGCCCTGTTCCTGGACCACGGCACCGAGGCGGCCCGGCTGGCCCGCGCCGCCCGCTCCGGCGCCGGACGCGCCGCCACGCCCACCCTGATCGCCCGGCTGGCCACCGTCGAGGCCCGCGGGTGGGCACTGGCAGGCGACCAGCACGAAACGGTGGCGGCCATCCGGCGGGCCGAGAACGCGATGAACCGCTCCGATCCGTCCGCCGACCCGTCCTGGCTGGCCACCTACACACCCGCCCACCATTCCGGATCGATCATGCACGCCCTGCGCGACCTCGGCTGCCACCGCCAGGCCGCCAGGCACGCCGGCGCGGCGCTGGACCTGCCCGAGATCAATATCCGGACCAGGGCCCTGCATCAAACCCTGCTGGCCACCGTGCAGGCCGGGCAAGGCGACCTCGACATCGCGTGCGCCACCGCTTCCACCGCCCTGACCGCAGCGGCGTCGGTCACCTCGGCCAGGCTCAACGAGCGGCTCCGGGACTTCGCCCGCCGTGTCCGCGCTCACCATGACCAGCCAGCGGTCCGCGACTATGCCGAGCAGGCCGCCGCGCTGCTCCCGCCAGCATGAGCACCGGATCTGCCCCAAGCAGCGGCTACGTCGAGCCGGAACAGTGGTACGCCCAGCTCGCCACCCAGCATGCCGCAGCGGGCGCGCTGATCACCGACACCGCTGGCAGCATCCTGCTGGTCAAGCCGAACTACCGGGACTACTGGGGGCTCCCCGGCGGGATGGTCGACAGCGGCGAGACCCCCGAAGATGCCTGCGCCCGGGAACTGAAGGAAGAACTCGGCCTCGACCAGCCAGCAGGCCGGCTGCTGGTCATCGACTGGGCACCCGCCTACGGCAGGCGCCCCCGCCCCATCGTCTACTTCCTGTTCGACGCCGGAGTCATCACCGACCCCGGCCAAATACGGCTCCAGCAAGACGAACTGGAAGCCTGGGCCTTCATCCCGCCCCGCCAGGCCGCCGGCCAGCTCCCGGCCCACACGGCAGCCCGGCTGCCCGCAGCAGTCACAGCCCGGAACACAGGCACCACCATCTACCTGCCGCAAACAACGGACCTGACCCTCTACGCGGACCCCTGACCAGCACTATCGCAGGATTCATGCTGCCGGTCTCGGCGGACTGCTGCAGTTCCGCGCGGCTGGCTCGCCGCCGACGCAAGGCGCTTCGCTGCGTCGCCGCGCGCACAAGTCGGCCATCCCATCTACGGCCCGCGGGACCTCCCGCCGATCTGAGCCGTTTCCAGCTCCCTGTTCGGCCAGAAATCCTGGGCGGCAAGGTAGCAGTGGTCTCCTGCCGAAAGATCCGGAAACGAGCCATGGGCCGGTGACACCTCCGCCAGGCGACCGGGCACTGGCGGTTCGTACAGCTAGCGGCCGGATGTTCCGAGTTGTCGTGCCGCAGCCGGCATGGTCCCCGGGTCCTGCATCATTTGCCGTAGATCGTGGGTGCAAGTGAGCGCGCTAGCTGGCCAGATCAGCAGGCCAGTTGACCATACCGGCCGACCGGACGAGCGATATAACATCCAGTAGCATGAATTAGCACCCTGTGAGCATTTGCGGTTACCTCGTTCCTGTCTGTCGGTTGTCATGCTGCGGCGCCTGGCTGCGGGAGGGACGTTGACATGGAGCAGGCTCCTGCCCTGACCATCGGCGAACGCTGGGACGCCACCGTGGCTATCGCGACTGTCCGCGGCGAGATCGACATCAATACAGTCGGCATTTTGTCCGAGCGCCTCGGGCGCCTGGCCAGGAAGAACCCGCAGCGCCTGGTCATCGACCTGGCCGGGGTGAGCTTCATCGACTCATCGGGCCTGGGCGGATTCGTGCGCATGCGGAAGGCACTGCCGCCGGGCTGCCCGGTCGTCATCCGCTCGCCGCAGCGCCGGGTACGGCAGCTCTTCAAGATCACCGGGCTAGACTCGGTGATCGCCTTCGAGTGACCCCGCCACCAAAGGACGCACCGAAACGGCGCGAGCCAGACAGCGCCCTGCGGCCAAGCCCACCAATGAATGTCTCAATCCGGTAACGGACTTGCCGGCGCCGTAGGCATTCGCGATGCCGGCTCCTGACGCCTGGTCGCCCGCCCGGCAGATTACCTCCCGCAGCGCGGCCGGGCTGTTCCCGATCCGGACGGTCTTCAGCCTGAGTCCCTGGCCGCGGTGCGTCGCGCTGGAACGGAGCGATGTTCACTGCCGGGCTAAATGCTGTGGGGGGTGCCGTAATGCGGGCGGTGGCGCTTCCGGGCGACGATGCGTCGCATGGAAGACGCTGGCCGGACCGTCCTCCGGCTCGAGGTGATCAGGAGCGACCGGCAGCCGGTAACCGGGCTGGTGCGCGATGGCGATGGCGTCGCGCATGCGTTCAGCGGCTGGTCGGAGATGTTCGCCGTTCTGCTCGGGCTGATTTCAGGACCCGGGGACGGCACTGACGCTGCCGGCTAGCGCGGCGGCCAGCCCGGGCCGGGAGCTGATGCCGAGTTTCGCGTAGCTGCTCGTCAGGTGGATCTCAACGGTTCGCTGGGTGACGAACAAGGCCTGCGCTATCTGCCGGTTCGTGTGACCGCCCGCGGCTAGCTGCGCGACTCGCAGTTCACTTGGCGTCAGTGCGTCGCGTCCGCGCGTGGCATCGCGGCGAGGCCTGCCGCCGACGATCACCAGCTCCTGCCGGGCCCGGCCGGCCAGCGCGAGGCCGCCTTGCCGGTGAGCGAGATCTAGTCCTTCGCGCAGGATCTCGCGCGCCTTGGCGCGCGAGCCGGCCCGGCGGTGCGCCGCGCCGAGGTCGATCAGCGCGCGGGCTAGCTCAAGCGGCGCGGGCGAGGGACGCAGCACGGCCACCGCCTCGGTGAGCAGTTCGATGCCGCCGTCGCCCTCGACGGCTCCGGCGGCATCTAGCGCGATGCCCAGCGCACGGCCGGCGCCCCAGCGGCGGGCGACCCCGATCTCCTCGGCGCACAGCCGGCTGGCCTCCTGCCGGTCACCAAGTGCCCGGAGCGAAAGCGCCGCCGAGGATCGCCACGGCACAAGTGCCGGGTTGGGGATCTCCCATCGCTGGGTCAGCTGGCCGGCTTCCAGCAAGTCCGCGACGGCCGCGGCGTGATCACCCGCCGCCGTGTGCAGGCAGCCGCGCGCGTGTCGCACCAGGTTGTGCGGCCAGGTGGGCGGCAGCTCGCCGGTCAGGCCGAGGGCGGCCAGCAAGGCGCGCGCGTCGGTGAGCTCGCCCCGCTCGATCAGCGCGCGGACCACGAACGAGGATGTGATGGTTGAGATCCAGATATTAGGGGTGCCCGCGATACCCTGCTGGCCGAACGCCACCGCCTCACTGACCTCGCCGCCGTACAGCGCGACCATGGACAAGAACGCGGTGGCGACGGCGGCGGACGGCTGGGATCCCTGCCGCTGGGCCAGGTCGAGCCAGGCGTTCGCGGCCGCCCGGGCTTCGGCGGCATGGTCGGCGAACAGCAGCACCGAGATCGTCTCCGGCAGCGCGGCCGTCGCCGCCAGCATCAGCACCGGGACGGCCTCGAGCGCCTTGCGCGCGTTCCAGACCGCGCGCTCCCGTTCCCTTCCGGCGGCCGCGAGCTCAATCGCCAGATTGGCGTGCAGCCGGGGATCTAGTTCCTCGCCGTGATCGGCCCGCGCCTGAACCCGCTCCAGCAGTGATCGCGTGGACGCGCGGGTGCCGATGTCCATCCGGGCGGTGTTGAGCAGCGCGGCCTGCAGCGACTCGCGCGAGCGCTCGTCCGCGGGTTCGGCGGCAATCCTTTCCAGCAGGTCCATGGCGTCGGCGAAACACCCGCCGAGCGCCAGCGCCTCGCCGAGCGCCAGCGCGATCTCGCCGCGCCTGGGCCAGTCCGCGGTTCCCGCCAGCGCCTCGGTCAGGTGAGCGACCGCAGCCGGCGGCGCCTGCGTGGCCTCGAGCTGGCCGAGCTCGAACAGAACATCGGCCCGCAGCGCGGCCCGCGGCGGTTCGGCCAGCACGCGCTGCAGGCAGAGGACCGCGACATCGGGGGCACCCCGCTGGCGGGCATCCGTCGCGGCCTGGCGCAGCTTGTCCACGACCCAGGCATCGCCGGCCGGGCCCGATGCGAGCAGGTGCACGGTCACCTCCTCCTGTGCCGCTCCCTCGGCGTCGAGCATCCGGGCGGCGCGCTGGTGCCAGCGCTGCCGCAGCGGCGGCGCCAGGTCCTGGTAGACCGCGGACCGCACCAGCGGGTGCACGAACCGCAAGGCACGCTCGCCCTCGATGAGCCGCTCGGCCATCAGCGCCCCGACCGCCGTGGCACAGGTGTCCGGGTCGAGGCCGGCAAGCCGCCCGGCGCGTTCGGTGGTCGCCGCAGCACCCAGCACGGCGACGGCCCGGGCAGCCGCCAAGGCGGCTGCCGGCATGCGCCCGAGCTGCAGCAGGACGTTGCGGGAGACTGTGCCGGGGGTCAGCCGGCGCAGGTGCGGCAGGTCGGCGTCGCTGCCGCGGAACCCCTCCGCGACGAGGCTGGCTACCAGCCCCTGGAGCAGCAGCGGGTTGCCGCCGGTGATCGTGCGGCAGGTGTCATTGAACGCCGCCGTCGACCGCCAGCAGCAGCGGTGCCGTCCGCGCGAGGCTCGCGGTCAGCCAGTACAGGCCATGCAGGACCGCGAACGGGTCCTCCTCGCCCGGCGGTGCGCCATGAGTGAGCGCGGGGGCCGCCAGCGCTACGGCCCCGTCCCCTTGCCTGCCGTCGGCCTGACCCTCGAACAACTGCCGCACTACACCCCAGGCGTAGCCGTCCTCGAACTCGGCGGCGCGCGCCGCCAGCACCGTCATGCCTGCCTGCGCTGCCAGCCCGCACGCGTGCGCGACCAGCGCGCTCTTGCCTATCCCGGCCTCGCCCTCGACCAGCAGCGCGGAACCCGAACCCGAACAGGCTAACTTGATCGCCGCGGCTATCGCGCCGAGTTCGGTTTCCCGGTCCAGCAGCCGATCCGCGGGCGAACTCGCTCCCATGCCGTGATCGTAGGCGTCGGCGCGCGGCGGCGCTATCCGGAATGCGGCAAATAACTGTGGTACCCACCGTGACGCGCCATGTGCCGTCCCAGGCCGACCATGACTGAGGCAAACCATCCCCTAAGGGAGGAACGAATGATGGTTGACACATCTCAAGGCGAGTCGCGGCCGGCGGCAAGTGCGCAGCGCCCGGTACGGCCGTGGCGGGGACCGGCGAGCGGGATCGCCTTCATCGTCCTGTTCGTGGCGGCCGTGTTCATGGACAACCTGCCGGCTGGCAATGCTTCGGACAGGGCATGGACAGCGTACTTCGCCAGCGCGGCCCACCGGGTGAGCATGATCGTGTCCGGTTTCCTGCTTGTCGCGGCGGCGCTGGCTCTGCTGTCCTTCTTCGTGTTCACCTGGACGCGCGTCACGCGGGCTGCTCGTCCCGGCGGCACCAGCCTGCTGCCCGTCGCGGCGGCCGGGGTGTCCGCAGCCTGTATCGCCGCAGGCGGGGCCCTGGGGGCTGTTGTTCCAGGGAGCATGGTCTTCGGCTCGCAGCCTGAGCCGGCCCCGGGCATCTTGCGGGTGCTGGCCACCCTCGGGATTCCGCTCGTCCTCGTCGGCGGCATGGTCCCGCTCGCGCTGGCGGTGGCAAGTCTGAGCCTGCAGGCCAAGGCCGCCGGGATCTTCGGCCGGGGCATGGCCGGCGTCGGGCTCGCCGTGGCCGTGATCACGCTGTTCTCGTTCGAATTCTTCACGATGCTCGCCATGCTCGCTTGGGTCCTGGCAGTCAGCGTCGTTGTTATCCGCCGGCCCGAACTGGCGCCGGCTTCGCACACCCGCCCGATCGGCTCGTCGTCGGCAGTCAGTCCCATCTAGGAGGGGAAAATGAAAATGAAACGCATCTCCTCGCTCGCCGCCGCCGCGGTCGCCGCTGGCGCGGCCTTCGCCGTGCCCGCCTGCACGGCGGCGGCCGCAGCCAGGACCCCGGCGCATGACCCGGCCTTGCCGGTCATCACGGTCACCATGACCGGCCACAAGATCACCGTCGGCGGCGCCTTGCAGTCCGGCGGGGTGACCATCGTGTCCAAGGTCACCGGGGAGCAGCAGGGGGACCCGGCACTGGTCCGGCTCGACCCCGGCGTCAGCCTGGCTCAGTTCTTCGCCGTCGTCGCCAACCCGAATGCCAGCCCGGACGCGCTGGACGGGATCGCCGCGATCGTGGTCGACGCCCAGGCGAACAAAGGCACCAGCTCGGTGCAGGCCAACCTGGCACCCGGCCAGTACGTGGCGCTCGACATCGCGGGCAACAACCCGGCCAGGTGGCCGCACACCACGTTCGAGATCGCCCCGGCCGTGTCCCCGGCTACGTTGCCTGCCCCGCGGGCCACGATCACCGCGATCGAGTTCGGCTTCCGCGGTCCGGGTGTGCTGTACGACGGCGAGCTGGTCCGCTTCGCCAACCATGGCTTCCTGGTCCACATGGTGATCTACATCCAGGCCCGCAACGCCGCGGGCGCCGCCAAGATCGCGGCGCTGCTGCGGGAAGGCAAGGACAACCAGGCGCAGCAGCTGGCGATCGGGGGCGGCGCCTTCGCCGGCCCGCTGTCCCACGGGGCCTACCAGCAGCTGTTCGTGCACAACCCGCCCGGCTGGTACGTGATCGCCTGCTTCATGGACACCCAGGACGGCCGCGAGCACAGCCAGCTCGGCATGGACAGGGTCATCCAGGTCGTCAGGTAACGGCGGCATCGGTGTCACGCGGCGCGGCCGAGGGGGCCGTGCCGCGTGACCACGCTCGCCCCGATGGCTCCGCAGGCGCGTAAGCGGCAGACGGTACGGCCTGGCCGGGATGGCAGTGAGTCAGGGGCGTAGCGTTAAGAGGTCCCGGCGGGCTGGCTCCCGAACCGCCCGCCGGCCCCTTGCCGGGCCTGGCCTGCTGGCGGCAGCGCGGATCGCCGGCCAGGCTCCCGGGTACCTCGGCGGCCATCCGGGCCGTGCGCTTACGCGACTCCGGCGGGCAACTGGCTGGAAGGTGTGCCACGGCTCCGTCGTCCTCTCAGGAGATGGCGCCTTCAGGCGCTGTGGGGCGGTTCAGTTCGCTGAGCTGTCCGGTGTCCTCGGTGATGCTGGCGGCCGCGCTGACGGCGATCTCGATGGCCCTCGCGGCGAGCGGGGAGTGGGTCCGTCCCTTTTCCCAGAGCATGAAGATCTCGCGTGGCGGGAGCGGTGGCTGGAGCTCGTGGATGGAGAGTGTCTTGTCCGCGCGGGTGTCGTGGCTGAGGACGGCGAGCCGTGGCAGCAGCGCCGTTCCCATTCCAGCTCGCACCATGGACAGTACGGCTTCGTTTCCCACGGTGCGGAACACGATGTGCGGCCGGACCGCGCCGCGTGCAAGTACCTGCTCGATCCGGGCCTGATCGCAGATCGGCGGGTGGGCGACCATGGGCGTGCCGTCGAGCCGGGCCAGCGGCACCGGGCCGCTGGGGAAGGCGCCGGGCGTGGCCACCAGCAGGTACGGGTCGTCGAGCAGCTTGAGGTGCTCGACGTTTGCGTCGACGCGGCCGTCGAAGAACATCAGGTCGAGGTCGCTGACCTGAGGCTGGTCGGTCTCCTCCTCGAACAGCCTGATGTCGCAGCCGGGATGCTCTTCCCGCAGCCTGCGCACCACTGGCGGCAAGATCACGTTGGACACGCTCTGGAACGTGCCGATATCGACCCGGCCGTCGCCTGCCTTGAACCGGTCGAGCGCGGCTGCCATCGCGGCCGCCTCCGCCAGCAGGGCGCGCCCGTGGGCCAGGACCACAGCGCCGAGCGGGGTGATCCGCACCGGCTTCGGTCCGCCCGGTCGGTCGAACACTGCCCCGCCGACGGCCTTCTCCAGCGCCGCGATCTGCTGGCTGATCGTTGACTGGCTGTAGCCCAGCCGGGCGGCGGCCCGGCCGAACGAGCCCTCGTCGGCGACGGCGGCCATGGCGGCGAGATGCCGCAGCTCCGCATCAGACACGGTTCCTAGCCTAGTAAGTAACATCGCATATTACGATTGTAATGATGTAAAGATATCGTTTTTCATAATGCTTCTTCCGGCTTAGCGTAGCTGACATGGCCAACCATCTGCCAGACGATCCCTGGCATGCCGCTGCTGGTCCTCGCAGATGCCGGACACGAGATGCCGAAGCCGCCACGGGACGAGTTCGGGCCGGCTCTGACCAGGCACACCGGCCGGAACCAGCTACCACCGGGCTGCGTTCGGCGCTGTGGGTGCCGCTCTTCGGTGATCTCGCTGACCCGCAGGTGGTCGCGCGGCTGGCCGCCGAGGCGGAGGATGCCGGCTGGCACGGGGTATTCGTCTGGGATCACCTGTGCTGGCGGGCACCGGTCCGGCAGGTGGCCGACCCGTGGATCACCCTGGCGGCGGTCGCCGCCGCTACTGAACGGCTGCAGCTGGGCCCCATGGTTACACCGCTGGCCCGCCGGCGGCCGGCCAAAGTCGCCCGGGAGACCGTGACGCTTGACTGGCTCAGCGGCGGCCGCCTCACCTTCGGCGCCGGCCTGGGCAGCGACCGTTTCGGCGGCGAGCTGTCTGCGACGGGCGAGCAGCTCGATGACCGGCGGCGCGGCCAGATGCTCGATGAAGCGCTGGAGATCCTCACCGCTGCCTGGTCTGGCCGGAGCGTGTGCCACCACGGCGAGCACTACATCGTCGACGGGGTCCAGTTCCTTCCCCGGCCAGTGCGGCAGCGGGTGCCTGTCTGGGTCGCGGGGCTCCCCGGCAAGATCAGGCCACTGCGCCGGGCCGCCAGGTATGACGGCTTCTTCCCGGTCAACCTCGAACACCCCGGCCAGCTCGCCGGCATCACCGCCGCCATCACCGGCCTCCGCCAGGACACGACCGCGCCCTACGACATCGCGATCGCCTTGCCGCCCGGCACCGACCCAGCGCCCTATGCGACGGCGGGCGCCACCTGGTGGCTGGCTGAATTCGACCCTGAAGCAGTGTCGCTGGACCAGGTGCGCGGCGTGATCCGCGACGGCCCGGCAGCCCCCTGAGCCCCTTGAGCCGCGCCGCGACCCGAGGCCAGCGAACTCGCGCTCCTGAAACTGCTGAACGAGCAGCCAGCCGTCCGTGAGAACCTGCCGCGGATCTCAATCCAGAACGCGAACTCGACCGGGACGGACGCCGACGGCTATTTCTCCGAGGGACACGGCGTCAGCACGTTCACACACCAGGGCGACACCATCTACCACTGCTACTCCAGCTACGCCCGCGGCACGGAATCGCTGTCCTCAAACCGGACCATTCCACCGCCATGGAATTGGAGCTTACGCGTGCTCCGGCCGCGCCATAGCGTGCTATCCATGATAACGACGCCCGCCATCGCGCCCGCCACTGGCAGCCCACGGCTGCTGAGCCGGCCACGGCTGCTGAGCCGGGCGCTGCTGCTCCGGTTTGTGTCCATCGTCGGCGCGTCAGCCAGTTTCTACCTGATGCTGTCGGTGGTGCCGCTCTACGCCAGATCGGCCGGGGCCAGCACCAACCTCGCCGGGCTGACTACCACGGCGCTGTCGCTGTCCACCATTGCCGGGTATCTGCCGACGCCGCGACTAGTGGCCCGATACGGACACCGGCCGGTGCTGGCCGCCGGGCTGCTGCTGCTCGGCGCACCCACGCTCGTGCTGGCCGGGTCCGGCAACGTGAACGTGATCATGGCGGTGTGCGTGGTGCGTGGCATCGGCTTCGCCATCACGTGCGTGTCCGGCGGCGCTCTGACCGCGTCGCTGATCCCGGCAGAACGTCGCGGTGAGGGGCTTGCCCTGGTCGGCGTCGTGAGCGGGATCCCGTCGGTGGCCGCGCTGCCGCTCGGTGTATGGTTCGCCAGCCACGTCGGGTACCGGCCGGTGTTCGTGGCCGCTGCCGTTGCCGCATTGCTGCCGCTGGCGTCGGTGCCCGGACTGCCCGCTGCCGGGCAGCGGACGCGGACCGCGCGGGCTGACCGCGACGGCGGGATGCTGGCCGGCCTGCGCACCCCGGCTGTCGTCAAGCCAGCGATCATCTTCGCCGCCACCACGATGGCAGCCGGGATCTTCGTCACGTTCCTGCCGCTGGCGGCGACCCACGCTGCCGCGAACGTCGCCGCGCTCGCGCTACTGTGCCAGCCCGCCGCGTCCATCGGCGGCCGCTGGCTGGCGGGCAGGCATGGCGACCGGCACGGCACCGCCGGCCACCGCACCGCCGGCCACCGGACCGCAGGCCTGCTGGTGCCCGGCGTGCTGGTCACCGCCGCCGGGGTCGCGGCGCTCAGCCTGAGCAGCGTGCCCGCCGCGGTCCTCGTCGGCGCCACCCTGTTCGGCGTTGGCTTCGGTATCACCCAGAACACCACCCTGACCCAGATGTACGGCCGGGTGCCGGAGTCCGGCTACAGCATGGTCAGCGCCGTGTGGAACCTCGCGTATGACGCCGGCATGGGGATCGGCGCGGCCGGGTTCGGCCTGCTCGCGGCGCACACCGGCTATCCCGCCGCGTTCGTGCTGACCGCCGTCATGTTGCCCGTCCCGTTGCTGCTGGTCGGTATTCCTGATGGGCTACTACGCCATCCTTGACCGCGCGCCCAAGGGCCGCGACGAAGGCGATCAGCCAATGAACTGGCTTCGCCGCGTCCCGGCGTATTTGGCTGTCCGGGCGCGATCGGCCGCTATCTCGCGGGCACGGGACGGCAGTTCAGCGCCGACCTTAACGGCGAAGTCCAGGTACGCCTGACGACCCGGCATCTCCTTCAGGCATTCGGTGACGAGCGCGGCGGCCTGGAAAGCGTCACCGCGGCGCTCGGCGAGCCTCGCGCGCAGGAAGATGAGTTCCGGTCCGGCCAGCGCCGGGCTGGCGACGAGCCGGTCCAGCAGTTCGTCCTCGGGGGTTCCCGCGAACCGGTCGAGGAGCATCTCGTGCCATGTGGCGAGGTCGTTCGCCCGTTCCTGGCGCCGGTAACTGGTTTCATCGAAGGTTCCGTACACGGTGCGCGGCCGCTTGGGATCCGCGCGTCCGGCCGCCTCCAGCGCCTCCAGGTAGGACTCGGCGAACTTCCGCCACATATCTGGCGTCGTAAGCAGCCGGGCAAGCGGAACGGCCAGGAGCGTCTCCTTTTCTGCCACCTGACCATAGCCCCGACGGGTCCAGCCGTAGTCTGCCTCCCAGCGAATGAGCTGCTCTGGCGCACGGCCAGCGAGCGCCGCGAAACCGCCGTGCCCGAATACCGACTCCCACAGCGCGGCCACGGCCTCCGATACCACGAACTTCGCTGCCTCCACCGGATCGTCGGAGTGGAAGTAGTCGTATCTCTTCATGTCGCAGGCCAGGTCGACAATCTTCGCGACGGCCTGCTGTGCTGGAGCGGGGTCGCTGGCCGTCAGGGCCGCCAGCGCGTCGGCTGCCAGCCGGCGGAACGTATGCCGCCACCTGGACCGTTCGGTATGGTGCACTCGGCGGTCCCCCGCCATGTAGGCGCCGTCCCTGGCCAGCTCGACGAAGGTCGTCACTTCGCCCAGGACACCGACCGGGTCTGGCAGCTCCTTCTTCGGCTTAACCTTCGGCTGATCCTGCGGGCGCAGCTCGTCCTCGATGCGCTCGCGGAGCTGAACGTTCCCGCGCCAGTAGACAGTCCACAAGATCTTGCGAAGGCGTGCGTCGTCATGCGGTGCCATCGCGGCGTAAAACTCGTCACGGTTCATCCGGTTCGCTGGCATGGCACCCGATCGTAGAACTAGATGGTTGATTCCAGGGGATACGCGCGCATGAAGAGGCGAGAGTCTCCACGATCAGAGTTGTGGACAATAACCTGGAGACTCTCGCAACCGCACTGTACGTCAAGATCGATGACATGCTGAAGGACTGGCCGGACC
>WNGG01015864.1_pt1 | contig 15756 bp, 18 predicted proteins | sample 5400661 | NCBI WGS metagenome assembly WNGG01 (sample SAMN13153372, study PRJNA577476) | soil metagenome | isolation source: 100 cm soil or saprolite under Garry oak tree replicate 1 | place: USA:California | collected 2016-06-15
GAGTGGCTCTTGCCCTTGTCGTGGTCGAAGAACGCGCCCGGGGAGCGGTGCAGCTGCGAGACCACCACGCGCTCGGTGCCGTTGATGATGAATGTGCCGTTCTCCGTCATCAGCGGAATCTCGCCGAAGTAGACCTCCTGCTCCTTGACGTCGCGGATCGACTGGGCGCCCGTCTCCTCGTCCTTGTCCCAGACCACCAGGCGCACCACCACCTTGATCGGGGCCGAGTAGGTCATGCCCCGCTGGTGGCACTCGTCGACGTCGTACTTGGGCTTCTCCAGGTGGTACGAGACGAACTCCAGCGAGCTGGTCTCGTTGAAGTCCTTGATGGGGAAGACGCTTTTGAAGACACCCTGGAGCCCGGTGTCCTCGCGCTGCTCGGGCGCCGCGTCGGCCTGGAGGAACTTGTCGTAGCTGTGCTTCTGGATGTCGATCAGGTTCGGGATGTCGATGATCTTCTGGATCTTCGCGAAGTTCTTGCGCGTACGGAAATTGTTCTGGATCGTGGCCGCCATGTCAGCGATCGCTCCCTTGCTCTAAGGACATCCGGTGACTGCCGGAAACACCCCTCGGACCTGCCGAAGCGAAAACTCCGGCACCGGCGGGGATCTCAAGGAACCCCCGCCGGAGCCGGTCTATTTCGTAAACAAATCAGCTACTTCAGCTCGACCGTCGCGCCGGCAGCCTTGAGCTGCTCGACGAACTTGTTCGCGTCCTCCTTCGACAGGCCCTCCTTCACGGTCTTGGGAGCACCTTCGACGAGGTCCTTGGCCTCCTTCAGGCCCAGCCCCGTGATCGCGCGAACTTCCTTGATGACATTGATCTTCTTCTCGCCCGCCGCGTTGAGGACCAGCGTAAACTCGGTCTTCTCCTCGGCCGGCTTGGCCGCGGCGGCCGCGCCTCCGCCCGCCGCGGGTCCGGCGGCCACGGCCACCGGTGCGGCGGCCGAGACGCCCCACTTCTGCTCGAGCATCTTCACCAGCTCGGCCGCCTGCATGACGGTCAGCGAGCTGAGCGATTCAGCGATCTGGTTCAAGTCTGCCATCGGAACCGTTCCTTTTAACGACGCGTCGCGTGGGACGCAAAGGGTTGAACTGCCTACGACGTTCGCCGCGGTCTAGGCGGCCTTCTCGCTTCTCGCCTGGAGCACCCGGGCGAGCTGGCCGCCCGGCGTGTTGAGCACCCGGACGAGCTTGGTCGCCGGGGCAGAGACCACCCCCAGCAGCATCGCCCGGAGCTCGGGCAGGCCCGGCATGTCGGCCAGCGCCTTCAAGCCCTTGGCGTCGACCAGGTTGCCCTGGACCACGCCGGCCTTGACGCTCATCTTCTCGCCCTGCTCCTTGAGCACGTCCCGGAGCACCTTGGCCGGGACGACGACGTCGTCGTAGCCGAGGATGAGGGCGCTGGGACCGGTGAGCTGCTCCGCGAACTGCTCGAGCGGCGTACCCTTCGCGGCGAGCCTGGCCAGGGTGTTCTTGACCACCTTGTAGTCGATCTTCGCTTCGCGGAACGTCCTGCGGAGCTTCACGGTGGCCTCGGCGTCGATGTTCGTGTACCCGACGGCCGCGGCGAAATTCGCCTTGGCCATCTTGGCGTGGAGAGCGCCGACCATCTCCTGCTTCTCGTTGCGCTGCATGACCGTTGTTCACCCACCTTCCTGTCCAATTCCTCGGCTGTACCTTTGATCAGCCGCTCTAGATCCGGCGCGTTTCCATCGCGCGTCCTCGCTCGACTCCTGCGCCCTACCTCCGGCAACCGCTCCAGATCCGGCGCCTCCGGCGCTTGGTTTCCATTGCGCGTCCTCGCTCGACTCCTGCGCCCTACCTCCAGCGACGGCTCTAGATCCGGCGCCTTCGGCGCCTCTACCAGGGGGGCGGTCGCCTCCCCCCTGGACCCCCCACAAGCTTCCTACTTGTGGGCGGCGGTGATGGCGGCGGCGTCGAGGGGGATTCCCGGCCCCATCGTGGTGCTGATCGAGACGCCCCTCAGGTACGTTCCCTTCGCGGTGGCGGGCCTCGCCCGCAGGATGGTCTCCAGGATAGCGTTCGTGTTCTCCAGGAGCTTCCGCGCGTCGAAGGAGGCCTTCCCGACGGGCACGTGCACGATGCCCGCCTTCTCCACGCGGAACTCGACCTTGCCTGCCTTCGCCTCGCGCACGGCCCGCGCCACGTCCGCCGTCACGGTGCCCACCTTCGGATTTGGCATCAGGCCGCGCGGGCCGAGCACCTTTCCCAGGCGGCCCACCACGCCCATCATGTCCGGCGTGGCGATGGCGACGTCGAACTCCAGCCAGCCCTCCTGCACCTTGGCGGCCAGGTCCGCTTCGCCGACCGTGTCCGCGCCGGCCTCCTGCGCCTCGCGCGCCTTGTCGCCCTTGGCGAACACCACTACTCGCACCGTCTTGCCGATGCCGTGGGGCAGCACCACCGCGCCGCGCACCATCTGGTCGGCGTGCTTGGGGTCCACGCCCAGCCGGATGGAGACGTCCACTGTCTCGTCGAACTTCTTCTTGGCCGTCTTGCCCACCAGCGCGCACGCCTCGTCGACGGTGTAGCGCTTGTTGCGGTCGATCAGCTTGGCCGCTTCCTCGTACTTCTTCCCGTGCCTGGCCATGTGCGCGCTCCTCACTCGACCTCGACGCCCATCGAGCGCGCCGTGCCCGCGATGCTGTTCATCGCCGCTTCCAGGGAGCCCGCCGTCATGTCGGGCATCTTCGTCTTGGCGATCTGCTCCAGCTGCCTGCGCGTCAGCTTCCCCACCTTCTCCTTGCCGGGGTTGTGCGCGCCGGAGCCCTTCTTCTTCTCGGTGTGCAGCCCGAGCGCCTTCTTGATGAGGATGGCGGCGGGCGGCGTCTTCACGATGAAGGTGAAGCTGCGGTCCGAATAGATGGTGATGAGCACGGGGACGATCAGGCCTTCCTTGGCCTGCGCCTGGGTGGCGGCGTTGAACTCCTTGCAGAAGCCCATGATGTTCACGCCGTGCTGGCCGAGCGCGGGCCCCACCGGCGGCGAAGGGTTCGCCTTCCCCGCGGGGAGCTGCAGCTTGACCATTCCGGTGACCTTCTTCATCTAGCTCTCCTCCAATGCTACGCCCTGCGGGCTCCGGCCCGGCCGGCGGGGGACCCGCCGGCCTCCTCCAATGCTACGCCCTTCGGGCTCCGCCCGGTCGGCGGGGGACCCGCCGGCCTCCGTGGTGGTGCGAGCGGCCTGCGCGGACCTCCCACCTGAATCACGTCTTCTCCACTTGCATGAAGTCCAGCTCGACGGGCGTGGCGCGGCCGAAGATCGAGACCAGCACCCGCACGCGGCCCTTGTCGGGGTTCACTTCCTCCACCGTGCCGTTGAAGTTCGAGAACGGACCGTCCACCACGCGCACGTTGTCGCCTTCCTCGAACTCCACCTTGGGCTTGGGCTTGAGGGCCCCCTCGGACAGCTGGGTGGTGAGCCGCGCGATCTCGTGCTCGCTGACCGCGGGCGGCTTGGTGGCATTGCCGACGAATCCGGTGATCTTCGGCGTGTTCTTCACCAGGTGCCAGGTGCGGTCGTTCAGCTCCATCTGTACCAGGATATAGCCCGGGAAGAACTTCCGCTTCGAGGCGCGCTTCTCCCCCTTGACCATCTCGACCACGTTCTCCATCGGGATGAGGATGTCCCCGAAGAACTCCTCGAGGGCGTTCTGCTTGATCTTCTCCTCGAGGCTCTTCTTGGCCTTGTTCTCGAAGCCCGAGTACGTGTGGACCACGTACCATTTCTTGTCGATCTTGGTCGCAGCCATTTGGGTCATCTCTACAGACTCGGGTTCTGGATCTTGTCGGTGAGGAACTGCCACAACACGTCGAACAGGCCCAGCAGCACGGCGGCGATGATGCTCGCGACGATCACGGCCACGGTCGCCGCGCGGGTCTCGGGCAGGCTGGGCCAGCTCACCTTGCGCAACTCGGCCACGATGTCGAGCGCGACGTCGCGGGTCTTCGGGGTCACCCACACGTAGATGGAGCCCGCGGCGGCGATGCCGAGCCCGATGAACGAGGACCAGGTCCAGTCGTTCCACAGCGGGCGCGTGAGCGGCTGCGTGACGCTCCAGGCGCCGAACCCCGCGAGCAGCACGTGCTCGAGGAACAGCCCCGTGAGGATGGCCAGGGCCACCAGTCCGATCTGCACGATCCGAGTGTTCGTCATCGTCTCTCTTCGCAAAGAAGTTGGCAGGCCAGGAGGGACTCGAACCCCCAACATGCGGTTTTGGAGACCGCCGCTCTACCATTGGAGCTACTGGCCTGGATCCCAGCCAGGCTACTTGGTCTCCTTGTGGTCCGTGTGCTTGCGGCACCGCGGACAGAACTTCGGCTTGACCAGCTTGTCGGTCATGGTCCGCTTGTTCTTGGTCGTGGTGTAGTTCCGCTCCTTGCACACGTTGCACTCGAGCGTGATGATCGTCCGGTTCATCGCCTTGCCCTTCTGGAAACCAGGTTTGGAGCCCACCACCAGGATTGAACTGGTGACCTCGTCCTTACCAAGGACGTGCTCTACCAACTGAGCTAGGTGGGCCCGCATTCTCCTGTGTCATCGTCGATCGTGGAGCGGGAAACGGGATTCGAACCCGTGACATTCAGCTTGGAAGGCTGACGCTCTACCAGCTGAGCTATTCCCGCGGTCGAGTTGGTGGAGGGGGAAGGATTCGAACCTTCGAAGGCGTAAGCCGGCAGATTTACAGTCTGCTCCCTTTGGCCGCTCGGGAACCCCTCCGGTCTGTCAGCCCGTCCTCCGCATCCGTGTCGTGCGTCCTCCTCGTCGGGGCGGCGGGCTTTAGCCTCTGGAGCTGGCGGCGGGAGTCGAACCCGCGACCTTCTGCTTACAAGGCAGGTGCTCTGCCGGCTGAGCTACGCCAGCCTCAAGTCCCCGGAATCATTCATGTTCACTGCGCGCGCGCCTTCCCCGGACCCTGCGGGGACGAGGGGGTCTACAAGACCTTGCGCGCCTTGTCAAGGAGCCGTCCGTCGCGCGCGCCGCTGCCGGGCGGCCTCGTACAGGGCGATGGCCCCGGCCGCGGCGACGTTGAGCGAGCCGACCCGTCCGAGCATCGGGATGCGGGCCACGTGATCGCACGTCTTGCGCACGAGGGGGCGGACTCCCTTGCCCTCGCTCCCCAGGACCAGCGCGATGCCGGAGGTCAGGTCGACCTCCGGCAGGTCCCGGTCGGCGTCGGCGGCCAGGGCGACCGACCAGACCTGCGCGTCCTTCAAGTCGTCGAGGGCGCGCGAGAGGTTGGTGACCCGGGCGACCGGGCAATGCTCCAGCGCTCCGGCGGCCGCCTTGGAGACAATGGGCGTGATGCCGGCTGCCCGGTCCTTGGGGAGCACCACCCCATGGGCGCCCAGCGCGTGCGCGCTGCGCAACAGCGCGCCGAGGTTCTGCGGATCGGTCACGCCGTCCAGGAGCAGCAGGAAGGGAGGCTCGCCGCGGGCCCGGGCGGCGTCGAGCAGGTCGGGCAGCTCCGCGTAGCGGAACTCCGCGAGCTCGGCTCCCACGCCCTGGTGCGCTCCTCCGCGGGATCGCCGGGCCAGGTCCCCGTGCGGGGCGTCCTCGACGCGGACGCCCGCGGCGGCGGCCGCCTCCGCCACGCGATCGCCGCCGTGGGATCTCCGCCCGTCCCGCCCGCGCTCGAGCAGCACGCGGACCACGTCCTGCGGATGGGCCTTGAGCGCCTCGAGGACCGGGTTCAGTCCGTAGACGAACCGGCTCACTCCACCACGACGGCGAGCGCCACCTCGCGCTTCTGCCGCTCGCAGAGCTTTTCGGTGCAGATGAAGAAGGTGACCTGGGCCTTCAATTCGTCCTTGCCGGCCTGCTTGCCGACGAACGGGAGGTCGAACTCGACTCCCTTGGCTTCGGTCGCCTTCGCGTCGGGCCGCCCGAGCTTCTGCTTGGGGAGCTCCAGCGCCGGCCCGGCGGAGATGGTGACCGACAGAGGGGCCTCCGGCGAGACGTGCGCGTCGCTGCGCGGCACCACCGTCACCTTGGCCTGGCCCTTCTCCCCCTTCTTCACCTTGAGGGGAGCCTGGCTCGTCTCGATCTTGTAGGCCTTCGCGGCATCGGCGTGCGCATCCGCCTCCGCGAACGCCGACGCCGCAACCAGGCAGCCCGCGACAAGGCTCGTAATCCAGGTGCGCATGCCTCTTAGACGCCAGAAACTCCGGAATGTTGCAAGTCCTGGACAAAACCATCAGGGGGCGTGCTTGCGGCGGGGTTGGGAGCGGGCCAGCTCCTCGGCGCGGCCGATGATGGGGAGGGCCAGGTCCTTGCCGGTCGCGCGCTCCAGGCCCTTGAGGCCGGGGCTGGAGTTCACGTCGAACACCATGGGGCCGGCGTGGGTCTCGATGAGGTCCACCGCGGCGACTTCCAGCCCGACCACGCGCGTCGCCTCGACCGCGATGCGGTCCAGGGCCGAGGGCACGCGCACCGCCTTGAGCTGGGCCCCGCGCGCGAGCGTGTGCAGCAGGCGCCCGGGGCGGGGGCGGCGCTCCACCCAGGCGACGGCCCGGCCTCCGACCACCAGGGCGCGCAGGTCGCGCTCGCGCTTGCGGCGGACGTAGCGCTGCACGAGCAGGTTATGGCCCATCGAGAGGACCGCCTCCATCGCCGCTTCCATGGACTGCAAGCTCTCGCAGACCATCACGCCCGGGCGCTCGGCCGGGGTGAGCAGCTTGATCAGCACCGGGACCCCGCCGACCAGCTCGACCATCGCGCGCAGGTCCGAGGCGGTGGCGGCCATCACCGTGGCCGGGACGGGCACGCCGCTGGCCGCGAGCAGCTGCAGGGAGCGCATCTTGTTGCGGCTGGAGGCGATGGCCGCCGCGTCGTTCAGCGTCGGCACGCCCATCATGCCGAAGTGGTTCACCACCGCGAGCCCGTACGCCTGGATCGAGGGCGCGATCCGCGGCACGACGACGTCGGTGGGAGGCAGCTTGCGCTGCCGGTAGAAAGCCGCGGGCCCGTCGTCGAGGTGCATCTCGACCCCGAGCGGATCGAGCACGCGCACGCGCGCCCCCCGCAGCCGCGCCGCCTGCGCGAGCCGCCGCGTCGTGTAGATGGACAGACCCCGGCTGAGGATGGTGACGTGCACTTCAGTGGCGCAAGGTGGCCCGCCGACCCGGACGGGTCAAGCCAGCTGCGACCCGGACGGGACGGGTTATGCTCCGGGCGTGCTGACCGTCGTCTCCTGGTTCGCCGCGCGCAAGTCGCGCAGGCCCATCGTCCAGCTGGTCGCGGACAACCTGCGGCCGGAGCCGACGCTCCTCGCCCTCCTCGCGGATCGCTATACGAGCGAGTCCAGCCTGCGGCCCTTCGCGCCGCTCGCGGAGAAGCTCGGAGACCGGATGCACGTTCTGGTGCTCGCGGAATGGCCGCAGCCGGACCGCGAGCGCGACGGGGAGGCCCTGCTGCGCTCCCTCGGCGTCTCGCGCGAGGCGTGGCCCATGCTGCTCCGCGACGAGAACGACGCGAGGTTCGCGGTCGTGCTGCACCGGGGCCACCCCGTGGCGCTGATCAACCTGTTCCTCCGCGAGCTGCCTCGCGGCTCGGGCGGCCCCGAGGACGAGCAGCTTCGCGCGTGGGAGGACGAGGCGCTGCGCAAGCTGGAAGAGTTGCTGTCCCGCCTCTCGCCCCAGCCGCCGGAGGCTGGCCGCGCCCCCGCGCCGCAGCGTCCACCCGATCCCGGGCCCAGCCGGGACCGCTTCGAGCTGATCGAGCTGGAATGATGCGCGCCGCCATCCTCGCGACTCTGCTGGCCGCTGCGACCTCGACCACGCCCACGACGGCGACCACGCCCACAACCCCGACCACGCCCACGACCCCGACCACGCCCACGACCCCGACCACGCCCACGACCCCGACCACGCCCACGACCCCGACCACGCCCAGCTCCACTTCTGGGCGACCTGGTGCGAGGCCTGCCGCGACGAGTTCCCGCGCATCCGCAAGGTGCTCAACCAGCTCCCGGAGCGGAACGTCGGCGTGCTCCTGGTCAGCATCGACCGCCCCGACAAGCTCGACCAGGTGAGGCGCGACCTGCGCCGCTTCGGCGTCTCCGGGCTCCCCGCAGTGGTGCTCGACGCGCCGGACCCGGAGCCAGTCGCCAAGGCGGTGGGAGAGCCCGCCTGGGACGGCACGCTGCCGTCGACTTTCGTGTTCGACGCCCAGGGAAAGCTGCGAAAGAGCTTCCTCGGCCGCACCGACCCCGCCGCCCTGGAGCAGGCGTTGCGCGCCGTCCGGTAATGGACACCGCTCTCTCCGCCCGCTCCCGAGGTGCGACAGAGCGGGGGCCCGCCTCTTGAGCCGGCCCCCCTGCAGGGTACAGGCTGCGGCGCATGCAGCGGGAGATGACGGACGGACGGGTCCTCCTGCGGATCACCGGGAGGTTCGACCCGGCCAGCGCGCTCCTCCTCGAGCGCGAGTTGGTCAAGGAAGAGGAGAGCGACGAGGTGGTGCTGGACTTCGCCTCGGTCGACGAGCTGGGCGACGCGAGCGTGGCAGTGCTCAGCCACGTGCTGCGCAGCGCGCACTCGCGGTCTTTGCGGGTGCGCGGGCTGCGGCGGCACCACGAGCGCCTGCTCCGGTACTTCGGCATCGAGCTGGACGAGCACGGCGGCGTCCGCGGCGGGCCCGAGTCCCGGCACTGAGCAGCCGCCGCCGTATTCGGCGGCGCCATGCTTTTCACCAGGCAACGGGCTGTTCAGCGCCGCCAGGAAGCGGCCTGCGCCGCGGTCGGGTTGACGTAGACCTCGCCTTCGTCCGAGTCGAGCGCGATGCGGGTCCCGTTCCCCACCGCGTCGAACAACTGCCGCACCCCGCAGGCCACCGGAAGGCCCAGCGCGCTCAGCACCGGCACGCCGGTCGAGTCCTCGGCGGCGCCCGCGCACAGGGCCCCCACCGCCCCGCTGGCCCACCCGCGCAGCGCGGACAGCCCCGAGAGGTGGACCGCGACGATCAGCTCGCCACGCCGCACCCGCAGAGGCTCCAGGCCTGCATAGCGGTGCGCAACCGCGCCGAGAAAAGCCTCCACGTCCACCGCGCGCCGGGCCGCCGGGCCGTGGCTCGCCAGCGTGCGGGCGAACTCGGCGGCGATCCGCTCCAGCGCCAGCGACGGAGGCAGCCCCGCCGAGAGGTGCTCGAGGGCGCGCTCCTGGAGCCGCACGTCCTCCACCACCGTGGCCGCTTCCTCCAGCTCGCGCACGCGCTCGCGCAGCGCCGCCCGGGCGCGCTCCGCGAGGGCGCGGATCTCCTCGCGCTCGGCGGTGAACGCGTTCAGCAGGTCGCTGTGCGGATCGTCGGAGGAGACCTCGGCGGCGCGCTGGCGCCGGGGCAGCGCCCGGGAGAGCACCTGCGCCGCGCCCAGGACGCGGCCGCGGCGATTCCCGGCGCCGTGCAAGAGCAAGTTCGCGCCCTGCGGGTGCTGCGACTCGAGCACGGCGGTCACGGCGCGGCTCGCCGCGGTGGCGAGCAGCACGTCGGCCTCGGAGAACGGGCCCGCCTCCCTCTGCAGCACCAGGACGCCGCGAGGCCGCGGGCCGGCGAGCAGCGGCAAGGCCAGGAAGGCCGGGTAGCGCTCCTCGGCCAGCTGCGGGAAATACTCGAACTGCTCGACCACGCCCGCGTCGTCCACCGTCATCGGCCGCATCGTCTCGAGCGCCGTGCCGGTGATCCCCTGCCCGACCTTGAGCCGCACCTCGCCGAGCACCGCGTCGGGAAAGCCGTGGTTCCCGCGCAGCACCAGGTCGTCCTTGTCCTCCAGCACGTAGACCGAGGCGATGGGCGAGGCGCACAGGACGGAGAGCTGGGCGCACAGGTAGCTCAGCGTCGCGGAGAGCGTGGCCGAATTGGGCCCGGCCGCGAGCCGCAGCGCCGCGTCCAGCCGGCGCGACGGAGCGATGATCTGCAGCGGGACCCGCGGCGTACCCACGTGCCCAGACTAACAGAGGGGGAAGCCGCTCGCTCCGGCTGCCCCGCGTGCGGTAGGACTGCGGGGAGATGGGCGAAGGCCCCCTCGATCGCGATGCGGAGCAGCTCCGGCGCCTGGGCTACGCGCAGCAGCTGCTCCGCGACATCGGCGGCTTCGCGAACTTCGCCATCAGCTTCTCGATCATCTCGGTCCTCACCGGCGCCGTGACGCTGTACGGCCACGGCTTGAGGTACGGCGGCCCGCTGGAGATGACCCTCGGCTGGCCGCTGGTTTCGCTCCTCACCCTGCCCGTCGCCGCCTCGCTCGCGCAGCTCGCTTCGAGCTACCCGACGGCCGGCGCGCTGTACCACTGGGCCTCCCTCCTCGGCGGGCGCGGAGCCGGATTCTTCACTGCCTGGCTGAATTGCATCGGGCAGTTCGCCATCACCGCCGGCATCGACTACGGGCTCGCGCAGTTCGCCGCGGCGCTCGTGGGGATTGAGCCCGGGCCGGCGGTCCTGGCCGTCTACGCGGCCGTCTTGCTCAGCCATGCCGTCTTGAATCACCTCGGGGTGCGGCTCGTCGCCCGGCTGAACGACCTCTCCGCCTGGGTGCACATCGCCGGGGTCGCGGTGCTGGCCGTCGCGCTGGCAGTCTTCGCGCCCCGCCAGCCGGCGGAGTTCCTGCTCACCCGCTTCACCGACGCTCCAGGTCCCTACTGGCTGGGGTTCCTCCTCGGCCTGCTGCAGGCGGGCTGGACCTTCACCGGATTCGACGCCAGCGCCCACGTCTCCGAGGAGACGCGCGATCCCACCCGGACGGCGCCCTGGGGGATCTTCCTCTCGGTGGCGGTGAGCGGCCTCGCCGGCTGGGTGCTGCTCCTGGCGGTGACGCTCGCCATCGGCGACCTGTCCGCGACGGCGGCCGCGGACAATCCGTTCATCTTCGTGCTGCGCGGCGCGCTCGGCACGGGAGCCGGCGGCGCGCTGGTCTGGGTCGCGATCGTCGCCATGTGGTTCTGCGGGCTCTCCTCGGTGACCTCGAACTCGCGCATGCTGTTCGCCTTCGCGCGCGACGGCGGGTTGCCCTTCTCGCGCCAGCTGGCGGCGGTGTCGGCACGCTACCGCTCGCCGCACGTGGCGGTCTGGGTGTCGGCTGCGGCGGCTTTCGCGGTCGCCATCTGGGCGCACGCCTACTCGGCGATGACCGCGCTGAGCACCATCGCGCTGTACGCCAGCTATGGCCTGCCCATCTGGGTGGGCCTGCGCGCCCGCCGCAGCGGCCGATGGACGCGCTTGGGGCCCTGGCACCTCGGCCGCTGGTCGACGCCGGTGAACGTCGCCGCGCTGCTCTGGATCTGCACCTTGACGGTCCTGTTCGTCCTTCCCCCCAACCAGGTCGCGGGCTACACGTTCGCGGGCGCGCTGGCGCTCGTCGGGGCGTACTGGTTCTCCTGGAAGCGCGCCCGGTTCAGGGGGCCGCCGGTGCCAGACGCGTGACCTTCCGGCGACGCCACGCGTCGTTGTGCGGGGCGGGGTTCCGGGCTACACAAGCGGTCAGCCCCGCAGTGGAGGTAACCTGATGCAAGTTCAGACTTCCGCCCGCACCCCGCGCAACCTGGAGCACGCCGTCGTCCGGTTCGCCGGCGACTCCGGCGACGGCATGCAGCTCACCGGCACCGAGTTCACCCGCGAGGCGGCGCTGCACGGAAACGATCTGGCGACCTTCCCGGATTTCCCTGCGGAAATTCGCGCGCCCGCGGGCACCACCGCGGGCGTCTCCGGGTACCAGATCCAGTTCGCCGCGCACGAGGTGTTCTCGGCCGGCGACCAGCCGGACACGCTGGTGGCGATGAACCCCGCCGCGCTCAAGGTACACCTCGCCGACCTCAAGAAGAGCGGGCTGCTGGTGGTCAACGAGGCCTCCTTCACCCCGGCGGACTTGACGCGCGCCGGCTGGAAATCGAACCCGCTCACCGACGGCAGCCTCGAGGGCTACCGCGTCATCCAGGTCGACTTCGACAAGCTGGTGACGCTCGCCTGCCAGGGCCTGGGCCTGCCCGCGAAGGACGTGCAGCGGACGAAGAACTTCTTCGCCCTGGGATTCGTCTTCTGGCTCTACTCGCGCGACACGGCCCGCGAGGAGAGCTCCATCCGCGAGCGCTTCGCCAAGCGGCCCGACCTGGCCGAGGCGAACCGACGCGCCTTCAAGGCCGGCTACTACTACGGCGAGACCACCGAGGCCGCCGACGCGCCCTACCAGATCGCGCCCGCGCGCCTGCAGCCGGGCACCTACCGCAACGTGATGGGGTCCACCGCCATCGCGCTGGGGCTCATCGCGGCGGCGCGGCAGGCGGGCTTGCGGCTGTTCTTCGGAAGCTACCCGATCACGCCGGCGAGCGACATCCTGCACGAGCTGGCCAAGCACCGGCAGTACGGAGTCACCACCTTCCAGGCGGAGGACGAGATCGCCGCCGTGACGGCGTCCATCGGGGCCTCGTTCGGCGGCGCGCTGGGGGCCACCGCCTCGAGCGGGCCCGGCATCGCGCTGAAGACCGAGGCGATCGGCCTGGCGCTGATGATCGAGCTGCCGCTGGTGATCGTGGTGGCGCAGCGGGGCGGCCCCTCCACGGGCCTGCCCACCAAGACCGAGCAGTCGGACCTCTTCCAGGCGGTCTACGGCCGCAACGGCGAGTCGCCGGTGCCGGTGCTCGCCACCCGCTCCCCCGCCGACTGCTTCGACGCCTCCATCGAGGCCTGTCGCATCGCCATCGAGTATCGTACACCCGTTATACTATTGTCGGACGGCGCCATCGGAACCGGCAGCGAGCCCTGGAAGCTGCCCGACCTCGAGGCGCTGCCGCGCATCGACCCCAAGCTCCGCACCGACCCGGTGGGCTTCCACCCCTACGATCGCGATCCCGAGACGCTGGCCCGCCCGTGGGCCGTCCCCGGAACGAAGGGGCTCGAGCACCGCCTCGGAGGTCTGGAGAAGGACGCCCTCACCGGCAACGTCAGCTACGACGCGCAGAACCACGAGAAGATGGTGCGCACGCGCGCGGAGAAGGTCCAGCGGGTCGCGCGCACCTACCCGCCCACCGAGGTGGCCGGCGATCCCGACGGTGACGTGTTGGCGATCTCCTGGGGCGGCACTTACGGATCGGTCACGCAGGCGCTCATCGACGCGCGCGCCGCGGGAGTGCGCGTGGGCCACGTGCACCTTCGTTACATCTTCCCCTTGCCGCTGGATCTGGTGGAGATCGCGGGGCGGTACCGGAACGTGCTGGTGCCCGAGCTGAACCTGGGGCAGCTGCGCCTCCACCTGCGCGGGCAGCTGGGGCTGGAGACGGTCGGCCTCAACAAGGTGCAGGGGAAACCCTTCCACGTGGCCGAGGTGCGGAGCGCGATCGAGAAGCTCGCGCCGCGGGCCAAGGAGATCGCATGACCGGCAAGCTGAACCTCGCCAAGAAGGACTTCATCAGCGATCAGGAGGTGCGCTGGTGCCCGGGCTGCGCCGACTTCGCCATCCTCGCCACCGTGCAGAAGGTGATGCCGGAGCTGGAGGTGCCGCGCGAGAACATCGTGTTCGTCAGCGGCATCGGCTGCTCGAGCCGTTTCCCCTACTACATGAACACCTACGGGATGCACGGCATCCACGGCCGCGCTCCCGCCATCGCCACGGGCCTGAAGATGGCGCGGCCCGAGCTGACGGTCTTCGTCGTCACCGGCGACGGCGACGGGCTGTCGATCGGCGGCAACCACCTCATCCATGCCCTGCGCCGCAACGTGGATCTGAAGATCCTGCTCTTCGACAACCGCATCTACGGGCTCACCAAGGGCCAGGCCTCGCCGACCAGCGAGCTGGGCAAGAAGACCAAGTCGAGCCCCTACGGCACGGTGGATCGCCCCTTCAACCCGCTCACCCTGGCGCTCGGCGCCGGCGCGACGTTCGTGGCCCGGAGCGTGGCGACGGACACCGCCCACCTCGCGCAGGTGCTGCGGCGCGCTGCTGCGCACAAGGGCGCCGCGTTCGTCCACATCTGGCAGAACTGCCCGGTGTTCAACGACGCGGCCTTCGACGAGTGGTCCGAGCGCGAGGTCCGCGACGACGCGCTGCTCAAGCTGGAGCACGGAAAGCCGCTGGTGTTCGGCAAAGCGAAAGAGAAGGCGCTGCGGATCGGCGACGGCTTCCGCCTGGAGGCGGGCCCGGCCGGCGCCAGCGCGCTGGTGCACGACGAGACCCGCGACGACCTGGCGCTGGCGATGGCGCTGGCGGCCCTCGAGCCTCCCCTTCCGCAACCGATGGGCGTCCTGCGCGCCGTGCAGCGGCCCACCGTGGACGCCCTGGCGCGCCAGCAGGAGGAAGAGGCGGCCCGCAAGCGCCCTCCGGACCTCCACGCGCTCCTCCACTCCGGCGACGTCTGGGACGTCGGCACCGATTAACGAGGTTGCGCTCCGGCCGCGGGCAGAGCACTTCTGCGCCATGCGCAGACGATTCGGACCCCTCGATGCATCGGTCCCGCCCATCGGGCAGGGGACCTGGCAGCTGGAGCACCACGATCGCGCCGAGGTGGTGAGGGCGCTCGGGCGCGGGCTCGATCTGGGCCTCACCCACGTCGACACCGCGGAGATGTACGGCGACGGGAAGGTCGAGGAGATGGTCGCCGAGGCGATCGAGGGGCGGCGCGACGAGGTGTTCCTCGTCTCCAAGGTGCTCCCCTCCAACGCCTCGCGGCGCGGGACGGTCGCCGCCTGCGAGGGCTCGCTGCGGCGGCTCCGCACCGACCGGCTGGACTGCTATCTGCTCCACTGGCCCTCGGAGCAATACCCGATCGAGGACACGCTCGCGGCGTTCGAGGAGCTGCGCCGCGGAGGCGCGATCCGATCCTACGGAGTGAGCAATTTCGACGAGGACCTGCTCCGCAGGGCCGCCTCGTTCGCCGGTACCGCCAAGATTGCCTGCAACCAGGTGCTCTACCACCTCGAGGAGCGCCACGCCGACGCGGGCCTCATCCCCCTCTGCGAGGAGCTGGGCATCGCCTTCGTCGGTTACAGCCCGTTCGGGTCGGGCAGCTTCCCCTCGCCGCAGTCCCGCGGAGGCAAGGTGCTGGCCGGGGTCGCCCGCGCGCACGGCGCGACCCGGCGGCAGGTGGCCCTCGCCTTCCTCACCCGGCGCCACTCGCTGTTCACCATCCCGCGGTCGAGCCGGGTCGAGCACACCGAGGAGAACGCCGGCGCCCTGAAGCTGAAGCTCACCCCGGAACAGGTGGCGAGGATCGACGCCGCCTTCCCGGTGCGCCGCCACCGCGAGCTGCCGACCTTGTGAAGACCAACGCGGCGCGCATTTCGGACGGCCTCGGCATCCGGTACGAGCTGCGCGACTATGCGGTCGACGAGGAGGACCTCTCGGCGGAGAATGCGTCCTATTCGAAGTGCGCGTTCGCGATGGGCAGCACCTTGAGGCCGGCGGGATTGTTGTCCGCCCAGTTCACCAGGCCGATCTGCACTCCGTTCAGCCGCGAAGCGTAGTTCACCAGCCCGATGGCGAGCCCGCGCTGCTCGCCCAGCACGCGGTTGAAGGCGCTGATCGAGACGCCGTCGAACCGGCCGCCCTCGGTGAGGTGGAAATACGCCGGCGCGATCACCGCGCCCTGGACTTCCTTGCCTCCGGCGGCCAGCGCCATCGCGAGACCCTGGATGCGCGGAGCGCCGACGCCCAGGCCCGCGATCGCGACGCCCTGGATCGTGCCTCCCGCTCCGGCCGCCAGCCCGCCGACCGCGAGACCTTGGATGTCGCGGCCCGATCCCACGGCGAGCCCGCCGA
>WNGG01004428.1_pt1 | contig 15755 bp, 14 predicted proteins | sample 5400661 | NCBI WGS metagenome assembly WNGG01 (sample SAMN13153372, study PRJNA577476) | soil metagenome | isolation source: 100 cm soil or saprolite under Garry oak tree replicate 1 | place: USA:California | collected 2016-06-15
GCGCGCGAGCGCGATCACCATGGAAGGCCGGCCCGCGGTGCTCGAGTTCATCACCCGCGAGGAGCCCGTGCTGTCGCGTTTCTTCACGCCGACGTACTGATCACGTCCGCGCGATGAGGAGCCCCGGGTCCACGCGCTCCACATCCGTGACGCCGGCGATGGCCATGGCCACCGAGAGCTCAACACGCAGCATCTCGAGCACGCGCTCGACGCCCGCCTGACCCGCTGCGGCAAGCCCCCACGCCGCCGCGCGCCCGATGAGGACCGCGTGCGCGCCCAGCGCGAGCGCCTTGAGCACGTCGATGCCGCGCCGGATGCCGCCGTCCATCAAGACCTCGGCACGACCTGCGACCGCGGCGACGATCGCGGGGAGCGCGTCGAGCGTCGCGATCGAATCGTCCAGCTGGCGCCCGCCGTGGTTCGACACGACGATCGCGCGTGCGCCGTGCTCGACGGCGAGGATCGCGTCCGCGGGCGCGAGGATCCCCTTGACGACGAGCGGCAGCGAGGTCGCCGCGGCGAGGCGATCGAGGTCGCTCCAGCCGTACCGGTCGCCGCCGGTGAGCCACTTCCCTCGCCCGGGCCGCTGAAGATCAGCGGGCATGTTCGCCCACACGATGCCTTCCGGCAGCTCGACGGGCTCGCGGATGGCCCCGTCCCGCCGCCCGGACACCGGCGAGTCCACCGTCACGCACAGCGCCGCATATCCCGCGGCCTCCGCGCGAGCGGCGAGATCGCGCATCAGCGCGTGGTCCTCGGTGACGTACGGCTGGAACCACAGGGGGCACGTCGCCGCCTCCGCGACCTCTTCGATGGTGCGGTTCGAACCCATGCTGAGCCCCATGAAGACGCCGGCGGCCGTCGCGGCGCGCGCGGTCGCGACCTCGCCCTCAGGATCGAGAAGGCCCTGCAGCGCGAGCGGCGCGATCCCGATCGGCATCGTCACGCGACGTCCGAGGATGGTCGTCGAGAGATCTCGCGCGCTCGTGTCCACGAGCACCCGCGGCATGAAGCGCCACCGCGCGAAGGCTTCGATGTTCTCGCGCATCGTGCGCTCGTCGCCCGCGCCCCCCGCGACGTACACGTACGCGCCCGGAGACAGGCGCTGCTTGGCGATCGCCTGAAACTCGGCGACCGTGAGGATGCGCGAGAGGTCGATCGGCGTGAGGAGCGAGCCAGTCCTCTGGCTCAGCGCCCCTTCATCCAGTCCAGAAGGTGGATCAGGTCCTTCCGCGCCGGTCCGAACACGTCGAGGTTGAGGACCTTCTCCGTGCCGGTCGGCTCGATGTAGTGCGGCTGGCCCGCGGGGATCAGGATGAGCGACCCCGGACCGACCTCATGACCGACCCCGTTCACGTGGTAGATCGCCGTGCCTTTGACGATCGTCGCGATCTGGTCGAAGTCCTCGTGAACGTGCGGAAAGACCTTCATGCCAGGCGTGAGCTCGTTCATCACGAGGAGTGCGCCGTCGTTGCCGAAGCCGCGACGCCGCACGCCGTCGCGCACGAACTCGTCAGGGATGTCGTCCCACTTGGTGGCGACGGCCTTTCGCGTCGGGGCGACGGTCGCGGACATGCCCGACGCCGGTTTCGCGCCCTCGTCCCGTCTCGCTTCGCGAGGTGGCATGTCCAGATGCGAGACAGTAGGCACGGGCGGAAGAGGGGTCAAGTCGCGTACCGTACTCGCCGCATGCGGAAGTCGGACCTTCTCATCGCGAACGCGCGTCTCGTCACACCCGCCGGTATCGTCGAGGGCGGCGCCGCGGTCCGCGATGGGAAGTTCGTCGCGATCGGGACCGAGGACACGCTCCCGGATACGGAGACCAGGGTCGACGCGCGTGGCCGGCTCGTGTTTCCGGGTCTCGTCGACCCCCACGTGCATCTCGGAGGCGCGTTCCCCTATGAGCAGAACCTCGTGACCGAGTGCATGAGCGCCGCGGCCGGCGGTGTGACGACGCTCCTCCAATACAGGCGCAGCCCAACGACGTTTCTCGAGACATTCGAGACCGACCTCGCGACGGCAAAGCGAGCGATGGCGCTCGACACCGCCTTCCACTTCATCATCTCGAGTCTCGCTCAGGCGGAGGAGATCCCCCAGTACGCCGAGCGCTGGGGCGTGCGCAGCTACAAGCTGTACATGGGGGGGTATGCGCCAGGTAATCCGATCGGTCTGGTCGCGGTCGACGACGGAGTGTTCTTCCGCTCGATGGAGCTCATCCGCGAGCTCGGGCCCTACGCGTATTGCATGGTCCACGCCGAAAACCAGGGCCTCTATCTGTTCCTCAATGACCGCGCCCATCACACCGGACGGACCGACCTCGGCGCGTACGCGCTGTCGCACCCCGACTTCATCGAAGAAGAAGCCGTCGCTCGCATCGTCTGGCTCGGCGAGCTGCAGCGCTGCCCCGTGTACGTCGTGCACACGACGACCGGTGCCGCGATTCGCACCGCTTCCGCCGCCCGTGCGCGCGGCGCGCGCGTCGTCATCGAGACCTGCCCGCACTACCTCGCACTCACGATCGACGACGAGCGTCTCGCTTCCCAGGGACCGGCCATCGGGAAGGTGAGTCCGCCCCTCCGCAATACCGCCGAGCGCGAGCACCTTTGGGATGCGATCGCGCGGAACGAAGTGGACCTCATCGGCACCGACCACGTCCCGATCCTCAAGACCGGCGCGACGGTGTGGGAGGAGCGGCCAGGCTTCGCGGGCCTCGCCACGATGCTGCCGGTGCTCGTCACGTTCGGGCTGCTTCGCGGTCGCCTGACCGCGCCGCGGCTCGCGGAGCTCACCTCGCTCAACCCCGCGCGCACTTTCGGCATCCACCCGCGCAAAGGGGCGATCGCGGTCGGCGCGGACGCGGACGCGGTCATCGTCGACGTCGAGCGCGAAGCCCGTGTCGCCCCCGAGATGACGCACAGCCGCTACACCAGCGCGTTCGAAGGTCTTCCGCTTCGAGGCTGGCCGGTCCTCACGCTCCGGCGTGGTGAGATCGTCTTCGCCGACGGCGAGGTGCGGCTGCGCGAGGGCAGCGGTGAGATCCTGCGACCCGGCGCGTACGACAAAGAGCGCGCCGCGAGCGTCGCGTGAGCGGCAACGCGCTGCACGTCCTCCGCGCGACGCCGCGGACCTGCTTCTGGGGATTCTTCGACCGGGGGCTCCCGCCGGTGCTCACCGTCCGCTCGGGCGACATCGTCCACGTCGAGACGCTGACGCATCAGGCGGGCGATGCGCCGGACCTTTTGATGGACGACGGCGTGCGCGCGGTGTACGACGGCATCCCGCCATCCGAGCGTGGGCCGGGCGTGCACGTCATGACCGGTCCGATCGCGATCGAGGGCGCGCGTCCGGGCGACACCCTCGAGGTGCGCGTCCTTTCGATGTCACCGCGCCTGGAGTACGGGACCAACATCGGGGCGTGGTGGGGCTACCTGTACGACGAGATGCGCAAGGAGCGGATCACCATCTACCGCGTCGACGCGGCGAGCGGTTTCGCGCGTGCCGCATTCGCCTTCGACTACGCGCACAGCCCGCGCTACGACGCGCCCGGGACGATCATCGCGCCGGAGAAGACGAAGCGGACGCCCGCGCTCGAGGGCGTCCTCGTTCCACTGCGCCCGCATTTCGGAGTGATGGGCGTCGCGCCAGCCGAGCGCGGCAAGGTGAACAGCATTCCACCGCGGGAGTTCGGCGGGAACGTCGACAACTGGCGGCTCGGTCCCGGCGCGACGATGTACTACCCCGTCCAGTGCGAGGGCGCACTCTTCTTCGTCGGCGATCCGCACATGGCCGAAGGCGACGGCGAGCTCTCGGGCACGGCGATCGAATCGTCGGCCGATGGATGGCTGCAGCTCAGCGTCCGCCGGGATCTGCCGACCGACTCGCCCCTCCTCGAGACCGCGACCCATTGGTACACGCACGGCTTCGGCGCCGATCTCGATCAAGCCATGCGCCAGGCGGCGCTTCGCATGCTCGACTTTCTCGGGCGCAGGTACGGCCTTTCACGCGACGACGCGTACTCGCTGCTCTCCGTCGCGGGGGATTTCGGCGTCACGCAGGTCGTCGACCAGCGGATGGGGATCCACGCGGGCGTGCCGAAAGCAGCGTTTCCGCCGCGTCGTTAGCCGGCGCGCATGAGGTCGCGAAGGCGCGGGTAGAGCTCGCGGTACGTCGCATACGCGGCGTCGTACGCGCGCGAGGTCGCCGGATCAGGTTCGAGCCGCGCCGCCACTCGCACGAAGGATGCGGACGCGGTGAGTGCATCGGGCGCGCGTCCGGCGGCGGCGGCGGCGAGGATCGCCTCCCCGAGTAGCGCGCCCTCGGTGACGGTCGGGACCACGACCGGGGCGTTCATGACATCCGCCTTGATGCGGTTCCAGAGCATCACGTTCGCCTGTCCGCCGGTGACGCGGAGCTCGCCGATGACACCGCCGGACGCGCGCAGGACGTCCGCGATGTGCCGGAGCGAGAAGGCCACGCCCTCGAGGACGGCGCGCGCGAGGTGCCCGCGCGTGTGGCGCTCGGTGAGGCCGAAGAGAACGCCGCGGGCTCGGTCGTCCCAGAGCGGCGTGCGCTCGCCCGCGAGGTACGGAAGGAACACGAGGCCATCGGCGCCCGGCGGCGCGCCGGCCGCGTCGCTCTCGAGCTTCGCGAAATCGCCCCTCGCGTAGCCCGCCGCCGATATGAACCAAGCGAGCGAACGGCCCGCCGCCGCGAGCGGCCCGCCGCACACGTAGAGCCCGGGTGCGGGCGCCGGCCACGCGGTGAGTCCGTTCTCGCGAAGCGGCGCGTCCCAGATGAGCGCGAGCCCGCCCGAGGTGCCGCCGAGATCGAGCGCGTGGCCTTTGCGGAGGACGCCCGCGCCGAGGACCGTGGCGGTCGAGTCGTTGACGCCGCCGGCGACCGGAATGCCCGGTGGAAGACCCAGATCCCGGGCCGCCTCGGGTCGCAGCGTGCCGCCGCATTCCCCCATCACGATCTCGCGCGGGAAGCGCGCAGGATCGAGATCGGCGGCCGCGATGAGCTCGGGCGGGAAGACCGTGCTTCCGCGGAAGCTGGACGCGACCGCGACGCCCGTCATCCGGTACGCGATGAAGTCCCACGACTGCAAGAAACAGTGCGTGCGCGCGTAGACCTCCGGCCGGTGCTCGCGAATCCACGCCGCCTTGGGGATCGCGGAGTACGGGGACACCTCCTGGCCCAGCCGCGCCGCGATCCGTTGGCGCTCCGGCTCGGCGCGGCGGTCCATCCAGATGAGCGCGTGCGCGAGCGGCTCGCCGCGCTCGTCGACGGCGACGAGGCTCGGTCCCTGTCCGCCGACGCACGCGGCAACGATGGTCGTTCCGCGGGAGGCGGCGACCGCCGCGCGGATCGCATCGCGCGACTGGGACCACCAGACCGCGGCGTCCTGCTCGACCCATCCCGGTTCGCCGCCCTCGATCAGGCCGTACGGGCGGTCGGCGAACGCGACGAGCTCTCCGTCGAGGCCGACGACGCCGACCTTGACCCGTCCTGTCCCGACGTCGACCGCGAGGAGACCCTCGGCCACGACTACGAGCGCTCTGGCGCGGTCTTCCCTCGCTGCTGCTCGGATCGGTACTCCGCGTCAGGCTGGACCAGAACGCGATACACGTCCTTGCGAAGGGCGGCGTCGAACGCGTCCGCGAGACGCGAGAGCGGGAAGGTGGCGCTGATAAGCGGTCGCAGGTCGATCTTGCGATTGCCGATGAGCTCGGCCGCCGCCTTGAAGTCGTCGGGGTTCTGCGCGAGCGAGCCGCTGAGCGTCACCTCGCGGTAGTGGAAGACGTTCGGGTCGAGCGTGATGGTCGAGGTCTTCGGGTGCACGGAGGCGTAGATCGAGACGACGCCGCGCTTCGCCGCCGCGGAGACGGCGGCCTCGATCGCCTTCGGGATCCCGATGCTCATGTAGGTGACGTTCGCGCCGCGACCCTGCGACAGCTCATTCACTCGAACCGCGTAATCCTCGGTCGACGGATCGATGACCGCGTCGGCGCCGAGCTCTCGCGCCTTCTGGCGGCGCGGAGCCTCGGGCTCGCTCACGATGATGAACGACGGAGTCTGCCGGGCGATGACCAGATGCAGCAGACCCATGATCCCCGCGCCGACGATCACCACGACGTCGCCGTTGCGCACGGGATGACGCTTCATGTCGTGCAGCACGCAGGACGTGGGCTCGGTGAGCGCGGCCTCGAGGGGCGTCGCGACCGGTCCGACCGGATACACCTGATATCCCTCGGCGAGGACATAGTCGCCGAAGCCGCCGGGGCCCCACGGGACGTCCGGCACGCGCTTCGAGCGCGCGTTGTCGCAGAGGTTGTCGATCCCGCTTCGGCAGCTGTAGCACTGACCGCACCGCTTCAGCCCGGCGAGCGCGACCTGGTCGCCGACCTTGACCTTGAGCTCGACGTCCTTGCCGACCGCCGCGACGATCCCGGAGTTCTCGTGCCCACCCACGAGCGGGTACGAGAACGTGTCGATCCCGGCGAATGTCCGCTGCTCCCACGTGCAGAGCGCCGCGGCTCTCACGCGCACGAGCACCTGGGTCGGATCCGGCGTGGGTACGTCGAGCTGCTCCATGCGGATCTGCTTCGGACCGGTGATCACCGCGCGGGTCATCAGCGCGGCCCGCGTTTTCGTTTCGGTCATCGTCACGCGCGCACCGCCTGCGGCGCACGCCTGTCCGCCCCTGCGGCGCCGTGCACCACGCCGACGAGCTCGCGTACGGCCGCTTCCGGGTCGGGCGTCGACCAGATGTTGCGCCCGAACGCGATGCCGGCTCCGCCGGCGCGCAGCGCATCGGCGACCTGACGGGTTATCGGCGCGCCCGACTCGGAGCGCGCGCCGCCGAGGATGATCACCGGGACGCCCGCCCCTTCAACGACGCGGCGGAACGAGTCGGCGTCGCCGGTGTACATGGTCTTCACGTAATCGGCTCCGCACTCCGCCGCGATGCGGGCCGCGATCGCGATGTTCTCGGGCGTGTGCTTTTCCACAGCGCCGAACGCGAACGGGATCATCTCGGCCTGGAACGGAAGACCCCACCGATCGCAAAGCACCGCGTATCGCGCGAGATTCCGCATCCCATGTTGGTCCTCGCCGCCCCAGTACGCGAGCGTCTTCAGATGATCCGCGCCGAGCTCGAGGGCCTGCTCGACGACCGCGACTGGATCTGGGGCGTTCAGGTCGACGCTGAGGATGAGTCCGCGACCATCAAGCGCGCTCGCGATCCGTTTTGCCGTGCCGAGCGTCGTCATGACGGCATCGGCGCCGCCCGCCACGACCGCGCGGACCGTGGCGACCGGCTCGATGAGCCCGCCGACCGGACCCATGTACCCGGCATGGTCCATCGCCACGATGAGCGCGCGCCCGTCGGAGGCGAACACGCGCCGCATCCGGTGTGCCTTCGAGTGCATTTGGATCGCCCTCCCCGAAAACGCGTTCGTCCCGCAGATTGGTCGGCTTTTCTTCGGGACGGTGTAACTCTACGCTACGACAGGTGGGTCAGATGGTCGCGCCCGTCTCGCGCCCCGCAACGCCGTCCCACAACGTGAGAGGGCACGTCGTCGTCGATCGCGTCGCGAAATCGTTCGAAACACGAAACGCATCCGTCGAAGCGTTGCGCGAGGTCTCGCTCGACATCCAGGAGAACGAGTTCGTCACGCTCATCGGACCGAGCGGCTGCGGAAAGTCGACGCTGCTGCGGATCGTCGGCGGCCTCATCGAACCGTCGAGCGGGCGGATCGAGATCCGTGGCCGCTCACCGAACGAGGCGCAGCGCACGAAGGACATCGGCTTCGTCTTCCAGCAGCCCGCGCTCCTTCCGTGGCGTCCGGTCGCCGAGAACATCGAGCTGCCTTTCCAGCTCAACAAGGGCGGCGGGACCGACCGGCTCTGCAGCACCGAAGAGATCCTCAAGCTCGTCGGCCTCGGCCCCTTCGCGAACGCTCACCCCTTCCAGCTCTCCGGCGGCATGCAGCAGCGGGTGGCGATCGCGCGCGCGCTCATCTTCGACCCGGCGCTCCTGCTGATGGACGAGCCGTTCGGCGCGCTTGATGAGATCACGCGCGATGGGATGCGCTACGAGCTTTTGCGGATCTGGGGCCAGTCGCGGAAGACCGTGCTCTTCGTGACGCACAGCATCCCGGAGGCGATCGTGCTTTCCGACCGGGTCGTGGTCCTCTCGCCTCGCCCCGGGGAGATCCGCGAGATCATTCCGATCGCGCTTCCGCGTCCACGCAACGAGGAGATGGAGTCGTCCATCGAGTTCGTGCGCTACGCGGATCGCCTGCGGCACCTGCTGCGGGCCTAGGACGGGTCGGGGCGTTGACCACGAGCTCGGCGACCCTGGGCTCCCGACAGCTTCCGCGCCCAGGCCAGAGCCCGTGGTCGGCGGCGCGCGGGATCGGCCCCGCGGTCTTCGGCCTGGTGTCGTTCTTCGTCGGTTGGGAGGTCCTCGTGCGGGCCACCAACACGCCGAGCTTCGTCGTGCCGGCGCCGAGCGCGATCGTGCCGCGGCTCTGGATCCAGCTCCCGACGTACTCCTTCGAATTCCTCTACACGCTCGCCGCCGCGGGCATCGGACTCGCGATCGGGACCACGGTCGGGGTGATCGGCGCTGTGCTCATGGCGAACTGGAGGATCCTCGAACGCAGTTTTTTCCCGCTCGCCGTGATCCTGAAGCTCGTCCCGTTCATCGCGATCGCCCCGCTGCTCCGGATCTGGCTCGGCTACGAGCTGCTCCCGAAGATCGTCCTCGCGGCGCTCATCACATTCTTCCCTGTCCTGGTCAACTGCATCACCGGCCTGCGGTCGGTGGACCCGCTCGCGCTCGAGTTCCTCCGGAGCGTCGGCGCGAGCCGCTGGGAGATCCTCGTGCGACTTCGTTGGATGTCGGCGCTGCCCTATCTCTTCGCCGCGCTCAAGGTCAACGTCAATCTCGCGCTGATCGGCGCGATCGTGGGCGAGTTCTTCGGCGCGACCCACGGCATCGGCAAGATCATCAACGAGACGTCGCTGACGCTCGACATCCGCTCGATGTTCGCCGCGGTCATGTTCCTCGCGGTCACCGGCGTCACGCTCACGCTGCTCATGAACTTCAGTGAACGACGGGTGCTCTGGTGGCACGAGTCGGTCCGGACGGCGGGGGGACGATGAGCGCGGCGACGCAAACCGTGCTCGTCCGCCGTGCGTCTCTGGGGGCGTCGCTGCGCGAGGCCGCGAGCGACGCCGCGCCGCCGGTGGTCGCGCTCGCGATCGCGCTCGTTCTCTGGGAGGGGGTCGTCGATCTGCTCCGCATCCCGGTCTATCTGCTCCCCGCGCCCTCGGCGATCGTCGGCACGCTGATAAAGCTGATCTCCGCCGGATTCGTCCCGCCGACGTACGTCGGCGCGCCCGCGGAGGGCATCCTGTACGACACGTTCATCACGCTCGAGGAAGCGATGCTCGGCCTCGTCATGGGCACGGTCATCGGCCTCGTCTTCGCCATCGTGATGGTCCACTCGCGATTCGCGGAGCAGGCGCTCTACCCGATCATCGTGACGATCCGCGCGACACCGTTCATCGCGATCGCGCCGGTCTTCATCATCTGGTTCGGCTTCACGATCATGCCGAAGGCGGTCGTCGCCGCGCTCGCGACCTTTTTCCCGGTCCTGGTGAACTGCATCACCGGTATGCGCTCGGTGGACCCGACGACGCTCGAGTTCTTCCATAGCGTCCACGCGTCGAAGCGCGACATCTTCTGGCACCTGCGCGTACCGAACACGCTGCCCTATTTCTTCGCCGCGCTGCGGCTCAACGTAAGCCTCTCGCTCATCGGCGCGATCGTCGGCGAGCTCGTCGGCGCGCGGGACGGGCTCGGGCACATGATCGCCGAGGCGGCGATCACGCTCCGGACCACCGACGTCTTCAGCGGCGTCATCGTGCTCACGGTGATGGGCATCGTCCTCACCGAGCTCGTGTCCTTCATTCAAAGTCGCGTCCTCTACTGGCACGAGACCGAGCGAGCGTGACCGCGGTCACGCGGCTCTCCACGATCCCGATCTCGGTGCCGCTCGATCCGCCGAAAGGCGGCACCGCGCACCCGCTCGGGCCCACGTTCCTCACCCATTGCCTCGTGAAGGTCGAGACCGACGCCGGCGTGATCGGGTACGGCGAGATCAGCGACGGTTGGGGCTGCGAGTACGCCCATGTCGCGGACGCGATCGTGACCGAGGCGCTCGCGCGCTTCGTGGTGGGATGCGATCCGCGCGCGCCAGACGTCATCCTCGCGCGCGCGTGGGCGTGGCTCCGGCGCCGCCAGGGCACGACCTGGCTCGTGGCGCAGGCGATGAGCGGCGTCGAGATCGCGCTCTGGGATATCGCCGGGAAGCTCGCGGACCGCCCGGCGTACGAGCTGCTCGGAGGCGGCGGCGCACCCGTTCCCGTGTACGCCGGCGGGAACTTCATCTCTCAGGGCACCGCCCAGGTCCATCTCGAGCATTTCGCGCGCTTCATCTCGCGTGGCGTGCGCGCCGCGAAGGTCCGCCTCGGTGCGAAGTGGGAGGAGGAGCTCGTCACGCTCGCCGAGCTGCACAAGAAGTTCGGCCCGGGCATCGCGATTTTCATCGACGGCAACGAGGCATTCACGCCGAAGACGGCCGCGCGCATCGCGCCCCGGCTAGCGGAGTGCGGAGTCGGCTTCTTCGAGGAGCCCTGCCCGCGAGGCGATCGTGTCGGGCTCGCGCGATTGGTGGCCGGCTCGCCCGTGCCGATCGCGTACGGGGAGCACGTCTTCGGTCTGGCCGGTTTTCTCGAGCTCGCCGAGGAGCGGCTCGCCGACATCTGGCAGCCGGACGCGGCGATCTGCGGTGGGATGTCGGAGCTTCGCCGGATCGCCGCGCTCGCCGCGGCGCGGGGCATGCGCCTCAGCCCGCACTCGGCCGGCACTCCGATCGGTCTCGCCGCCAACCTGCACGCCGCATCGGGCGCGCCGGCGCTCGCGTGGCTCGAGATGAGCGCGCGCATCGATGAGTTCGCTCCCGCGTTCATCGGCGGCGCTAGCGTATCGACAGGGATGATCGTCGACGGAACGCTCCGTCCACCGGCCGGACCCGGCATCGGCATCGAGCCGAGCCCCGACCTTGCGGAGCGTTACCCGTACCGCGTGCCGCCGCCGGTCCGGAACGCACCCGCCCTGTACCAGGGATCGATCTGATGGTGAAGACGGATCCTCGCTGGATCGAGGCGGGACCGCGCCCGATGCTCATCGGCGGTAAGTGGCGCACCGCTGAGGGCGGCAGATCGTTCAAGGTGATCAGTCCGTTCACGAACGAGCCGCTGACGTCCATCTCCGAATCGTCGGCGTCGGACGTCGACACGGCGGTGCGGGCCGCGCGGGCGGCGTTCGATTCCGGGCCGTGGCCGCGCATGTCGCCCAACCAGCGGGCCGACATCCTTGCGAAAGTCGGGCGCCTGATAGAGCGCGAGCGGGATCGGCTCGCGTACATCGAGGCGGCGGACATGGGCAAACCGATCTCGGGCGGGTACGCACACCTGCAGCAGGGCATCTTCGCGTGGGACTACTTCGCCGGAAAGGCGCGCGATCAAGCCGAGGAGGTCGTGCGCGTCGCCGCGGGAAGCCATTTCAACTATCGCATGCACGAGCCGGTCGGCGTTGTCGCCGAGATCATCCCCTGGAACGGTCCGGCCGTCTCGGCGAGCCAGAAGCTCTCGGCGATCCTCTGCACCGGCAACACTGTCGTGCTCAAGCCGTCGGTGGAGTCGTCGCTCAGCGTGCTCGTTCTCGGCGAGCTGCTGATGGAGGCCGGGATCCCCGAGGGCGTCGTGAACATCGTGTGCGGACCCGGCGCCACGGTCGGCGATGCGCTCCTTCGCCACGAGGGCGTGAATATGGTTTCCCTCACCGGCAGCGTCGAGACGGGACGTCACGTCATGGAGCTCGCGGCCGCGGGTCTCAAGCGCGTGGCGCTCGAGCTCGGCGGGAAGAACCCGAACATCGTGTTCGGCGACGCGGACCTCGACGCGGCGGCGATGTGGGCGGGCATCGCGGCGTTCAGCAACGCGGGCCAGGTCTGCGTGTCCGGTTCGCGCCTTCTGATCGATGAGAAGGTCCACGACGACCTGCTCAAGAAGGTCGTCGAGCAGGCGCGGGCGCTCAAGATGGGCGATCCGATCGAAGAGAGCACGCAGCTCGGTCCGCTCGTGTCGCGCAAGCAGCGCGACCGCGTCCTCGAGTACGTGCGCATCGGCGTCGCCGAGGGCGCCCGCCTTGTCTACGGGGGTGACGCGCCGACGGAGCCGGCGCTCTCTCGTGGGAATTTCGTCCGACCGGCCATCTTCGACGGCGTAAAGCCGGAGATGCGCATCGCGCGCGAGGAGATCTTCGGACCGGTGCTATCGGTGATGCGCTTCCACGACGAGAACGATGCGCTCGCCCTCGCGAACGGCGTCGAGTTCGGTCTGGCTGGCGCCGTGTGGACGAGCGACATCCAGCGAGCGCTACGCGTCGCCGGTCGCATCGACGCCGGGCAGATCTACGTGAACGGCTACTACAGCCCGGCGATGTCCGAATCCCCAGCGGTCGGCCACAAGCAGAGCGGCGTCGGCGAGGCGGGCTACCTCAAGTACACGGTCCCGAAGACCGTGTTCGTTCGTCTGCAGTCCTGAGATCCGCTGAGGACGCTCGGGATTCGTGATTGGCTTGCATGGTCGTGTGAGATTGGCCGCCTGATTTTCCAGGGATCGGAGATGGACGCGGGATCGACCCGCGATGAAGTTTTGCAAGCTTCTCGCAAATTTTCGGATCGACACGCGACTTCATTAGCAATATCGCAAATTCCGCGGCTGATCTACGGATAGCCGACCGTGACAGACATCTCACCGCACCGAATTCCTGATTTTCCGAACAAACTCACGAGCCCCTCCTCGAATAAGTCAGGGAGTCAGACGACCTACAAAGTCAGGGCTGGAGGAGGAGTGGCGCGATCGAGGGGCCGCCGAGGTAACCAAGCATGAGACTCATCATTAAGCCGCCCCGATCAAAACACTCGATGCGGCAAGGCTTCGGTGTCGTCCTGGGCGGGAGACCTCGTCGCTTGCGGCGCTCAGGCGGATCGATGTGAGCAAGAGCACTGGCGAGCTGAAGCGGGAGCTTGCGCCGGTGGGCGCGACGCTCTTCACCGCGGGAATGATCGTGGGTACCGGGATTTTTGCGGCGTTCGGCGCTGCGACGAACGCTGCGGGAACTGGGATCCTCCTCGCGATCGTCCTCGGCGGCACGGTCGCGCTCGCGACCGGCATCAGCGCGGCGCAGCTCGGAGTGAACTTCCCGGAAGAAGGAGGCGCCTTCACCTGGGCCCGCGCCTTCGATCACGACACGATCGGTTTCATCGCCGGCTGCGGCTACCTCGGCAAAGCCCTCGTCTCGATGAGCGTGGTCGCACTCGCGCTCACTACCTACCTCGGCCAGGTCATCGCGGGTCTGCCGGTCCACATCGTCGCTTCAATCGCCGTGCTCGCGATCACCGGCCTCAACGTCTTCGGCATCGAGCTGACCTCGAAGCTGGTAATCGGTCTGCTCGCCGTCCTCGTCGTCCTGCTCGCGATCTACGCGGGTAGCGCGGCACAGGCGGTCGATCTGGCACAGCTCGGCCCGCTCCTCGGCGACAAGGGAGTGCTCGGCGTACTTGCCGGAGCGGCGATCTTCTTCTGGTCCTGGGACGGGTTCATGCGCACCGCGATCATGGCCAGCGAGATCAAAGATCCGCGGCGCACGATCCCGCTCAGCATCGTCGGCGGGGTCGCAATCGCCGCCGCGGTCTTCCTGCCGGTCGCGGCGATCACTCTCGGCGTCCTCGGCGCAGACGAGCTGGGTCGCGACGACACGCCGCTGCTCTCCGCGGCCAGGAGGGCGGCGGACTGGCTCTTCTGGCCGGTCCTCGCGGCCGCGATTGTCGCGGCGCTCGGGGACATGCTGGGCATCCTGTTAACGGCCTCGCGCGTTGCCCTTGCGATGGCGAAGGTTCACGAGCTACCCCGAGCCCTTGCCGCGATGCACGAGCGGTTCCGGACGCCGCACCGTTCGGTGGCTGCGCTCGGCATCGTGAGCGCGGCGCTGGTGCTCTTGTTCGACCTGCGTTCGCTCATCGAGGTAGCGAGCGCGTTCATGCTGCTCTGGTACCTCGTCACTCACTTCGCCGCGCTCCAGCTGCCAAAAAGCAAGCGCATCGCCTCACCGGTCTTCTCGTGGTACGGGATCCTCGGGTGTGTTGGTCTCATCGCGTCGCTGCCGGCCGCCGCGCTGCTTGCCGCAGCAGTAGCGCTCGTCGCGCTTACGGGAGCGCGCTCGATCGCCCGCCGTGGCGTCGTCGCTTGAACGGGCTCGTGGTGCTCGTCGACACCCCCCGATCATGCCGTCGCCTTCGCGGCACGCAGAGGTGCGGTCACGGTTCAGTGGCCCTGGTGTCGGTGCGCCCCCAGTCGGTGGTACATCTCCGCCGCCGCGTCGCGCAGAACAAAAAGGATCCGCACCGTGATCGCGATTCCGACGATCGGATCAGCCAGCGGAAATCCGAGCGCGACTCCAAGCGCTCCGAAGACGACACTTAGAGATGCACTTGATTGTTGATGGCTCGGCGAAGCTCGAACAAGCTCTCAAGCCTATGGTGCAAAAAGTCAGCGCCGTTCGGAGGTCCCGATCAGGTGCGATAGGGTTTCGCGGGAGGAGGGCGATCGATGACGAAACAGTACCCAAACGCTTCCTGGGCCAGACCGACCGGGATCGTGTGGCTCCTCTTCTTTGTGGCTTCGGGTCTGAGCGAGGTCTTCTTCCGAATGGCTGGGATCAGCGGGATCAGCGTTGTTTCGGGTGACGGCGGTTCGATCGCCACTACGCTGGCAACACACCAGGATGCCTTCCGTGCGGGCTTCGCTTTTAGCCTGATCCTGATCGTGCTCTATGCCGCGCTCATGGCTCTCTTCTATCGCTTGCTACGACCGGTGAACGCGACCCTCGCGTTGGCGGCGCTCGTGCTGAGCGTGATCGCCCTCACCGTGCAGGCTTTCGGCGCGGTACCTCAAGCGGCGGCGTTCAGCCTGGCGACCGGCACATCGAGTCTGCAGGCGTTTTCCGACAGTCAGACCTACGGCCTGATGCTGTTCCTCTTCCGGTTGTACTCCCAGGCGTACACCGTCGCACTGATTTTCTGGGGACCGTTCTGGCTATTGATCGCGTACCTCGTCTATAAATCGAGCTTCTTCCCGCCTTTGCTGGCCGTTCCTCTGGCGTTAGAGGGTCTCGGCGCGCTCACCCTCCTATGGCCTCCGCTCGCCGCGATCCTGCCCTTCGCGATCGTCGGCGGCATCGCCGAGCTTGTGTTCATGCTCTGGCTACTCGTTCGGGGTGTCGACGAGCAGCGATGGCAGGAACAGGGCGGCGAGACCGGGAGCGTGCTATTCGCTTAGCCTCAAGGAGCGACAGAGCGCACGCCGGAAGCAGTGACGTGGTCGTCGGGCGCGACTGGAAGCCACGCTGCGCCTGGGCCAGCGCCGGCGATAGCGGGTTGAGCCGCTACCACGACGATGTCTGGGGGAAGCGCACCTATGACCAGTCCGCGATGTTCGAGGCCCTGACTCTTGGCGTTTTCGAGGTCGGGCTGAGCTGGTCGACCGTGTTCAAGAAGCGCGACGCGTTCCGAAAGGCATTTCGGGACTTCGACCCCGCCGGGATCGCCACCATGACC
>WNGG01004431.1_pt1 | contig 15752 bp, 17 predicted proteins | sample 5400661 | NCBI WGS metagenome assembly WNGG01 (sample SAMN13153372, study PRJNA577476) | soil metagenome | isolation source: 100 cm soil or saprolite under Garry oak tree replicate 1 | place: USA:California | collected 2016-06-15
GGCTTGAGTGCGAGCTTCGGGTCGGTCTGCCTCCTCGAGTGTCACCCTGAGCGAAGCGAAGGGTCTTCTCGAGGGGCTGACAGATGCTTCGCTTCGCTCAGCATGACAGGGATCTACCTTACTCCTGAGCGAAGCGAAGCATGACAGGGATCTACCTTACTCCTGAGCGAAGCGAAGCATCTGCTCTGGGTTAATTATGGAGCAGGCGTCGGCAAACCACCAGGCAAGCCTCCCGGCACTTGATTGTCCGCAGCTCCCAATACCAGGTCCAGTGCATGCTCTTTGAGCGACACATCATTAATGGGGTGTCCCGCCCGTGTCCGCGCATCAGCCAGGTGCTGATCCAGTATTGCTTTTACCTCATCAGGTGAAATGACAGCTGATGCAATACCTTCGATTGTGACATTTGTCATAACCAGCTTCCCATTTTCGGCTTTCGGTACACCTGTAACAGCGCATGCAAACCCATAGACCTGAAATTCCAATCGCATCAGATCCGGCCTAATACTTAGATGCATGTTCTGCACTGGATCAGAAGATGAAGATTTGAGGACTATGAGGTTGTTTAGGAAATCTTCCGTGAGTACATGATGGCCAGGGCTAACCGCAACTGAGACTCCCTCAGGAACCTGATTAACCGCATCCGCTAATACCGTATTCAGTTGATCCTTGACGAGTCCATTCAAATACGGACGCACGATCAAGGGCCATGCTGCCGCCGCCAGTAGTATCAGGACAGCCAACCCGGACAAACCTGCTAGCAGACAACCACGCAACCGGTGAGAACGAGCACGTGGGGGCGGGGATAATTTCTCTGCTCCATCAGAAACATACGTTCCGGGCCCTCCAGGAGGGGACTGAGCAGGCTGATGATACTGGTACTGTGATTGTGGGGCTGCCTGCGTTGGCGGGACATACCCCTGTTGCGCCTGGGACCATGGTTGCTGTGATTGCGGTGGCATCGATTGAGGCTGCGCTTGGGACCATGGTTGCGGCGATTGCGCTGGTTGTGGAATCTCCAGGCGCGTAGGTAGGATCGTTGGCGCGTTATTCATAGACGTTGGTTGAGGAGTAGGTAGGATCGTTGGCGCGTTATTCATGGGCGTTGGTTGAGGAAGTGGAGAGGGACGAGCAGCTGCACCGTCGCTGGAAGCGGGGGCAGAAACTGGCAAGCCACAATTACGGCAGAAACGTACATTCGGTTCCAGGGGAGCGTCACAACGGGTACAGTTCATGCGTCACCTTCTATCGTTCTGAATATCTACTCAATGGGACATATGGGACATTTCTACAGGTAGGTCAAATATCTGCTATGCCGGGCACATCCATACTATAGTATAAACTAGTTTTGCGCGCACGTACATATCTTGAGAGGCTCTCTAGGATATAGACGCAGTATCCTGTGAGAAATAGCATGGGCATCATCAGTAACGATCTGGAATCCTTCCAGATCTTCTCGGAGGTTAATTCGCCAGACCCTCACAACTCATGCTGCAAAATCTGGTCCATCGAAGCAATGATCCGTGCTCGCATCGTCGAATCGTTGTTGACAACCTCCATCACCTGTTCGATGAATGCGCTCTCCTGTTCTGGCGGGAGCTCATACCCATATTGCTGATGGACAGCAACAGCCGCTGCCCGGCGAACCTTCTCTTCATCGCTCATCTTCGGTAACGGTTGGCGAACTGTACTGCGTTCACTCGTCACTCCCGGTGGGCTCTTCCCCTTGAGCGATGCCAACCCATCCGCAAAAAAGGTGACATCTGAGTCAATCAAGTGCGCGGCATTTGCCGTTGCACGGTCAATGTGCACTACGGCAGTTTGTGTTGCCTCATCCAGCTTGCTAATCGGTCCTTCCAGGTAAATGACTTCGGGTGCGCCCCAATAGACGCGCTCTCCAAGGTGGAGAATCATGAGCTGTTGCTCCAATCCTTTCACTCTATTTCCATTGAATACTATGGTAATACGCAAAACGATAGGGGAAGTTTCATCTCTCCTATTCCAATTCACCTGTAAATGTGATATCCTAAATACAGACGACGCTTACTACCAACCACACCCTGCCGAGACTGCCCTGGCAAGGGTGTTTCTCCATGCTATTTTGATCGATACAGGGAATAGTGCGTCTTCTGAAGCACCCCCATATCCATATAATAGAGGTCTTATTGAAACTATCATGCACGAGAAAAGTCTAATCACATTAGAATATCCCAAGATTCTGGAAAAAGTAGCGAAGGAAGCCGCCTTCTCTGCCAGCAAAGAACTGATACTGAACTTAGAGCCGACCCCGAATCTGGAAGAGGCACGACGGCGTCTTGCCTATACAACCGAAGCGTACCAACTGATCGAACAGTATGCCGATGCGGGAATACGTGGCGCTCGCGATATTCGCCCAATCCTGACAAGAGCTGCCCGCGAGGGTATCCTGAGTCCAGGTGAACTCCTGGAAGTGCTGGCAACCGCACAGAGTGCAATGTATGTGGCAAAGTTGCTGGAGAGGCCAGACCCCGAAAACTTCCCACTGCTCCATAAATTGGGAACTGATATTCCACGTCGTCCACAAATTATCCGTCGCATTGAAGAAACGATCAGCGAAGAGGGTGAGGTGCTCGACACGGCAAGTCCGACGCTCCACAGGCTGCGAGCCAATATCCGTGCGGCCAACCAGCGCTTACAGGAGCGCCTGCGCAGGCTTGTCAATGAATTTGGCCCGTCACTCCAGGAGCCAATTGTGACGATACGCAATGATCGCTATGTTATTCCCGTCAGGTCGGAGAGCCGGGGAAACGTAAAGGGTATCGTACACGATCAATCTGCCAGCGGTGCGACTGTTTTTATTGAGCCGATGGTCGTGGTGGAATCGAATAACCAGCTCCGCCAGTTGCAGATCGAAGAGCGCCAGGAGATTGAACGCATCCTGCGTGTGCTCTCCAGCGAGATTGGTCACGAGGCAGAGGCACTCGAGCTGGCTGTCGAACTGCTGGCCGAGTTTGATCTCCACCTGGCGAAGGCCCGCTATGCCCGTTTGATGCGCTGTACTGAGCCGCGTCTGAACAACCAGGGACGTATTGACCTGCGCAAAGCGCGTCACCCCTTACTCACCGGGAAGGTCGTCCCAATCGACTTCCACCTTGGACGCGACTTCTTTATGGTAGTGATCACCGGGCCGAATACAGGTGGTAAAACGGTTGCTCTCAGGACTGTGGGTCTTTTGACGCTCATGGCGCAGGCCGGGCTGCACATTCCGGTAGAGGACTATTCAGAGATCGCCGTCTTTGAGGATGTCTTTGCCGATATCGGTGATGAACAGAGCATCGAGCAGAGCCTGAGCACCTTCTCATCCCACCTGAGCCGCATCATTGAGATGATCCGTCGCATTGAGGCAGCCGAACAGCAGGAAACACCCAATATCCGTGGGAAGTTGTCGGAAACTCTGGTAGGCAAACCGGAGAAGCGGGCACCGCGTGTGATGGTGCTCCTTGACGAGTTGGGCGCAGGAACTGACCCAAGCGAAGGTTCAGCTCTGGCACGCGCCATTCTCACTTTCCTGTTGGAGCACTATATAACCACCGTCGCGACGACCCACTACTCTGAATTGAAGGCTTTCGCCCATGAGCAGCCGGGTGTAGTCAACGCCTCGGTCGAGTTCGATATTGAAACCCTTTCGCCAACCTATCGTCTGAGCATCGGCTTGCCGGGACGCAGTAACGCCCTGGCGATTGCCAGCCGCCTGGGACTCGATGAGAGCATTATCGAACGTGCCCGCGAGTTCCTGGGCAGCGCAGGTGTACGGATGGAGAACCTGCTCGCGGGTCTGCAAGCTTCGCAAAAGGCCGTCGAGGATGAGCGCTACCACCTGAGCCTGGAACGTGCCGAGACAGACTACCAGCGCAAACAACTAGAGCAGGAGCGGCAGAAACTGGAAGCCGAGCGAGTACGGATACTCAACGAGGCACGAGAGCAGGCACGCCGCGAACTGGAAGCAGTGCAGGTGGCCCTGGCAAAGATCAAGGTTGATATGAGCCGCGTGAATATGACTCGTGAGCGGCTGGGTGAGGCTCGCCAGCAGATCCGGCAACTCGAGGAGAAAACCGCATCGATTCCAGAGCCTCGCCGTAAGAAAGCTGAGCCACAGTATGAGAAATCAGAAGGGCCATTACAGATTGGTGACACTGTGCGAGTTCTCAGCTTTGGCCAGAACGCCGAATTAGTCGGGCTCTCGGCAGATCGGAGCGAGGCTGAAGTACAGATGGGTTCCTTGAGATTCCGCGTAAGTGTGGATAACATCGAGCGGCTGAGCAAACGCCAGGCGGGTGCCGAGGCTGTTGGAGCCTCTGTGGCTAGTAAGCAGCCAGCAGTGGTCCTGCCACGCTACGAAGATCGCCCTGAAGTTGCAATGCAACTTGATATCCGTGGCTGGCGCGTTGAAGCTGCCCTGGAGGAACTGGAGACCTACCTGAACGATGCGGTGATGTCAGGGATGACTTCTGTACGCATCGTTCACGGCAAAGGAACGGGTGCCCTGCGTGCGGCTGTACGCGAAAACCTGGCCCACCATCCACTGGCGAAATCGTTCACCTCGGCTGAGCCCAAGGATGGTGGTGATGGGGTAACAATTGTGAAGTTGAGCGCGTAGGCCCCACTGTGCCCCTACCCACTCCGCTAAAATTATGTTACTCTATGTTGTATAAAACAAGAGCCGAGCCACAAGCTCAGTAGCTCGCTCAGCTTTGTCCAACGTATATTTGTAAATGGAGGCGAACAAACATGCATGTGTTCGATCAACCAACTGTGGCTGGAGCAGGAAAGCGAGCCAGGGGCTGGATCGCGGACTTCAGAACCTTTATCCTTCGAGGCAACGTCGTCGACCTGGCGGTCGGCATCATGATAGGAGCGGCCTTTAGTGGCATTGTCAATTCTCTGGTCGGTGATGTTATTACACCGCTCATCCCAGCCATCGGCACCGGTCTCGATAGCTGGGCATTCAAAACCTATACAGGCAGTACGATCAAGATTGGGCACTTTATCAACACCCTCATCAGCTTCTTGATCCTCGCTTTTGTGATCTACTTCTTCGTTGTGCGCCCGGTCAATACGCTTATGGATCGCTTCAAGCCAAAGCAACCGGAAGCTGTCACTACCCGCGAATGCCCCTTCTGCCTGAGTAATGTTCCTCTCAAGGCCACTCGCTGCCCTTTCTGCACTTCTGAACTGCCGCCAGCACCAGCAACAACACCAGGCGCACAAGTAAGAAGGTAGGATATTAGGAAGGCGGCTCGATCTATCTCACCTCAAAAAGGCAAAGGTGACACCAGAGGGTGGAATGCCTCTGGTGTCACTTTTACAATGCCGCATACTGCGTGGAAGACTGAAGTCTGGATAGCCGAGATGCCAGAGCATCTGATCCACTACAATGGTGAGCGCTTCTTAATGCGTAATAAAAGAAGATTTTCGGGGGACGCCCCCGATCCCCCGGCTGGGGGCTTTGCCCCCTGCACCCCCATTCCCGAATGACTCTCTTGATTACGCATTAAGGACCACATGAGTAGGCTCAGTTCTTGAGTTGTGCGCTGCTGTCTCTCTTAGCATACACAACTCATATCCAATTCCCCCTCCCATAGCTCATCCACTGAAGCCTCCACACCATCGTCAAACGCCTCGGGAGCGTCCAGGGCCGTTTGGATAATCCGCTCGACATCGGCAAGGCTATTGATGCGTACCAGGGCATTACGAATCTGCTTGGCACCAGGAAAATGCCCAAGGTACCAGCCCATGTGTTTGCGCAACTCAACGAAATGATCTTCACCCTTGAGTCTGGCATGCACACGCGCATGCTCAAGTGCCATCAGCAGACGCTCTTCACGACTGGGCATCACGTCTGGCAGATCATCGGGTGTTGGGTTGATGCCTGCATTGAGCAGCTTTTTCAGCAGTTCGCGGTTCTGGAAAAGCCAGGGATTGCCGAAGCTGGCCCGACCGATCAGCACGCCATTGACACCTGTTGTACGAATACGCTGCGCCGCCTGGTAGAGCGAGTGGATGTCGCCGTTGCCGAGGATCAGTGTGTCTGTCTTGCCCACAATTGCTGCCGCAGCAGCGATGGCCTCCCAGTTGGCCTCGCCTTTGTAGTGTTGTGCCAGGGTGCGCCCATGGATGGAGATGGCGAATGGCTCAAGCTCCAATAATTCCTGCACCCAATCGGTAATTACAATCGAGTCATAGCCCAGGCGTGTCTTTACCGAAACGGGCAGCAGGCGACGCTCGATTTGAGCCTTATCGCCCCATTTCTGGATACGCTCCTCATTCATCTGGCGAATGCGTTTGATACGCTCCGGGTCCATGCCCAGCTCTTCCAGGGTCTGGCCATTGGCCCAGTCGCGCACGCCTTGCTGTGTGGCGCGAATAATCGCCTTTGCGGTCTCAGGGACACGGATGAGGGCGGCACCACCGCCTTTGTTGGCAATATTTTGTGCCGGGCAGCCCATGTTGAGATCGACGCCATCGAAGCCCAGTTCACAGACGACGTGTGCGGCCTTGTAGAAGCACTCCGGGTTGCAGCCGAATATCTGGGCCACGACGGGGCGTTCCGCTGGCGTATAAAGGAAGTCGCGGAAGATGCGATCGCCGCCACGCCATAGTCCCTCGACGTTTGTAAATTCTGTGATTACGATGTCCGGTCGGCCATAGAGGCCATGCATAGTGCGATTTGGAGCATCAGTCACGCCGTCCATGGGGGCAAGCCCGATGATAGGTTGTTGCAGGGTATCCCAGAATGATGGATGTTTCATAGCTTCTTTATGATACACTCTTTTGGGGAAGATGGTCAATCATCAGGGTGATTGGGTGATTGCTGCTTCCACCCACTATTGCCTAACCTCATTACAATATGGTTTAATGAAGGGTAGGAAATAGCCAATTTTCGGCAGCACACTGAAATGACTGAAGAAGTACGCCTTGTATGAAGGGGAATATTTGTGAGCGATGAGACGCGACGGAGACATATCGCTGTGTATCCGGGCAGTTTTGATCCATTAACCAACGGTCATCTCGATATTGCACGGAGGGCAGCACGTCTCTTTGACACTGTGGTTGTCGCCGTCTACGCCTTCCCCGCCAAAAACTTGCTCTTTTCCGTTGATGAGCGCTTGCAACTCTGGCAAGAGGTAATTGCTGCTGAAGAACTCACCAATGTGCGAGTTGATAAGTTTACCGAACTTACAGTGGAGTATGTGCGCTCAGTCGGTGGACATGCCATCATCAAGGGACTACGTTCACCGAATGACTTTGAGACGGAGTTTCGCCAGGGATTGATGAATCGCAAGCTGGCACCTGAAATCGAAACTGTCTGCTTGCTAACCAACCTGGAAAACCTCTTTGTCAGCTCGTCGTTACTGAAGGAAGTTGCTCAATTGGGAGGGAATGTCACTGATCTGCTGCCCCCGGTGGTAGCTCAGGCACTGCAACATAAACTCGGTACGTAGTTGATAAGGGCACCCGTAGATCGGATGGTGCCCGGCATAAAGTACCCGCCCAGGGCGACCGCCTGTAGAGTGCCAATGAATTGGCACGTGGTCGTCTCTACCATACCTGAAGCTGTTATACTGGTAGGGGCGTCGGCAAGCAATGCTCTGTGGATTGGAGGGTACCCGGCATAAAGAGGATGAGCGTGGATATACTCTATCTTGTGGATCGCCTGGAGAATCTTATCGCTAGCAGCCGTAGGATGCCGTTGGTCAATCAAATCATCATAAAAGAGGCTGATATCCTCAGCATCGTTGACCAGATGCGGACATCCATCCCCGATGAAATCAAGCAGGCACGACGCATCATTCAAGAAAAAGAGCGCATTCTCGCCCAGGCACAGGCAGAAGCCACGGCTCTTCGAGAGCGAGCACGAGCGGAAACTGACCAGGCAATGAAGCGCGAGGGCCTTCTACGCGCTGCCGATGAACGTTCCCAGGAACTGCTGCGCCATGCAGAAGCGGAGGCTGAGCGCCTCAAGGATGACGCCTATGCCTATGTTGGAGAAACACTGCGAGCCTTGCGAGATCACCTGGGCAGCATCGAGATGGAAGTGAGCCGTACCATTCTCAGCATCGAAAAAGGACTGGAAAGCCTGGAATCAGGACTGGAGGAAGAGGGAGTGGAAGAGGAGAGCGAAGAGCACCTATATGATCAGCAAGCTGAAGGAACTCCCCCATCAGCGCGACCCGTCCCACGCCGGGCATCACTGGCTGCTGACACTCTAGGAGGTCCAATATTCCCGCCCGACTCCATACAGGGGCCAGCAGATCGTTAAGCGTTTCATGGGGCTGCAGGGGACTATTGTCCGATATAGCACTTGACACACCTGGACTGCTTTCCTATAATGAGCAAGCATTAGAAAAACACAAAGCATCACTGAGGCTGCGCCATCGCTGTACATATTTACCCACTATAATTAATGCAAGTGGAAAGGAAGGAAGGAGCAAATTATGCTTTACAACATGGCGCAACTCTTGAAAGCCCGGGTGGGAACTTCCATCGAGGCTGAAATTGATGAAGAAGACGTTCAATTCGACGATGACATCAAGGTAATTGGCCCACTCACCGGACATGTGCGCATGCGGCGCACAAACCAGGGATTACTGGTTGATGGCTGGGTGGACCTCACCCTTGAACTTTCATGTAACCGCTGTTTGAAGGAGTTCGAGCAGCCAATGCATGTGACCTTCGAAGAGCTGTTTTATCCAACCGTGGATGTGGTCAGTGGTCTGCCTCTGCCCCACACAGAGATCAACGAGGAAGACGCCTTCCCAATCGACGCTCACCACCAGGTTGATCTCACAGAAGCAGTCCGTCAAAATGTACTGGTCGCTCTTCCTATGGTAACACTCTGCCAGGAAGATTGCCTGGGACTCTGCCCGCAGTGCGGACACGACCTCAACCTCGGTCCTTGTGAGTGCAAACCAGTAGTCGACGAACGCCTGAGTGTCTTACAAAAATTGTTACAGAATGGATCACAATCTTAGCCTGGGTAGGGGTGACCACGTACTCGATAATGAACATGAACAAAGGAAGTGCTACAGAGGACGAGATCCTTCGCTTCGCTCAGGATGACAGTGAGCGAAGGATGATAGTGAGCGAGGGATGACAGGGCGACAGCGCAGCCAATCACCATTGCGTATGGTACTTCATTTGTTCATGTTCAAAATCGGCCCCTACCGGTTGCCCGAAAATGAACTAATAGAGAAAGAGGAGAAAAAATCGTATGGGAGCGCTACCAAAACAACGCACTTCGCGTGGTCGTCGTGGTAATCGTCGATCACATCATCACCTGACCATCCCGCAGCTGGTTGCCTGTCCAAATTGCAAAAGGCCAAGGCTGTCGCACCACGCCTGCCCCAACTGTGGGATGTATCGCGGTCGCCAGGTCTTCTTGCCCAAAGAGAAGAAAAAATAGAGTAATGTCACAGTGCGATTACAGAAAGCCTTCGGCTTTCTGTAATCGCACTGTGACATGGTAAGAGTGATTGATCATGACGACACAAGTCGCCTTTATTTTTCCAGGTCAGGGTAGCCAGGCCGTCGGCATGGGAGCTGACATTTTCGCAGCATCTACAGCAGCCCGGCAAGTCTTTGAAACAGTAGATGAGGCGCTAGGCATCTCGCTCAGCAACCTGTGCTTTTCCGGACCTGAAGGTGTCTTGCTCGAAACAATTAATGCCCAGCCTGCTATCGTGACAGTCAGCCTTGCTCTGTTGGCAGCATTTCAAGAAGCCCTCTCACCCAACTCTCCCCAGTCCTCCTGGTCATCACCCCTGGCACCGGCCTATACCGCCGGACATAGTGTCGGTGAATACGCAGCTCTTGTAGCTTCTGCTGCGCTTGATCTGAAAGACGCTGTGCTCCTGGTACGCGAACGAGGCCGCTTGATGCATCATGAAGGCACCGTTTGCCCTGGTGGGATGGCCGCCATCATAGGCCTGGACGAAGCAACATTGCAGGAGATCTGCCAGGAGGCCACCGCGCAAGCAACTACTACTCCAGCTACAAATGTCACTGCTTCGCAACATCCAGGCTGGGGGAAAGTAGCCGTTGCTAACTTCAATGCACCTGGACAAATTGTTATCTCTGGCGAGCAGCACGCTTTAGCCTTAGCGATGGAACTGGCAAAGAAACGTGGAGCAAGAAGAGTCATTCCCCTGCCAGTTAGTGGAGCCTTTCACTCGCCCGTTATGGAACCTGCGGCTGCCGGACTGGCTCAGGCAATTCAAGCCACCGATGTACATGACGCCACTATTCCCATCATTGGCAATATTCAAGCCACTCCGCTGACCCAGGCCCCGGCTATCCGTGATGAACTGGCTCAGCAAATTGCAACTTCTGTACAATGGATTCGTAGCATTGAATATCTCACAGGTGCAGGGGTAACAACATTCATTGAAATTGGCCCAGGACAGGCACTAACGGGCATGGTCAAACGCATTGCGAAAGGCGTTACCACGATAAATGTCAGTAATATGGGAGAGATTGAAAAAGCCGTTGGTACTATACATCAAATGAGATTTATCGACGAAGGATAAGATATAATATCATCTGAGAAGGGAGGTGCAAATGGTTGCTGAACCGCTAGGAGCTATACGTGTTGCTCGCCAGGTGCTTTCAACCATCGTGACGAACGCAGCATTACAGACCCCCGGCGTCGTTCGCATGGCACGGGCCAACGATCAATGGTCTCGTCTTCTTGGACGGGAATTTCCCAAACAAGGCGTCTCTCTGACAATTAAAGAGAATACCGTCTCTGCTGATCTGTATATTGTTGTCGCATCAGGCGTTAATATTGTTGATGTAGGTTCCGCCGTTCAGGAAGAAGTTGCTTCAGCAATCGAACACATGGTTGGAATGCAGGTACACGAGGTCAACGTCTACATTCAGGATGTTGTGTGAAGGAAGATCTGAGGTCGTCAAAGCCATCAACAGCCAGCGCATAAATCAATGAAGGGCATACTCTTGTAGTCACCCTGATTGATGCTAGCCAGCAACCATACGAGGACACCATACTATGCCGATAGGAATACGCAGACAAGCGCGGATGATCGCACTGCAAGCACTCTATGAATATGATATCGTCCAACACCCGCCCAAAGAGGTTGTGCAGCGTCATGCCGAAGAACGTCATCTGCAACCGAAGGTGGTGGAATACGCCAACGAGCTAGTTATAGGTGTCATCGCTCATCTTGCTGAGATCGATGCGCATATTCAGAGTGCAGCACGCGAGTGGCCCTTACAACAAATGGCCCGAATCGATAAAAACATCCTCAGACTTGCAATCTACGAGATTCTGTTTAATAATACGGTACCAGCTAAAGCTGCCATCAATGAGGCGGTGGAGCTTGCCAAACAATTTGGCAGTGACACCTCCAGTCGATTCATTAATGGCGTTCTCGGTACAATATTTCATCGGGCGCAACATCTGTCTACACCTAAGGCGGAAAGTGAGGTAAAATAATGGCAACAGTTTCTGAGCGACTGAAGAAAATCATTGTCGACCAGCTTGGGGTCGATGAAAGCGAGGTCGTTCCCAGCGCTTCTTTTGTTGAGGATCTCAATGCAGACTCTCTCGACCTGGTTGAACTCATCATGTCTCTGGAAGAGGAGTTCAAACTCCAGATCTCGGATGAGGATGCAGAGAAGATCACAACTGTCCAGGAAGCCGAGGATTACATAGAAGAACATCTGCGTTAAGCAACGATTCAACTGCTTGATGGTACCCGACCAACCATCTCCTGGTGGTCGGTCGGATACCATGTCAAGTTTCCCCTTCTTTAACGACTTCTGTCCTTTTGATGTCACATTTCTTCCTACTCATGCATCTTCATTAGTGTGGTACACAATTGAGAGGTAATAAAGAGTTCTCTGTGAATATCATGTCAGTGCCTGCCGCCCGGGCGGTAGAAGCGCTCATTCAAGAATATGGCAAACTGGTCTTCCACACCATCTATGGCTTAACCGGAGATTGGGAGGAAAGCCAGGACCTGACACAGGATACTTTTCACCAGGCTCTGAAAGCAATTGATGCAGCACGTGCTCTGCATGTCGCTAATGGTACACACTTTCATGTAAAAGCCTGGTTACTTCGTATTGCCCTCAATATTGTGCGCCAGCAACGTCGTCGTCAACGTCTCTTTCGCTTCATCCCTTTCTCGCATATAGCGGGAGGCAGGGTAGGAGAGTCGAAAGAGAAAGAGCACGAGACCGGGATAGAGAGGTTGCATGAGCAGGCCGCTCCAGTTCAACCAGCAGGCTATGGGGCCAGCGCAGGCGATGATCCAGAAACACTCATAGCAGAGCGAGATGTCGTCCAGCGTACAATCGCCCGTCTACCCAAAACACTGCGCCTCTGTCTACTTCTCTCGGTTCTCGGCGGTTTTTCAACAATTGAGATCGCAGAGATGCTTGACCTCAAAGAAGCTGCTGTTCGTCAGCGACTCGCACGAGCACGCAAGCAGTTCCAACAGCTGTACACTCAAGAGAGCGGCGAAGAGCTGATTGACAATACCAGGACTGCCGCTGCCAGAGGAACTCTATACGATCACCTGAATGATGAGGAGCAGACTGAGAGCCAGATATCGTCAAACAAACCGTTTCATACGATATTTACCCCTCTTCAATCTTAGGGAGGAAGCTATGCAGAACGACTCTATCGAGACACTGCTATTACGCTACTGTGGCAGCACTGCACCTGCTGGTTTGGAGGAGCAGCTCCAGGCTTCTGTACGTCGCAAGGCCACAGAACTGCATAAGCAGGAGCAGAGTACTGCCGGTTGGCTGCAGCGGCGTGTTAGCCGGCGACAGCTCCTCAGAGTCGTTACCATAGGCACCGCCGGAGTCGGCATCTGAAGTGCTGGACTGGAGAAGCTGATGGCGAGTGATCCCGAAAGCAGGGAACCAGGGGGCAGCACTACAAACATACGTAGAGCGTTAGTTAGTCTATAAAGCAGAGTTCACAGTCAGGAACCCCAGAGCTGAAAGCAAGGGGCTTGCATCTGGGGGCGTGGTAGTCCCGTCTTTTGCAAGCTTTTTCAGTGATTGACCTGACCAGGCTCAGCTAGGGCTTCTTCGGAGGCTATCGGGCTACGTTATTCAAGAATAGATAGGTACCGACCACGATAAGGTGGCTAATTGCAGATGCCTCCTCAGTCTGACGCACTACGGCTAAGGGTTAAACAGGAGTAGGGGGTTAGGCCAGTGCTCTTAGCACAAAACCTTGAATAACATTGCCGAGAGGAGCCGAGAACGAGAGTTCTCGCGTCATGCAGGCCCGTAAGGGTAGGGTTTAGCCGTTCCCTCCAGAAAAACGGCTCCCCGCAAGGGGGTTGATCATTCGGCAGGCCCATCCCCTGCCCCAGAAAAGGAACGCCGCATTCCTCCCCGTGTGAACACAGGGGCATCCTGCGGCGGGTTTGGTGAATACAACTGGAAGAAAGGAAACCTACCATGATCCCCGGATTTCACGGCTTTGACCTGATTGTGATTCTCGGTATTGCACTCCTGATCTTTGGCCCCAAGAGGCTGCCAGAGATGGGGTCAGCTATCGGCAAGAGCATCAAAGAGTTCAGAAAGGGTATGGCCGAACTAACCTCTGGCAAAGAGGAGCCGAAAGATGAGAAGCCTGAAGAGGCCCGGTTACCAATCAGTACCAGAGACATGAACAAACTCGGCAGCAATACAGCCAATGCTGAAGTTGCGAATACAACGGCCAGCACTGAGGCCAGCGAGAGAGAGACCCCGGTCGAATAATGTTCACCATTGGTATCTGCCTGGAGTAGGATATGGCAACAAGTAGAACAAATCAGCAGGATACTATGGCAGCACTCGACGAGGACGATATCCTGGACGAAGAAGAGGAAGACCTGCCGGCAATGTCATTGGTAGAGCACCTGGAGGAATTACGTCGGCGTATCTTCAAATCCTTGATCGCCATCGTAATTGGGGCTATCGTCGCCTTTATTTTCCGGGAGCCAATTGTCCACTTCCTGGAGCTTCCATTGCCAAAAGAGGCGGATGCGATTGGCCATGGAAAACTGGTTGTAACAGGGATAGCAGAAGGCTTTACGGTCTTCCTCAAGGTCTCGGTTGCAGCAGGCTTCCTGCTGGCAATTCCAGTGGTTCTCTACCAGGTCTGGGCCTTCATTGCCCCAGGCTTGTACGAGAAAGAAAAGAAGCATGCCGTTCCCTTCATCTTCATCGGCATTTTTCTCTTCGCGGCGGGCATCGCCCTGGGCTATGTCGTGATGCGCTATCCTGTTGAGTGGTTAGTAGCATTTGCCTCCAACAATTTCACCGAACTGGTGACGGCTGATAGCTACTTCACCTTCGTCGCATTCTTCATGCTTGCTTTTGGAATTGTCTTTGAGATCCCGCTCGTGCTCACTTTCCTGGCAAAGGTCGGCCTGATAACTTCAGAGACATTGAGGAAGAGACGTGCGGCCTCCCATGTCGGAATGTGGATTGCGGCAACGTTCCTTACCCCTGGAGCCGACCTCTACAGCCCTATCATCCTGGGAGTAGCAATGTCCTGCCTGTACGAGCTGACGATTCTCTTCATTCGCATTACCAATAAGTTAAGCACGGAGCAGGAATGAGATGACACTAGAAGGGCTGCACTGCGTGCAGCCCTTCTAGTGTCATCTCATTCCTGCTCTACTGGATTTTTAACACCCTCAGTCAACATCTCTTGACTTTTTATAGCGTAAAAGAGTATACTCAACCCGAACTTCAAGGTTCGTTCATCGTCATTTTCTTTTTTAGGAAGGCAGACAGGAAAGAGACACATGAGCTACCAACCACCAACCGACTACAATCCAAATCCCGAGTGGCAAGGACAAGGCGGCTATGCCCAGCCCGGATATTCGCAGCCATATGGAAACGATCAACAGTATGCTCCGCCACCACCTCCCCAGCCAGCATACGGATATGCACCCCCCAGTCCCTATCCTGGTTACGGTGCGCCCATGGCACCACCAGAGAAGGGTAGTGGGTTGGCTATTGCAGGACTTGTCCTGGGAATCGTCAGTCTTGTTCTCTCATTCTTCTGGTTCTGCTCACCACCTATCTCTATTGTGGGAATTGTCTTATCAGCCCTGGGGCGTCGCTCTATTTCGCGCCGCACTATGGCTACCGTAGGACTTGTACTCTCTATCATAGCCTTGGGCCTGTCCTTGCTTTTCGCTATCCTGGCCATAGCATCATACTCTACTAGATACTCCTATTAGGCATGTTCTAAACCAGGGTGATCCGCTGTTGACAAATTTGCATACTTAGAGTAATCTATCCTTGTTATGCGAACAGAGAAAACCCGTATGTTGCGTTCAGGAGAAGTCGCCAAACGCCTGGGGTTGCATCCCCTCACCGTTCGACGGTGGGTGAAGGAAGGCAAAATTGCCGCCGTTCAGATCGGGCGCGAGGCCCGAATTCCCCTCACCGAAGTGGAACGGCTTCTGGGAGAGCAGCGTGCAGGGATCATTGTCCTCTATGGTCGAGTGAGTGGGCACGATCAAAAAGACGACTTGCAGCGGCAAGTACAGCAGCTTGAACAGTGGGCACAGCTCGCGCGAACGGGGCAAAAGACGATGACCTTAACGGACATTGGTTCTGGCCTCAACACCGAGCGCAAAAGCCTCCAACGACTGCTGGCGCTCGTGCAGGACTATCAGGTTGCCGAAGTTGTGGTCACGTTCGCTGATCGACTCACCCGATTTGGCCTCTCG
>WNGG01010430.1_pt1 | contig 15751 bp, 13 predicted proteins | sample 5400661 | NCBI WGS metagenome assembly WNGG01 (sample SAMN13153372, study PRJNA577476) | soil metagenome | isolation source: 100 cm soil or saprolite under Garry oak tree replicate 1 | place: USA:California | collected 2016-06-15
ACCGGATAGAGCGAAGCCGCGGCCCGAAAGCGGTCGGTGTGCTCGATGGTCCAGCAGGTGAGGACGCCGCCACCGCTGCCGCCGGTAACAAAAAGATTGTTGGTGTCGATATAGCCTTTGGCCACTACGGCGTCAACGCCGCTATTCAAGTCATCGAAATCGTCGCCGGGATAGGCGTGGTGAATCAGGTTGGCGAATTCCTCACCGTAGCTGGTGCTGCCGCGGGGATTGGTGTACAGCACCACGTAGCCCATCGAAGCCCAGACCTGCTTCTCAAGATCGAAGCGGTCGCCATAGTCGGCAAACGGGCCGCCGTGAATCTCCAGGATGAGCGGATATTTCTTCGAGGCGTCGAAATCGGGCGGGTGGATGATCCAACCGTGAATCTTGCGCTTGTCTTTGGACGACTCATACCAGATTTCTTCCACGTGGCCGGGCTTTTTCTGCGCCAGCAGTTCTTCGTTGAGGGACGTGAGCACTTTCATTGCGCCGCCGCTGAGGATAGCAATGTCGCCGGGCTCGTCCGTGCGGCCGTAGGTCATGGCGATCAGGCCATTGTGGGCGATGGAGAAGGAGCCGCCGCCATAAGCGCTCGTGGTGGAGGCAAGATGGTCCACAGTTTTCTTGCAATTCCCGTCGGTGGAACAGAAGCCAATCTTGGTGTCGCCCTGATCGGCATACTGGAAATAGACGCCGCCATTGTCTGGGGCCCATTGGAGACCCTGGATGTCGCGGTCGAGTTTGTCCGAGAGAGTATGCGAGCCGGTACCATCGCGGTTCATCAAATAAAGCTTCGTGGTTTGATGGCCCTGGAGGCGGTCGTCAAAGCCGGTGTATGCGATCCACTTCCCATTGGGAGAAATGGCGGGACCATTGTCGGGTCCTTTGCGATTAGTGAGCGCGCGCAGGGCGCCGTCGGAGACGCTGAATTCATAGACTTCGCTGTCGAAGTAAGCGTGATCCGATTCCGGATGGCGGTTGGCGGAAATAATGAGGTACTTGCCGTCGGGGGTCCATTCGGCGCGGTTGGGTCCCCATTCGTTGCCGCCGTTCGGAAAATTGCCGTTGGTGACTTGCCGCGGCGCGCCCCCATCCGCGTTGACGACGAACACCTGCATATAGCCGGGCTTGAGATAGCCCGCGCCGTTGAACCGATAGACAAGGCGATCATAGGCCGTCGGAGGATCCGCCCACTTTGCGCCCGCGGGCGGAGCGGGCAGATCGGCGAGGTGCGGGCCCTTGCTGGGAACCAGCCCGGAGAACGAAAGCATTTTCCCGTCGGGCGACCAGTTGATGGCATTCGGCGAGTTTTCGAGATTGGTGATGCGCGCGGTCTGGCCCGTGTCCATCCAGCGAATGTAAATCTGCGGCTTGCCGTCGGTATCGGAGAGATAGGCAATGCGCGTGCCGTCGGGCGACCAGCGCGGGGAAGTGTCGCTACGGTTTCCGGTGGTCAGCGGGCGATGATCGGTACCGTCGGTGCTGATGATCCAGAGATTCGAATAACGCTTGTCCGTCGCGGCGTCGGCGAATCGCCGCACGTAGACGATTTTCTTTCCGTCGGGAGAGATTTCCGGATCCGTGGGCAATTGGATCTGAAACTCGTCCATGGCGGTGAGTTTGTGAGAGACATCTTGTGCCCGTAGAACGAAGCTGCTGCCGATGGGCAAAATTGCGGCCAGCAATGCCGTCGTAATGCGCGCCTTGGGTGTCATAAGCGGGGACCTCCTCGCGCGCCGAGTAAACAACGCGAATCCCGCCCTGTCAAGCTGACAAGAAAGTGTGGAGTGGGTTAGTTTTTCGAGGCCGCGCCCCGCAGACCTTGCTATCAGCCATCAGCGCGTGCGCGCAATTGCATGACGTGGAGCTTGCCGCCCGCCCAGGCGGTCGGCATGGCGAGCACGATGAGCGCGAGGGGATACCAGTGGGGTCCAAAGGCCGGTCCTTTGTTCCACGTGACCGCAGCACCCAGAATGCTCACGATAAGGCCCACGAAGCCGCCCACCAGGGCGTGCATCATCGGTCGATCCGGGGCCAGCCTCGCGATGATGTAGCTGCCCGCAATGCCGTAGATAGTGCGATAGGCCGTTGCAAGCAGGAGGGGCCCGTCGAAGCCAACCATCGACTGGCCCCATGGTGGGAAGACACCGATTGCATGGAGCACGACGTCGGTGCCGAGTGACAGAATGATGCCCGCGAACATGCCCGCGAGCACAGCGCCAATGCTTCGACCGATTCGTCGCGGACCCTGCGTTTCGGTCACGACTGTCCCGCTCCTTTCTCCAACAATTTCATGAAAAGGTTCGGACTCATTGAGTTGGCAAACCGACCCGGCGCGCGAGATCCTGGAACCGCGGGTCGGAGTGCAGGGGTTCCAAGGGTGGGTCGTCGTTGAGATCCACCAAATCATCGGCGTGTTCGGCGTATGTGTTTTCCAGCCACCGGAAGGCGCGGTCCTTGTCACCAAGGCCGACGTACACCAAAGCGATAGGGTAAGAGAGCTTGTCACCAGGTTTGTGCGCGGCTTTCACTTCCTCGACAAGCCGCAGCGCATCTGCGCGGCGGCCTTGCAAAGCATAGAGATGAGCCATGCGCGCCTTGAATTGGAGTGTATTCCCCGACAGGGCTCTGTAGTTCTCAAATTCCGCCGAAGCCTCCTCGTACTTGCCTGCACTTTCGTACACCAGGCCGAGGCCCTCATGCGCATCGGCATAGTTTGGATCTATTTCCAATGCTCTTTTCATTTGCTGGATTGTCATCAAGCGCCACTGCTTTTCTGGCCACTTCTTTGCCACGTGCGAAGTCACCCATGAGGTTGTAAGCAAAGGCAAGTCCAACCCACGCAGGGGCGTAACCTGGATCTTTCTCGATAGCCTTTTGGAAATACTCCCGGCTACGGTTTGCCGACTGGTTGGTGCCCTTATTCCAATCGTAGCGCCCCTCCAGGTACAGCTGGTACGCCTCGGGATCGGGCTGCGTGACCATGGTAATCTTCGCCTTCTCCGCCGGAGTCATCTGGGCCTGGACCTGCTTCGCAATGGCATTGGCCACGTCACGCTGCAGCGCAAGAACATCCCGTATGTCCCTATCATAGGTCTCCGCCCAGAGGTGCCGATCATTGCGCGCATCAAGAAGCTGCGCTGTGATTCGTACGCGGTCCGACGAACGAGTTACCGATCCTTCCACCACGGCATCCACGTTCAATTCGCTGGCAATCTGTGCCAGGGGCTTATGGCTGTTCCTGTACTGCATGGACGAAGTCCGTGAGATGACGCGCAGCGAGCCAATCTTTGCCAGGATGGTGGTCAACTCTTCCGTCATGCCGTCAGCGAAATATTGCTCATCTGGATTGCCCGAGAGGTTCTCCAGCGGCAGGACGGCAATCGCGTGAATGGGGGGCACACCGCGAGGCAAAATCCGATTGCGGATGCCGGCAATGTTGAAAGCGAAGGCAGCGGCGATAAGTGCAGTGACTCCCAGGGCAGGGACCCACGTACGCCCCCAGCGAAAGCCCGTCGGCTCTCGGGGTATAACGCTCTGCTCGGGGGCGGGTGAGCCAGCGGGTTCGAGCACGCGTTCCACCGGAGCGATAAACCTGTAGCCCTTCCCTAAGGAAGTTTCCACAAAGAGCGGGTGTTCGGCGTTGTCATTCAGCGCCGAACGAATTTTGCGAACAGCATTATTGATTCCGTTTTCGGCATCGAAGAAGAAGTCCTTGCCCCAGATTTTCTCGATGATTTCTTCCCGCTTGACGAGGTGACCTTGGTTTTCGGCCAGCAGGATCAGCAACTCCATGGGCTTGCGCTCCAGACGGAGGCGATGGCCGGCACGACATAGCTCGAACCCATCAGGATCGAGCTGGTAATCCCGGAAGCGCAGCTTTGCGGAGGACATGGAAACTTCCTGTGAGAACTAGGGTGAGTATAGCTCCGTCCTCCAACCCGGAGAACAGACGAATTAGCCCAATCCAGTCAAGCAGTTATACCGATAGGAAGAAGTGAGAAAGGCACAAGACGCTCGCGATTGACTTCCCCCGGCAACCCGCTGAATCTTCGGCCAGCGCAAGAGTTTGGGCCGAAGCCGGAGACCTCTCCAAACCAGAAACGAAGAATTTAATGGCAGGCACGCAGCCAAAAAGCCGATTTAGCAAGGTGATGGAGATCTTTCTTTGGCTTGTCGCGTTGGGAGTGCTCGCCGAGAACATTTTCCTTTTCCTGCAGAATCGGCGCCTGAGCGAAGCCTTAGCTCCTCAAATCACTGCGGGAACGCAACTGCGGATGCTTGCGGGGATAGCGTTCGATGGCCATCTGGAGCCAGTAACCCTTCCAGCGGCAGGTTCCAAGCTCCTCATCATCACTTTTTCTCCAGGCTGCCCGGCTTGCCAGGCAAATCAAGACGGATGGATGAAGCTGGCGAGCGCCCTCGAACAAAGAAGAGTCCGCGTGCTCTGGGTGAGCCGTGATCCGATCGAAATCACCAGAGACTACTGTACGAAACACGGCATACGGCTCTCCGATACCCTGGCCGACCCGCCCTACAGAACGTTCGCCCAACTCGGACTCGCGCGGGTGCCCAATACTCTGCTGGTGGGCGCCGAGGGTCGAGTGGAGAAGGTGTGGGCTGGACGTCAGGATCAGGCAGGGTGGAACACGATGTTTGCCTATTTTGGCGAACGGCAGGAAACGGCTTCTCCTCTCCGAAGTCAGCTTGGCGCCAACCCAACCGGCTGCGCGTCGGAGCTGTCGCAAGTCTCCGCCAAGAACTGTAAGTAAGACATAGGTCACAAGAAAGAAGGAGAAAAAGAAATGCTAAGACACATACCGAAAGTGCTTCTGCTCGTGGCGCTTCTGGCAGCTTTCGTGGCCAGCAGCGCCCCGGTTCTTGGGGGGTCACGTACCTGCAGCTGTGCCAAGGCGGACAAGAGACTTATACTTCCGGGACAAGGAGGATGTCATTTCGACCAAAGAACTTTGCAGTGTGTCAATACTGGCTGCGCGGGAACTTGCTATCTTCTCTAATCGCACGCGGCCAAGGGTCCACTAACCTGGCGTCCACAATGGATGCTAACAATTCTTAAGAAGGAGGTCTTAGACCATGGGCAGACCAAGAAAGCAGTTTGTGGTGTTCCTTGTCCCAGCGGCACTGATTTTGTTTGCATCGTTCCTTGCGGCGCAGGGGCCGCCCAATCCATGTGCAAATGCATGCTGGCAGGCCTATCTGAACGCGGTGGCCGGCTGTCACGGTGACGCAGCGTGTCAGGCCGCGGCGCTTGCGAAAGCCAAGACCTGCATCCAAGGGTGCAACCTCCTGCCGCCACGGTAATCTATCCTGCTTGGCCGGTGCGCGTGCGGCATTTGAGAACCGCATAGTCGCTCGCCCTTTTTTTTGTTAGGCCGCCTCTTCTCCCCGTACTCTCCGCCGGAGCAGGAACCGGGGACGAACGTGGCATGAGCTGCTGTTTGCGCAGGTCAAAAACTCTCCCGATGAAAATGGCAAAGATCATGCGTTTCCTCACGGCCCACAAGCGCGCGATCGTTTGGTTGTTGGTCGTTGCTTGGGCCGCCTTCCGGGTCGTACACCCCGACGAGGACGGGCGCTTCGTTGATCTGCTCGCCTTCGCCATCCTCGTGATGCTCATTGCCAGCCAATTTTTCTGGATTCGCCGCGTGCGAGAACTAGGTAAGAAGCTAATCTCGGGCGAACGCTGGCGCAAGGGCTTGGGGGCAGTTGGGTTGATGGTCTATAAAGGTTCCCGCTTGACCCTCCGGGCTACCCTGCTGGACGCGCCGTTCTGGTTGTGGTTTGTGGGTTCAATGCTCGGGTTCTTGATCGCAATATTATTGTGGATTGCCGATCGCCTCGCGCGTGGGCTCAGTTGGGCTTCCAAGAAGTTGATCATTCCTCACGGGCCTGAGCCACCCTCCCCCGGCAGGCGGCGGTTCCTCGAGCAAACGGCAAAGGTTGTGAGTGCTGCCCCCTTTGTCGCAGGCGCTTATGGACTTTTCTATGGCCGGCTTAACCTCGAAACTACCCATCAGCGGATCCAACTCCGGCGGCTGCCGAAGGCTTTTGGAGGTTTCCGCATCGTCCAGCTTTCCGACCTCCACATCAGCCCCTTCATGACCGCCGAGGAGATTCGCAGGTACGTTGCAATCGCGAACCAGTTGAAGGGGGAACTCGTGGTGCTTACCGGTGACTTCCTCACCTGGGATCCAACAGCAGAAGGAGCGGTGGTGCAAGCACTTTCGGCTCTCAAGGCGCCGCTCGGCGTTTTTGGCTGCCTTGGCAACCATGAGATTTACACAGAGACCCAGAATTCCATCACGGGCCTTTTTGCAACGGAGGGCATTCACATCCTGCGTCAAGCACGTGTGCCTCTACAAATGGGGGACGAGGCGCTCAACTTGATCGGCGTGGACTTCCAGGGTCGTCACGGTGCACCTTTGCCGTCGGATGCTTACTTGCGAGGCGTCGAGCGTCTGATGATGCCGGACACAATCAACATCCTCCTCACCCACAACCCCAACAGTTTCGACCGCGCCGCCCAGTTGGGCATCGACTTGAGCCTGGCCGGGCACACCCACGGCGGCCAGTTGTCCCTCGAGTTCGCCCACCGCGGCCTCGCGCTCGGCCACTGGGATTACCCCTACTTTAGCGGATGGTACGAAAGAGCTGGCAGCCAGCTCTACGTCAATCGCGGGATTGGCACCATCAGCTTCCCGATCCGGCTCGGCGCCAGACCGGAAATCACGGTATTGGAGTTGACCAGTAGCTGACCTCCAGTCTCAGGGCAGGGCCGACCTGACGCGGGAAAATCGGCTCAGCGGCTGGCGTTTTCAGGGCACGATCGGAAGGATCAGCGCGGACGGATGTGCCTTGTCGTGGTAGATCACGTTCGCGGCCTTGATCATGCGCGTGGCGCGCGCCTGCTCTTCGCCGGTGTTCAGATTGCGATCGAAACGCGGAAAGTTGCTACTGGAAACTTCCAGCCGCAATTTGTGCCCCGCAAGGAACACGTTGCTGGTGGCCCAGAGGTCCAAAGTGATGTGATACGTCTGGCCAGGATTGGCCAGCTCCGGTTTTTCTTGCGAGTTGCGGTAACGCAGCCGCAGGATGCCTTCCGTCAGGTTTTGCGCGAACCCATTCGGCCAAACGTCCACCAGTTTTCCCGTGAAATCCGTGTCTACGGCGGAGCTGCTCACGTACAAATCCAGCGAAACCGGTCCCGTCACTTCCGTGTCTTTCGCAAACGCCGGAGTTGTGTACAGCAAGACGTCATTGCGCGCCTCCGCCGGCCGCTGGTCTTCCGGGCCAATGCCCGTCGGCAATGCTCCGCAGCACAGTGGTCCGCCGATGGTCGGCACTGCATCGCTCGGGTCGTAAACGTACTGGTCGGGCTTCTCTTCCGCCGGCGCGGCCGTGCTGAGCGCACCGCTTCCGTTCAATCCATTCGCAGCGCCTGCCGAATGGAGGTAATAGCGCGTGCTCTTCGCGCGCGCCAGTGGCCAGTCGTCCTCCTCGCGCCATTCATTTTTCCCCATCACAAAAATCTTGACCGGCTTCTCTTTCTCGACGCCGTTTGCTTCACCCTTCAGCAGCCAGTCGTACCACCGCAGCATCACTCCTTCGTCATCCACCGGCAGTTTTTCCCCAAAGTCGACCGCGCCAATTTTCCTTCCTCCCCCGGCGTGTCCCCCGACCGTGATCGCCAGCCTTTGCCCGCGTCGCGCGGCTTCCTCTCCTGCCTCCTTCTTCAGCCGCATGTAGTTGCGCAGCGTCCCGCCGAGAAAAATGTCGTACCACGCCCCGATTCCGAAAACGGGCACCTGGATCTGCGCGTAGTGATCTTCGATGGACCACTGTTTCCAGTAATCGTCATAATTCGGATGCGAAAGCCAATCCGTGAAATACGGCGCCAGCCCCTCGGTTTCAGGCGCCTCCAGCACGGGATACGCCCTCAACGACAAGATCTTCGACCACGCGAGCGCGCTGCTGCTTGATTCCACGCGCCGCCGCATGGTGTCTTGCGCCAACCCCGTGGACCACGATTCGTTGAACCATTGTTCGAATGCCCCACCCTGGTACGTCCAGCCATCGTGATAATTCGACGCTGTCACGGTCGGGCAGATTCCCGCTAAATGGGGCGGATGCGCAATGGCCGCAAGGTATTGCGTCGCTCCAACGTAAGATCCGCCAAACATCCCCACCTTTCCGTTCGAATAAGGCAGCGTCGCCGCCCATTCCACGGTGTCGTATCCATCCTGCGACTCGTGCTTGAAGGGATACCAGTCGCCTTCCGAGGTGAAGCGCCCGCGCGCGTCCTGCGCGATCACCACATAGCCGCGCGCTGCGGCTCGCAACCCAAAACCAATCGTTCCCGTCTTGTCATACGGCGTTCGCACCACCAGCACTGGGAATTTTCCATCCGCTTTCGGCCGGTAGATATCCGCGCGCAGGGTCACGCCATCGCGCATCTTCGCGGTGACATTGCGCTCGACGGTCACTTCGTATTTTTCCGCAGCCGCTAGGCTTGTTGGGGCGAGTTGTGCCAAGGCCATGCCAAGAAGGAAAGCAGACACCACCCTCCCGCACGCCACGTCGGAAATTCTTGGTAATGTTCGGCTCATAAGCTGCCCCCTATCGTATTCTCAGGCACTAGTCGCAAGTTGCGCAGCCTAGGTCCTCCCTCCCTCTCTGTCAAGCTGTGCTCACCGTCCAAAGCAGTCTGTAGATTCTCCATTATTCGCCCAGATTGCGTTTTTCTAAATGTAACAAGGTTACGGTCCACGTTTATCCGCAGGAAAGCGCAGCCTGTTGCTCCGGCACTTCATATCTCTCACTGAGAATCTTTCGAGAAAAGTTTGAGGTGGCTTTGCTTCGCAAGCTTCGTCTTCTGCTTTAGTCCCGGATTGAGGTTCAACCGCTCCTTGAGCAGCCTCCGGTTGACGGCCATCAGAAGGAACGCCCAGGAGCGGTCTGTGGTGAGTTCACCGTCCGGGCGGGAGAAAAAGATGCACTCCGCTCCTTGGAGCGTTCCGGCCGTCACTCTTCTTTTTGTATCGAGCCTTTGCAGCGTAGCCACGCATTCCCAGACATCTCAATTCCTGAGTCGCGAGGCTGGATCATTCCGATTCACCAGCCTGTCACCAGCTACCAAACCTTGCGAAAGGAGCTCGGATTCAGCACCTGCCGCTCCGCCAGCGGGTACGTCGAGGGCCGCCGGCACATTCGCAACCTGTGATCGTTCCCCGGAGAATGATTTGCCGCTAGCTCCATGTAATCCAGCGATTCGAACGGCAGCCGGGTGCACTGGATCGAGAGATTCCGTGCGGGATGATTTGAATACCATGGGAAAGCAGGGCCAAAAAATCCTGTTGGCGCGCCAGAAAGTCCTCGAAATCCTGCAAACGGAAAATGCGTGCACGGAGTGGTATCGGAGCAAGGATGCCGATCCCGCCGAGACCTTTCGAACGCTCACCTTCGCGCTCGACCGTCAAGGTGAAGCATACGTCCGGGATACAAACGAGGTCGGCGGAATGGACCTCATTCGCAGCCCGTATGTCGCCAGCGTTGTACAAGACCAAGGACCCTACGCCACGGTCACAATTAACGTAAACGGAGCGTTCTTTTACTCGATGGCGCACGTGGTTAAGAGTCCCAAAGAGGGCGGAACGCTGAATTTTCAAGGTGCACGCGTGTTGCGCGTCGGACCTTATGCTGGCGGAACACTGCACGCGCAGATCCTTGCGCTTCTGCACGAATTTGGACATGTGACTGATCTTCTTCCGCCGGATTGGGACGATTATGAAGGGAAGTCCCGACAGAATACTGCGGAAGTCTTACACTTTTGCCGCGGGGAAGTAGAGTCCAGAGAAACGCAAAACACGTTCTTGGCCTCTCGCTGACGGCATCTCACCCAAGCCTACGGGAGGCGCGCGGGCTCATCCCGCCGTCTCCCTCTCCTGCGCCGCAAGGGTTGAAGAGTGAAACGATTTGGCGTGCGCCTTCACTACCTTCACGGACCAAGACTAATTGGAACAAGTGGTCCTGTTCACGACATTGTCCATTCCGGCCGTTTGTTCCCATTACCTGGTCGATGGGCGGGGAGCACTCTTGGGAGAGTTGTGCTCCCCGCCCATCAGATTTTCTCTTCTAAACCTCGATGTTCATTCATCACTCACTTCCTATTCCGCTATCACTGCGATTAACGGGTCGCCTTGAGTAGGATATACGTGCAAGGCAGCAGGAATAAAGTCTGGAACGTTCCGTTGATAAGGGACAGCGGCCTGTATCAGGATGGTTGCCAAAGGAGCGGACTAAGGAGGTACAGCCATGATTAAAAAAGTGCGTGGCGGCTATCAGGTGCTCTCCAGCAAGGGCAAAAACATGGGCGGACCGTACAAGACCAGAGAGGAGGCTCTGAAGCGCTTGCGGCAGGTGGAATTCTTTAAGCGTAAAAAGGGGTAAAGCAGCAAGCTAGCCTCGAAGAAAAAGGCGCGCCCTTTTTTAGCGGGCGCTCCGGCGAATCAAAAAGTAAGACACGAGGGAGAAGAACGCGTAATAGAAAACAGCGTTGGCCAAGATGGCGATGCGCAAGAACCAGCCAAAAGTCCACGCGAGCGATCGGTGCGTCTCCGGCATGATGAGCTCGGCGAGTTTCAAACCGGGAGAAAAGAGAGCGACCAGCGCTGCAGGAACTTGTGGCTCGATGGGCACGGCGATCGCCAGTGCAAGAAAACCAGCGAACAGGCCGAGCCCTCCGAACAACAGGTTGCGGGATAGCTGGTGTTGCAGCATCATTCCTGATTCTAGTGCCGTTCCAACTTTTCTTTCCAAACAAACGCTTGCCTATTGCTCTACCGCGAAACGGCCGAAGTCCAGGCGAAGTGTAGGGGAAACAAATTGGAACGGCATTCGTTGAGGATTGTTCGCTGAATGCTAACCCTCCTGTGGGAAAATCAGTCTTACCTCCATGACCAAAAGAGACTCCATGATACTCCGGCGCAGCATTCCTATCTTTGCGGTCGTTGCAACGGCGATTTGCGGCTTGCTTTTCGCGTGGACGCGTGCAGGGGAAGCGCGACAAGACCAAAGCGCGAAAAAGACTCAGGCGACGCCGACCATCGAGGAGTACCAGCCCAAGTCCACGCTGGTCACCAAGGAACACAAAGTCGAACGGGCGAAGTTTCCTTTCATTGACATTCATAGTCATCACTGGAACCCCACCGCCGCGGAAGTGGATCAACTCGTCAAAGAGATGGACACGATCAACTTGCGCGTGATGGTGAATTTGAGCGGTGGAACGGGAGAGCCATTGCGGCAGACGGTTGCGGTGATGAAGGGGCGCCACCCGGACCGTTTTGTGGTGTTCGCGAATTTGAGCTTCAACGATCTGAATACTCCCGGTTATGGGAAGCGCGCGTCTCAGCGGCTGGAGCAAGATGTCAAGAACGGTGCGCAAGGATTGAAAATCTTTAAGAATTTCGGCATGGATTTGAAATACGCCAACGGCGAGCGCGTGCATGTGGACGATCCGGAATTCGATCCGGTTTGGGACAAATGCGCGGGGTTGAAAATTCCCGTGCTGATTCATATTGCGGAACCTTCGGCGTTTTTTGATCCCTGGGACTACCACAACGAGCGCTGGCTCGAGCTCAAACAGTTTCCGGCGCGCGCGCGGCCGCCCGAAAAGTATCCGCCGTTTGAAACACTGATGACCGAGCGCAATCATCTGTTTGCCAAGCATCCGAAGACGAATTTCATCGCCGCGCATCTGGCATTTCATGGAAGTGATTTGGAGCGGCTCGGCAAACTCTTTGATGCCAATCCCAACGTTTACGTGGACATCGCCGCAGTGCTTGCAGAACTGGGCCGGCAGCCGTATTCCGCGCATGATTTCCTGGTGAAGTATCAGGACCGCGTGCTGATGGGCAAAGACATCTACGAAGTGAGCGAATACAAATGGTATTTTCGCGCGCTGGAGACACGCGACGAGTATTTCGAGTATTACCGCCCGCGCCACGCTTTTTGGCGCATCTACGGATTCCAGGTGCCGGACGAGGTGTTGAAAAAAGTGTATTACAAGAACGCGCTGAAGCTGGTGCCGGGGATCGACGCGAAGGCGTTCCCGGAGTGAGCCTCGGTAATGCCGTGGCGAGTTCCAGAATGGGAAGAATTGGGGTACACACCGGCAGTTTTCGTAAGAGTGAGAAACAAAGGACTTAGGGTATACGGAACTTGGAAGAGCATACGGAACTCTAGAGGACGAAGAGAGAGAGTACACCCCCCGGGCATTTTGTATGAACGTCAAAAGAAAGGAGTTACAAAATTTGCAATTCGTAAGTGATTAAAAAGAAACGAAGGGCAAAGCACTCGATGAGCGGGCATGCAGGCGAGGGATTGGTGGATGCACCGGTCCTGAGGAAGTGAAAAGGACGGGGCGGCTGCAGTGGAGTCGAGAATTCACGACCAATGATACCGCAAATTATTTGTTTTGTCAATTCCAATTATAGTACTAGTATTTCGCAAGTGGGCACATTCGTTCGAATGGGCGCGTAAGAGAAAGAAAACACAGGAGTAGAGCTCACGGGGGGCGGTGGAAATGCAGGAAAGCGGAGGGAGGGCGCGAACGGGAAGTGATCTTCGAACTGTGAAAGGCCGACCTTCTGCTAGCGAAGGGCAGCGCCGCCCTTAAGAGCCCCCTGCTGAGCCAACATTGGATGTGAAGAGAGATCCTTCGGCTCGTTGCGCTCGCTCAGGATGACAACTCTACGGGAGAGATCCTTCGACTTGCTGCGCTCGCTCAGGATGACTATCCTCATCGGATAGTCACTTTTTCTTACTCTTGCTTAAATTCTGTTTCACGCGAAACTTCACCATCCGGCTCACCAGAGCCAGGGGGAGCGGCTTGTCAAACGGGAATTGTACCGACCCTTTGGCTCCTTTATACGCCGATAACTCCTTCTTAAACGCGGCGATCGCTGAAGCCCGCGGGTAAAACCCAATATGGCTTTTGAACGCCGCAAACCAGACCAGATTGCCGTCCAAGGTAAACGTAGGAATGCCATAGCTAATTGTTTCCTTGGCTTGGGGTGCGGCCTTTTTGATCGTTAGGCGCATTTTCTGTAAGAGCTGCTGCACTTCTTTCGGAAAATGATCCACGTAGTCATCAAAATTCTTCGGAATCTTTTTGGTCATCGCCATTCGGCAATCATGCCCGCGATTTTGGGAGAGCGCAACTCGCCCCGCAACTTCATCCGTGGCACACAAACGGTGCTGCGGCTCGCTCAGGACTCGTATCCTTGTCGGATACTCGGTTTGTCCTGAGGGGATTACGGGTTGTTCGCGCCCGACTTGCGTGATCCCCTTGAGCGTGTGTGATTTGCCCCCTCCCGTTGTAATCCACATGTAGTCAAGAACATAAGCTGCGTGACGCTCAGCACCACGAACGGTGATGGACCTCCTATAAGCTATTTGGTGTTGAGCGTAAAAGGGGATAAGTACTCGCAATAAATGCGAGCCCATGGCTTGGGAGTGAAGGAGGAGGCATGAGGCCGCGAAACCCAATTCTTCTCGCTGCGTTGTTTTCGGTGGTGTTCCTCGGATTTGCTGGCTTCGGCCCGGCTCAGACTTCGCAAAAGAAGGCGCCACAAACACGCTGGGAGGCGAAGAGCTACTCCCAATTCCTGGAAATACCTGGGGCCGAAAGGCTTGGATCGGACCAATGCCAGGCGTGCCATGAAGCCTCGTATAAGAGCATCCACCACGCGGCCCATGGATTACGAAAACTGGACTGCGAAGACTGCCACGGCAACGGCAGCTTGCATCCGGGGAGTAAGGACTACAAAGAAATCATCCAGTTTCGCGAGCGGACTGCCGAGCAAGCCAACGGGGTGTGCTTGAGTTGTCACGCCAGGAATGAGGGACTTCTCAACTGGCAATCGGGGAGACACGCAAGTCAGAACGTGAAGTGCATCGACTGCCACCAGGTGCATGCGGCAGAGACGAAACTGGCTACTTTTCAAGAGAGCAATGCCAAATGCGAAAGCTGCCATCACAAACAGGCGGCACAATCAAAGCTTCCCTATCATCACCCGACACGGGAAGGGAAAATGGCGTGCGCGGATTGCCACGATCCGCATGGCGGGGCCGCGGCGAATAATTTGCGCGGCGACAGCGTCAACCAGCTCTGCTTTCAGTGCCACACAGAATATGAAGGGCCGTTCACTTATCAGCATGCTCCGGTTGTAGAAAACTGCACGAAGTGCCACACCTCCCATGGCTCCGTGAATCGCAGTTTGCTGACGGTGAGCCAGCCGATGCTTTGCCTGCAATGCCATGCGGCACACCACAACGGCGCAGGCATTCCGCTACTGAATCAATGCACCTCCTGCCATAGCGCGATCCACGGCTCGGATGTTCCTTCCGCGACCGGAGGAAGCGTGTTCATTGATAAGCCGTAAGCAGGGAGAAGCGAATGAATCGAGCAAGAGATCCGGATCAGATCGGGGAACGCGTATGAGAACCGCTGCCAGCATTCTTCTCTCGTTTATTCTCGCCCTGGGTTTGCCTTTGACAGACTGGGCGCAATCACCCCAATCCACGCAGCCCACCAGCGGAGCGCAATCAACGACCAGTTCTTCTTCGGGTGCCGGCAACGAATCCGACGTGACCTACCATGAAACGGTGTTCCTGCCGAGCTACCGCTTTGTAAGCCCGAGCGGATTTGCGGGCCGAGTAGCGGAATATGACAGCCTGGACCAGTCGGTTGGAGGAGAGCTCTCGTGGTCGTTCATCGACCACCTGCGGGAGAATTCGTGGAAATTCCGCGCCAATTTCGTGAGCCGGGATGACTACGAACTACGCCATCAGATTCGATTCGGGGAATTCCTGACGCTTTCCATGGAAAACCGCAGTATGATCCGGCACCTAGAGAACGTTCCGCTGGGGAGCGTCAACAACGGCGACGGCACTTTTTCGAACCTTTTGAGCAACGATATCGGCGTCGATGTTCTTCCCGACCAGGCTTTGTATGGCGTTCAGAGAAGGATGAACAGCGTGCGGGCAGACGTTAAGATCCCGAACAGCCCGGTGAGTTTTTATGTGAAGGGGAACTGGGGTTCGCGGAACGGAATGACGGATCAACAACATTACGACATGGCGTCTAACACCACAGCTCCCCCGGTCTGCGGAGAATCGTGTCATCAGTATTCGCACTACCGGAGCACCAACTACACGACTCGGGGAATCAGCGGCGGATTACGGCTGAAGGTCCGGCAGACCATTCTGAGCTTTGAGCACAGTTTCCGCAGCTTCCACGAGCGGCTGCCGAACCCGGTCACCCAATTCGGCGCAGTCATCGGTAGCGAGGAAGAGCCACTGCCTCCGGGTGTTCCCGACACCCTGCCGGGAAATTACATCCACAACGTGCTGCCGAGTCACAGAACGTTTTCCGATGCACTGCGTTTGCAGGCGCCGCTGAGCCACGGAATAACTTTTACGGGAGAGATTTCTTACGGACACACGCGGAATGAATTCACCGGGAATCCGGATAAGTTCTTGAACGCGAACACAGCGCTGAATTGGAAACCGATTTCCAAGCTGCGGACAACGGTTGATTTTCATCAGCAAAACCAAATCAATGACTTTGTTCCGCAGCCTTACACGCTGTTTGGGAATCCATCGTTTCATCGGTATTGGACCGGTGTGTCCGCGGATTATGTGGTGAACTCGTGGGCGCACGTAGAAACAT
>WNGG01007050.1_pt1 | contig 15750 bp, 14 predicted proteins | sample 5400661 | NCBI WGS metagenome assembly WNGG01 (sample SAMN13153372, study PRJNA577476) | soil metagenome | isolation source: 100 cm soil or saprolite under Garry oak tree replicate 1 | place: USA:California | collected 2016-06-15
TAGCCGCTATACTCGCCGGCGTAGACGATGTTCGAATCCGAACTGTCAGAAACAACCCAGCCCGCCTCACCGCCGCCGACGCGGTACCAGTCGGTGTTGCGTATGCCGCCACTCTTCAGACTGTTGCTCGGTCCCTGCGCCGTGCCGATGTCCTGCAGCGCGCCGGCAACGTGAAACGGCACTCGGCTGTCGGCCGAGACATGATAGAACTGACCAATCGGCAGCGCGGGCGCATACCAGGTTGAACCGCCATCGACCGAAATGTTTACGCCGCCGTCGTCTGAATCGATCACACGTTTCGGATTCTTTGAATCGATCCAGATATCGTGATTGTCGCCGTGTGAAATGCCTCGCACGATCGTGAACGTCTTGCCGCCATCGATGCTCTTGAGCATTGGCACCTGCGGGCACCACACTTCGTTTGCATTTGCCGGATTGACGGTGATTGTCGAGTAGTACCAGGCGCGCTGACGCAACAAACGATTGGCACTCGCCCGCGTCCAGGACTCGCCGCCATCGTCGGAACGAAAGAGTCCACCGTCTTCGGCTTCGATCAACGCATAGACGCGATTGCCATCCGACGGCGCGACTGCGATTCCGATCTTTCCCCAGATTCCTTTGGGCAATCCCTTCTCGGTGAGCGGCTTCCACGTATCGCCGCCGTCGCGCGAAACATATAGTCCGCTGCCTGGTCCGCCGCTGGTCAGTTCCCACGGCCGCCGGCGCGCTTGCCACAGACCCGCAAACACGATGTTTGGATTCGAAGCATCGAGAGCCACTTCCGACGCTCCAGTGTTCTCGTCTTTCTTCAAGACTTGCTGCCAGGTCTTGCCGCCATCCTTGGTGCGATAGACGCCGCGTTCAGCATTAGGACCAAAGGCGTGACCAAGCACCGCCGCAAAGGCGACGTCGGCATTTCGCGGATCGACGATCATCGTGCCGATCTGTCCTTCCTGCTTCCACACCTGCTTCCACGTTTTCCCCGCGTCAACTGATTTGTAGATTCCGTTGCCCGCCGCGACATTCCCGCGAATGTTCGCTTCGCCGGAACCGACATAAATCACGTTTGGGTCAGAAGGCGCGATGGCGATCGAACCGATCGAAGAGATCGGTTGGTCGTCGAAGATTGACTTCCAGGTCAGCCCCGCGTCTGTGGATTTCCAAACACCACCGGACGCGCTGGCGACGTAATAAGTGTTTGCGTCGCCGGGCACGCCGGCCGCGCGCGAGACGCGCCCGCCCCATGCCGGGCCGATCGAACGAAACTTCAAGCTCTTCAGCTCTGGGGGATCAGTTAGTCCGCCCCATCCTTTGGGTGCTTCGCCTGGCTGTTGCGCAGAAGCTTGCGTCAACGCATTCCAGGAGGCGAACGCAAGAGCAAAGAGTACGGCGACAATGGCGAGATAGCGGGGAGCGATCGCTTTACGCATAGGTGTTTTTCCTCATGATGTGCTGTTACAAGTCTCTGCCTAACAGAGGCCGCAGCGCCGCAGGCCCGAAAGAAAACCGAGACCGCAGCGCCAAAGGCGCGAAAGAAGGTAGCCAGGGGCAAGCGAAGCGCCGCCCCTGGTTACAAACTCAGGAAGCATGGCGCGCGCTGAAGGTGCGCGAAGATACTTTTGATGGCAACATGGTCGGCTCAATTTCTGTCGCCCTTTCAGGGCTCACTGCTTAAATACCTGCACTACCAGGGGCCGCGCGCTCCGCGCTTGCCCCTGGCTACCTTCTTTCGCCCGCTCCCGCGGGCTAGTTGACTAGCTACAACTTGCGGTCTTCATTAACTAACTAGATCTTACGGTCGTCATGGCCGCGCGAGCTGCGCATCTCGCGCGCGATCTTCAGGCGCCAGACGGCTTGACGGCGCAACCGGAGCAAAAGTTTTGTAGTTCGGCGCGTCAGTAAAAACTCCAAACATCGGCACGGCCAAGCGCTCACTCAGGTTGAGTGAATTCAAACCCAGCAACACTTCAATCGTGCGCAGCATGCTGAGCTGATCGTAGCGATCGCTGACGACGGCATCGCGTTTCACGTATGGCCCGGCGGCGAACGCGACGGTGCGCGTGGCATCGACATGATCGGGGCCATTTTGCGCATCGTCTTCAACGACCAGAATCAATGATTCTTTCCAGACGGGACTATGCGAAATCGTCTCCACGATGCGCCCGAGCGCGGCGTCGTTCTGCGCGATGAATTGAAACGCGTCGAGAATTTTCTTGCTAGCCCCATCGGTATGATCGTTTGGCAACCAGATGTAATGAAGCTGCGCTACTCTCCCCAGCTTCAGTTGGGCTTCAAAGTCCTTTTTCCACTCGCGCACTCGATCGAGATCGGAAACCTTGAGATCCCACGTGCGGAAGCTGAAGGGATAATGGTAAAGATAATCCGCAAAGCGATGCCTTAATCGATCATCGCGAGCAATGCCTTTGGCAAAAGTGTCGTCGCCGGTGAGAAAAAGCGAAAGCGCGTGGGCGAATTCCGCCTTGCCGAGCAACTTGTAGGCATCCTCGGGCGTGTTGGCCTGACCGGCAAAAGGCTTTGCCAGATCGTTGAATTCCTGGCCGCGGTCCTCGCCCGCCGCCGCGGCAACCGTCTTGTCGTAAAACTTTTTTGCCAGCTCGCTTTCGACGCCGTAAAGCTCGCCAAAGATCTTATAGGCGCGCGTAAACAAAAAATAGTTTTCGCCGTAGATGCGATAGTCCACACCCTTCTCGTCGAGAATGTCCCACAGATAAGTCGGCGACGTGGTTGCCGGTACGGTTCCAAACGGATAGCCCTTCCAGCGATAGGAGTAGTAGGCGTTGCCAAACCATTCCAGAAACGGGCTGGCATAACCGCTGGTGGTATAGGCGTGACCCAGCACACTCATTTCGCCGTTTACAAAAAAATTGTCGAGCGTGACAAACTCTTTCGCAAGCTGGTGATGGATTGGGGTCGCGTCTTTTCCAAACAGTGTCAGTTTCGGATCACCATTTCCGCGCCCGAGGTCGCCGAGTACCTGATCGTAAGTGCGATTCTCCTTGATGATGTAGAAAATGTGGCGAATCGGTAGCTTGAATCCTTCTTTCGGATTGTAGATCGGCGAACCGGCATTAACCTGTTTGGTCCAGGCAGCTGCATTTTTTCGTATGTCGTCCTTCGAAATTATCGACAACGTGCCTTTGAGCAATGTCAGCACGTAATCACCTTCCCGGCTCGGTCCGCTGGGTTGCGGTCCTTTCGGATTGGGACGCCGCGCACGAATGCCTTTCGCGCTCACGACCAGCAATTGTTTGTCGTTAACCAGAACCTTCGTGGGATACCAACCGGTGGGTACCAGCGCCAGTTGTTTGTTCGTGCGCTTGTCGAGCACAGCCACGGCATTGGTGCCGGCGAGGGTGACGTAGAGTCGACTCGCATCCACTGCGCACGAAGACGGCGTCGTACCAAAGCGCGTCTCTTTCGCTGCCAAGGCAATCGTCGATGTGATTCGGTTGCTGCTCGTGTTGACTACCGAAAGACTGTCCGTCCCGGTGTTGACTACATAAAGATTTTTTCCCTCCGTGCACATTTCCTGCGGTGTGCGTCCGACCGCGATTGACTTAACAAGTTTGAGTTGCGGGCTGTAAACAAGCAGCTTGTCTTCGCCAAGCAGTGTTACATACACACTCCCGTTGACGTTGCGCACCGCGTAGGGAAAGTAGCCGACACCTGCTTCGCGTTCGATATTACCAGTGTCGGTATTTAGAATAGCCAACTTGCCACCGACATAGTTTCCCCCAGCGTTCTTCGTCGCCATGTAACCAACCGCGAGATGTTTCGCATCAAGCGCGGCCAGACCACCGCCATAACCACCAATTTTGTATTCCCGGACCACGTTGAATTGCTTATCGAGCCGATAGACTTTCTCGTCGTAACCGCCGCTGATATACAGATCGCCGTCGAGTCCCACTTGCGCGCTTGGGAAAAGCGACTGGAGCTTGACGGTCTTCACGACCTGACCCGATTCGGTGTCAACAATCGAAACCTCCTGCGGCTCGTGATAGTAGTAACCGGTGCCCAGCACGACGATGCGGCCTGCAAACGGAACCGCTTCATAAGGCAGACGGGCGACTTCCACCTGCGCGCCCGCTGGAGCAATGCGCCAACCATTCGGCAATTCAACCTCGGCGGTTTGGGTGGCCTTCGACTGCCTTTGCGCGGCAGCCACATAAGGCAGGATTGCGTCGTAAGGAGTCTTTTTCGCAAACTCCCACAGCTCTCGATTCAGATCTTCCTGATCTTCGGGATCGTCCACGCGTCGCTGCCGCTCCTGGCTATTTGCGACGGTGGGGACAAGAATGATTGAGAGAAAAGAAATGAGTGCGGTTATGGTCGCGAGTCTTCGATTCATGATCTGTTGTTGATGCCACGGGCTTGCCCCGTGGTGCTTCACGCTAGCCCCTATTAAACCATGCGATTCATACTTCGGATGCCACGGGCTTGCCCCGTGGAGTTTCACGTTGATTGCTATTAGACTTTTTCCAGTTCTCAATGTACTTCCCAACCTGTGGACTCGCTAAATCACCATAACCGCCAATGTACGCGCTTGACTGCCACAATCGATTAAGCCCGGCGGAAACCAACCCTTCAGTCATGACTTCTTGCGCGGAGTTCATCAGCGCGACAACTATCTCGGCAGGCGATACCGCCGGATGCGCTCGCAAGGCAACATGCACATGATCCGGCACGATTGATACTTTTATCAAAGCCATGCGCAATCGCGCTTGAAGTTTGAGCCACTCAGTGGCGACCTGCCGACCTTCTCGTGAACCGAAGACACCTGTCCGCCCCGCAGTGGCTAGGACTATGTGGAACCGTGCTACGACGAACGCGTGCTGCGGACTAATTTTAGCTTTGTCCTCATCGTTGTATTCGTAGCTATCAACATAGATCGGCGGAAGCTTCCGATTTGCATAGCCATGATGCTCGTTCTGCCGCGCGAGGTATTTGTCGATAGTTTCGCGTGTGCTTTTCCCTAAGGTACAAGCAAAATAACCTTTGCTAAGCAAGTCTGTTGGCAGATTCAATTGAAGCGCTTCGCGCAGCCATTTACTCACCCGGCCTTTTAGCTTGCTCGCGCACTCGGATATTGTTTCTGTCGGTCTCAAACTAACTTCCGCAAGCAGATCCGTCGTGTCACTGGCACATTCCAATACGCTGATACCGTATTCGCTGACGAGTGCAGCCAATCTCGCCCGATCCAATTTTGCTAATGGCGTATATGGTTTGCCCCTGTGCGTACGCCAGCGAATGTACACACGATAGCAGTAAGCGAAGTGAACCTCGTCCTGGTGATATGGCTGAATAAACATCGCTGGCAGCCAACGTGAGACTCCACGGGTCAAGCCCGTGGCATCGCGGCTCTAATCAAACTGTTTGGGTAGCAAAAAGCGTGACACTCCACGGGTCAAGCCCGCGGCATCTTACTAGAACAACTCCGCCAGCGCCTCTTCTACCGAGCGGACCCCGACAACCCGAACGCCCAGCATGCGTTCGAGGCCTGCACTGTTCGACGACGGCATTACGATCTTCTTGAATCCCAACGCCTGCACTTCCTTTGCGCGGACTGACGGCTGCATTGCACCACGCACTTCACCCGTCAAGCCAATTTCACCAAACACGGCAGTGTGCGGATCAACGGGAGCGTTTTTGAAACTCGACGCGATCGCCGCCACCACTCCCAGATCCGCCGCCGGCTCGTCAACTTCCAGTCCGCCGGCGATGTTTACAAACACATCGTCGCCAAGCAACTGCAAGCCGGCGCGCTTTTCCAGCATCGCGATCAGCAGCGCGACCCTATTCTGATCGACACCCTGTGTCATGCGCCGGCCCGTGCCGTACTTTGTGCTCGAAACCAGCGCCTGCACCTCAACCAACAACGGCCGCGTGCCTTCCATGCAGGCTGTCACCACTGAGCCGGCAGCGTTCTGCGGACGTTCTTCGAGAAACAGCTTCGAAGGATTCGCGACCGCGACTAGTCCCGCGCCGGTCATCTCAAAAACGCCGACTTCGTTTGCCGCGCCGAATCGATTCTTGGTGGCGCGCACGATGCGGTGGTGATGATGCCGCTCTCCTTCGAAGTACAAAACCGTATCGACGATGTGTTCGAGCGCTTTCGGTCCGGCGATCGATCCGTCTTTGGTGATGTGACCGATCAAGAAGACTGGGATGGTGCGATTCTTGGCCAGCAGGAGAAACTGGTGCGCGACTTCCCTCACCTGCGAAACCGATCCCGGCGCCGACTCGATGAACGAAGAGAAGACCGTTTGAATCGAATCGACGATGATCGCTCCGGGCTTGAGGCGCTCGACTTCATGAAAAATGTTTTCGAGATTTGTCTCGGGCAACAAATAGAGATCGTGGGCTTGAATGCTGAGGCGCTCGCCACGAAGTTTTATCTGCCGTTCTGACTCTTCACCGGAAACGTACAGCACAACCGTGCCGCTGGCGCTCAGTCTGTCCGCGACCTGTAACAGCAGTGTGCTCTTGCCGATTCCCGGATCGCCGCCAATCAGCACCAAGGTGCCCGGAACGATGCCGCCACCGAGAACGCGATCGAATTCCGTGACACCCGACGAGACTCGTACGTCATCCTGCGATTCGATCTCGTTGTAAGGGACTGCTTCGACTTCGCGCAGCTTGAACCCGTTTCTACCAGTTCCCTGCTTCGGGACCCGCGCGCGTTCTTCGACGAGTGAATTCCACTCGCCACACTCAGGACATTTCCCGAGCCACTTGCGCGACTGATGGCCGCAGCTCTGGCAAACGAAGATTGTTTCCGGTGGTTTCTTCAATCTCTTCTCAGTGTTCTCTGCGTCTCTGTGACCTCTGTGTTGAAATTGCGGACGAAAGAATTCACCACCGAGACACAGAGAACACAGAGGTTGCACAGAGGGTTCTTATCTCGACAATGCCTTCGCACTCCCCGTCAGTCGTCCCTGCACAACCCAGACCGAAGTCCAAAGACCAATTAGGGAAAGATTCCCCGCATGCGCGTGGCTTCCGCGACTCGATCGACCGCCAGAATGTATGCGCCCGTCCTCATGTCAGTCTCATAGCGCTGAGCGGTGTCGTACACTGATTTGAACGCTGTCTTCATCGTTTGCTCCAGCGTTTCGTTGATCTGATTCTCGGACCAGAAGAACGAATACTGATCTTGCACCCATTCGTAATAGCTGACCGTCACCCCGCCGGCGTTTGCGAGAATATCAGGAATCAAGAATACGCCTTCTTTGAAGAGCACTTCGTCGGCGCCCGGGGTCGTTGGTCCATTAGCCAGCTCGGCGATAATCTTCGCCTTAACACGACCAACGTTCGCAAGCGTGATTGCATTCTCCAAGGCGGCCGGGAGCAGAATGTCGCAATCAACCTCGATAACTTCTTCAGCCGGCATCTCTTTCGTTCCCGGAAGACCGGCCAGCGAAGTTGTTTCCTTCTTGTGGGCGAGCGCGGCCTGAATGTCAATACCGCTGGCCGAGTAGATGCCGTTTTTTGAATCGGCCGCCGCCACGACGCGCGCGCCATCAGCGGCGACCAGCCGCGCGATGTTGGCGCCCGCATTGCCAAAGCCGTGGACAGCTACGCGTGCGCCTTTCAACTCCATACCTTTCACTTCGCAAGCTTCACGCAAGGCGTACAAACAACCGCGCGCGGTGGCCTCGGCCCGCCCTTGCGAGCCGCCGAGCGAGAGCGGTTTGCCAGTCACTACGCCAAGCTCCGTATGGCCTCGGACCATCGAGATTGTGTCCATGATCCAGGCCATCGTCTGTTCGTCGGTGTAGACATCCGGCGCGGGAATGTCGCGGTCAGGACCGATGATCGGCGCGATCTCGAAAGCATAGCGGCGCGTCAATCGCTCGAGTTCGTTCTTCGACAGGCTTTTCGGATCGCAGATTACTCCGCCTTTGCCGCCACCGTATGGGATGCCGACGGTCGCGCACTTCCAGGTCATCCATGAGGCCAGCGCTTTCACTTCATCGAGCGTAACGTTTGGGTGATAACGTATGCCGCCCTTTGCCGGCCCGCGCGCGATGTTGTGTTGCACGCGATAGCCTTCGAACACCTGCACGTCGCCGCCGTCCATTTTCACCGGGATCGAAACGATCAACTGCCGCTTGGCATTGCTGAGAACGTGCCGCGTCGAAGCATCGAGATCCAGATAATCAGCCGCCTTGTTGAATTGTTGCTTGGCAATCTTGAAAGGATTTAGTTCTTCCTGAATGGCCTGTTTGGTCACCATGCCGTGTGCTCCTGGAGATTTCGAATTAAGAGAGCGCGTGCAATCCTAGAACAGTCACGCGTCTAAAGTCCAAAGTCCAAAGTCAAAATCTCAGTTCCAACCTTTGACACTTGTCCTTATTCCTGCAGAGGTGGAACAGGTGGTGTCCTAGTTTGCGGCGCACATACAGAACCGCGAGCGGTAGCGAGCGGGTCGACGGCCGTTCCCAGCGGAATACCCGCTCGCTACTGCTCGCGGTTCTGTACCAAAACTTCAAATTAGGACGGTACCCTGGAACAAGCGCGCGGGCATCGGAGTCTAATGTTACCGACTATGCTCCCGCGACCCGCATGGCACCGGCAAAGGGAGGATCAGATGTTTAATAATCTCATCGAATCCAGTTCGCACGCGCGCGAGTTCAAACGACGCGGGTCGTTCCTGCTATTAACCACCGTTGCCTACGCAGTACTCTTTGTCGTCGGAGGTGTCGCCAGCATCTATGCGTACGACGCACACCTCGACGATCAAAATTCGGAAGAAGTGACGATGTTGCGCCCGGTTGACCTCCCGGTTCCGGTCAGAGAGCCGGATCGTCAGGCTGCGAGGACGCCACGACACGACAGCAATCAAGAGACATTTGATCGGCGGCGCGTTATGATGGCCAGCACAAGCCATCCGGAGCTGCGGCCGCCTATGGTTTCGACTACGCCCAACGACTTATTGCCGGTGCGTGACCGCATTCCAACCATACAGAGTAATTTCGACAGCAATGCGGCTTACGTTCCAGGTCCAGGCTCAAACATTGGAACGCCCAACGATCACGGCTCAAGAGTGGTCATGGACGACAGAGAACCAGCGCCGCCCGCGCCGAAACTGCCGCCCAAGAAAACCGTGTACACAACGAGGATTCTTAACGGACAGGCTATCTACCTGCCAAAGCCAGTCTACACGCAAATGGCGAAGCAAGTTGGCGCTTCAGGCACGGTGATCGTTCAGATACTTATCGATGAAACCGGCAAAGTCATTTCGGCGCACGCAGTCTCCGGACATCCCTTCTTGATGCCCGAGGCGCAGAAAGCCGCCTATCAAGCCCGCTTCTCTCCGACTATCCTCGGCGATCAACCGGTGAAGGTCTCAGGCGTGATCACTTACAACTTTGTGCTGCAGTAACGAGGGTCTGATCAACTCTCCAAAAAATTACGCCGAAACGCGCACGCGTGGTGTGAAGGAACCTGCCAAGCAAAAAGAGGTACGAGGGCGTAGGCTCGCGTACCTCTCCCGCCTTGCAATTCGGTGATGTGTCAGTTCTGCACCCGCTCAGTTCTAATCACACCGCGCGCTTCGCCGGTCATCACTTCTTTGCCGAGCTGATTGCGGCAGACCCAGTTTGAAAGAACGCGAACGTGTTCGTCTGCCGGCTCGAGCTCTACTAGCGTGACCTCGCAACGAATTGCGTCACCGGCAAACACGGGCCGATGAAATTGAAAAGTCAGCTCGCGCGCGATGAAGTTCATATCGCCACCGATCTTTGTCGGCAACGTCGCTGTCAACAGCCCATGAACCATCAAGCGGCCCTGCTCGTCCGGTTCGAGGTGATGCTCGCCTTCGTCACCGGAGAATCTCGCAAAGAGCCGGACGTCTTCCTCGGAAAACGTGCGTTCCCAGACGCGTTTGTCGCCAACCTGCATTCGTTCGCTCAAAATGATCAAAGCTCTATAGATACTGCGTCTTGAGCACCTGCACGTGATGCGCTTCATGCCCGGCCATTATGTATGCCAAGGCTCGCACGCTGACTTCATTATCATTCGCCGTGCCGCGTCGGGTCCATGCCTCCTCACTCAGTGACGCCAACAATTGAATCGTGCCGCGCCGAACGTATTCAAACTCCTGCGCGAGATAAGCCAACTGCCGATCGTCAAACTTCGCATGGCGCACGTAATCATCCTGCTCGAATCCAGGTAGTGGTGTCTGATCGTTGCGTGCGAACCTCATCGCGCGGTAGACGAAAACACGCTCGCTGTCGATCAAGTGCCCCAGAACTTCCTTGATGCTCCATTTGTCCGCCGCGTAACGCTTGTTCGCTTGCGATTCATCGATACCGTCCAGGAGTTCAAGCGTAGTGTCGAGTTGCTGTCCGAGCGTCGCGACAATGTCGCCCTCCGGCACCAGCGCAATGTACTTTTCATAGTACGGTGCATATTCGCCGCTAACAGGTCGCGTGATTGCAGCTTTTGCTGTGGCCATAATCATCTCCTCAAGTATTTCTGTAGACTCCAAATTCTATGTCGGTGACGCCGTCGTCGAACTCCACGAGTCCAGTTGTTTATAGCCAATGCAACAGCACAATGCAAAGGCGCAGACGGAAAATGTCGCTAGCGACTTTCTCCGTCTGCGCTCTTATTTCGCCAACGCGAGAGGAAGCTACCTGAATTACGCCTAGCTTGGCGCACCAGCGGCGCTGGTCCCGGCGCCACCGCCCGTTAGTTTCGCCAGCCTGTCCGCACGCTGTTGCTCGACGTGTTCAAGGAAGAAGTCCCACGGAAAGCCCTCGCCGGGATCGGTGTGAGTAGATTTCTTGAACACAGCTGAAACCTGAGAGTGCGAGACTAAGCCCTTGCTCTTACCGTCGGCCAACTCGTCGTTGGTCAACCGTCTAACCGGTATGTCGTATTTCAAAGAATACTGCGCCGCCGCGTTCGCCACGTTGTTGAGTAACTGGAGTCCGTACTCGTCCTGCCATTCATCCCGCGTCTGCCTTGCGAATCCCGCCAGCTCCAGGTGTATTCCATCCTGGTTTGCTCCGGGAGCCGCCGCGGCAATATTGTTGTCCAGCACACACTGCACAATGCTGTTGTTGTCTATACACAGGTGAGCCGAGGCCGGATTCGGTGGATTCTGGAAGAATCTGGCGACGTTCTCAGCGGTATCTCCTTTTTCAGGCGCCTCCATCGAATGGATAACTATCAGCCTGACGTTTCGTTCTCCCGTTACCTCTCTGAAAACTTTCGCTTGCACAAAGGGAAATTTGTCAGTTTCAAAATCGAGTGGCATGTTGAGGAATCTCCTTTCAGAGTGAATTATCGTGGTCAAGCTACGGATGACTTCGCGCGAAATGGTGCCGGAGGTCTTCGCGAGGATCTTCGGCAGAACGTGAGATCACCGTGGCCCAGGTTCGTGAATTGAACGACCAGACTCTACACCCGCATGAGTAAGAACGTCAATCCGCGGATTACGTGACCGAGTGCCGACCGAGACAGCCGGGTAGGATAGCGCCGATTTGCTTTGCCTAAAAACTCTTTCAGAGGTACGGCTGTGCCGTCTGATGTGCGGAAGGCCTCCGGCCTTCCGGCAAGTTCGACATTGAATTTCGGGCTACGCCCAGGTTTTGGGGCGCTGCCCCAAATTCGTTGTGCCAATCGACGGAAGCGCGGAGCGCTTCCGCACATCAGGCAGCATAGCCGAATCCCGTTGGCTGAACTTTTTAGGCAAACTCACCCCGATCAGTAACGATCAAGATCTTTTCCCACAATCACGTGTCCGGTGAATCCTCCCGCGCGCACGCCGGTGAGTAGGTCTTCATCTGTGGCGCCGAAGCGGATGATATGTGTCAGGACGAGCAACTTTGGGTTGATACGCGCCGCCAACGCGCCTAGTTCGACGTCGGAGGTGTGAAACTCGCGCATATACTGCGGCCAATACTTTCCGCCTGGCCGATCTTCCGGAGCCAGATGTATCGGCGAATAAACTTCATGAACGAGGACATCGACACCGCGCGAGGCGCGAACGAGGGCTTCACTGGGCCGCGTGTCTCCCGAGATCACAATCGAGCGATCCGGCGTGTCGATGCGATAGGCATACGCTTCCTTCCAACTTCCGTGTGGCACGCGTACAGCCGTCACGCGCACGCCATCGCGCTCGTACACAACGCCGGGGCGAATCTCGTGAACGTTTACTCGATAGCCGCCGGCTACCTCGCGCTCGAGTCCCACTGTGCGAATGCGAATATCCTCGGAGTACGCCGCTAACAAAAGTTGCGTCATTCTCCGCAAGCCGTGCGGCCCATAGACGGCTAGTGGCGACGTGCGACGCATTATCCACGATGTCAGTATCAAATCCGCATAACCCAGAGTGTGATCGCTGTGCAGGTGCGTGATGAAAACAGCTTCCGCGCCGTTGATGGGAAGCTTGGCGGCATTCAGTCGCCGCATCACGCCCGCGCCCGCGTCAAAGAGGACGCCGGCGCCCGCATCAAAGAGGAAGACGCGTTTGCCGACCACGACCGCGGTGGCGGGTCCCGACGCATTAGGATCCGGATAAGGCGTGCCGGTGCCGAGCAACACGATCTCCGTGCGCTGCGCCGCTGCGACGTTTTCGGTTTGCGCTGTTGACGGCCCGGACAGTAGTGAGCTGACAGCAGTCAGCAACATTGCTCGCGCGAATATCGAAGCATTGCTCATGATAAATCCAGCGGATGAACTAATCGCTTTCCGTCAGGCTGCTGAAAAGATGAAAGAGCGTTCCCACGGCAATCGCGTAGATGCCCCAATGACTCAGCGGGGCTCGCAAATCTCCACGAGTCGTATCGCAAAAGAAAGCGAGGATCAAAAGCAGCGAAGCGAGCGTGATCAAAATCGATCCCAGTAGTTGTAAAATGCGCTGCCAGCGTTCGGGCCGCTGAACCAGATAGGCGCCGATTCCGACATTCAATAAACCCGAGAACAAAATGAAAATGTGTCTCGTGCGATAGAGCAGCCTCGGCCCGTCAGGCATGCCCTCCAGATGGTGAAAGTAACGATCCATGTATTGGCCGGTAAGAAGAAAAACAATGAACACGGCCACGCCGAACATTATGTGGAAGGGTTTCATGTCGAAAACGAAACTCAAAGGAACTTCGGCGCTTTGAATTCCGTGGCGCCCGCTTTGGTCAGCTTTGCCAACTCTTTGAAAAGCCTCTCGTCAACCGTCTTGAAGTTGAAGCACGCCTTACCCTGCATGCGCTTTTTCAATTCCGGCGACAAGTTCTTCATCAGTTCAGGACACGCATAAACGGGCATCAGGTAATAACTGACATAAGCTTTGCCGAGTTTGACACCGGCAAAGTAAAGCCGATGCTTGTTCTTCATTACATGATTTGTCTCAAGGGCGTAATAGTTTTTCGTGTCCGCCGCCACTATCAGCTTCGCGGCATAGGGCTGGAGAATCGCTTTAAGTTTCTCAAACACCTGTTCGAAATTGGCTTTGGTTGGCATGTGTCCTCGGCTGTATAAGAAATATTGGGAAGCGGCGGACTCGAGAGGCTATCAATGTAGTGCTTTAGAAAGCAAGCGCCGACAGGCAGAGGTCCTGGTTCAGTTTGAAGTGAGACACCCTCTCATTCACACCTGGCTTCAGCCAGGTGATCGGAAAGCCCTCCCTAATCCCATAACCGTTTCCAACGGTTTGAGTCGGAAGCCGTTGAAACGGCTAAGGGAGTTTTGCTGGCCGCCAAGTCACCTGGCTGAAGCCGGGTGTGAATGAGACCTTTTCAAAGTGAACCAGTAACCAAGCAGAACTCCACGCTTCTTCGTGTTGAAGTTCGATTCGTTAATCACTCTGCTCCGGCGCAAACAAATCACCAGTGTCAGCGTTTGTAACTTATCCGGCTTCGTCTTATCCTCAGCGACCAGGGATGACTGAAACAGCAGACGTCGTAATCATCGGCAGCGGAATCGTCGGTTCGAGCGTGGCTTATCATCTCGCGGAGCAAGGTTGCACCGGCGGATTACCGCGCTCACGGCTATTTGTTCTGCGCGACAAATGAACGGCACCTCGAATACCTGAAAACAAATCGTGAACGCCAGCTTGCACTCGGTCTGGAAAATGTTGAATTGATTTCCCGCGAAGACATCGTCAAGCTGGTCCCCCAATTACGCGTCGACGATATTTTGGGAGGGACCTTCTGCCCAACTGACGGCTTTGTCGATCCGCACAGCGTGATGATGGGCTTTATGTTGAAAGCCCGCGAGCGTGGCGTGAGGCTGTGGCTCGACACGAAGGTGACTGGAATTCAACTTGATACCGGGAGCGCGGACGTCTCGTCCGCATCAGCGAGGCGTAGCCTCGCTGAAATTAATGATTCTGAGCTCGCCGGAAAGGCAGAGCCTTTCCGCACTGGGGAGCGGCAGAGCCGCGTCTCTGGCGTAATGACAACTCGCGGCTTTGTTTCAACTCGCGTCGTCGTTAATGCCGCGGGCCCGTGGGCCGCCGAAGTCGCTGGCATGGCCGGGGCTCAGTTACCCGTCGAACCTCTACGCCGTCAGCTCGTCCCAACCGAGCCGTTCGACCAACTTCCCAGGCGTTTCCCAATGGTCATTGACATGTCCACCGGCTTTCATTTTCGCCGCGAGGGAAAAGGAATTCTGTTAGCCTGGAACGACCCCGAAGAAACGCCCGGCTTCAAAATCGACTTTGACCAATCATTCATCGAAAAAATTCTGACGCGCGCCGCCTCACGCGTCCCTTGTTTGGTTGATGCAGAAGTAAACCCGCGTCGCGCCTGGGCAGGCTTGTACGAAATGACGCCCGATCATCACGCCATCATCGGCCCCGCCCCCAACGTTCAGGGTTTGTATTTCGTCAACGGCTTCAGCGGCCACGGCGTCATGCACTCTCCTGCTTCCGGCCGCATCACCGCGGATCTAATCCTGCACGGGCGCTCTGATCTGATCGATGCGTCACAACTCAGTGTTGAGCGTTTTGTAACTGGAAACTTGCTGGAAGAGACGGCGGTCCTCTAGCTGAGGCATGCTTTTGCCACTATAGTTGTGGCGGCAACAAAACGATGAGCGACGTTATCTACCATGACACCGAAGCCCTCGAGAGTCCTGACGCCGAGCAGCGCCATATCACTTGGTTCGGCAAACACGACCTCGTCTACGGTTTCAAAACCCTCGGCACTTATGATTGAGCTGGATAGTCTATTGGCAGCCGAGTCTATAAACATCCGGCTCCTCCGGAGCTCATCGAGCGCATCGCCGAAGGCTAGACAGCCGGACGAGACCGCAGTACTGTAGCAAGCACACAAAGTCTGGTTGCCGGAGGAACGATGAAGAGACTCCCTTTCGCTCTGCTGCTTCCATTACTCGTAATCGTGTCGACGCCAACTGTTCGAGCTACTGCCGACGCTAAGACGAATGAATCCATGATTGTCTCCACCGAGTGGCTGGCAAAGCATCTCAACGACGATTCTCTGGTGCTGCTGCAAGTGGGGGATAAGGCTGAATACACCGCTGCGCACATTCCCGGCGCGCAGTTCATTCAACTTGCAGATATTTCGACGCCGCGGGGCCAGGGTCTGACACTTGAGCTGCCGTCCGTCGATCAATTGAAAACCACTTTTGAAAAGGTGGGCGTGATCGACAAATCTCGCATCGTGGTTTACTTCAGCAAAGACTGGGTGACGCCGACGGCGCGCGTATTCATGACGCTCGACTATCTTGGACTTGGCGACGCCACGTCCATTCTCGATGGGGGCC
>WNGG01008081.1_pt1 | contig 15750 bp, 19 predicted proteins | sample 5400661 | NCBI WGS metagenome assembly WNGG01 (sample SAMN13153372, study PRJNA577476) | soil metagenome | isolation source: 100 cm soil or saprolite under Garry oak tree replicate 1 | place: USA:California | collected 2016-06-15
CAGCGGCTCACGCCGGATAAACGCCTACGTCCGTCGCTTTGAACGAAAGCCACACCTCGCTGCCTTCGGCGAGGCGCAGCTCGGCCAGCGAAGCCGGCGTCACCTCCGCGACCATGGGCACCGGTCCGACCACGCGCACGCGCGCCCGGTCGCCCGCGATCTCGATTGCATCTGCCCGCCCCCGCCAGACGTTGCGCGGGCTCCCTTCCGGGCGCTGGCGGTGAAGCGCCACCGCGCGAGGGTGAATGACCGCGAACACCTCGCCGGAGGTCGCGCCCGCGACGGCCACGACAAGCCCGCTGTCCGTTCTGACGGACCCTTGGCGGGCCACGCCCCGCAGCAGGTTCACGCCGACGAGGTCCGCAACGTAGGCGGACCGGGGACGCTCGGTCACCTCAGCCGGCGTGCCTTCCTGCACGAGCTTTCCGTTCTCGATGATGATCAGCCGGTCCGCAAGGGCCACCGCCTCGAGTGGGTCGTGCGTGACCAGGAGCCGTACTCCGTCGAACGAGGCCAGGTGGCGCTTCAGGTCGCGCCGCACCTCGGTGCGGGCGCTTGCATCAAGCGCGGCCAGGGGCTCGTCGAGCAGGAGCAGTCGAGGGTCGGGCGCGAGAGCGCGCGCCAGCGCGGCTCGCTGCCGCTGGCCGCCTGACAGGTGGCTGGGGCGGGCCGAAGCGAGCTCTTGCAGCCCGACACGCTCGAGCCAGCCGGTGGCCTTCTGCCTCGCCACGGCTGAGCTCGCGCCGCGCGCCCTCACGCCGAATGCCACGTTGTCGAGGACGCTCATGTGCGGAAACAGCAGGTACTCCTGGAAGACGAACCCGATGGGACGCTTCTCGGTCGGAACGTAACTCGCGGTGGCGCTGTCCTCCAGCAACGCGCCGTCGAGGCGGACGTGGCCACGGGCGATGGGGATGAGTCCGGCCAGCGCCCGCAGCAGCGTCGTCTTGCCCGCGCCGTTTGGCCCGAGCAACGCCACCACCTCTCCGGCGCGGATCTCGAGCGCGACATCGAGGTCCAGCGCACCCAGCCGCAGCTGCACAGCGGCCGCCAGCGTCATGCGGTCCCCAGCCAGCGATGACGCAGGCCCACGAGCACAGCGACCGAGATCGCCAGGAGCACGAGGCTGAGGACAGACGAGGCCGGCGATCCGCTTTCCAGCAGCACGTAGACCGCCAGCGGCATCGTCTGAGTGACCCCCGGAAAGTTGCCCGCGAAAGTAATGGTGGCGCCGAACTCACCGAGGGCGCGCGCCCAGCACAGCACGGCGCCGGCCGCGAGCGATGGCGCGATGAGCGGGACGGTGACCCGCCAGAACACCGTCCAGCGTCCGGCCCCAAGAGTCCGCGCCGCGTCCTCGTAGCGCCGATCCATCGAGCGCAGGCCGGCCTCCACCGTCAGGACGAGGAACGGCATTGCGACGAACGTCTCGGCCATCACGACAGCCGCGGTGGTGAATGGGAGGGTGATCCCGATCGAGGCGAGCCATGAACCGATGAGGCCGCGCCTTCCAAACGCAAGCAGCAAAGCGACGCCTCCCACGACCGGCGGCAGGACCATCGGCAGCGTCGAGCGCCACGACCGTCGCGGAAATCGATGCGACCATGGACAGTCGCAGCGCGTCGAGCGATGCCGGCGCGATCAGCTCGCGGCCGGCGTCGGTCCACGGCGTGCGCGTGAGCAGGCCCGCGAGCGGTAGGACGAAGAATGCCGCCCCTGCGGCCGCGAGCACCGCGACCGGTATCGGGACCCGCTCTCTCCTCACGCCGGCAGGAAGCCGTACCTGTGTAGAACTGCCTGCCCTTGCGCCGAAAGCAGGTCGCCGATGAAGCCCTCGGCCGACGCACGGTTGCGCGCCGACTTCAAAACGGCGGCGGGATACGTCGCCACGACATTCTCGCTGTCCGGAATGAGGACGCCCTGCACCTTGACGCCGGCCGCCGTGACGTCGGTGACATACACGATGCCGGCGTCGGCCTCCCCCAGCTCGATCTTGCCGACGACTGACTTGACGTCGGTTTCGAGGCTCTTCGGCGTCGCAGTGACGCCGGCCCTGGCGAGGATCTGCGAGGCGTACTTACCCGCCGGAACGGTCGGTGCCGCCGAGATGTAGATGATGTCCGAGCGGGTGAGATCGGCGAGGCTGTGGATCCCTTTCGGGTTGCCGACGGCAACGACTATCTCGAGCTTGTTATGAGCAAAGACCCTGGGCGGCTCGGCGAGCATGCCGTCCTTTTCCAACCTGTCCATGTTGGCCGTGTCAGCTGACGCGAAGACGTCCGCCTGGGCGCCGTTCTCGATCTGTGTGACCAGCGTCGGCGAGCCCGCGAAGTTGTAGACCCACGCAAGGCTGTTATGAGCGGGCAGCGCCTTGAATGCTTCTGTCAGCGAGGCGGCCGCGAACACGTAAACCGGGTGGACTCCGCCGACCGGAGCATTGGCCATCGGGCCACATGCGACGCACAGGACAACCAGCGCGCCCCACCGCATCAGCGCGGCAGCTCGATGACCACGTTGGTCGACTTGATGGAAGCGACGGCAACCACCCCCGGCTTGAGGCCGAGCGCGTCGGCCGACTCACGCGAGATCAGCGAGACGATGCGGTGCGGGCCAGCCTGCATCTCGACCTGAGCCATCACCGTGTCCTTGACCACGCGCGTGACGATGCCGGGGAACCGGTTGCGCGCGGACTCGCGGATCATCTCCGGCGGTTCTGTCTTCGCCTGGGCGGCCATGTAGCGCGCCAGCGCGGCGCTGTCGATCAGCCGCTGGCCGCCCGCGGATCGCACGGTCTTGAGCTCCCCCGCGTCGACGAGCCTGCGCACGGTGTCGGGGCTGACGCGCAGGAGCTCGGCCGCCTGTCCGATTCGTAGACGTGCCAATTCGACAGAACTTTAGCAAATGCGGCGATTTCCAGCGAATTGCTGGCAGGTGCGGGCTTTATTTGCTCTTGTATGGGGCGGTCAACTTGGCGAGCTCGTCGAGCTTCATCAAGGCAGGCGCCCTGCCGTCCGGCGAGACGTAGAAGATGCACCGCTCCACGCCGACCGCCGCAGCCCTCTCGATGTCCTCGGCGGTGGCGCGCGGATAGAACGTGACCTCGACATGGCCGCGTCCCGCCTCGGCCTCCATCTGCCTGAGCTCGCCGATGCGCTGCAGTGCGGCGCCTCGGTTCGGCATCCAGCCGTCGCAATAGGCGATCACCCGCTTCAGGGTGTTAGGGCCGTTGCCACCCAGGATGATCGGAGGGTGCGGCTTCTGCACCGGCTTCGGCCAGAACCAGCTCTTCTCGATGTGCACCATGTCGCCGTCGTACTCGGCCTCGTCCTGACTCCACAGCGCCTTGATCGCCTCCACCCGCTCACGCAGCAGCTTCCAGCGCGTCTCGAACGCGGTGCCGTGGTCGGCCATCTCCTCGCGGTTCCAGCCGCCCCCGATGCCGAACAGAAAGCGTCCGTTGGAGAGGAAGTCGAGGCTTGCTGCCTCCTTGGCGGTGTGGATGGGATCACGCTCGATGAGGAGGCAGATGCCCGTGCCGACCAGCAGCGTCTTTGAGGCGAGCGCCGCCGCGGTCAGCGCGATGAACGGATCCATCGTGTGCATGTACATGCGGGGCAGCTCGCCGCCCGCGGGGTAGGGCGTCAGCCGGCTCACAGGGATGTGCGAGTGTTCGGCTACCCACAGCGACTCGAAGCCGGCCTGCTCGACAGCCGGCGCGAGCTCGGTCATCGAGATCGAGTAGTCGGTCGGAAAGATCGCGATGCCGAACTTCACGGCAACAATCGTGAAGCTTTCAGAAAAGGAAGAAGGGCCGATGCGTGCCGGCCCTTTCCGAAAGTCGATCGAGCTGCTACGCGCTCGGCGATGCTGCTGGCGAGCCGCCGCCGCCGCTCGGAAGCTGAACAGGCGACTGGACCGTCGTCTGGTTCGGCGGCGCGGTGGTGGTAGGCACGGCGCCAAACCAGTTCCAGCGCGTGAAGCCGAAGAACAGCAGGATCAGCACGACCAGCGCGATGAGCGCCGCCGCCATGCCTGGCCCTGCGCCAGTCATGTCACCGCTTGTCTCGACGACCTCGGAGCCGGCCGGGCTCCAGTATCGCCGGACGCTGTATCCGCCGGCGCCAAGCAGCGCCGCGAGGACGATCACGACCAGGATGATGAACAGGAAAGTGCCCAAAACCGCGAAGACCTCCTCTTGTGAGAATTCCCCGTTTTGGTGCGCGAAGCTCTCCTGTGAGAATTCCCCGTTTTGGTGCGCGAAGCTCTCCACGCCCCAATTGGTAACGCCCATCGAGGCGGTGTGTACGCGTACTTGAGCTCGCCCTAGTGGGCGATGCGCTCGGCGGCGGACTTGATGGTGGAAAGCGGTCGTTCGAGCCGGTCGCCCACGGATGTCGTCGCGTCGTGCAGGCGCATGACCAGGGTCCGCCGCCTGCGCCGGCGGATGATCATCACCGCGGCGCCAACGCCGACCAGCGCCGCAAGCCCGGCCGCGACGATGGTGACGCCGTGCCGCTCGACAAACGGTCGGGCGCGCTCGTCGATGAGCTCCACACCACTCTCCACGCTGTCGAGGATCGCCCTTGCCTGACGTTCGATCTCGGCGGTGGAACCTTTCATAACAAGAGCACAACGCTTGAAGCCGGTGCTTTACCGATAGGGAGGCGTTTAGCTCTTGTGGAAGCCGCGCCCAACCCCGTACGCCCTGCGCCGACGACGTTCGACCGCCACCTGTTCCAGGCCCTCCACGATCTGCCGCACTCGCCGGTGACTGATCGATACGGCAGCGCCATCTCCGACGCCGGCGAGGGGCTCGGCTGGGTCATCGCCGGCATCGGCCTGGCCTGGCTTGGTGGACCGAAGGGCCGGCGAGCGGGCATCGCGACCGCGCTCGCGAGCCTGTCGGCCAGCTACGTCGTGCAGCGGATGATGAAGCCGATCTTTCGGCGGCGCAGGCCGTTCGTGGATCGCGAGGTGCTGGTGGTCGGGATCAAACCGGCCGACGCATCGTTTCCGTCAGGCCACACGGCAGCGTCCTTCGCGGCGGCCACCGCGCTAACCACCTTCTATCCGGGCGCCGCTCCGATGGTGTTCACGCTCGCCGCCGGGGTCGGCATGTCGCGGGTGTACCTGGGCCATCACTTCCCAAGCGACGTCGCTGTAGGCGCGATGGTCGGTGGCGGCATTGGCACGGGCATCGCCTGGGCTCTCCGCCTGGCGGACCGGCTCTAGCCTGCCGGCTCAGCGGGGACGATGAACTTCAGCCGGCTCAGCTCCGCGGATACCGTCAGCGGCGTGTAGCCGGCGGGCACGTGGTCGGCATAGGCGCGGACCCGCGGCTTCGTCACGACGCGGAGCTTGCGAAACCTGAACACCTGGCCCGCGCCCTCCTCGCGGTGCTTGGCGAGCAGCGCAGATGCGAGCGCGCGACCGGCGATGTCGAGATGGGTGCTGCCCGCCTGCGCCGAGAAATCGAGGTAGCGATCCGTAGGCGTCGAATCACCGACGGGCAGCTGGAAGCCGGTCGAGTACGTGTTGCTGAAGACCAGCGACATGGCTGTGCCGCTACGCACGATGTCCTTCGACAGCTCGTAGCGAAATGGTCGGGCGGTGAGCACCCGGCGGATCTTGGCGGTGATGCCTTGCAGCCTTCCCTCCTTCGCGTACTCGCCGAGCCGGATCGTCTCTCCGAACAGGCCCACCGCACACGCCTCGAGGAAGACGACGCCGTTGACGTGCCCGAGGGTGACGGAGCGAGCACGCCCACGCTGCGCGACGACGATCGCCTGGTCGAGGTCTGCAGGCACACGCAGCGACATGGCGAAGTTGTTGAAGGTGCCCAGCGGGATGACGCCGATCCGGCACCTCGTGTCGGCCAGCCGGCGCACCACCGCGCCGACGGTGCCGTCGCCGCCAGCCACCACCACCTTGGCGTTGGGCGTGACGAGACTCAGAATGCGCTTCACCGCGCCGAACCGAACCACGGTGTGGTCTGACAGCTCGTGCCGCAGGTGAGCTTCGGTCTCTGCGTTGAGACCGCCGGCGCGAGAGCTCAGGACCAGGAGTCGGGCAGCAGGCATCGTCCCTCACCCGCCTAAGTAACCCGGGAGGCTCATCGGTTACCGATTTGAGGCGATTCGCGGCCCCCGGCGGACCGGGCGGCCCGCAAAAGGAGGTTACGAAGTGCTTGTTGCGCTGATCGTGCTGATCTTGCTGCTGCTCCTCTTTGGAGGCGGCGGGCTGGTGTCTGCATCTCTCACCTTCCTCTGGTGGATCTTGATCATCGGACTCGTGCTGTGGGTCCTTGGTTTCTTCTTCCGGGCGGCAGAGGGCGGCGGACGCTGGTACTACTGGTAACAACCGCCTAGCGCGGTAAGCGTGGCGCGGGCCTGACTACGCCTTGCGCCACGCAATCGCCCGGCCGAGGCGGCGCTCGAAAGCGGCGGCTACCTCTCCCGGATTCGGGTGTCTCTTCAGCTGTGCCTTGCTGAACACGAGGTCGCCGTCGAGGATGACCTCGAACCGCCCGGTGCTACCGCTGCGCAGCTCCACGGTGCGCAGGATGGGCGCCCAGCCGGCCAGCAGCTCGTTGGCCAGGCTCACGGCCTGGTCGAGATAGTCTCAAGGGACGCAGAACTCGATCGATGCTTCGTGCTTGGGGTCGATCACGTCAAGGGATGCTACCCGGTGACGCTGTGCGGTGTTCCGAATTGATTCCGCACCGCCTTGCCGCGCAGCAGCAGGATGACGGCGAAGGGCAGCACGCTGTTTACCAGCAGCGACACGGGCCCCCGGTTGGCGCCGATCGGCAACGCGAGCATCAGCAGCGAGCCGATCAGGCAGGTCCATTCGAGCACCAGCACCGCGCGCCGCGCCCATCTGCGCCTCCACACGACTTCCATGCCGCTCCACACCGTGAATCCCGCGAGCGCAAAAGAAAACGCCGCGAGCAACAGCATGTACACCTCGCCCCCGAGCACGAAGGGCAGCGCGGAGACGCCGGCGAGGAACCAGAACGTCGCCTGCATGAGCAGCAGCACGAACGCGGCTTCGGGGCGGCTGGTGGCGCTCAGGTCCTTCATGTCCTGTCGATTGCGGCTACAGCCGCGGGGTCGATGTCGACCGCGAACGGACCACCCTTCGGGTTGTCGACGATCCAGACGTGCAGCATCGCCGGCGCGGTCACGTCGATCGCGCCAAACGGACACGTCGAGTAAGGCGTCATCAGGCTGAACTCGAGCCCGATCGGGGTGAAGCAGATGTTTTCGTGCTGATGCCACGCGGTCAGCGGACCGCCGGGGTCAGGCCCGAAGGCGCCGATTCGCTGCATCTGGAACATCGCCCCGAGCAGCACGGGCCCGTGATGCGTATTGGCGTACACGAGTCCCTGCGGATGTTGCGGATCCAGCACCGGCCCCTTTTCGTACGCCTTGTTGAACCAGTGCGTGGACGGCATGTCGGTCGAGCCCGCCGGCCGGTACCCCGCGGCCCAAGCCTGACGCCAGTCCTGGAACGGGACGATCGCCGCCGCGGTCTGCTCGTAGAGCTTGGTTGCCGCATCCTGCTGGCCGGAGGTCGGCACCACGTTGGTGGACTGCAGCGTTGCGCCGGCGTGCACATGGCGCGGATCAGGATGCGCAAGAGACTCGATCCACACCCCGGTGCCGCTGACCAGCATCAGCGCGGGCAGGCCTGAAGCCAGCAGCGCCCAGTACCACGGCCGGTCGCGCATCGGCCTTTCGTTGAGTACGGGCACGAGCACCATCCCGAGCGCCGCGAACTCGATGACCTTGGTCGCCAGCCCGACCTGGTCCGGGCCCTCGAGCCGGAAGTCCACATAGAAGAGGTAGCCGAGGATCGTCGCCACGAGCAGCGCTGCCGAGCTCAAGCGCCACCAGCGCCACGTGACAGCGCCGGCGAGCGCGAGAAAGGCGACGCCATTGAAAAGAAAGAGGACCGACGTCAGCGGATCGGTGGCGAGGTGATCAGGGATGAGCGAGAGGTGGACCACGCCCGTCATCGCCATCAGCACGCATGCGATTTGCACCGTGCCCGGCTGCCTCCGATGCTTGCGACCTCGGCGCACCGCGAGGACCGCCAGCGGCAGAAAGATCAGGGCGGCGTACAGGCCGATTGCGTGTGTTGGCGCAACGTCGTACATGCGCCCATCGTGGGCGTGGGTTCTAAGAGCGTGATAAGAGAGGCAGGTCGACGAAAAACCCCGCGCCGCCGTCAGGCCCGTCGGCGGCGATGATGCGACCGTTGTGCTGTTCCGCGATCCAGCGCGCGATGGCGAGGCCAAGACCGGCTCCACCGTCGGGCCGCGCAGGGTCAGCCTTGTAGAACCGCTCGAAGATGCGCTCGCGCTCGTCAGGTGCCACCCCGGGCCCGTCGTCGGCAACGATCAGCCGGGCCCACCCGCCTTGTGTGTGGACGGCGATGGAGATCTTCGAGCGGGCGTGGCGGCCCGCGTTGTCGAGCAGGATCCACAACAGCTGGCGGAGCGCGTCCTCGTCTCCCGACACTGCGAGGTCGGAAAGGTCGGTGGTCAGCTTCAGATCCGGATGCAGTGTGGCGGCTTGCCGCGCCACCTCTTGCGCGACCGGCGCGAGCTGCACCGGTGCGAGCTGCAGGTCCAGGCCCGAGTCCGCGCGCGCGAGCGTCAGCAGGCGGTCCGTGAGCCTTGCCATGCGCTCGCTCTCCCCAACGATGTCGGCGGCTGCGGCGCGGCGCACCTTCTCCTCGACGTTCGGGCCCATCGCGAGCAAGCCCGCGTTGCCCTGGATGGTGGCAAGCGGCGTGCGCAGCTCGTGGGAAGCGTCGGCCACGAAGCGGCGCTGCGCGTCCAGCGCGCCCTCCAGCGCCGCGAGCATGCGGTTGAAGCCGGCCGACAGCAGTGCCACCTCGTCGCCGCGCCGGCCGACAGCGAGGCGCCGGCTGAAGTCCTTCGTGCTTCCGATGTCATCAGCGGTGCTCGCGACCAGGCGCAGCGGGCGCAGGGCCCGGCCCGCCACCAGCCACGACGCGATGAGCGCAGCGAGAAGCGCGGGCACTGCCGAGATGATCAGAAACACGACCACCCCTGAAAGGTTCGATGCGGGCACGCGCGTCGACTGACCCGCGACGACATATCCACCGTGGGCGGGTTGCGCGTACACGCGAAGCTGCGTGCCTTTGCCTGCATCTCCCTCAGTCGCGTAGGCGCCACTGTTCCTGTCAGCCTGCATCAGCAGATCTTTTGTGATCGGAGGTGGTGCACCGTCGAGCACGGCCGTCGCGTACAGGGGGCTGCCACGTGTGTCAAGGATCTCGATGTAGATCTCGGTGCTGCTGCTCAGGTCCGCTGGGGCCACGAGCGGACGCCGCGACAGCTCAGGGATGTTGGTCGCCGCCGCGGCCTGCCGCGCGCGGTCGCGCAGCTGCGAGTCCTGGTTGGAGATGACGCTGCGGGCCAGCAGCGTGTACACGAGCGCGCCAAACAGCACGAGCGCAAGCGCCACCACGGCGGCGCCGAACAACGCCAGCCGCAACCGGAGTGACAATGACTACTCGCGCTCGCGGAGCGCGTAGCCGGCTCCGCGTACCGTGTGCACCAGGCGCGGCTCGCCTTCCTGCTCGAGCTTCTGCCGCAGGTAGCCGACGTAGACCGCGACCACGTTGTCGTTGTCCGGCTCGTCGCGCCACACCGACGCGAGCAGCTGCTCGCGCGAAAGCACCTGCCGCGGATGGCGGAGCAGGTACTCGAGCAGGTCGAACTCGGTGGCCGTGAGGCTGAGCTGTCGCGACCCGCGCCACGCGGAGTGCGCGGCCGGCTCGAGCTCGACATCAGCGAACCGCAGCCGGTCGGCAGGACGCGAACGCCGCAGCAGCGCGCGCACGCGCGCGAGCAGCTCCTGGTAGGCGAACGGTTTCACGAGGTAGTCGTCGGCGCCGCTGTCGAGGCCCCTCACGCGATGCTCGGTGCCGCTGAGCGCGGTGAGCATCAGGATCGGAAACTGGGCGGTCTCGCGCATCCGGCGGCAGACCGTGACGCCGTCCGCGCCAGGGAGCATCAGGTCGAGCACCACCAGGTCCGGCGCTCGAGCGCGCGCGCGACGCACCGCGTCGATCCCGTCGCCGGTCACCTCGACCTCATGGCCTTCCGCCACCAGCACTCGCACCAGCGTGGCGGCCAGTGGAGCATCGTCCTCGACCACCAGGACCCTCGAACCTGTCATCGATAGGAGTTATAAGCCCGAGGGTGAGATTTCGATAAGAGCTGGCGAGGCTCTTACGCCGAGCTCTGAGCTTCCTCTTGCTCCCGCGCCGCTGCGGGCGGCGCCAGCTCCGGTCGGGTGGCGCCGATGGCTCGCTTCAGGAGCTCGAGCGCTCCGACCGCGTCGCCTCGCGCCTCCAGCACCTGCGCGTAGATCGCGAGGCATGCCACGAGATGCTCGGTCAGGTGGCTGCTCCGCTCCAGTATCGAGATGGCGGCCTGGAACTCGGTGTCCGCCAGCTTGGAGTTGCCGCTCATCTCCGCGGCCTGGCCCATGATCTCGTGCGCCTTGCCGACGACGCCGGGCTCGTTGTGACGATGCGCGACATCGGTGGCCATCACCGAGAACCGGCGCGCGCCGTCGGGGTCGCGGCCGCTCAGCTCCAGCTCTGCGAGGCTGAGCAACAGGTGGCCCTTGCCCAACTCCACGCCGGCCTCGTCGTACAGGCGAAGCGCGCGGTCGAGGTGCTGGCGCGCCTGATCGAGCTCGCCCTGGCGCATGAGCACGAGCCCGAGGTTGTTCTCGGCGCGAGCGACCGAGATCTGGTCGTTCAGCAGCTCATGGATGGCGATCGACTTCTGCGAGTAGGCGCGAGCGCGGGCGAGGTCACCGAGGTGCTCGTAAGCGCCGCCGAGGTTGCCGTACATCTTGCCGAGCCGGCTGAGATCTTTCAGCTCGCCCGCAACGTCGACCGCCTCCGAGTAGTACTCGACGGCCTTCGACCAGTTGTGCAGGACGAGGTGAATCGAGCCCAGCCTGCCTATCACGCGCGCCTCGAGCGCGCGGTTCGCGGGTCGCAGGCGGCGGCACGCCTCGAGGTTCGATTCGGCGATGGCCAGCGCGGCCCGGTCCTCCAGCAGGCTGAGCGCGCCGGCGATGAGGTCTGTGCTGTCGACGACCATCCATTGGTCGCCGGAACGCTGGAACGTCTCGCGCGCCTCGCGCAGCTCGTCCAGCGCGGGGTGCGGTTTGGAGAGCCGGAAGTAAGCCTGGCCGAGGAAGAACGCAGCCCATGCGCGGTCGAGTGGATCGATCGCCTCGGCCTTGGCGGCGGACGCGGCGACCTGGAGGTCGGCGAACTTCTCGGCGGCAGCGAGGCCACGGAGCTTGTCGAGGTCGGGCCGCTTTACAAGCACCGCCTCGCTGTCCTCGAGGAAGTACTCAACGGGCTTGCCAGTGCGGGCGGCGATGAGCTGGATTGTGGGCAGGGTCGGCCGAGTCTTGCCCGTCTCGGCGAGGAACACCGCGGTGCGGCTGATCTCGCCGGACGCCACCTGCGCGAGGGATAGGCCTGCTTCGGCGCGTGCCTGTCTGATGGCCCCCGGACGCACTGCCAGCCCAGGGAGCCGGCGGCGCTTGCTGCTGGGCTGCTGGCGGACTACCACACCGGGTGCCAGCCTAACAGCCGCTCCACATAACAGCAAGACCGCCGACTCAACACGACCAACTTTCTACGTTCCCCTTAAAAGCAGTGACAAATGGTGTCCGCGCCGACCGACGCTGACGTAACAACGATTGTCGAGACGGCGAGGATCAACGAGATGAGAAAACGGCGCATCGAACTCCTCCTTGCGCACATTCACCCCGAGCGGGGTGAGTGCGGCCAGTGAAACCTGAATCGGAGGAGTTGTCAAGCAATGCATAACAGCCGCCCGAGGGGCGCGTTCCATGCGGCGGTCGGAGATCGGAAGGGGCTTCCTATACTTGACAGAGAGCCGTTCATCACTTCACGGCCAGGAGAGAGTGGGATTCTGGTGACTGACGCGCCCTCCCCGGAGGCGCCGGGCGGCGAGAAGGCCGTCCCCGGTGAGTCGAATCACGTCCTCGCCGACCTGAACGACCGCATCGCCGACGGCCGCCTGGGCCCTGAGGCAATTCTCAACGCAGTCACGAGCGCGCTCAGCCGGATCCGGCAGGGCACGTGGGTCGCCTACCTGATCGGCAAGGATCCGCGAACCGTCAAGGTGGTCGCGGCCAACGAGAAGAACCCCCAGATGGCGCGCTACCTGGAGGACATGCACCGCTCAGGGGAAGCGAGCGGCCTGGCATTTGCAGATCGGGTGATCGAGACAGGCGAGGCTTTGCTGCTGCCGCGCCTGACCCGCGAGGACTTCCTCAACACGCTGCGGTCCGAGGTGCACTCTTACCTCGCCAAGAGGACGCCGCCGGCGATGGTGCCCTGGGTGGACGTCGCCGTGATGGTCGTGCCGATGCGGGCGCGAGGCGCCACGGTTGGCGGCCTGGCTCTCTACGAGGCTCGTCCTTCGGCCCCGCTCACCCAGCAAGACCTCGACTGGCTTCAGCCGATCGCCGACCGCACGGGCCTGGCCGCGGACAACGCGCAGCTTTATGCCGACGCGAACAGCCGCCTCGAGAGGCTGGCCGCGGTTCGAAGCGTGAGCCTGGCCATGGCGGGCAGCGGCGATCTCCGCCTGACGCTACAGGTGATCCTGGACCATGTCCTTGCCGGCCTCGGCGTGGATGCCGCCGACGTGATGGTGATCGACCAGTCCGACGGCAGCCTGGTGAGCTCGGCGCATGCCGGTTTCCGCTCCACCTCGGTGCCTGAGTACCGGCTGGACGCCGGCGCCATCCCGCACGGCCGGCTGCAGGACCGGCCTCGGTTTGAGATCCTCACAGGCGGCGCGCTTTCACATTTCCAGCGAAGGACGCTTTTCGCGCGAGAGGGTTTCCGCGCCTACTGCGCGGCCGGCCTGAACGCACGCAGCCGGCCCGTCGGCGTGCTCGAGCTGTTCCACCGATCGGCCCTCGAGCCGGATGACGAGTGGCTGGGCTTCCTCGACGCCATCGCCGGGTTCACCGCGGTGGCGGTGGACAACGCCGCCATGTCGGAGGCGCTTCGCCAGGCCACCCCGGCCACACCATTTGCGGGTGCGCCCAAGCTCAGCAACCTCGAGCGACAGATCCTGGGCCTCGTGGTCGAAGGCACGACGAACGGGGCCATCGCCGGCGCGCTGCACCTGAGCCAGAGCACGGTCAAGTTCCACGTCCGGCAGATCCTCCAAAAGGTAGGCGCCGGCAACCGCACCGAGCTCGCCCGCCTGGCCACGCGCGAGGGATGGATGTAAAGCGGCTTAGCCGTTAGGTCAGTGTTAACTATCCACTTGACAATCATTTGCACCTTTGGAGAGGGGCCGGTCCTGCAAGTTCAGCCCTAGTTTGAGATCGCCCCAAGAGGCGATCCAGAGATGCCCCAACAGACCGCGACCATGGCGGCGCACGCCCGAGCCGCTCAGGCCCGGGTCGACTGGATCGAGCATTGCCCGGAGCTCGATGACCTCGCCCCCGCCCTCTCCGGATGGCGGGTGGGGCTGGGGGTGTCGATCGTCGCCACGGTTCTGGCGCTGCTCGCCCTCCCAGTCGTGGCAGTCCTTGACCCGCCCCTGGCAGGCCGAGCCGCCGGCTGGCTCGGACGTCTGGCCGCAGTCGTTCCGGTGTTGACGGGGGTCCGAGCGCTGCTGTTCGTCGTGGCTGCGGTTGCGATCTCGAGGTCGGATGCCCGCCCGTGACCGCGCGCGTCATGCTTCCGGCCGGCGCTGGCGCGCCTAATCAGGCTGAACCTGCGCCCGTCCTGATTAACATCCACTTGAAGGGGACGGGCAGGGCTCGCGGGGAGCCCGCCGAATGACGGTGGTTCAGCAACGACAGACATCGCATGGAGCGCCGCTTGTGCTCGTCGTCGACGACGGCGCGATCAACCGGGCGCTGGTGGAGGCCTTCCTTTCGGATCTCGACTGCCGGCTGCAGTCGGCCGAGGACGGCCCATCAGCGCTTGCGGCCATAGATAAGGAGACGCCTGACCTGGTCCTGCTCGACGTGCAGATGCCGGGCATGGACGGCTACGAGGTCTGCCGGCGCATAAAAGCCGGGCCCCGAGGCCGGCTTCTGCCGGTCGTGATGCTGACCGCGCTCGACAACGCGAACGACAGGGTCCTGGCGCTGGAGGCCGGCGCAGACGACTTCATGAGCAAGCCGGTCGACAGGATCGAACTGGTTGCGCGTGTGCGCTCGGCTCTACGGCTCAAGGCCGTGTACGACACGCTCGACAGCGCCGAGCAGGTGATCTTCTCGCTGGCCGCGGCGGTCGAGGCGAAGGACAAGTACACCGAGAAGCACACGCATCGCGTGGCGGAGAGCGCACGTCATGTCGGCATGAAGCTGGGGCTGCCGGAGCGTGGGCTCGACGCGCTCTATCGCGGCGGGATCATCCATGACATCGGCAAGATCGGCGTCCCCGACGCGATCCTGCTGAAGCCGGGCCCGCTGGCAGGCGACGAGGTGCGGATCATGCGCGCGCACACGACCATCGGCGAGAGCATCGTGCGCCCGCTGCGCTCGGGCGCGAACCTGCTCCCCATCATCCGCAACCACCACGAGCACTTCGACGGCAGCGGCTATCCCGACGGCCTGGCCGGACGCGCCATCCCCCGCCTCGCGCGGATCGTCGCGGTCTGTGACTCGTACGACGCGTTGGTGACGGACCGTCCGTATCGCAAGGCGCGCACTGTCGACGAGGCTATCCGGACGCTCGCAGACGGCGCCGGCAAGCAATGGGATCCCGAGGTGGTAGAGGCGCTGGTCGGTGACCTCTCTACCATCACCGCGCTGGGAGTCGCCTGAACGACATGAGCGACCTCGTCGCCTTCACACAGAACGTCGACGCCCTCGCGTTCCTCGCCCTCGGTGTCGCGACCGCGACCATCTGGCTCCGTAACCGTGACCGCTCGAGCGGCTACCTCGCGCTGGCCATCGTGCTGCTCTCCATGGTCTCAGCCTTCGGCCGGGCGATGTCCCTGCTGCACATCACCTCCACGGCGGTGCAGCTCCTCAACCTCCTCGCGTTCGTCGGCTCCGGCTACGCGCTGCTCAGCTACCGCCACTCCCTCATCCCGCTCTCGAGGACGTGGCGCATCGGTGCCGCCGCAGCGCTGGGCGCGACGGTGGTCGCCTACCTGGTGGCGATGGCGCTTTCGGCGCCGACCTCGGTTCTTCTCTGGATCGCCGTCGCGCTGATCATTGCGTGGGCGGGAACGGTGATCGAGCCGATCGTCCGTTTCTGGCTCGTCGCGCGCGGCCTTCCCAAGGTGCAGGCATGGCGACTGCGATCGCTGAGTCTCGGCTTCGCCGGCCTGGTCGGGATCCTGCTCTTCGTTTTGATCCTGGCGGGTGCTCGCGTGACGACGACCAACGTGCCGACGCAGCTGGCGCTGCAGGCGGTCGTGCTTGCGATCGTCCCGCTCCTGTACGTCAGCTTCGCGCCGCCGGCCTGGCTGCGCCGCGAGTGGCGCGTTTCAGAGGAAGAAGGCCTCCGCGCGTTCCTGGAAAGCCTCCTCGTAAGCGATGACGCCGCGTCGATAGATCGCGGCGCCCTCGAGTGGACGATGCGCCTCACGGGCGGGGGCGGCGCGATATCGTTCGACAGCCGCGGCGACCCGCGCGCGTCATCCGGCATCGACCCGGAATTCGCCGGCGA
>WNGG01004841.1_pt1 | contig 15747 bp, 16 predicted proteins | sample 5400661 | NCBI WGS metagenome assembly WNGG01 (sample SAMN13153372, study PRJNA577476) | soil metagenome | isolation source: 100 cm soil or saprolite under Garry oak tree replicate 1 | place: USA:California | collected 2016-06-15
ACGCGCGGGGTCAGGAAAAAGCGCGGCCAGCGGCGCGGCAGCGCCCGGCGCAGCCGGGCTCGCGGCAACCGGAACGGCGGGTCAGATGCCCGAATTTTCACGCCAAGCGGCGTCACCCAGGGCACCCACGACTGTTAGGCCGCGGCGCCCGCGGGGTTATCACGCCGTTGATGGTAGACCTCGCCGCCGCGCCACTGGGCGATACAGCCCGCGCCTGTGGCCTTCCCGAGATGCAGGCGCCAACGCCACTGCCCGAGAGTGCCGCAAGAGCTTACGCTCCCGCGCGCGTTCCCAACACGTGACAGGATCTCCCTGATGAATAGGTGTGCCTGGCTGAGCCGGTTGGTGCCGTCATTCTGGGTGCCCGCGAGCCGGCGTTTCGAGACAGTCCGGTTCGGGCATTCGCGAGGGGATTCTAGGGCAACTCGGTGGGCCACAAGTCCGACAACCGTCGGGCGGCGGTGACGCGCTGGAGCCGAACCGAGCGGCCGTCAGGTCACCAATGCCGGGGTACGGCGTGTAGGCACCGCCGATATTGGCTGTTCGCTCGCACCTAAGCCTGCTTGGATCTCCTGACCCGTGGGGTTCTTCAGGTGCGGGTGAGTGCGCTGTGGCGGTCGGGGTAGCCTCGGATGTCGATGACTTGCGCGCCGTCCACGGTGAAGACCTGGTAGAGCTGCTGTGGTGGCGCGGGTCGGGCTCCTTCGGCTTGGCGGGTCAAGGTGAGCCCGAGCAGCACGGCGTCGCGGTCGACTTCTGCGCTTTGCACGGTGGGCATGGTTCCGTCAGCGAGGACGCCGCGATACCAGTCGATGACCTGCGCGCTGTTGCTGCAGACTCCAGTCCAGTGGACCTGGGGGTGCAGGAGCGACCCGAGCAGGCCGAGGTCGAGGTCGCGATAGGCGGCTTCGAGGTGTCGGGCGATGTCGGCCATGACGCCGGTGCCGACCGCGCCGGGCACCTCGGTCAGTTCGTCTGGTTGTTGCTCTGCTGGTTCGTCGGGGTTGATGCCGCAGCGCTGTAGGAGATCCATGACCTCCTCGCTGGGTGGTTTCTCTGAGATCCACACATCCTGTCGGGAGGCGCCGGCGTCGATGAGCAGTCTCACGGTCTCGAGCCAGTCGCCCGGTTTGCCGGCCCGCTCGCCGCTGCCGACGGTAGCGAAGGCCAGCGGGGTGCTGTCGAACCTGGTGTCGCGGGCGTCGACGTCGGCCCCGGCGTCGAGTAGCAGCCGGACTATCGCTGCGTTCCCGTGGTAGGCAGCGGTGGCCAGGGGCTGCTCGCCGAAGCCGTTGCGAGCATGGGGGGAGAAGCCGAGGTCGAGCATGAGGGCGACCGTTTCGGCCGGGCGCGAGGCGGCGGCGTCGAAGATCACGGCCCGGTCCTGATCGGTCAGCCGGTCGTGCAGGTCAGGGTGGCCGGCGAGAAGCTGTTCGGCCGCATGGCGGTCGGTGTTGAGGCAGGCGCCGATGAACCGATCGACGTCGGTGCCGTCATCGGCGGCGCCGAGGGCTCTCAACCGTGCTGCGGTGTCGTCCCGGCCGGCCCGTACTGCCAGGCGTAGCGCAGACACGCCGTCTGGGTCTGTGGCCTGCGGGTCCGCTCCGGCGTCGAGGAGGGCGACGACGACGGGCAGGGAGGCGTTGGCCGCGGCGTCCGGCAACGCTTCGGTCGCTTTGTCTGCCGCCCCGCCTCCGCCCGCTTCGAGGGCATCGAGGAGCAGCGACATCGCAACGGGATCGTCGGCGTAGACGGCGGCGCCGACGGCCCAGGTTCCGGCCACCCGGGCGCCGTGGGAGAGCAGCAGCTGGAGGCATCGGTGGTCGCGATGGCCGGCGGCCTCACCGATGGGCTGGCCCGGGTCGGGGTTGGCGCCGGCGCCGAGCAGCACCCGGGTGATGTCGGGGTTGTTGACTTCCACCGATCCCCTCAGGGCCGACCGGTAGCGGGGGCGGCCTCCGTCGTTGGTGTTCGGGCTGGCGCCGGCGTCGAGCAGGATGCGGACCACCTCGGCCATCCAGGGCGCCCGGTCCGGGTCGATCTGATGCCACCGGGAGTTGCAGGCGTACAGCAGGGGCGGCCAGCCGCGTTCGTCGTCGATGGCCACCGCGGCAGCGGGGTCGGCGGCGAGCATCTCACGTACCGCCTCGGCGTCGCCGAGCACGGTCGCGGTGAGCAGGCTGCGGCTGGCGATGCTCGGATCTGCACGGAAGATGTCGCTGGCCTGCCGCAAACGGCCCTCGACCGAGGCGGCCACGAACTCGGACACCTCTCGACGGGAGACCGCGTCGGCGTCGATGGCGGCTTTGAGCCTGGGCCAGCTCGAGAAGCCCAGCTCGCGAGCGATGACCAGCTGGGCGGCAGCCAAACTGACCGCGTCTTGGCGTGCCGATGGATGATGGCGGGCGAACCGCTCCCAAGCTGCGGCATCCCCCCGTCTGGCCGCGTCGCGCAGTTCTTTGGCCCGGCGGCGCAGCTGGTCGAGATCAGGGCGCTCGGGAAGTGAATCGGACATGGCGTCTCCTCCTTCGCCTGCGGTCCGCTGCTCAGGCCGAGGAAGAGGCCACAGCCACACGTGCATGCTCATTCGGAGGTGGACTCGGTCCTTCCCGTGGACCCGGCGGCACCCTCCCGGCGCCACCCGCGATTGTAGTGGGTCGTCGCACCAAGGGTCTCCTTGGAGATCCATGCCCGACCGCCACCCTCAGCCTCCTACGGCCAACCCCGCCGGGCCAGTGGACAGCACAACACCGCTGCCGAGCCTGCGGGCACGACTGGGAAGAAGCCACCGAAGCGCCCACGAGCCGGCATACGTTCGACGGCAGCGCCCTTCCCCCGAAGGACGCCGGCCCTCAGCTACAAAAGCATCCCCGAGGGTGCCGGTCGGGGCGCCAAGAGCAGGCACACATCACACCGCGGCGGGCTGGCTGTCGGCGCGTCCGATCGGCGGATCTTGGACAGGCCCGTGGCCGCCGGATCGACGTATTGTCCGCGTGCAGAACGAGAGCCATCGGCATTCGGTGAATGCCAATGCCCACTCACGGCTGCGATCGGCGGCCCGCAACCGTACCTGTGGTGCGACGTCGCGACCGCACGGATACTGGCGTAGAGGCATTCGGCGGTCGCTGTGCAGGCAGTCGCCTGAGGCAGGATGACGGTCATGAGCACGGGCACGATCGGTGGGGTCGGCCCGCCGGGCGCGGTGGATTCCGGAGTGGCAGCTGTATCGCCGGCCCGGCGCTGGCGGCGCTGGCTGGCCATCGCCGCGTTGGCGGTGGGCCTGGTCTTGGTCGCGACGGTCATCACCGGCCTTGAGCTGGGTGCCCGCTACCAGCCGGTCGGGTTCGGCAACTCCGGGGGTCATCTGGCCGGGCACATGGTCACCCGGCAGGTCGACAACTTCGCGCCGATGACTGGCCAGACGTACCTGCCGCCGCAGCGACCCGCCAGCGGCGGGCTCTACGTCAGCCTCACCAACAACGGCCCGCTCCCGGTCACGATCGAGTCGGCGTCGCTGAACTCGCCGTACGCCCAGGACCCGATCGACCGGCAGGCCCAGCCGCTGCGCGATACGGGCCCGGCGACGTACTGGCCGCAGGCCGGCTTCGGCAGCGGGCCGGGTACCAGGCTCGCCGGCCTGGTGCTGCGGCCGGGCCAGGTCATCGTGGTGCGGCTGCCGGTAACGACCGCTGGCTGCTGGATGCCGGCGCACGGTTACGCTGTGCTTTCCACGTTCTGGGTGAGGGCCAGGTTCTGGCGCTGGACTCACCTGGTCCAGATCTGGTGGACCAGCCCGTTCGATCAGTCTGAGGGCGCGATCATCGCGCACGAGCCCGAGCCGGCGAGCCAGGGCGGGGTGTGCCCGAGCTGATCCGTCGGCCGCCACCGCTCGTCCGGGTGCGTGGAAGGTCGACGATGTCGCGGGCGGTCGGGTCATAGTTGGCCGGCCGGAGGCCCGACGGTTGACACAGCGTGACCTGGCCGGACGAACAGCCTATGTCACAACCGCGCCGTATCGCCGAGTATGGATTCCTATAATCTGATAGGTATTCCCGGATGAGAGCGCTCAGAATGCCCGGTTCTGTGCGCCGCCTGGCTCGGTCCCGGACGCGCTTGCCGCGGGTCCGGGCCCGGCCGGCCCGGTCGGCGGAGTGTCCGGGTTTGAGTCTCCGGTGCGTTGAGGGCATGCAGCGCGGGTCGGCGGTGTGTTCGCTGGTAGCGCGCTCGGGCTTGCCGCCGCGTTACGCTGCGGCGCGTGACTTCGGAGCCGCCAGCGGATCCGGCCGCAGATGCGGATTGGGCTCGCGGCGATAGCGTGGGCAGCTTCTTTTGCGGCGGTTGCCGCACTGCGCACGAAGATGGGCGAGGACGCCTTCGCGCGCTGGCAGCGCAGCATGGACCTCGCACAGCGCCCCCGGCTGCTGACCGGCATGGAGCAGGCGGTCCTGCGGCAGGCCGTCGCGCCGTTGCTGGCCGATCTGGCCGCCAGCGGCATGAGTCTGCCCGATATCCGCGGCGAGGCGCACGAGGAGCGGCGAGCGGCATCGGTGTGCGGGTGGATCCACGGGCCGGGTCGGACGGGTCAGGGCATCTGGGTGCTCCTGGACAGCCGGCCTGCCAAGCAGGTAGTCCAGCTGGCCGGGCAGATCCAGCGCTCGGCCGCCGACCAGCTCGCCGGTGCAGGACGTTCCCCGGAGTGGCCGGCCTGCCCCGGGCATTCCGGCTCACCGCACCGGCTCGAGCCCGAGGTCCGCGATGGCGTTGCCGTGTGGGCCTGCCGGGGGAAACGGCCAGGTGATCTGGCCCATCGGCGAGCTGCTGATGTCAGGCGGTGCCTGTGGGGGCAGGAAACGACGCCGCCGGCGGTGAATCCGGGCCTTGTCCCCGGGGCCGGTGCACGGAGTTGCTCATGGGCCGGAGCGTGACCGCCGGCCCCGCCAGCGCTGCGACCTGCCGGTTCCGTGCGCTTTGAGCGGCACCGTTGTGCGCGTGGCCGGCTCGGCGCTGTGGCGGCCGGTCAGGCGGAAAGGTATCCGCTGTCGAAGATCCAGTCGGGGTAGCTGGCCCTGAGCAGGCCGAGGTGGCTGTCCCAGGTTTGTGGCCCGGCTGCTGCGGGCCGGGCGAACACGAAGGCCTGGCGGGTGATGGTGAAGCCCCAGCTGAAGCCCGCGACCGCCTGGACGTGGCGGGTCAGCACGGCGTCGGGTGAGACGCACAGGAAGCTGTCGGCCTGCCAGGCCATGTCGTCCCGGGAATCGCGGCAGGGGCGTCGAACAGTTCAGGGCGGACGCCGAAGAACGCGTAGGGGGTGGCGACCTGCTGGTAGAGCGCGATCGGGTCCATCTCTAACCGGTCAGGGGCGCTGTCGGTGGAGCGGACCATCTGCGTCCAGCCGAACATGGCCGCATACCCCTCGGCCGGGTAGGTCACCCTGGCGCGGCACACCGGGAAGCCGCGGGCGGCATCGGCGGGCTGGCCGCCGCTGAGCAGCAAGTAGCCGACGGCATCGGGGTCGGTGTCGGGGGTGACGGATACCGCGATCAGCCCGCTGAGGCCGCGGAGCACGAAGGGGATGCGGACACTTCCGCCGTCAGCGATGGCATCCTCCTCCCGTAACCAAGCCGCGCGCAGATCCCGCTAATGATCCTCGTCATCCTAAACCCGGAGCAGCCCGGCATACGGCCCGTTCCGGGCGGCATGCAAGCCCGGGACGTGACCGGGCACGGACTGCGGATTGCTGGCATGCACCTGCGGAGCCACTCAGCCCGTCGAGGACATCTGGATCGCCCACCGGCCGGCAGCCCGAAGCCAGAGCGATTATGAATTCCTACGATTTAGCTAGGTATTCATGGTTCCGGCCATGCGTAATGACCAGTTCTGGCCGTGGGCCGTGAAACCGGCTCGGGCCTGCTCCGGGCCCGGGCAGGCGCGGCGTGCGACATTCCCGTGTCCCACCGCGACGTATGTTGCTCGCGCTTCGACGGCGTGTTGCCGTCGGCAGTCGGCCGGCCTAGTGGCAAGGCGCCGTCGGCGCCACGGAATCTGTACCTTGCACCATCTGCCAGCAGCTGGCCGAAGCCAGCCCCGCTGCCTGCCGGTCATGCGTTGTCGCAGCTATGGCGCCGGGACGGGCCAAGTGGCAAGCTAATACCAATGCAACAAGGGCAGTGTCGAGCGCCTGCTGTGAACCGTGCGCCTCGCGATCTGCGCCGTATGAAAGGGAGCCAGGACAGGGGCTAGGACACCGCCGGCGATACCCATTGGGAGGTGTTGCATGGCTGCCGACATGACCGGCGACCGCGCCATGATCTCTGAGAAGGTGGCACCCACCCTCGTCGGAAGGGTGCTGAATTCCTTCGACCTCGTGGTTATCTTCGTAGCCCTCGTCCTGTTCATACCCAACGCATCGACCGTGCAGTTCGCCGGGCCGGCGACATTCGTGTTCTGGATCCTGGGGTTCCTGACCTTCCTCATCCCCGGAGCCTTCGTCACCGCGCAGCTTGGACGCATGTTCCCCGAGGAAGGGTCGCTTTACGTGTGGACTCACAAGGCCCTGGGCTCATTCTGGGGATTCTTCGCCGGGTTCGCAGCGTGGTGGCCGGGCGTCCTCGTGATGATTTTGTCCGGATCGCTTGTCGTGTCGCTCTCGCAGGCGATCGACCCCACATTGTTCGCCAGACCCTGGCAGCAGGGACTCATCGTGCTGGCGGTGCTGTGGTTCTCGTGCCTGCTCGGCGTGCTGCGCTTCCGGCTGACACAGAATTACGTGAATGTCCAGTTCGTGCTGTACTCCTTCTGCCTCATCATGATCGGGATCTCCGGCATCGTCTGGCTGGCCGGCGGGCACCACGCTGCCAACTCGTTCGCGATCCACGGCTCAGCGCTGACCGGATGGGGCCAGTGGACGTTCTTCTCGACGGTGATTCTCGCCCTGCTAGGCATCGAGGTGCCGTTGAACATGGGCGTCGAGATCAAGAGTGAGAACGCCATCAAGAAGTACCTGTTCTGGGGCTGCGCGGTGGTGATCGTCGCCTACCTCTGGGCGACCTTCGCGAACATGGCGGTGGTGCCGGTGGGGCAGAACAACGCCACGTACGGCATCGTCCAGACCGTGCAGATCGCGCTCAATCACACCCTCGGCTCGTGGGTAGCGTTCATCCTCGTGCTGATCTTCGTGTCCGACACCGTCGTGTACAACTACTCGTTCGCGCGCTTGATGTTCGTATCTGGGCTGGAGCGGCGCCTTCCGCACCAGTTCGGCCGGGTCAACCGGAACAAGGTTCCCGCCAATGCCGTCCTCGCGCAGACCGCGATCGCATCGATCGCGACCGCGATCATCTACTTCCCGGTCCAGTCGGCCACCTCGAACTACGCCACCAAGGTCTACCTGGTCCTTCTCGCCGCCGTCACAGTGGTGTGGTGCACGTCCATGGTGCTGCTCTTCGCGGACGTGTTCTTTGCCAAGCGTTCGTTCCCTAAGACGTTCAAGGAAGTTCAGCGCACCCCGTGGGGTCTGCTGGCCGTGTGCGGTGTCGTCGGTGTTCTTGCCGACGCGGCTGCGGTTGTGCTGCTGTTCTGGGCTCCCTGGTCACCCATCTTCACGAAGAGCGGCTGGGATCTGGCCGTAGGCGCGATCACGGTGGTCTCGATCGGGATCGGGCTCTGCATCTTCTTCATCTCAGAACGAGCACGCAGGAAAGTCGGCCGGGCGACGGCCACGGCGGAAGCGGGTCTCGCCTAGCAAGCTCGATCGTCAGCTGTCCCCGGTCGCCTGGCGGCTAGCCTGCGCGGCGGGCGAACAGCGTCTGGCTGAGCCCCGGATGCGGGTCCGATCAAGGCCGACGTGGCGCCGCACGGAACCCCGAACTGCCTCCTGGCTAAAGCCAGAATCTCGCCAGGCGAGGGCAGGCGGCGCCAGAAAGTCAGCCACAGCGCGCGCCAGCCGAACGTGACCAGCCCGGCCCTGGCGTTTCCGGCCGCGGCATGCACGGCTGCCAGCGCGAAACTCGCGCCGACGGGCGGCTGGCGTCTGTGTGATCACGCATCCGGCCAGGGACACGCGCAGCAAACCCCGCCCGGGTAGCCCTCGGGGACCAGGCGGGTGAGCACGGCGAATAATCCGCCAGCAGCACCGCGCCCAGGACCGCCAGCAACGCGGCCGCATACAGCTGGCCCGCGTCCGCCCGCAGCACCTGGGCCAGATGCTGGGCCCGTTGTCGAGCTTGGCATCGAGTGGGATCAGCGCCACCCCGACTACCCATGCCAGCATCCCTGTGACCGCCGCAGCCACCCCTGGACCCCCGGTGGGCTGGCCCGGGGGATGGCCCGGCCGGCCAGCTGGTTTTCGGCGCCGGTGCCGGGGTTTCGGCCGTCATGCGCGGCGGAGGCCGTGCCGGGAGCTAGGCGGGGCCGCCAACTGCCCGGGATGGGTTAGCGCTGGCGGTGCGCGGCGAGGGCGTGCCCTCCGGCACCGACGACGGCAGCACCGTGACCGGCACGACAGCGGCGACCACGCGGAACTACATGGCATTGCGGGGAGCCGACACGAGCCTGTTAGGCGACCGGGTGCTGGACCAGTTCGCTCCCTGGAACTGGCCCGCCAGTCGGAGCCGTCGGAACTGGGCCGCGCCCCAGACAGCCTGACCATCGCCGCCATGAACCTATGGCTCCGAGCATTACGAAACAAGGCCTAGTGTTATCTGGATGGCTGCGTCATGGCGCTTATCAGGAGTCGAGCTGGTCGAGCGCCGCCGCTAGAAAGGCGTCGCGGCGAGCGGTGAGGATGGCCGCGTTCAGATCTGGGCGGCTGAGCTCACCGACGAGGTCACCCGGCAGGCAGTAGGCCATGTCGCTCACCGTGCACAGGGCTGCTGCCACGTCCCAGTACGCGACGTGCTCGGCCCGACGGCCGGCGGCTTGCTGCCATCCGGCCAGCACCTCGTCGGCGGCCGGCGAGCCCGGTCCTGATGAGTCTTGCGAGGACTCCAGTGCCGATGAGCCGAAGAACAGGGCCACGTCGAGGCGCAAGGTGCCCAGATCGATGCCGGGTGATCCGGCGCCTGCGGCATCCCAGTCGATCATGCCGCTGCAGGAATCGCCGGACCAGATGGTATTGCCCTGCCACAGGTCGCCATGCACGAACACCAGCTCGCCGTCTGGCACTGGCAGGCTGGCGATCCGCTCTTCTGCCCTGGCCAGCAGCCGCGACGTGCCCACTGACCTGCGCCACTCAGCGAAGTCCATGTCATACAGGGCGCGGGTCCGTAGCTCCAGCCCCGGCCGCGGTGCCAGCGCAACGCGCTGCAGCGCGCCCGCTGCGGCTCCCAGCGCCCGAAGCCGTGGTGCAGAGGCGACGCGGGGGATCTTGCTGGAGCCAGGCAGCACGGTCATCAGCAATGCCATCGTACCGGCCGCGCTGCCGTCCAGGTCCGCAGCGATCAGCCGCGGCGCCGGCAGGGCGTGATCTGCCGCGAGTTCCAGCGCCGCAACTGTGGTGATGAGCTGCCGGCGGTCCAGGTCGGCGGTCACGTCGCCGGTCTTCAGCACCACCTCGGAGGTGCCGCCGGCATCGACCAGGCGCAGTAGCCAGGGATTGCCGCCCGCCCGCATCCCCGCAGCGCTAACGACCCGTGCGGAAGGAGCAACGGCACACGCCGCCCAACTCAGAACTTGCCGGACCAGATTTGGCACGCGCCGAAGCCTAATGTGGGCCGACCAGACTCTTTCTCCCATTGAGTAAGCCAGGCGCGACGATCGCGGGTCTGCCTCGGTCTAGCCGGCAGACCAATGCAAGTGCGATCATCGGCACCGCATAGTCGCCTCTGGCTGGCCTGTGACTCAAGATCAGCTCACGCACTCCTGCGTATCCCCGCAGGCCGCGCCCTGGGATCAGAACTAGTCGCCGCATCGTCCCCGCGCAGCAGATCGCTGCCGCCAATAGCCGTCGGCGAGGCATCAACGCCAGAACCGGCGGATCTGGCGCCGCCCGGTGCAACACTGGCGGCGTGAAACGGGAACGCGCGATGCAGCTGGCCGGGCGAGTCCTGCAGGGACTGGACGAAGGCCAGGACGAATGGCCGCTGAGCCTGGTGACCGAGCTGTATGTCTTCGGGTCGTTCGCCCGCGGCGCAGCCGAGCCGCACGACGTCGACCTCGACATCGAGCACGAGAGCGACTACCGCTGGGGCTCGCATTTCGCCACCTGCCTGGCGTACGGGCGCGACCCCTACAGCCTGATGAAGCGCCCCCTGACTGGCGGCAGGCAGGGATGCCAGATCACGTTCAGATTCAAGGGCAGCGCAGACTTCCCTATGACCCTGCTCTGGCGCAAAGGCGACCCCCTGCCCGCCGCGCTGGAACGCCTGCACGGCATCCAGCCCGACCCAGCCGCCGGACGCGCGCCCCGCGACGCCATGCTGCCCCAGTTCGAGGGACTCGACCAGTGGATACCGCGCCCCATCCGCGAAGCGCTCAGCGCGGCGGTCAACGACGAGCTCATCACTCTGGAACGTGTGGTCCTCGCGGACGACGAGGTAACAAGCCCATACGCCCGCGAGCACCTCGCCGACCGGTGGAGCCCGTCCAGCCCCCTCCGCCGGGCCGGCCGCGCCATCGTCGCCGACTGGGAACGCCGTGGCATCGACCCTCGCCACTGCCACCTGCACGGAACCGACATCGACGACAGCAGCACGCCGTATTTCGCCGGGTTCAGCTGGCGGTACTACACCTCCATCCCGCGCTGCCTCTCCGGACATGGCGGCACTGAATGGCTGGAAGTCGTCAACCCGACCCGGGCCAGGCCCCTGGACACCTTGCGCATCCTGCCGCGAAACCGGGAACTTCTCGCCCGCGTCACCTGGCCATGAGGGGCTGGCGGGGTGCGACGGCCGACGGAGACCGGTCACGTATGCCTATTAGGCGTACACTATTGGCATGGCACGAACACAGACCAAGGAGAGCCGCCTCGCCGTGCGGCTGACCAGCGATCAGCGCGCGCGAGTCGACCAGGCCGCGGCGGCTGAAGGTCGCACGGTCACGGAGTTCGCCATCGCCGCGCTATCGGAACGCGCCGGGCATGTCCTCGCTGACCGCCGCGTCTTCCCGCTCGACGACGAGCAATGGGACCGGTTCACCGAAATGCTGGACCAGCCAGTCACGAGACGGCCGCGGCTAGCCGAACTGCTCGCCCGCGATCCCGGCTGGGCTGAGTGACCGAGAAATTCACCGAGCCACAGCCGCTGACCGCCGATCACGACATCAGCGGGTTCCGCTGCGGCGACGACAGCCTCGATGAATGGCTGCGCCGCTACGCGCTGACCAACCAGGCCAGCGGCTCGGCCCGGACGTTCGTAACCTGCCTGGATCATAAGGTAGTCGGCTACTATGCCCTAGCCTCCGGGGCGGTGTCGAGGGCCGCCGCGCCAGCGCGCGCAGCGAAAGCCATGCCGGAGCCGGTCCCGGTCCTGCTGCTGGCACGCCTCGCCTTCGACCAGGCACAGCAAGGCCACGGACTCGGATGGCGCCTCCTGCGCGACGCCATCCTCAGGACACTGCAGGTCGCCGAGCACGTCGGCGTGCGAGCGCTGCCGGCTCACGCCCTGAACCAGAGCGCCGCCGACTTCTACGCACGGTACGACTTCCAGCCGTCACCAACTGACCCGCTGCACATGGTGCTCCTGCTCAAGGACGCCCGTGCCCTGCTCCGGACACCCCCCGTAACGACATCCCCGGCCGACTGAGCGATCTTGCCCCGCAATGTGCCCCTCAGAACGGCACGGGAACTCCCCCATCATGCAGGAAGAGGACGCCTGACCTGCAGCCAGGCCCTCACGCATGGCGCTGACCCGGGATGATATGAGATGGCGGGCGACTCGGTCACACGTCCAGCGGGCCAGCCCACATGATATTGCTAGCGCTGCCAGCGGGGTCGGCTTCGGCGACGGCCAGGCTGAGGGCCTCGAGCCCACCGACGAGAGAGCGCACCCGCTACTGGTCACCGAGCCAGGGCCGGTAGTCGGCGACTTGGTCGCCGGTGAGGATCCCGCGGCCTCGACCCAGCCAGAACCAGTCGAATGGCTGTCTGACACGTGACAGGCACCGCCATCGCGCGCGGCACGACCCGACGAGCCTGTTCAACTCGGACCGCTGGCACACCGGCTCCGCCTGTCGCTGACAGCCAATCTGTGCGGCTGAATGTCGGCGACCAGCGTCCGTCGCGACGGTCAGATGACGGTCAGACGATCTCCGAACCAATCCTCCTGGACCTGGAAACAAGCCCTGACCTGCAATTCCTAGTTTGTTATGGGTATTCGAAAACCCCAGATCTCTTGCATGCCATGTGGAATGCTGACGTTCAATACCGCCAGATGCCAGCCAGGGACGGCCCCGTGCTGCTCGATGCCGCACCGGCCACGCCCCGAACGACGGTCAGGCCACGGTCAGAACGATCTTTAAGTCGCAGGGGGTCACATGATCGCAAGCCCGTTCAGCCCTGAGTTGGTTGATCGGGACAATCCAGCGGCGGTCACCGAACGTGCCGAGCGACGAAACATGCCCGCGACAGGCACATACTCCCTGCCGAATCTGGCGCGAGTCCTGTGATGCGCTTTTTGCCTGGCTGGTCGGCGCAGAATGACCAGTTCAGTAGGGGCCGCGCAGTGCCGAACAATGATCAATGGCGGCTGTCTGCCCAAGTGCCCGCCGCCGCTCGGCCTCCCGCCGCCGGGCTCGTCGCCGGCGCCGGCGCCGTCACCGCGGGGGCGGTGTATCGAGTGGACGTTCATCAATGCTGACAACGCCTCCAATCCGGAGGGCACCTGGCAGCGGCTGGATACGCCGCCGCCGTCGCCGAGTCCGACGCCGGTGACGGTGCTCGCGCTGCGGTCCGGCGGTTTCGTCGGCAGTGACCTGGAGCGGTACTCGCCGCGGCGGCTGGTGGTCCTGGGGCCGCTCAGCACGATCCGGTGGACCTTCCGCGCCGCGACCTGCTCGATCGACCTGTACTGGTTCGCGCCGCCCCAGCTGCGGCGCGGCCCGGCCCGCGCCCCGTGCCCGTGGCGGCACCGGTTATCGGTCAGCGTCGTCGGCAGCTTCGCCAGCCGGCGCCACGTGTTCTCGGTGATCGGCGGGTACGTCGCCGACCGGATGCGCCGGCTCGTCCGCGGGGTCCTGGCCAGCAGCGCCGCCGCACCACCCTCACGCAGGCCCTCGACCACCAGCTCCGGCGACCCCGCCAACTCCTCGCTCCGAACGCGGGCCACGAAGACCAGACCCACCGGCTCCGCCGCCAGGCGGCGCGCCACGAACCCGAGAACCTGCGCCGATGCGGCCGCGGTCGCCGGGCTGTTCGACGCGGCCGGTTTCTTCCCCATCGACCTCGGCGGCCTGGTGCCGGGCGGGCGCCTGCAGCAGGTCGGGGGCCCGCTGCCGTCGCACAACCTCGTCTCCCTCCGCTCAGATAAGCCATGCTCACCGGGATCCGCCCAGACGGCGGCCCCTGGAGAACGCACAGACCGGCATGCGCAGGCACTGCCACGAGGCAACCGTGATGACTGGCTACCGGCGGGGCCGACGACTGGCTGCTGGCGGATACGACGAAGCGCCCGGGCAGGTTAGCTTCCATGCATTACCTGTTCCGGAGGTTTGCACTCATGATGACGCCACAGATCCTGATGGAAGACGATTTCCGGCATGGCCGCGCCATGGTGGCGATCTCACGGACAGGCGGGCGATCACGCGGTTTCCGCCGCGCTTCAGCGCTGACGACGGCATCGTGTCGGCGTCGGATCGCGGTCTCTATGCGAAAGCGGCGGGGACGAACTCCCAGACAGGGAAGCCCGCCTTTTCGTCGACACCCGGCATCGTTCGTCGAACTCGATCCCGGGTTTCGACGCAGTTCTCGGCCAGGAGCTTCAGATCAGCATCTGGCTGCGGGGCCGGACGTTCGGCACCGCCGCGCAGCCGTTCAGCAGTGCTGTGACTGATCCCGACACAGATCTGCGGCTCGCGTCGTTCGCTATGAACACGATCGACTTCGAGACCGGGATGGTCTTCGACGTGTGGATGACGAACAACGCGATCTATCCCTATTACGAGCGGCTCAACCTGACCGGCACGGCGACTTACGCTGTGTTCTCGTCGGTGTTCCCGCCGGTCTCGCGGACGCCCGACGAGCAGGCGAAAGTCGCCGTGGCCTACGACCGAGCCGCCGGTACCGCGCGCTGGCTCGTCGACGACGCGGAGGTCGCTCACGTCAGCAAGATCGGTATTCCAGCACCGGACGCGACGACGATCATCGATCATGGCGGAACTCCGGAAGTGGTCTCGCCGCGGCAGCTGAACTGTGGGATGGCGATGTTCACGCTGCTCGACGGCGGGCTGGCGCCCTCGGGAACCGGGCTGGTATCCCTCGCGCCGCCGTATAGGTTCCCAACCGGGTTCGCCGGCGGCCCGAAGCTTTTCGGCCAAGGTGCCGCGCTGTCCGTCGAGCGCTTCAAGGTCCAAAGCTGCACCCAACAATGACATAGAAATCGATCGATCCAGCAAGCGGCCGGGCCGTACACGTGCGCGCTCATGCCGCCGGGCCGTTGTTGCCGCTGCCGACTGGCTGCGGGGACTGGTCACTGGCGGATGCGAGCACGCTCTTGCTCGCGTCACGCTTTACACCAGCAAGTACGCATCTCAAACGAATTGGCGGCTGAGCCGCACCGCGAGGCGGGCTCTGCGCACAACCGGAAGGAACCCATGACGCACAGTACGATGCCGGACAGGCGCCCGCCGGGCCTGGCGCCGCTGGACTACGACGTTGATCATGTCCGTGGCCCGGCAGTCGGCCGCCTCATCCTGGAGTACGGCGATTACGAATGCCCGTATTCCCGGCAGGCGTACCGGGAAATCGAACGTGTCGAGGAAGAACTGGGCGGGGGCATCCGGTTCGCCTTCCGGTATTTCCCGCTGACTGAGATCCACCCGCACGCCTTCGCCGCGGCGGCCGCGGCCGAGGCCGCCGCGGGCCAGGGCCGGTTCTCCCGCTGACTGAGATCCACCCGCACGCCTTCGCCGCGGCGGCCGCGGCCGAGGCCGCCGCGGGCCAGGGCCGGTTCGGATCGGGTGCTGCGACAGCTCCCCGCACCGGCATGCCTCGGCCCACGCCCGCACCTCGCAGCATCCGATCGCCCGCTCCGCCGAGCCGGGAGAGGACTGGAGCTGGTGCTACCTGGACAGAGTCGCGTTCGTGGTCACCGCGCGGTGACAGCGATACAGCGCGTACCGTCCTCAGTAGCACGGTGATCGAATATCTAAGGAGCAGGTCATGGCAGACGCCCCCGGGCAGCAGCCGTCCTTCCAGCCGCCACCGGGATCGGCCACCGTCGCGGAGGTAATGCAGCCGCCGCTCACTACGGTGGAACAGGATGATCACGTGGCCGCGGCCGCCTACGTGATGAAGCACGCGGGCGCGACCGCTCTGGTGGTCGTGGATGAGTGGACCGATCAGCCGCTAGGCATCATCACGGAGGCGGACATCGCTCATGCGGTGGCGGACGGAAAGGACCTCAGCAGCGTCCGGATTCATGACCTGATGACCACTCGCCCGACCGTCATCAACACCACGACCAGCGTCCGGGACGCGGCCAAGACGATGACGAGCGGGCATTTCCGGCACCTGCCGGTCGTCGGTGATGCCGGCTTGGTCGGCATGGTCGACATCGTCGATGTATGCCGCGCTTTGATTGACTCCGTTATCTCCCG
>WNGG01005438.1_pt1 | contig 15746 bp, 19 predicted proteins | sample 5400661 | NCBI WGS metagenome assembly WNGG01 (sample SAMN13153372, study PRJNA577476) | soil metagenome | isolation source: 100 cm soil or saprolite under Garry oak tree replicate 1 | place: USA:California | collected 2016-06-15
GATTCGGTGCGACCTTCGCGAGCTTTGCGGGTGAAGGCTGGATCACAGATCTGGCCGCGCACAACATCCACCATGTCGGCTAAGCCTTCACGGAGAATGCGCTCGGCCTGTACCGGGTCTTTGATGCGACCTGTGCAGAAGACGGGCAGTTTCACTACCTCGCGGATACCTGCGGAGACGAAGAGTTGGTAGCCGGGCGGTGTATGCATGGAGCCTTCGACCATGTAGAGGTTGTGGAACTCGCCAACGCTGGTATTGATGAAGTCGAGCTGGCCTGTTGCCTCCAGTCGGCGTGCAATTTCGCGTACATCCTCAAGTGTCAGCCCTGCCGGAATGAGTTCATCACCACACAGGCGAATACCCAGTGTAAAGTCTCGCCCGATCTCGGCACGCACGGCAGCAATCACTTCCAAGGCGAAGCGCATACGGTTTTCCAGCGAGCCGCCGTAGGCATCAGTACGCCGGTTAAAGTAGGGCGAGAAGAACTGGCGGATGAGGGAGCTATGAGAGGATTGTAGTTCTGCACCATCAAATCCGCCTTCGCGTACATGCCGCACCACCACTGCATAGCCCCGCACAATTTCAGCGATTTCCTCCGCTTCAAACTCTTTGCACATCTCGCGATGAATCGGGTCAACCATCGGTGATGGGCCAGGCACCGGACGGTGTGAGTAGATGCTGCTGGCCTGCATGCCGTTGTGGTTGATCTGTGCAAACATTTTTGTCCCATAGTCATGGACCGCACGGGTCATACGCCGGTAGGCCGGGATAACGTGCGGATCAAAGCCGTGGATGAGTTTCTGATAGGCCCAATCGCTCGGATGTACCGATTGCTCTTCGGTGATAATCAGGCCGCAGCCTCCCCTTGCTCGTTCAGCGTAATAGGCTGTGAGCCGTGGCCCTGGCATATTCTCTTCGGCCAGATTCGTCAGGTGCGCCGCAAAAACGATGCGGTTAGAAATGATGGTCGAGCCAATGCGTATGGGTGTGAAGAGATATTGGTATTGTCCTGCCATGGGATCCTCTTTCGTTTAGCGGCCCCACTGCCCCACCCTGGCACCCACAAGGGGTGCCACTACCATGCAACGATTATGGTGCGAAGCTCCGGCCATAGTAGTGGCACCCCTTGTGGGTGCCAGGAGCCGTGTGGGTGCCAGGTCGGCTGTTATTCTCTGGAGATTCATAGTTGTTCTCCAACCCGTCTTCCCTCCAAAATAGCCTGCTCAATCCTTCTGGGAGCAACACAATCCCCTGCACGGAAGAGGCGTGGTACACGACCCTTGAGCGCATAATACAATTCCTGGCATGGTTGGTCATAGACACCCAGCACCACCACATCAGCAGCAATTGCACGTTCGCCTGCTACAGAGCGGTCGGTGACGATTACCTGTCCTGGTTCGATGCGAACCACTGTGGTATGTGGCGTCATTACGACACCGAGAGCCATTGTACGTTGCATCCAGGGCACAATGTCATAGGTAGCGACCAGGTCGCGCCCCACATACCAGTCTTCGGTCACGATTTCGACGGTGTGGCCTTCCATTGCAAGCAGTTCTGCAACGGAGAGTACGCCATGCGAATCTGTCTCATCGATGATAACGATGCGCTGTCTCTCGGGACGCTCTCCGCGCAAGATACAGCGAATATCCGTGACGTGCGGGAGATCACGTCCAGGTATGGGGAGCAGACCAGTCCCCGTTCGTGCTCCCGTGGCGATGAGTACAGCTTCTGGATGTTGTTCCAGCAACACGCTCGCTGCCACCTCAACGATGATATGCAAGGTGGGAGTTTTGGATGCAAAGAAGGGAGCATTACCCTGGGGCGCGATCAATCTGGCCCCTACGATATCTGGATTTACATTGCAGCTCAACTGAACATTCATTACATTGCGGACCTGGCAGCCCTGGTTGCAAGAGATACACGGTCGTACCTCGCTTGCACGTCCCTCCTGCGTAGGGGCCCAATTATGTTCATGAACAAACTCCTCCGGCAATACCGTAGGGGCCTCAGCGGAGCCTGCGGAGCGCGTATCAATTCCCTCGCCGCCCACCGCCGATTTATCGGCCAGTCGCTGTCCGACTATTTTGTCAACATTCATTATTGCGCCCAGGGGAAGATAGGGATCTGCAATCAGCGCTCGGATCATTTCTACGCCGTCAGCCTGTTCCTCTGCCAGGAGGCGCTCAGCCTGAGCTACGTTCATGATGCGTCCGGCAGCGAAGACGGGAATAGTGACAGCTGCTTTGATGGCTGCTGCAAGATGTGCAGCATAGCCCGGTGGGGTGTGCATCGAGGCGTGGAAAGGGAACATATGGGTGCTGAAGATGCTCCCCATCGTGATTGTGAGGTAATCGACTCGCCCGGTTGCACCGAGAACCCGGGCAATCTCAATACTCTGTTCCGGGGTAAGTCCCGCCCAGGGTGCGAGTTCGTCAGCACAGAGCCGTACTCCCAGGATGTTGTCTGAGCCAAGGATGACATCGACCGCCTCAATCGTCTCCTGGACGAAACGCAACCGGTTCTCCAGTACACCACCATATTGATCGGTGCGCTGATTAGTGAGTAGCGAGAGAAACTGGCGCAGCAGTGAGCTATCAGCTATCTGTAGCTCAACGCCATCAGCCCTGCCTTCTACAGCGTGGCGAGCTACCAGCGCGAAGCCCTCAATGACAGCCTGGATATCGGCTAACTCCATTGCTTTAGGAACTTCACGCGAGCCAACATTGGGAACGGCAGAGGGTGCCCACAATTCTCGCTGATTGTGATCGCTGGTGGATTGTTGTCCATTATGATTGAGCTGGACAATGGCCAGTGCGTAGGGCCCCTCAGCGGAGAAGGCCTCACGCCTGTCATCCTGCTCGTGCCTGTCATCCTGCTCGCGCCTGTCATCCTGAGCGAAGCGAAGGATCTCGCGCCCCTGGGCGTGAATGCGTTCTACTACATCAGCAATGGCAGCAGGTGTGCCGGGGAGATAGCCGAGTACAGCGTTTTCGTAGGGCATGTCTGAGGGGTGGACGATATGCTCTTCCAGTACGATGATCCCAGCACCACCTTCGGCTCGCCTGGCATAGTATTCGCTATGTCGTCTGCTCAGTCGATTGTGCCGTGCGAAGTTGGTGGTGTGGCTGCCGAAGATGATTCGGTTGCGTGCCTCGCGTGGGCCAATGGTGAGTGGTTGGAAGAGTTTGGTTTGCATGGGGATATTGTACTTCAAATTCGTGTGAGAAGCCAGTAGAAGACTGAAAGATGAACGGGATAGCAAGCATACAAATATAGGTGAGTAATATAAACTAGCATATTCAGATAAGTTGTATATATGAGTGGAATGCCGCCAATAATAACCGAGTATTGAGATATGATATAACAATGTCAGCAATATTCCTTATTTTTCATTAAAAAAACAAAGCATGTTAGATACAACATAGTAATAAAAAGTTATAAAGATCGGAGAACTTACTAAAAAACACTTGACAAAAAGTAGATGAATATATTACAATTGTTCTGATATAAACCGCAGGGTTTTTTCCTCGAGTGCTCCCCGAAGGGGAAACACTACTAAGGCGGCTTATTCAATCGATGCAGCAACTATCCAGCTCTTGTCTAACTTGTTTTGTCTGATTCTATATTCGTAGAAACAGAAGGGTTACATTGCTACAGCAGTGAGCAGAAAGACTGAGCTAGCTGCCACTCGCCATGAGAATGGGCAGCGTATTTTCTCACGAGCATTGGCACTCCCTGGCGGCTCTAATCCAGACTGAGCGTGAGGAGACCGGGGCAGATGGTGTCTATGAAGCACGGCATGACTGCATAGCCTGCCGTGAGCAAACTGTGATCCAGCTATGTCATGCTTCAAGCAGTAATGATGAAGCGAAAGGTGTTTTTTCTATATTGGCGGTTCTTTGATCGTTCTCTTTGACAGCAGTCTTCAGTAATGAGGGCAACATAAGGAGTTGCACAATGAGATGTTACGTCCATCAGCAAACCGATGCAGTGGGTCAATGTACAGTCTGTGGGAAATTTGGCTGCCACAATTGCCTCCAACCGGTTGAGGGACAGGGGCTCGTCTGTCAGTCCTGCGTCCAAGCCGAACTTCGGCGGGAAATCGAAAGCTCCCAGCGTAGGGTCGTCAGTGTTTGGGTGTTTACAGGCATAGTCACAGCCATCTCGCTCTTTGTAGCCTTTGGCTCGATCTCCCAAGCGGGAGCTGCAGCATTGCTCATTCCAGTAGGGGCATTCGCTGCTTCTTGGTGCCTATTCTGGGGCTGGCTGCCAACGTGGCGCGGGTTCCGGAATATAGCGGGAGGCTGGGGCTGTTATGGTTCCTGGCTTTTCCTTCTTATCGTCATTTGTGTCACTGCCGAGATTCTTGTCGGCGTTGCGCTGCTAATCGGAGCCTTTACCGGTATTCAAAAATACCTGGAAGATCAGAAAGTCATTGCCAACGGCAAGCAAATGCTTGCTGAAATGAGCATAGCAGCACAATAGGTAGGAATCTTCGTGATGGCTACGATGATATTAGAAGTTTTCTCCACTCTACTGAAATGATTCTTGAGGGATCAGTTTAGAGGCGATACTGCTCTGCATCACTAGTGCTACATTCGTTAAATGCAATGATGATAAAACCAAAGAGAAAACAGCATAGTTCGGCTCTAGAGGCTAACCCGTTTTGTTACAGCATTTAAGGAACGCAGCACTAGGCTTGAATCCGTACCTGAATAATGTGAGCATAGTCGTTTACAAGATGTTTCGTCTTACGAACATACATGGGATGAAAGGCGAGGCATCTTGTTTTTGGGATATGATGGAGGTGGTGAGCAAAGTCTTGCTCGTCCATTACTATTTATCCTGATATATACATTTGTAACCTCAAGTAAGAAGTAAGAGGCACACTATGCTCCGCTTTTTAATCAGGCGACTCATCATCCTTGTGCTGGTTATCTTCGCAATAACCTTTATCGTCTTTTTGGCAGGGTATCTTGCCTCCCGTTAGTCCGGTTTGCTCTCCTCTTCTCTACACTCCCTGGTGCTTACGAACCTGGCACGGCATGCAGAGTCGCCCCTACCCAGGTATGGCGGACACCTCCATCGTGGTTTGGTAGGGGCGACCACGTGCTCGATAAATCGGCACTCTACCGGTCGCCCTGCAGGGGGCTTATCCCCAGCGGATCAGCCCCATATCATGCTTCCCTGGAAGCGCAGGATGCGTTGGCAACACACGCACACCATAGGCCATGGTGCCGCTCTCAACAGGTTGCAGGTGGAGCTCGTAGCGGTAGGAGCCATCGCCTTCCTGCTTGATGTATTCCATGGGGTGGACATGCTGTGCAAGGGCGTGATCGTTAATGGCCTCTCCATAGACCAGCTCAACAGCGAGGTCTTCAGGGTGGAGGCTGCCAGCACGCACCCAGGCACGCACATCGATGCTCTCGCCGAGACTGAGTTGTCCCTCGCGATTCCCGGTAACGTAGAGTTCCAGGTTTTGCCAGCCTTGTTTCACTCGCTCTTTCCAGGCAGCCAGGGCACGAGCCTGTTCGTAGTTGTTCTGTTCAACCCTCATGCCCTGTTGCATCTCAGGGACGTAGAAACGGGTGGTGTATTCTTTCACCATGCGACGCATGCTAAAGGCAGGTGCACAGGTGCGAATGGCCTCCTTCATAGTCGCAATCCAGCGATGAGGAATGCCATCGGGTCCGCGATCATAGTATGTTGGAATGATCTCCTCTTCGAGCAACTGGTAGAGCGAGAGGCTATCAGCCTCTTCCTGGATGTTCGAGTCGTGGTATTCGCGCTCTTCGCCAATGGCCCAGCCGTTTTTGCCGTTGTAGCCCTCGGCCCACCAGCCATCGAGGATGCTACAGTTCGGCTGTCCATTGAGGGCGGCTTTTTGACCACTGGTACCGCTTGCCTCGTGCGGACGAATAGGATTGTTGAGCCAGAGATCAGTGCCGGAAACCAGGTAGCGAGCCATGTCAATGTCATAGTTTTCCAGGAAAATGATCTTGCCCCGGAAGGCATCGCTGCGTGAGACGCGGTACACCTGCTCAATCAGTGATTTGCCAGGGCCATCGGCGGGGTGAGATTTCCCGGCATAAATGATCTGGACAGGGCGCTCTGGATTGCTCATGATGCGACGCAGGCGCTCAATATCGCGGAAGATCAGGGTAGCGCGTTTATAGGTTGCGAAACGACGGGCGAAGCCGATGATTAAAGCATCGGGATTGAGCATATGCTCAAACTCTGCGATCTGGACTGATCCTTCGCCCAGGCGCAGGTGCTGCTCTCTCAAACGACGGCGGGTGTAATCAATTAACAGCTCTTTCCGTCGTCTGTGTATTTTCCACAGTTCCTCGTCGGGAATCTCGTCAATGCGATTCCAGAAGTCGGGTTCATCTACATGGTTTTCCCAATCCTCGCCAAGGTAGTGTTTGAAGAGCGCATTCATCTCCGGTGAAATCCAGGAGGCCGTATGTATCCCATTGGTGATAAAGTCAATCGGTACCTCCTCAGCATCCAGGCCGGGCCACAGGAACTGCCACATTTTCTGTGAGACGGCTCCGTGGAGTTTACTCACACCGTTGTGCTGTCCGGTTAGCTTCAGGGCCAGGGCGGTCATACCATAAGTGGGACCCCAGCCATGATCCTCGCGTGCGACCTCCATGAATTGGTCGCGAGTCAGTCCCAGTTGTCCCCAGTACGAGCCAAAATACTTCTCAACAAGGTCATAGGCGAATGTATCGTTTCCTGCTGGTACGGGGGTATGGGTCGTGAAGAGCGAGTTTGCAGCAACTACCTCGCGTGCCTCGTTAAAGGTCAGGCCAGAGGCAACCAGCTCGCGGCAGCGTTCAAGGTTCAAGAATGCCGCGTGCCCTTCGTTGATATGCCAGACGGCAGGGGAGATGCCCAGTGCTCGCAAGGCTCGTACTCCACCAATGCCCAGCACGATCTCCTGTGCGATGCGTATCTCACGGTCTCCGCCATAGAGGCGGGCGGCAAGTTCCCGGTCGCCAGGGGCATTGGGAGCGACATCCGTGTCCATCAGGTACAAAGGGATGCGTCCCACCTGCAATTTCCAGATTTTCGCATGGATACGCCGTCCTGGGAGATCGACGCTGATCATTATCTCATTGCCATCCGGGCCACACGCCGGAACAGCAGGAGCCTCCGAAAAACGCAGCTTATCATAGAAGGCTTCTTGCACACCCTCGCGGGTAATACGCTGGTGGAAATAGCCCTGCGGATACAAAAATCCTACACCAACGAAAGGCAGGCCGAGATCACTTGCCTCTTTGCAGTGATCACCTGAAAGGATACCCAGACCACCGGAGTAAATAGGGAGCGCCTCGTGTAGTCCAAATTCTGCTGAAAAATAGGCGATGGTTTTGTTCGTAAATTCCGGGTAGGTGCGTGAGAACCAGGTCTCCTCTGGACGAGGGTGCATATAGCGATCGAAGGCGCTGATGATGCTATCGTAGCGATGCAGGTACTCACTATCGTTCGCAGCTTTTTCGAGAACCATTGGTTCCACTTCACTGAGAAAGCGTACAGGATTGTGCCCGACCCGTTCCCACAGGTCGTGATCGAGGGTGCTATAGAGGGCGCGGGCCTCGGGATGCCAACTCCACCACAGGTTGTATGCCAGTTCGTAGAGTCGGCTGATTCTCGATGGCATGATGGGGAAGACAGTCATACGACCATAAATTTTCACAGAACGGGGTTTCCTTTCTTTGGGTACGTTAGTAATATCTTTATTATTCAGTATATCTCGCAGGGGGAAGGCGGTCAACGCTCTCTCCCCTTGCCACAGCACCCCGCGCCACGAGACCCACAAAGGGTCTCGCTACATTTGGAGTGTCCCCACCTCCCTTCCCCACGAAGCCTCGGCTCCATGGGAGCCCCCAGGGATGCGATGGGGAGGTATGGGGCAAGGCGAAATGTAGCGAGACCCCTTGGAACTTATCCGAAAACCGTTTCTCTTCCATTGGGCTAAGCCGCCAGGGGACGAGCACGAGCCTGGAAACGGGCCGCCTGCTGGAAGCAGATCAGCGCATTGGCCAGGCAGAGAAAGGCGAGACAGCACCTGGGGAGCTTGTCCCAGCGAATGAGAAGCCGCCGATTGCGATTGAGCCAGGCATGCAGCCGTTCCACCACCCAGCGCCGCGGACGCTTGCCCGGCTGCCGCTCGGCTTCTTGGGCCAGTTGCTCCGGGGTGGCAGGCTGGCCGTGATTGCGGTTCCACCAATTGGGACGCACATGCTCGAGATAGCCGCGTGCCTGCACCTCGCCCAGCGTGCTCTCAGAGTCATAGCCGGCGTCCAGGCTCAGATGCTGCGGATGCGCCTCATCGGGCTGAGGACGGGCGATGACGATGGCATCCAGGGTGGCCGCTGCTACTGTCATATCGGTGCGATTGGCCGCCTCCAACACCACCGCCAGTGGCAGCCCATGCCCCTCACGGAAGCCCGAGAGCGCTTGGTGCCCCGTTTGCGGCGCTCGACCGGATTGGCCCCGCTGGCGCCGCCGCCGAAAGGGGCTTTGATCTGCGTCCCATCCAGGCTCTGCCAGGTCCAATCCAGCCCCTCCACCTCGTCAAACTCCTCTAAGCCTGCTGCCCACAGACGCGCAAACACCCCCTGGCTCTCCCACAAGCGAAACCGATCAGAGGCCGTCGAAGCGGCCGCTAACTCGCGCGGCAAGGCATTCCATTGCATCCCCGTTCTCAACACATACACGATGGCCTCACACATTTTCCGATCATCAGCGGCGGGTCGTCCTCCTTTGGGATGGGCCGGCCGCGCTGGGATCAACGGGCGCACGCGCTCCCACAACTCATCGCTGACTGTCCACGGTTTCGTTCTGCTCATGGCTCTCTTCTTCCTCCTCTGCTCCTTTGAACTCCTGTTCTGCTCTCCTCCATTCTATCACATTCCTGCCGGTTTCCGGATAAGCTCTTGTGGGTCTCGTGGTGGTGGAGCTGGGGGTGGCTCGCATGGTTGAAGAGCCAATCAGGATTGCCTTCCCCCACAAATTGTTCTATACTTGCCGGGTAAAGAGGTGAAGAAAAAAGACAGTATTCAGGAGGCAAAAAGAGGATGTCGAGGCGTAGCGCCCCTTCATCGTCGTCCAAAGATACAACTCCAAGGAAGGGTCGCAAGACTTCAGGTTCCCGGTCACTTACGGCCATTGTGGGAGGTATGTTGCTGGCAGCGGCTGTACTCTGGTTTGGGTGGCTGCTATTTCATCCTCAAGAGAGGCTAGACTTATCAACGTTACCAATTCCCGGCATTGCTCCCTCCCGCTCACCTGCTGTTCAGATGCCACCTTTAGTGGCAGCAGGCATTACCCTCAGATCGCCTACACAACCAGCGGCCCTGAATCAGCAACAGGCATTACTGATCGCCCGCCAGTTGGAGCCAGATGCAGCCACCAAAGCGAAGAGTACCAGTGCCCAATATGTACTGTTGAGCTATCCCAGTACAAGCACACCCGCTACCCATCCTGACTTCAACAATGTGCCCGCCTGGATGATAGTCTATCAGAAAATCCCCCTGGAGCCTGCTGATGCGTCAGTCGATCCAACCCCATTTCCTCACTCATACCATGACCTCTACGTCTTCCTCGATGCCAATAATGGCAAGGAATTGTTGGTGATATCGGTCTGAAGTTAATTGTCGCGCATCTTGATCCAGCCATGGCGGAGGGCATGCACGACGGCTGCGGTTCGATCATTCACCGATAACTTTTTGAGGATAGAGGTAATATGGTTCTTTACTGTTTGATCGCTGATCCTCAGGGATTTGGCGATTTCCTTGTTGCTATTGCCACGCGCAATATAATCCAGAATCTCCACCTCGCGGCTTGAGAGCGGCGAATACAGGTCTTTTGTCGGGACATCCTCATCTTCTGCCGTCAGCTCACGGAATGATTTGAGAACACGGCTGGCGAGTTGCGGTTTGGAGAGGACATCGTCATTGATCAAATATTCGCCACGACTGACTCTACGTACTCCATCCGCGAGTTCTTCCGGGGTAATATTGCGTGTATAATAAGCCGCCGCCCCGACCTTGATGGACTGGAAGAGACGCTCCTCATCATCTGAGGGGGTGAGAATCATAATCGCCATATGCGGAGCAATGTGGCGCATCTGCCGGGCTATCTCCAGTGCATCAGCAGAAGTAAGGGCAGCATCGATGACTGCTACATCGGGATTTGCTGTGCGCACCGATTCAAGTATATCCGCGGCATCGGTGGATTCTGCAACAATCGCACAACCGCCCATCTGTTCCAGTGTATAACGGATGCCCTGGCGGAACAACGGTTGCTCATCAATCAGAATGACTCGTATCATTTCCATGTAATTCCTCGCAGAGTGCAGTTAGAGCGGAGCGAGGGGAACTGACTCCCCCTGTACTGCCTGTGCCCACACCTTTATCGCTACTTGAAAAAAGCTATTACCCCTGATGTTCAGAGGGGAAGGGTACCAGAAATATTTGTGGCACTATTATACACAGAAATGCAGAGCATGGCTAGTACTTTCAGGTATCTGTATCAAACAGCTTCTCCAGGCTTTTCATACCAGGCAAACAATGATTTAATGACTCGTTTCGCGTCCCGATTTGGTACTTGAGGCTATATTATTTTGCCTGTGCTATTTTCTATCGTCTGGTTGCTTACTCTTGTAAAGAGGTGTCGAAGGCTTTGCTCGTAGTGAGACCGAAGGACGGATTTGAGGGGGCGTATTCGCCTTTGTCCGTTTCTCCCGTCTGCAAGCTCATTTTCCTGGCTTCTCCTTCGTCACGGTTCGCTCTTTTTTGCGTTGTGTTGTCAGTGTTGCTCCAGATGTTGCTACACGGTCCCACCTGTTGTTCTAAGCTCAACCTTCCGCGAGGCGCAGTACCAACATCTCTGCCTAAGTTTCGCCCAAATTAGTGACACAGTGCTTGGGACTCGGTGAAAAGCGGCTTCTACAATACCAACATGAACCTCTTTAGAGGAGGTTGGCTCTACTCACTCACGGTCCTGTTCACAGGATTATGCTTTCAAGCCATCTGAATAGCTTGCCGCTAATTTGGGCTAAATTTGGGTCTCTGAGCGTCGCCTCGCGGAAGGCTCCAGAAGGCATTTGAGAGCAAAATAGGACGAAAACTGTCCGTTTTTTGAAGCCTGAGGAAGATGCCGCAGCACTTGCCCAGCAGATCCGAGGTGAGGCTGCCGTCTCTCGCCGAGATGTACCCGAACGAGGGCGCTTTTCGCTCTCCCCTGCGACCTACCTGCACCTCGAAGCTGGGACGCGCGTGGCGCCTCGCCCAATGGCGCTACCTGTAGTCGCTATGCCGGTCAGGTCCCCTCCCTGCTGGTCGGCGCGTTGGTCAATGCCAAAGCCGTGGCAGTAGCGGTCTCGTTGCTTCTTAAGCAAGGGAACCTCTCAGTCACGGTGATCGCTTGTGGAGAACGGTGGAAAATCCTATCAGAGGACGGTGAACTGCGCTTTGCCGTTGAAGACTACCTGGGGGCAGGGGCCATCTTGTCCTATCTAGAGCAGGAGAAATCCCCTGAAGCGCGGGTGTGCGAAGGAGCATTTGTGCAGGTTCGAGATGATCTGGACACTATCCTCTGGGAGTGCGCCAGTGGTCGAGAACTCCGTGAGATGGGATTTGGCGTGGATGTCCAGCATGCCGCTCGCTTGAATGCCTATGAGACGGTGCCGCATATGCGAGACAACCACTTCGAACCATTTGACTTCACCCGGCATCACCGATGAGCGAGGAGCCACGCATGGACAACGAGCAACGATGCAAAGCAAAAAGGCAGGTGATTGATCTCCTGCAAGCAGGACGGTCCTTTCCTGCGCGATCTCCAGGCACTGGGACAGACCGTGGTGACCATCCTGCGAACGGATCAGTATGAGGGGTTGCAATCCTTCACCGAGGTCGGGATGTTTATCCCACTGGAGCGGGATCGGCATAGGCAACTGGTGCGCGAGGCCGACCCCGCCTTTTTCGCTCTCCCTCTGCCTGACCAGAAAGGCCCGTTTCTTCCTTTTCGCGCGCCGCTGGTTCAGGCAGAGTGCTCGCTGGAGGGTTACTTGCACATCCCCGTGGGCCCGACCAGTGCAGAGGTGATGGCATTAGGACTGGTGACTTGGACACCCCCCGGCTCAGGGTAGGTATGGTCAGCAGGCAGCGCGCCACTCCAGGTAAAGGTGTAGGTTTTCGTCGTCTCTCCTGGGCCAAAGGTCAGGCTGGCCATGCTTTGTCCGCGCCCATTATTGACGGTATATCCAAATTGGACCACCCCGCCAGCGCTGTTGGGCACAACATGGAAAGTGGCTGTATAGGTTACAGTCAGATTCGTGCCACAGGCTATGCCTGCAATTGATGCAGGCGTGACCGACATATCTACCGATGTTACCTTAAAGGGCGCATGAGCAGTTGCAGGTGGTGCCGTCGGATTACCAGAGCCTGTGCCTCCATTATTATGTCGAACCGCATAAAAAACCATTGCCATACTGCCAACCAGGGCTACCAGAAAGACAGCCGCCGCCAATATACCAAGTCGCTGCATCAGCGAAGTGCGCCGTGGGTGTGATCCACGCGAGCTGCCCATAGCCCTGGCACCGTATGGCGTTTGTGGATTTTGCATAGTTAGCTTATTCTCGCTTTCTTGTCTATCTTGTTCAAAAAGAGTTGCGCCCGCAATGCGGTTCCAGATCCGATCGAGCGTGTCTTGCTCCTGCTGGGCATCAGCCTGGTAATAGCTGCGTAGATACGCCAATGCTTCGGCATCTGCGCGTTCACCTTCCTTGAGTTGGCTTACCTGATCGATTTGCCTGTCTACTTCTTCAGGGGTAAAAAAATCATCCTGGTGCATCATTTCACTGTTCCTCCCGACTGCGTCGATAGATACTCCGCAAGCGGTTTAAACTGCGTGAGAGAGTGACGCGCACCAAGTTTTCCTGCTTTCCCAGGGTCGTTGCGATCTCCCTGCAGGACAAATTTTGACCAAAGCGCAAGCCTAAGATTTCCTGATGAAACGCGGGTAAGCTTTGTAGGTGCGCATACAACTCCATGTAATCTTCTTGCCGCAAGGCGCTATATTCGGGGCTGAACATCTCATCTTCAAAAAGACCTTCAGCTACGTGATCGAGGGTCACGCTTTGACGAGTTTTCGCACGACGATAGGCGTCGATCACTTTGTTGCGAGTAACTCGCCAGAGCCACAACTGCTTCGCGTTCTCCGAGAGCGCGGCAAACTTTGCATTCTCGAGAGCAGCCAGAAATACTTCTACCACAAGGTCTTCTGCATCTTCTGCTGCGCTAAGATGCAGACGTACATAGCCCAGCAGTCCGGGTGCGTATGTTCTGTACAGGAGTGCCATTTCCGGCTCCGTCTGTGCCACATGCCTGTTTGCTTGCATCTTTTCCCTCGTTTGGTTGGAGTACTCACCATACATATCGTTCTGCTATACAAAATATTACAATAATGGCAGCCACTCTGAGATTTCTGTAATGTGGAGAGGTATAAACAGGGCCTCAGAAATGTTTTCCCAATCCGAGTTTAACCCTATGACGATCCTTCCTAACCTTTCCGAGGTTGTCATTGAACAAGTATGCGTCGCCGATGAGATCACGGTTATCCTACGGGCGGCTTCCCTAATGCAAAGTCAAGAGACTTCTTAGGCAATGGGGGTGCAGGGGGCAAAGCCCCCTGACGGGGCGCGGGGAATCCTGTCCGGGGGACAGGTAATTGGGGACCCGCTCTTTCTCCTTTTCCTAAAAAAAAGGTTGGCTGATGATGCACTAAGGGCTTCTTGCCCTCCCGTCCGGGTTTGAAACCATACAGGAACGGTACCGCCGGGGCGGAGACTTGAAGGTCGCAAAGGAAGCGGCCTCTCAAGACAAGGCTGCCGTTCAAGCGGGACTGACCTTGCCTTGGAGCCAGGGCCAGATCGAGGGCCAGATGACCCGCCTCAAGCTGATCAAAAGGCAAGGATATGGGCGAGCCAAGTTTGATCTCCTGCGGCAACGAGTGCTTCACGCTGCCTGATGGAGCCCTGCTGATGCTGCTGGCATCCGCCTTTCTGGAGAGACGATCCTCCGGGAGAGTTTTTCACCCAAGCGGGGAATTGGAGGTGACGCTCGCCATCCGCTTGCAATGATGGATGCTGCCACAGTGGGTGTTGGTATGCTACAATCGTGGTGTCTGAAAGCGATGTCCGGTGAACACTAACCGGGAAGACCTTCGCCAGGGAGAACTACGATGCTACAACTTGTGCCGATGACCGATACCGAGTTTCAAGCTTTCCGCGCCGCAGATACTGCCGAGTATGCCCAGGAGCATGTGAAAGCCGGCAGATGGCGTCCAGAGGAGTCTTTGCACTTAGCTGAACAAGAATTCGACGACTTGTTGCCCCATGGTCTGGCGACACCGAACCAGTATCTCTTTTCTCTCAGAGACGAAGCGCTTGGCACACCGGTGGGCAGTCTCTGGTTTGCTCTGCGTGAGGAGGGAGGCGAGCCAACGGCCTTTGTCTTCAAGATCGTCATTTTTGAAGCCTTTCGACGGCGGGGATACGGGACGCAAGCGATGCAGGCTCTGGAAGAGAAGGTGCGGCAATTAGGACTCTCGACGATTTCCTTGCACGTCTTTGGTCATAACTATGCCGCCAGAGCCATGTATGAAAAGCTGGGATATGCGACCACCAATGTCATGATGAGGAAAATGCTCAAGCCACAGGGAGACTAGAGGCGTCTCAGCTCGCAGTGAGCTCTCTTCATACTCATCCAGGCTGTTGCTGGCAAGCCTTTTGAGGCGAGCAACCCTCTTTGCTCCCTTGAGGGAAACAAAATGCGAACTCTTGACAGAGATAAGATCAAGGGCCTATTCTTCGTAGATATGAAGACTCGTACCACTGATGAGGCTCGCGGAGGACAGGAGGCAGGTTTGAACTGGAGGTCGAAATGAAATGCCTGAGAATTAGCGCCGATGAGACTGGCGCGTCGCAATTTGACGAGGTGGAGATTTCACTGCGGGAGATGAACTTCTTACCACCCGCCGCGCCCCTGCTCGTCTCTGAGCCAATTGTCTCCGAGCGAATGCTCTTCGCAACACTACCGGTCGGCTGGGACGGCAGCTGGCACCCAGCGCCGGCTCGAACGTACTTCTTCATGCTCTCGGGTCAGATGGAAGTCGAGGTTCCTGGTGGCGAGCGGCGTCGGATCAAGCCCGGAGACGCGGTCCTGCTGGAGGACACGTCCGGAACGGGGCACCTGACAAGGGTGATTGGTGATTCGCCCGTCGACGGCGCGTACGTCCAGCTGCCGGCGCGATAACGAGCGGGCCCTCGACATCCTCAATGCCACAATCGCCCTGCTCTATGACCTGACCCCTTTTAGTCATTGCTCTTTTTATCAATGCTATAGTGAAGCAGAACGTTGCCTGAGTGAAAATCCCTGGCTTCTAAAAGCTCAAGGGGAAATTGTTTGACGTCTTGAAACAATGGTTTTCCTGCTCCCAAAACAACCGGAGTGAGCACAAATAAATACTCATCAATGAATCCTTCAGCGGTAAGCTGCTGGACAATGGTGCCGCTTGTTGATTGACAAATAAAACGGCTCTCCATCGATTTTGGTGAAAGATGAGCTTGATGCGAGGGGAGGCTCTTGAGGAAGTCCACCAGTCCAAGCTCATCTCAGCCTTTTCCGCAGAAAGACCCGATGGTAGCCGTTCTGCACGTGTCGGCCTTCTTC
>WNGG01012884.1_pt1 | contig 15742 bp, 15 predicted proteins | sample 5400661 | NCBI WGS metagenome assembly WNGG01 (sample SAMN13153372, study PRJNA577476) | soil metagenome | isolation source: 100 cm soil or saprolite under Garry oak tree replicate 1 | place: USA:California | collected 2016-06-15
ACTCGACCAGCTTGCGGTCTTCCTCGGACAAAGCATGCGTTCTGCAGAACCTGCGAGCCTGCGCGGCCCCCAGCTCCGAGTGGTCGCCGCCGCGGCCCTTGGCGATGTCGTGATACAGCGCGGCGACATACAGCAGCCAGCGGCGCTCGAAGCCGCTCATCAGCTCGCTGCAGAGCGGGAACTCGTGCGCGAACTCGGGCATCGTGAAGCGCCGCAGATTCCGCACCACCATCAGGATGTGCTGATCGACCGTGTAGACGTGAAACAGATCGTGTTGCATCTGCCCGACGATGCGGCCGAATTCGGGCAGGTAGCGCCCCAGGATGCCGTACTGGTTCATGCGCCTGAACTCGTGCACGATGCCGCGCGGCTGCTGCAGGATGTGAACAAACAGCAGGCGCGCGAGCGGGTCTTTTCTGATCCGGGAATTGATCGAGAACCGGGCGCGATACAGGGCGCGCAGCGTCGGCGCCGTCATGCCTCGCAGCTCCTGGTGCTGCATCAGGAGCAGAAAGCTTTCCAGGATGGTGGTCGGGTGTTTTTCAAACGCGGTTTCGTCGCTCACCTCGAGAAGCTCGCCGCGCACCTGGAAGCGCTCATTCAATGCACGCGGCACGGCGTCGGGTTGGGGCAGGAGCCGCGCTTCGAGGTTCTGCAGTACGATCGTATTGAGCTGGGTGACGGCCTTTGCCGTGCGGTAGTAGCGCTGCATCATCACCTCGCTCGCGCGGCGATCCGGGGCGTCGGCGCAGCCGAGCTCGGCGGCGAGCGCCCCCTGGAAATCGAACACGACGCGGTCTTCGCGGCGGCCGGCGAGGTAATGCAGACGAATCCTGAGGTCCTGCAGTACCGCCTCGTGGCGCGCGAGCTGGCGCGCCTCCTCGGGCTCGATCACGCCGTGCGCCACCAGGTCGCTCCAGCGCCTGCCGATGCCCGAGGCGCGGGCGATCCACTGGACCACCTGCAAGTCCCTTAGTCCCCCGGGCGCCTCCTTCAGGTTGGGCTCGAGCGAGTAGGGCGAGTCCTGGTGCTTGGCGTGGCGCTGCTCCTGCTCGAGTTTCTTCGCCTTGAAGAACGACGCCGGGTCGGCGACGCGCCCGAGCGCCGTGTGCAGGGCGCGGTAAAGCGTGCGGCTCCCCGCGAGGTAGCGCGACTCGAGCAGTGTGGTGGCGATCGTAACGTCGCCCGCCGCGGCCTCGACGCAACCCGGCACGGTACGCACGCTGTGCCCGATCTCGAGCCCGATGTCCCACAGGGTGCCGATCAGGCGTTCGAGCGGCCCGCGCTCAACCTCGCTCGGTTCCCCGGCGAGCAGCACCAGAAGATCAATATCGGAACTCGGGTAGAGCTCGCAGCGGCCGTAGCCGCCGGTCGCGACCAGCGTCGCGTGCGCCGGCGCGCCGCACTGCGTCCATACCGCCTTGACCGTGCGGTCGATGAGCCCGGCATGCCGCGCAAGCAGGCGCCGCGGATTTGGCCGCTGCAGGTAGGACTCGCGCAGTTGCTGGCGCTCGTCAGCCACCGCCTGGCGCAGGCCGGCCGCCGCGGGGGCTGTAGGCCGCAGCACTGCCGTCATGAGCTATTTCTGAATCGCGGGTTGAGGCAAGGCGCCGGCCGAAACCGTCAGCACCTCGAAGCCGGAAGGCGTTACCGCCACGGTGTGCTCCCACTGCGCCGACAGGCTGTGATCCTTGGTGACGATGGTCCAGCCGTCGGCCAGCTCGCGGATCGCTGGCTTGCCTGCATTGATCATCGGCTCGACGGTGAAGGTCATGCCCGGCTCCAAGGGAAGCCCGGTGCCGCGCTTGCCGTAATGCAGCACCTGCGGCTCCTCGTGGAATTTGCGCCCGATACCGTGGCCGCAGAATTCGCGCACCACCGAGAAGCCGTACTTTTCGGCGTGGGCCTGGATTGCGGCGCCGACGTCGCCGAGCCGCGCCCCAGGGCGCACCTGCATGATCCCGAGCCACATGCACTCGAACGTGACGTCCGCCAGGCGGCGCGCCTGGATGCTCGGCTCGCCGACGAAGAACATGCGGCTGCAGTCGCCATGAAAGCCGTCCTTGATGACGGTGACGTCGATGTTGAGGATATCACCCGGTTTCAGCACCCGGTCGCCCGGCACGCCGTGGCAGACCTGGTGATTCACCGAGGTGCAGATCGATTTCGGAAAGGGCTTGTAGCCCGGCGGCGCGTAATGCAGCGGCGCCGGCACGGTGCCCTGCACCTTGACCATGTATTCATGACACAGGTCGTTCAGCGCGCCGGTGGTGACGCCGGGCTTTGCATGCGGGGCAATGAAGTCGAGCACCTCGGAAGCAAGCCGGCCGGCGACGCGCATCCGCTCCAGCTCTTCCGGGCTCTTCAGGACAACGGCCATTGGACTGATTATGCTAGAATTTTGGGCTGACTTGCGGAATTGCAAGTCAAATTTCCCGCTGGCTCGCCTAGGGTGACTCGAGAGAGTCCATGAGCTTGCGGCAGACCTAACCCTAACGGAGAGATCAGTGTCAGCGACGATGCGTCAAATGCTGGAAGCCGGGGTGCATTTCGGACACCAGACCCGGTACTGGAACCCGAAGATGGCGCCGTACATCTTCGGCCACCGCAACAAGATCCACATCATCAATCTCGAAAAGACCCTGACGATGTACCAGGAGGCGCTCAAATTCGCGCGCCAGCTTGCCGCCAACCGGGGCACGCTGCTTTTCGTCGGCACCAAGCGGCAGGCGCGCGACATCCTGCGCGAGGAAGCGCAGCGCTGCGGGATGCCGTTCGTCGAGCATCGCTGGCTCGGCGGCATGCTCACCAATTTCAAGACCGTGAAGCAGTCGATCAAGCGCCTGAAGGAAATGGAGCAGATGGCGCAGGACGGCAGCTTCGAGCGCATCTCGAAGAAGGAGGCGTTGGGGCTGCAGCGCGAGCTGGCCAAGCTGCAGCGCTCGCTGGGCGGCATCAAGGAGCTCACCAGCCTGCCCGACGCGCTGTTCGTCATCGACGTCGGCTACCAGAAGGGGGCGGTCGCGGAGGCGAACAAGCTCGGCGTGCCGGTAATCGGCGTGGTCGACACCAACCATTCGCCCGAGGGCATCGACTACGTGATCCCGGGCAACGACGACTCCAGCCGGGCGATCAGGCTGTATGCGCGCGGCGTCGCCGATGCGGTGCTCGAGGGCCGCAGCCAGTCGCTCGAGGAAGTGGTGGCGGCGTCGCGCGATGAGTTCGTCGAGGTGGAAGAAGACGAGGGCAGCCATTAGATTGATTTCGAGTCACGAAAACAAAGGGGCCAAGCGCCCCTTTTTTTCAACCTAGAAATTGAAGGAGCTGTGAGAAATGGCGGAGATTAGCGCCGGCATGGTGAAGGAGCTGCGCGAGCTCACCGGCTTGCCGATGATGGAGTGCAAGAAGGCGTTGATGGAGTGCGGCGGCGACCTGAGAAAGGCCGAGGAGCTGCTGCGCATCAAGGGCAGCGCGAAAGCGAGCAAGGCCGCGAGTCGCGTCGCCGCAGAAGGTGTCGTGGGAATTTGGCTTTCTGCCGACGAGAAAGCGGGTGCCCTGGTGGAATTGAACTGCGAAACCGATTTCGTCGCGAAGAACAATGACTTCCTCGGTTTCGCCCAATCGCTCGCCGAAGCAGTCGCAATCCGCAACCCCAAGGATGCCGCGGAGCTCGGCTCGCTGGATCTGGCCGGATCCAAAGTCGAAGCGCGTCGTCAGAGCCTAGTACAAAAAATCGGCGAGAACATTTCGATTCGTCGCTTTCGCAGGCTCCAGGCGAAGGGCCGTTTAGCGCAGTACCTTCACGCTACTAAGAAGATCGGCGTGCTGGTCGATTTCGACGGCGCCGAGGAAGTTGGCAAAGGCTTGACCATGCATGTTGCGTTTTACAAGCCCCAGTACCTTTCGAAGGCGAACGTCCCCGCCGACATCGTCGAGCGCGAGCGCGAAATCCAGAAGGCTCGCGCCAAAGAGTCCGGTAAACCCCCGGAGATCGCCGCCAAGATGGTCGAAGGCGCCGTCAACAAGCATCTATCCGAGATCACCCTGCTCGGACAGCCGTACGTCTTGAACGACAAGGAGTCGGTCGAGAAGATGCTCGTCGCACGGAAAGCTAAGATTCACGACTACGCAGTGCTGTTCGTGGGCGAAGGCATCGAGAAGCCAAGCACGAGCGTTCACTGACGACAACTTTGTGACGCCGAAATACAAACGGATCCTGCTCAAGCTCTCGGGCGAGGCCCTGATGGGCGAGGATCCCTTCGGTATCAACCGCCCGACCATCGAGGCGATCGTCGCCGAGATCGCGCAGGTGTCGCGCCTGGGCGTCGAGATCGGCGTGGTGATCGGCGGTGGCAACATCTTCCGCGGCGTGGCGCCCGGCGCGGCGGGAATGGATCGCGCCACCGCTGACTACATGGGCATGCTCGCCACCGTCATGAACGCCCTCGCGCTTCAGGATGCGATGCGGCGCGCGGGGCTCGCGAGCCGCGTGCAGTCGGCGCTCAACATCGAGCAGGTGGTCGAGCCTTACATCCGGGGCAAGGCGATCCGCTACCTGGAGGAGGGGAAGGTGGTGATCTTCGCCGCCGGCACCGGCAATCCCTTCTTCACCACCGACACGGCGGCGGCGCTGCGCGGCAGCGAGATGGCGGCCGAGATCGTCATCAAGGCGACCAAGGTGGACGGCGTATACACCGCCGACCCGCGGCGCGATCCGCGCGCGCAGCGCTATGCGCGCATCAGCTTCGACGAGGCAATCGCGCGCAATCTCCGGGTCATGGATGCCACCGCGCTGACTTTGTGCCGCGACCAGAAGCTGCCGATCAACGTCTTCAACATCTTCAAGAAGGACGCGCTGCGCCGCGTGATTCTCGGCGAGGACGAGGGCACCCTGGTTCACGTATGATTCTGCAGCATTGCGGGAGGCGGCGATGGTGATCGCGGAGCTGAAGAAGACCACCGAGCAGAAGATGGACAAGAGCGTGCAGGCGTTCAAGACCGACCTCGCCAAAGTGCGAACCGGCCGCGCGCACACGGGCCTGCTCGACCACATCAGCGTCGACTACTACGGCACGCCGACTCCGCTCAACCAGGTCGCCAAGGTAACGCTGCTCGACGCGCGCACGATCGGCGTCACCCCCTTCGAGAAGAAGCTGACGCAGGCGATCGACAAGGCGATCCGCGACTCGGACCTCGGCCTCAACCCCGCGGCCGCGGGCGAGACGGTGCGCGTGCCGATGCCGCCGCTCACCGAGGAGCGGCGCAAGGAGCTGATCAAGGTGGTGCGGCACGAGGCCGAGAACGCGCGCGTCGCCGTACGCAACCTGCGGCGCGACGCCATCCATCATCTCAAGGAAGCGCTCAAGAAGAAGGAGGTCTCGGAGAACGACGAGCGCCGCGCGCAAGACGAGGTGCAGAAGATGACCGACCGGCATACCGGCGACATCGACAAGCTGCTGCAGCAGAAAGAAGCCGAGCTGATGGCCGTATGACCGAAGCGAGCTCGACCCAGACCATTCCGGCCCGCGGCGAGATGCCGCGCCATGTCGCGATCATCATGGACGGCAACGGCCGCTGGGCCAAGCGCCAGCGCCTACCGCGCATCGCCGGCCACCGCCGCGGCGTCGAGGCGGTGCGCGCCATGGTAGGCGCCTGCGCCGAGCGCGGCATCCAGTACTTGACGCTGTTTGCCTTCAGCTCCGAGAACTGGCGCCGGCCGCCCGAGGAGGTGGCGCTGCTGATGCAGCTCTTCCAGGCGGCGCTTTCGAACGAAGTGGAGAAGCTGCATCGCAACGGCGTGCGGCTGCGGGTAGTCGGCGATACGCGGCGCTTCGCCCCCAAGATCCGCGGCCTGATCGAGCAGGCCGAGAGCCTGACGGCGGGCAACCAGCGCCTTACGCTCAGCATTGCGGCCAACTACGGCGGGCGCTGGGACATCCTGCAAGCGCTTTCAAAATTGCAGGCCGAGCGTGGCGACGCGCCGATCGATGAGTCTTCTTTGTCTCCTTACCTGGCGATGAGCTACGCGCCCGAGCCGGATCTGTTCGTGCGCACCGGCGGCGAGCAGCGCATCAGTAATTTCCTGCTCTGGCAGCTCGCCTACACCGAGCTTTACTTCACCGACACACTGTGGCCGGACTTCGACGCCGCGGCGCTCGACGCGGCGATCGCTTCCTATCGCGCCCGCGAGCGGCGCTTCGGCCGCACCAGCGACCAGATCGAAGCGGCGAAGCGGGCCGAGGTCGCCTGAGCAGCACGCTCGCCACTCGCGTCGCCACCGCGACGGCGCTGATCACCGCTCTGCTTGCAGCGCTGTTTTTTCTGCCCAGGCCCTGGCTTGCCGTCACGATGGTCGGGGTGGTCGCCGCCGGCGCCTACGAATGGGGGCGGCTTTGCCGCGTGAACCCGGCAGCCTATGCGCCTGTGGTTGCCGCGAGTTTCGCTGCTGCGGCCTGGGCCGGCTTCGCGCAGCCGGTTTTCATCGCCGCGAGCGCGTTCTGGCTAGTGGCCGTGCCGCTGTGGCTGTGGCGCGGCGTCGAGGCGCGGCACGGCGCTCTGCTGGCGGCAGCCGGGCTCGCGGTGCTGGTTCCAGCGGCGCTCGCGGTCATGGCTTTCTCGCCGGTGCAAGTCCTCTCCGTGCTTGGCATCGCTTGGGCCGCCGATATCTCGGCATACTTCGTCGGCAGGCGATTCGGCAGGCACAAGCTCGCGCCGGCAGTCAGCCCGTCCAAGACCTGGGAAGGCGCTGCTGGCGGACTTGCCGGCGTGCTTGCCTACGCTATCATCTGCGGGTTTTTCCTGTCGGGAATTGCCTGGCTGCCGTACCTCGCGGCGGCGGCCCTGCTTGCCGTGGTCAGCATCGTGGGAGATCTGTTGGAATCTGCAGCCAAGAGGCAGGCCTCAGTCAAGGACAGCGGCGCGCTCCTGCCGGGCCACGGGGGGATACTGGACCGCATCGACAGCGCGACCTCGACGCTGCCGCTTGCCGCGGCGCTTGCACCCTGGATCATTGGACAATGAAGGCGATGAACATAGCGGTGCTCGGCGCCACCGGCTCGATCGGGGCGAGCACGCTCGACGTCGTCGGCCGCCACCCCGGCCGCTATCGCGTGTTCGCGCTCACCGCGCATGCGTCCGCAGAACCTTTGCTTGCCTTGTGCCGCGCGCATCGTCCGTCGTACGCGGTGCTGTCGGGCGTCCCCGAAGACCGCGCGCTGAGCGAGAAATTCAAGGCGGTCGGAGCCGAACTGCTGTTCGGCGCGAATGCCCTCGAGCGCGTAGCCGGCGATCCGGCATGCGGCATCGTGATGGCGGCCATCGTCGGCGCCGCCGGCCTTGCTTCGACCCTCGCGGCGGCGCGCGCCGGCAAGCGCATGCTGCTCGCGAACAAGGAAGCGCTGGTGATGGCCGGACCGCTGGTGATGCGCGCCGCACGCGAGGCCGGTGCCGAGATTCTTCCGGTCGACAGCGAGCACAATGCCGTCTTCCAGTGTTTTCACAATAAGGAATCAGTCAGGAAAATCATCCTGACGGCGTCGGGTGGGCCGTTCCGCTCGACGCCGCTCGAGGCGCTCAGCGCCGTGACCCCGGAGCAAGCCTGCGCGCACCCGAACTGGACCATGGGGCGCAAGATCTCGGTCGATTCCGCGACCATGATGAACAAGGCCCTCGAGGTCATCGAGGCGCGCTGGCTGTTCGAGCTCGCTGCGGAGCGCATCGAGGTGGTGATCCATCCGCAGAGCATCGTGCATTCGCTGGTTGAATACATCGACGGCTCGGTGATCGCGCAGCTTTCGAATCCGGACATGCGCGTGCCGATCGCGCACGCGCTCGGCTACCCCGAGCGCATCGCTTCCGGCGCGCGGCCGCTCGATCTGACGATCATGAAAAATCTGTCTTTCGAACGGCCCGACGAGCAGCGCTTTCCCTGCCTGCGGCTCGCCTACGCGGCGCTGCGCGCCGGCGGCACGGCGGCGGCGGTGCTGAATGCCGCCAACGAAATCGCGGTCGAGGCCTTCCTCGGCGGCCGGCTGCCCTTCACCGGCATCGCACGCATCATCGCCGAGACCCTCGCTGCGGTGCCGGCGAAGCCGGCCGACGAGCTGGCGAGCGTCATCGCCGCGGATGCGCAGTCGCGCAGCTGGGCCGCCGCGCGCGTGCTCGCCCAGGCGGCATGAGCCTGCTCCACACCGTGGCGGCTTTCATCATCGCGCTCGGCGTGCTGATCGTCGTGCACGAGTACGGCCACTACCTCGTGGCCCGGCTGTGCCGCGTCAAAGTGCTGCGCTTCTCGGTCGGTTTCGGGCGGCCGCTTGCGACCTGGCGGCTCGGGCCCGACCGCACGGAATGGGTGCTCGCCGCGGTGCCGTTCGGCGGCTACGTCAAGATGCTCGACGAGCGCGAGGGGCCGGTCGCCGCGCACGAAGCCCATCGCGCCTTCAACCGCCAGGGCGTATGGCGGCGCATCTTCATCGTCGTCGCCGGTCCGCTGTTCAACTTCGTATTCGCCGTGCTGGTGTACGCGGGGCTGTTCATGTACGGCCTGCCCGAGGCTCGGCCGGTGCTCGGCGCGCCGCCAGCGGGAAGCATCGCAGCGGACGCCGGCCTGCACGCCGGCGATACGGTGCGCTCGATCGACGGCGAGCCGGTCGACACCTGGCAGGACCTCCGCTGGCAGGTACTGCAGGCCGTGTTGCAACGGCAGCCGGTGCGGCTCGAGACGATCGATGAGCGCGGCCACATCGCGACGGCGACCCTCGATCTGCGCTCGTTCCCGCCCAACGAGGTGGAGAGTGACGTACTCGAACGCATCGGGCTGCGGCTCTACCGCCCCGCGCTCGAGCCGGTGCTCGGGCAGGTGGTCGCCGGCGGCCCAGCGGAGCGCGCGGGCCTCGCCCCGGATGACCGAGTGCTTAGCGTCGACGGCATCGCGGTCAAGACTTGGGACGACTTCGTCAACGGGTGCCACGCGCACCATCGAAGTCATTGCCGACCCCAAGACCCGCCGCATCGGCGCGGGGGTGCGGCAGTCCGCAGACTATGCGGCCAAGATGTTCGTGCGCGTGCAATACGGGCCGTTCGCGAGCCTGGCGCGCGGCGTCGCCAAAACCGCAGACATCTCGATCTTCAGCCTCAAGATCCTCGGCAAGATGCTGCTCGGCGAAGTGTCCTGGAGGCATCTCTCCGGCCCGGTGACGATTGCGGACTTCGCCGGGCAGTCGGCGCAGATGGGATGGATTTCGTATCTCAGCTTTCTCGCGCTCATCAGCATCAGCCTCGGCGTGCTGAACCTGCTGCCGATCCCGCTGCTCGACGGCGGACACCTCATGTATTATGCAATCGAGATCATCAAGGGCAGGCCCGTGTCCGAGCGCGCGATGGAGCTCGGCCAGCGCGTCGGTCTGGCGCTGCTGCTGGTGATGATGGCCTTCGCCTTCTACAACGACCTCAATCGCCTGCTCACCGGCTGAAGATGCACAGAGGTATCGCCGCGGTATGCGCCGCGCTTTTGCTCGTGGCGGCCGCCGGCGCGGGCGCGCAATCCTTCCAGCCGTTCGTGGTGAAGGACATCCGCGTCGAGGGACTGCAACGCACCGAGCCCGGCACGGTGTTCAGCTACCTCCCGGTCAAGGTCGGCGAAACGATGAACGAGGAGAAGGCGCGGCAGGCGGTGCGCGCCCTGTACGCCACCGGATTCTTCCAGGACGTGCGCCTGGAGGTCGACAACGCGGTGCTGGTGGTGCTGGTGCAGGAGCGCCCGGCCATCGCGCAGGTCGACTTCGCCGGCATGAAGGAGTTCGAGCCGGACAACATCAAGAAGGCGCTGCGCGAGCTGGGCCTGGCCGAAGGGCGCATCTTCGACCGCGCGCTTCTCGACTCGGCCGAGCAGGAGATGAAGCGCCAGTATCTGTCGCGCGGGCTGTACGCGACCGAGGTGCAGACCACCGTCACGCCGCTCGAGCGCAACCGCGTCGCCATCAACATCACCGTCACCGAGGGCGAGGTGGCGAAGATCCGCGGCCTCAACATCGTCGGCGCGCAGGCCTTCGAGGAAAGCGAGCTCCTCGACCAGATCGTGCTGCGCACGCCGGGCTGGCTCACCTGGTACACCAAGCACGACCGCTATGCGCGCGAAAAGCTCGCCGCCGACCTGGAGACTGTGCGCTCGTTCTACCAGAACCGCGGCTATCTCGACTTCAGCCTGGAATCGACGCAGGTCTCGATCACGCCCGACCGGCGCGATATCTACATCACGGTCAACATCACGGAAGGCGAGAAGTACACCGTTTCGGGGGTGCGCATCTCCGGGCAGATGCTGCTGCCGCGCGAAGAGCTCGAGGCGCTGGTGCAGCTCAAGACGGGCGACGTGTTTTCGCGGGAAAAGCTCGCCGCGAGCACCAAGGCGATCGCCGACCGCCTCGGCAACGACGGCTATGCCTTCGCCAACGCAAACGCGATCCCCGAGGTCGACAGGGAAAGGCGCACGGTGGCGTTCAACATCGTGATCGACCCGGGCCGGCGGGTATACGTGCGCCGCATCGACATCGCCGGCAATGTCAAGACGCGCGACGAGGTAGTGCGCCGCGAGATGCGCCAGCTCGAGGGCGCGTACTACGACGCCTCGAAGATCCAGCTGTCACGCCGGCGCATCGACCGCACCGCCTTCTTCAGCGAGGTGAGCGTCGAGACCCACCCGGTGGAAGGCAGCCCGGACCAGGTCGACGTCGCCTACAGCGTGAAGGAGCGGCCTACCGGGGCGCTGCTTTTCGGCATCGGCTTTTCGAACGTGGAGAAGGTTGCGCTGTCGGCCTCGCTCAGCCAGGCGAACGTGTTCGGCACGGGCAATTTCCTGTCTCTCAACGTGAACAGCGGCAAGGTCAACACCGTGTACTCGCTGTCCTACCTCAACCCCTATTTCACCGTCGACGGCGTCAGCCAGGGATTCGACGTCTACCATCGCAAGACCAACGCGTCCAACCTCGCGATCGGGGCCTATGTCACCACCGCGCTCGGCGGCGGGGTCAAGTTCGGCTACCCGATCTCGGAAGTAACGCGCATCGATTTCGGCATGAACCTGGAATCGGTCAAGCTCGACACTTTCGCCAACAGTCCGCTGCAATACATCAACTTCGTCAACCAGTTCGGCCACCAGTATTCCTACGGCGCGCTGACCGGGGGCTGGTCGCGCGACACCCGCGACAGCCTGATCCAGACTAACGCCGGCGCGTTCTCGCGCATGAGCACCGAGTTCGCCAGCGGCGACCTGCAGTACTACCGCCTGGGGTTCCAGCAGCAGTGGTACCGGCCTCTGACGCGCACCCAAACGCTATACCTGGCAGGGGACATCGGCTACGCCGGCGGTCTCGCCGACAAGCCGCTGCCGTTCTTCAAGAACTACTACGCCGGAGGCCCCGGCACGGTGCGCGGCTACAGCTCGTTTACTCTCGGCCCGCAGGACGTAAACGGAACGCCGATCGGCGGCAACCGCAAGTTTTCAGGCAGCGCCGAGCTGCTGTTCCCGATGCCCGGCGCCGTACAGGACCGCTCGCTGCGGCTGGCGTGGTTCGTCGACGGCGGCCAGGTGTTTGCCGACCGCTACCAGTTCAACAGCCTGCGCTATTCGACCGGTCTCGGCTTTTTCTGGTCTTCGCCTTTCGGCCCTTTGCGATTGTCCTTCGCGCAGCCCCTGAACGCCAAGAGCACGGACCACATCCAGAGGCTACAATTCACGTTCGGCACGGGGTTCTAAATTGGCTATGCAAAGCATGAAACGATGGGGTCTGGCTGCGGCGCTCGCCGTCGCCATGCCGCTTGCAGCCCAGGACAAGCCGGCGGCGTCGCCTGCGCCGCCGTTGACCGGCAAGTTCGGCTTCGTCAACACCGAGCGCATCCTGCGCGATGCGGTCCCGGCAGTACGCGCGCAGAAGAAGATCGAGGCCGAGTTCCAAAAACGCGACCAGGAGCTCGCCAAGCTGGCCGAGCAGCTCAAGCGCATGCAGGACGACATCGAGAAGAACTCGGTGACCATGAGCGAGACGCAGCGCCGCGGCAAGGAGCGCGAATTCGGCGAGCTGAACCGCGATTTCCAGCGCAGGCAGCGCGAGTTCCGCGAGGACCTGAACCAGCGCCGCAACGAGGAGCTGGCGCAGGTGGTCGAGCAGGCGAACCGCGTCATCCGGCAGATCGCGGAGCAGGAGAAGTTCGACATCATCTTCCAGGACGCCGTGTTCGCGAGCCCGCGCATCGACATCACCGACAAGGTGATCAAGTCGCTCGAAGGCAAGCCGCCCGCGAAATGACGCGATGCCGGGGCCGCTGACGCTCGGGCAGATCGCCTCGCGCCTCGGCGGCCGTGTCGCCGGAGACGCGCACACGCTGATCCGGCAGGTCGGCTCGCTGGAGCATGCCGCGCCCGGTGAAATAACGTTCTTAACTAAAACAAGACTGAATGCAAAGCTGGGCGACACCCGCGCCGCGGCGGTCATCCTCGCTCCCGAGCACGAGAGCGTCACCGCGCTGCCGCGCATCGTGTGCGACAACCCGTACGCCTATTTCGCCCGCGTCTCGCAGCTTTTCAATCCATTGACCACACAAGCGGGCGGCGTGCACCCGTCGGCGGTGGTTTCACCCACGGCGAAGCTCGGCAAAGACGTTTCCATCGGTGCCGGTTGCGTGATCGGCGACGACGTCACCATCGGCGACCAGACCTGCCTGTATCCGCGGGTCGTCATTTATCCGAAATGCTCTGTGGGAAAGCGCGTGATCGTGCATGCCGGCGCGGTGATCGGCGCCGACGGCTTCGGCATCGCCCCCGAGGCGGGGCGCTGGGTGAAGATCCCGCAGATCGGCGGCGTGCGCATCGGCGACGACGTCGAGATCGGCGCCAACACCACCATCGACCGCGGCGCGCTCGACGACACGGTGATCGAGGACGGCGTGAAGCTCGACAACCAGGTGCAGGTGGCGCACAACGTGCGCATCGGCGCGCACAGCGCGGTCGCTGGCTGCGTCGGCATCGCCGGCAGCGCCGACATCGGCAAGCATTGCACCATCGGCGGCGCGGCGATGATCCACGGCCACATCCGCATCGTCGACCACGTGCACGTCTCCGCCGGCACCCTGATCTCGCGCTCGATCCTGAAGCCGGGCACCTACACCGGAATCTATCCGTTCGACGAGCACGACGCGTGGAAGCGCAACGCCGCGCTGCTGCGCAGGCTGAGGAAGGGGAAGAAAGATGGCTGAGATGGACATCCAGCAGGTACTGAAGTTCCTGCCGCAGCGCTATCCGGTGCTGATGATCGACCGGGTGCGCGAGTGCGATCCCGGCAAGCGCATCGTCGCGCTGAAGAACGTCTCCGCCAACGAGCCGTATTTCCAGGGGCATTTCCCTGGCCGCCCCATCATGCCCGGCGTGATGATCCTCGAGGCGATGGCGCAGGCTGCCGGCGTGCTGGGATTCAGCGCCGAGGACAAGAATATCGAGGACCACCTCTACTACTACGTCGGCATCGACGACGCGCGCTTCAAGAAGCCGGTGGTCCCGGGAGACCAGCTCGAGCTCGAAGTCGAGCTCGAGCGCGCGCTGCGCGGCATCGGCAAGTTCAAGTGCGTCGCGCGGGTCGCGGGGGAGGTGGTGGCGGAGGCAACCATCCTGTGCTCGATCCGGCCGGCCGGCTCCGCATGAAGGCGGAGGTCCATCCGAGCGCCGTGGTGCAGCCGGGCGCGCGGCTCGCTGCCGGCGTCAGCGTCGGCCCCTATTCGGTGATCGGACCGCAGGTCGAGGTGGGCGAGGGCACATGGATCGGCGCGCACGTGGTGCTCGATGGCCGCATGCGCATCGGGCGCGGCAACAAGATCTTCCACTTCGCCTCGCTCGGCGCGCCGCCGCAGGACAAGAAATACGCCGGGGAGGACACCGCGGTGGAGATCGGCGACGGCAACACCATCCGCGAGTACGTCACGATCAACCGCGGCACCGCCCTGGACGCCGGCGTGACGCGCGTCGGTGACGACAACTGGATCATGGCCTACGTGCACTTCGCCCATGACTGCCAGATCGGCAGTCATACCATCTTCGCCAACACCTGCGAGCTCGCCGGGCACGTCACGGTGGGCGACTGGGCGATTCTCGGCGGCGTCACGCTGGTGCATCAGTTCGTGCATATCGGGGCGCACGCCTTCACCGGGATGGGGACCTACCTGGCGCAAGACCTGCCGCCCTACGTCGCGGCTGCAGGGAACAGGGCACGGCCCTATGGCATCAACAGCGAGGGCCTGAAGCGGCGCGGCTTCTCCGCCGAGACCATCAACGGCCTGAAACGCGCCTACCGCACGCTGTACCGCCGCGGCCTCGGCCTGGACGAAGCGCGGCGGCAGCTCGAATCCCAGGTTGCCGGGTGCGCCGAAGTCGGCCACATCGTGCAATTTCTCGCGCGCTCCAAGCGGGGAATCATTCGCTAGTGGGCGAGCCTCTGCGCGTCGCCATGGTGGCCGGCGAGGCCTCCGGTGACCAGCTTGCCGCGCACCTGATCGCTGCGCTCAAGGGGCGTCGCAGGCAGATGCTGTTCTCGGGGATCGGCGGCCCGCGCATGGCGGCACAAGGCTTCGAATCGCATTTCCCGATGGAGAAGCTCTCGGTGCGCGGCTACGCCGAGGCGCTCAGGCACTATCGCGAGATCATGGGGATCCGCCGGCGCCTGGCGAAGGCGCTGCTCGCGGAGCGTCCGGACCTCTTCATCGGCGTCGACTCCTCGGACTTCAACCTCGGTCTGGAGCGGCGGCTGAAGGACGCAGGGATACCGGTGATCCACTACGTCAGTCCCTCGGTCTGGGCCTGGCGGCGCTGGCGGGTAGGCCGGATCGGGCGTTCAGTGAACCACATCCTGGTGATGTTCCCGTTCGAAGCGCCGCTCTATGAAAAGGCCGGCGTTCCGGTGACTTATGTCGGCCATCCGCTCGCTGACGTGATCCCGCTCGAGCCGGCGCGCGACGCAGCGCGCGCCCAGCTGCGGCTGCCCGCCGGCAAGCTGATCGTGGCGCTGCTTCCAGGCAGCCGGCGCTCGGAGCTGCAGTACATGGCGGGGGCCTTCGTGCTCGCCGCGCACCGCCTCCGGCAGGAAGTGCACGACGTGCATTTCGTCTGCCCGATGGTGACGCGCGACACGCGCGACATGTTCGAGCGCGCCGTGCACGAGCACCAGCGCACCGACCTGCCGCTCACGCTGCTTTTTGGTCATTCCCACGAAGCGCTCGCCGCAGCCGACCTCGCGCTGGTGGCGAGCGGCACCGCGACGCTCGAGGCGGCGCTGTTCAAGACGCCGATGGTGATCGCCTACCGGCAATCTCCGCTAACATGGGCGCTGATGCGCGCGATGCTGTACCTGCCCTATGTCGGCATGCCCAACATCCTCGCCGGCGAGAAGCTGGTGCCCGAGCTGCTGCAGGACGACGCCTCGCCGGCCGCGCTCGCCGCCGCGCTGCTCGCGCTGCTGCGCGATCCGGGCGCGCAGCGCCGCCAACGCGAGCGCTTCGCCGAGTTCCACCAGCTGCTGCGCCGCAACGCCGCCGAGAAAGCCGCCGACGCGGTCTTGAATGTCCTCGACGGGAAAAATGCCTAGGGTGGTCGTTTGCGGCGTGGACGAGGCAGGACGCGGGCCGCTCGCCGGCCCGGTGTACGCCGCGGCGGTAATCCTCGACCCGCTGCGGCAGGTGCGCGGGCTCGCCGACTCCAAGGTGCTGC
>WNGG01004881.1_pt1 | contig 15737 bp, 12 predicted proteins | sample 5400661 | NCBI WGS metagenome assembly WNGG01 (sample SAMN13153372, study PRJNA577476) | soil metagenome | isolation source: 100 cm soil or saprolite under Garry oak tree replicate 1 | place: USA:California | collected 2016-06-15
GCCACACGTCAGGTACTGATTGGCACCGAAGAAAACTCACCAAACTTCCATCTGCGCTACTTCGCAGTACAGCCGGGCGGTCATACCTCGCTCGACCAGCATGCACACGATCATGGCGTCTATGTTCTGCATGGTCGTGCCCGACTTCGGCTGGGAGACGAGGAACACGAACTGCATACAGGAGATGTTGTCTACATCTCCGGAAATGAAGTACATCAATTCTTCACGCTTGGAGAGGAACCATTCGGCTTCCTTTGTGTTGTGCCAGCTAAAAGATAGAGACTATGCTCGCTGTCGAATATCACAGTAACGAAGACATTCGTATCGTTGAACTGCCAGTGCCTGAGATTGGCCCGGGTGAACTGCTGGTGCAGCTACGTGCCTGTGGATTGTGTGCCAGCGATGTAATGGAGTGGTACATGCGTCCACGCGCTCCCCTGTATCCCGGGCATGAACCTGTCGGCGTGGTAGCGGCGGTCGGTGAGGGCGTACAGCAGTTCAACATTGGCCAGCATGTTTTTGTGCATCACCATGTCCCATGCATGGTCTGTCACTTCTGCCAGCGTGGTTCGTTCTCGCAATGTACCACTTTCCGCTCAACACGCCTGTACCCTGGCGGGCTGGCGGAATATTTTCGTGTTCCTGCTCCAAATGTGCAGCTGGATGTTCTCTCCTTACCTGACAATCTTTCTTTTGAGGCAACTACACTTATTGAACCCCTGGCCTGTTGTCTGCGTGGGATTGATCGTGCTAATATCCGGGCAGGGGATACTGTGCTCGTGCTGGGGGCTGGCAGCAACGGCCTGATGCTGGCACAATTAGCCCAGCAACATGGGGCGAGCCGTGTTCTTATCGCTGATCCCATTGCCTATCGCCGTCAGCGTGCGCTGGCTCTTGGCATCGACTATGCCCTTGACCCTCAAGCTGGCTCAGTGCTTGAACAAGTCCATGCTGTGAATGATGGACGTAAGCCAGATATTGTGCTGGTCACTCCTTCAAGCATCAGCGCTATGGAACAAGGGATTGCGCTGGTTGGGCAAGGTGGAACAGTGCTGCTTTTTGCGCCTCCTTCACCAACAGAGGTGCTTCCCGTTACTCCTCATCAACTCTTTTTCCAGGAGATTACTCTGCGCACAAGCTACTCTGCTGGGCCCTATGAGACCCGACTTGCCTTAGACTTGCTGCGTAACAGGCGGATTCGCCCGGAAACTATGATTACTCATCGTTTCCCTCTAAGGGATGCTGCGCAGGCATTTCGCCTTGTGTCGAAGCCGGGAGACGCACTGAAGGTTGTGATTGCTGGGGAGTAATCTGTCAGGAAAACATCAGTTTGCCATTGTCTGGCTTCCGTCCTACAATAAAATCGTAACAAAAGAAGCACAGAGGATACTATACCGATAAGGAAACAATCGTTGTATCGTATAATGTAAGCAGCGTACCCCGTTCGCTCAAAAAACTAAGAGGAGCATCTATGACAACAACACAAACAGAAACCCAGGTGCAACAGTGGACAAATCTTGCCCAGCAGTTGCGTGTCGATAGCATTCGCTGTACAACTGCAGCAGGTTCAGGCCATCCGACCTCTTCTATGTCGGCGGCAGACCTGATGGCCGTGCTGCTGACCAGCTACCTGCATTACGACTTTGACAACCCCAAGAATCCGAATAACGATCACCTCATCTTCTCGAAAGGGCATGCCTCGCCCCTGCTCTACTCGCTCTACAAGGCTGCGGGGGCTATTAGCGATGAGGAACTGATGACTCTCAGGAAGTTTGGCAGTCGGCTCGAAGGCCATCCAGCCCCTGTTTTGCCATGGGTGGATGTGGCTACCGGCTCACTGGGACAGGGCTTTCCCATTGGTGTTGGGATAGCACTCGCAGGCAAGTACCTGGATAAGCTGCCTTATCACGTCTGGGCTCTACTCGGCGATAGCGAGATGGCCGAAGGTTCGATCTGGGAAGCCTTCGATCATGCCTCCTACTACAAATTGGATAACCTGGTGGGTATCCTCGACTGCAACCGCCTGGGACAGCGCGGTGAAACTATGCACGGTTGGGATACTGCTCTCTATGCTGCACGCGCCGAGGCTTTTGGTTGGAAAGCTATTGTCATCGATGGCCACAACTACGATGAGATCAACCAGGCGTATGCCCAGGCTATACAGGCAAATGGCTCGCCCACATTGATTGTTGCTAAGACCATAAAGGGAAAGGGCGTCTCCTTCCTGGAGAATAAGAATGGCTGGCATGGCAAGGCCCTCAATAAGGAGCAAGAAGAGCAGGCGCTCAAAGAGATTCCGTATGTCCGCAGCATGATCTTCCCGGTGCAGAAACCGGAGAATCGCCAGCCTGCCCCAGAACCCGCAAAGCAAGAGCTGCAATTGCCAAGCTACGATGGTAAAGAGGCGGTTGCCACACGTAAAGCCTATGGAGATGCATTACAGGCTCTTGGCGCTGCCAATCCTGATATCGTCGGCCTGGATGGCGAAGTGAGTAACTCAACTTATGCCGAAGAATTTGCCAAGGCCTACCCCGATCGCTACTTTGAGCAATATATTGCCGAGCAGCAGATGGTGGCTGCTGCCGTCGGTATGAGCGTGCGCCAGAAGATTCCGTTTGCCTCGACCTTCGCGGCGTTCTTCACCCGTGCCTATGACTTCATCCGTATGGCTGCGGTCTCCCGTGCCAATATTCGTCTCTGTGGCTCTCACGCCGGTGTCTCGATTGGTGAAGATGGCCCGTCGCAGATGGCGCTGGAGGACCTTGCGATGATGCGTGCCGTCTTTGGTAGCACGGTACTCTATCCATGTGATGCCAACCAGACTGCAAAGCTGGTGGCTGAAATGGCGAACCATGACGGTATCGTTTACATGCGCACGACCCGTGAAAAGACACCAGTGATATATGGCCCTGATGAGGAGTTTACCGTTGGTGGCAGCAAGGTGGTACGCCAATCGAATGGCGACCAGGTAACGGTTGTCGCAGCTGGTATCACTCTGCATGAGGCGCTAGAGGCGTATGACGAATTGCAGAGTGAAGGCATCACTATTCGCGTAATCGATGCCTACTCGGTGAAGCCGATGGATGAGGAAACCATTCTGGCGGCGGCACAGGAAGTGGGAAATAAATTCGTTGTCGTCGAAGATCACTGGCCGGAAGGTGGACTTGGTGATGCTTTGCTGGATGTGTTCACGCACCAGGATGGTCCACTGCCGCAGGTCGTGAAACTGGCAGTGCAGTCGATGCCTGGCTCTGGTACACCTGCTGAACTGATGGAGGAGGCTGGTATCAGCGCTCACCACATCGTCGAAGCAGTCAAAGTCCTTGCGCGTTAAGCTTAAATCTATAGTGCGTAGGGGCGCGATTATGAACTTTAACGACCAAATCCGGTCCTGTCATGCCTCGCCTCGCGAAGCATCTCTGTCCCCATCGAGAGACCCTTCGCTTCGCTCAGGGTGATAACATATTACCGATCTTGCTTGTTAAACTTCATTATCGGGCCCCTACGCATTCCTGGAGATATTTTATGGAAGAAGTCCTCCGACCTGAACCTGTTGATGTTTCCCCCGCAACTCAACTTAAGCCCCAGGGTATTGGAATGGCCGTGGCCTTCGATTGGGGCATCGCTGTCCAGGTGCTGGTAACACCTTTCCTCCCATTGATTTTAGGACAATCTGGTCCTGGCAAGTTCTTGAAAATGAACCCTCAGCAAACTGCCCTTGTTTCCTTTCTGATATCACTCCCGGCAGCCATTCTGCTCATAGTTTTCGGTGAAGGTGTTCGGCGCGGCTGGCGTTGGACACGTCCTGTACAGATCGTCGGGAATGTGTTGCTGACCTTTGCCGGTATTTCTCCATTAGTGGGTTTGTTGCGGGGTGACTACTGGCGAGCGGTTCCTGCCGTTATTCTGCTCATTTTCTCCCCGCTCATTGCCTGGCGTCTCAGCCGTCCTGTAACAGCACGATGGTTTGCGACAGTGATGAGTAGCGAAGCACGAAAGCGCCATGGCGGTCTCTGGGTGTGGATGATCCTGCTCTGGAGTATCGCAGGTGGCGTACTGGAAGCACTTTCCACCTTCCATTGAGGCAAACTGAAACTCTACCGCTTGCTTCCGCGTGTTTGACACAGATAAGATTTTCGTCAGGCACTTCACGAGGAGTAATTTTATGCAATGCAAAAAAGTTTGCCTGGTGGTGAACCCCAGGGATGGGCAGAACTTCGCAAAAATTGCAGATATTCTGGCCGTGTTCTCGGCAGCAGGTTGGAATACGGATATCGTTCTCAAAGAGTATGCCGGTCATACCATGGAGTTGGCGGCCGACGCGGCTAAAAAAGGCTATGACCTGGTTATCGCCTATGGAGGTGATGGAACACTCAACCAGGTTGTTAATGGTGTCATGGATGCCAATGGCAAAGGGCGCAAGGGACAACATAGTGTCGTTGCCACTGTTCCAGGTGGAACAGTCAATGAATGGGCAGCTGAGATCAGTCTTCCTCAAGACCCTGTAAAGGCGGCCCTCGCCCTTCTCAATAGTGATGTTCGCAAGATCGATCTTGGCTATGTCGCTGTGCGAGGACTAACTTTTCCCGATGCAGCTCAGAATGGACAGCAGACAAAAGGCAAGAGGGAAAAGGGCTCATCCAGAGCAAGGCACCATTTCCTGCTGATGGCCGGGCTGGGGATTGATGCTGCTATCGTGGACCAGGTCAATAAGACTCTCAAGCACAAGCTAGGTGTCGTTGCTGTTGGTCTCACCGCTGCTCAGACGCTACCTGAGCAACATCCTTTTCCAGTTGAAGTTCGGGCAGGCGATGATGAAGGTGTGCTCTGGCGAGGTGAGGCCTTGCAAGTAGTTATAGGAAATACGCGCCGTTATGCTGATTATGTAGAGATAACTCCCAATGCCTATATCGATGATGGGATTATTGATGTCTGTGTGATCACGGCAGGCACTCCTCTCTCAACGATGCAGCAGATCACTTCGCTCTTGTTGCGGCGCAAGCCTGATAACCTGACTGCCGAGTACTTTAGCGGGCCACGTCTCAATATTAGCGTTCCCGCTTCTATCAAATTGCAGCTGGATGGCACAACGGTGAAGCTCAAAGATTACCTGAGCAAGTCTGAGCGGAAGGCCCTTGAACAGTCAGGAGACCTGGAACATGTGATAGTTCATTATCGCTTTGATGCCATGCCCCGTGCCTTGCAGATAGCAGTTCCGCACAACTATAGCAATGCCTTGTTCGAAAAATCAGCTTCACAAGGAAAGTCTCAAGCCACTGCGCAAGAGCAGACAGATAAAGCAAAGTCAGAGACCACCTCACACCAGGAGACAGCCGAAACAACTCACCAGCACGACGATAAGTCGTCTGAGGAGGTACGACAGAAATCTCGTGAACTTGTCGATGCACTACTGGAACAAGGACGGGAGGTCACAGTCATCGGTGTGAGCCCGAACCTGGATAACAAGCGCACCTACGTCATCGCTGGAAAATCACCAAAGCGAAGTACAGGTGAGATCAGGCCAGTCGCTGTATGTATTGACAACAATACTACAATTATCAGAAGCACAGGTGAACATGTCCCTGCTGATGCTGTCCAGGAACTGCCCGAGGGCAAAAAGATTGTCGTGGACGGCAGGAAGAGCAGGCGCAGTGTAATCCATGCAACACGAGCCGTGATTTAGGCATAAATGTAAAGAGAGTTGTAGTTATGAGTCAAGCAGGCGAGCCGTTGGAGTGGCGGTCGGTACTGGATGCTTTGCGTAACGTTTCCGTTGATACAGTTCGGTCAACGCTGGGTGAGGGAGGGGTCGTAGCCTATACCGACGGGGCCTGCATTACCAACCCTGGTGGTCCGGCAGGCTGGAGTGTTATCCTGTTTCCGATGGCTGATGTTGTGGATGGAATTCCACGCAAAGATGCCCGGCGCATCGAATGCTACGGGCATATCCCCAAATCGCCAACAACGACGAATAACCGTGCCGAGATTGCTGCGGTGCTCGCCGCATTAAGCATCGCCCCACCAGATGCCCCGCTCACAATCCATAGTGATAGTGAATATACCATCAAAGTCGCCCAGGGCATCTACAAGATGAAGGCCAATCCAGACCTGTGGGAGCTGTACCGCATCCTGCTCAAACGTCGCAAAAATCCGCCCGTCTTTACCTGGGTAGAGGGACACGCGGGACATGAGTTGAACGAACGTGCCGACGAACTCGCTGGCCTGGGTGCCTGGAACAATGATTATGAAGCCTACCGTAAATGGCAGGCTTCACAGGCGCTCGAGGCTCATAATAAGTTGCCCCCGGCAGAACTTGCCACATTGCGCCAGCAGGTACAACAACTCAAAACCTTCGTTGATAACCTTCCCCCCGATAGTTCTCGCGTGAGTGCCCAGGAACGCGAATTTATCACTGATATGGCAAAGCGCCTCCGCAAGAACAACTTTATCCCATCGCCAAAGCAGCTCAACTGGCTCAAGGGACTCACGAAAAAATTTAGAGTCCAGGACCAGGAGGAAGCGAGACCGTTCCAGAATAAGCCGAATGCCCTCTGGGAGTAGTGTCAAGGACCCATCCCCTTGAAGGAGATGGGCTTGCATAGCGGTACCGGCCTGCCACCGGGAAACATGGGAGGGTAACTCCGAGACTAGCCTGCCCAAGTTCCGCAAGGGACGTTTGAAGGGAACTGAACCAACTGGTCGAAGGGCAGTCCAAGCACGAGACGGACGCCTCCCTAATCTGTCTCCTCTGTGTTGGTCAGCGGCGAAGGGAATATGGGGAGTGTAAGCTCCCCGCTACCCCGCAAGGGGCCTTAACGGGCAGGTTTGACCGTTCCTGTTCAAAACGGTCTCCCCGCAAGGGGCAAGCCACAGGAAAGGAGTGCGGAAGGAGTGTCTCTCCGAGCCACCAGGCAAGCTGGCTCGCGGCCACTTGCCTGCCCCACCCATGGGCTGCTTGAAGGGGCGCTTCCTCTCAATCCCCTGGAAGGGGATGAGTCTCCGCGCCAACGCTTTTATGAAAGACAGCATCCTCATATTTCACGGCTACCTGCTGCGTGGGACGGGTTCAAATGTCTACAACGCCAACCTTGCGCGCGCACTCGTCAAACTGGGGTATGAAGTTCACTTGCTCTGCCAGGAGCAGTATCCACAGGATTTCGACTTTGTAGATACTGTAGCCGATTGTGACGGCGAGACTATCCATGTTCGAATGCAGCGAACTCCTCGCTTCAATGGTCGCTGCACCGTGTACCGACCAAACATCGCCGGACTGCTTCCCGTCTACGTGTTTGACCGCTACGAGGGGTTCGAGGTCCGTACTTTCCCTGAACTGACCGATGAGGAACTTGAGCGCTACATTTCTGCGAATGTTGCTGCAGTTCGTGGGGTCGCTCTCGCTTATAAACCAGAATTTGCCCTCGCTAACCACGAAATCATGGGGCCGTTCATCCTTTGTCAGGCCCTTGCCGACATCATACCCTATGCAATGAAGGTTCATGGTAGTGCCCTGGAATATACCATCAAGCCCTATCCGCGCTTCCTTCCCTATGCCCGCGAGGGAATACTTGGTGCTCGTACAGTGCTCGTAGGAAGTCGGCATATGGCGGTACGAGTATTGGCGACGATTGATGCACCGGAACTGGCATCACGAATTCGCCTTGGACCACCCGGCGTCAATGTTGAAGCATTCACGCCACGAGATCAACAGGCAAAGATCAACGGGCTACGCCAGGTAACTGAGCATTTCTCTGACATGCCCAGAACAGGTTTCAACCGGGCAGCAGCAAAGCAACTCGACAGACTCTCAGGGCAGGGCATACCAGCGTGGCCGGAGCTACTCGCAGTTCGAGAGAGCTATGACCCGGACGGGATTGACGAAGATGCCCCCACGGATGTGGCCACTCTTGACCCAACAACTCATCGTATCATTGCCTATGTTGGAAAATTGATTGTCTCAAAAGGAGTCGATCTGCTGCTTTGCGCCTGGCCTCTTATGCTGGCTCGCGAACCACAAGCGAAGCTGCTGGTAGTTGGCTTCGGGACCTATCGCGAAGGGCTTGAATTGCTTCTGCGAGCAATCGAAAGCGGGCATCTGGCAGCCATCCACCAGGTTATCCAGCAAGGTCGGGCCTTAGAGGGTGAACCACCTGATAGACTTTCTTACCTCGAAGCATTCTTCAATAAATTGTCAGACGAGCAACGCGCTGCCTACTTTCATGCAGCCCAGGGAATCCGCTGCTCACTTATCTTCACAGGAAAGCTTGGTCATGAAATCCTGGTTGATCTCTTGCCTGCAGCAGAAGCACTGGTTGTGCCATCCACCTTTCCAGAAGCATTTGGCATGGTTGCCGCCGAAGCCGCAGCCAGTGGAGTATGGCCCATTGTCGCGAACCACTCTGGCCTCGCCGAAGTTGCAGAGGTTCTCGCCAAAGTCGTCCCACCTGAACACAAAGATCTGCTCACCTTCGAGGTCGGCCCAAATGCAGTGCAAGAAATCGCCGATCGTCTCAACACCTGGCTTGCTCTCCCCTCGGAAGAGAGGACACATCTCACAAAAGCAATCAGAGAAGTTACCGTGAAGCTCTGGAGTTGGGAAGGGGTCGCTCATACTGTACTGGCTGCCTGCGCCGGTCGCTTAGATGAGTTGCCTGCACCAGTTCTGCCTTCTCATCCCTATTGAAAATGCCTAATGGTGGCAGTATACTGCTGCGTTCCTCATTGGTATGAATAAAACACTGAATCAAGGTCTAGAGCCACATCAGACGCGTTCTACCTGTAGATTTCTTCTATGGGAATGATAGCGCCAATGAGGAACGCAGCAGTATATTCAATATCCTAAATAGGTCGCCCCTGGCTTCTGCGCTGACCTACAACTCTATTGCGGGTGTGATGCTGAGGCAACGAGCACGACAATAATGAAGAATGCGACACAAGCGAAGGCGACCAGCATGATGGCTGGCAAGAGTATGACGAATGTTGCCTTGCCTCCACTCAGACGATGTACTGCCATCACCATGAAGACGCTCAGCACGATCTGGTAGATGGATGCTGCGAGGCCAACCAAGGAACCCAGAAAAGGAATCAGGCCAAGTACGAGATCGGCAATACTCAGAGGTATATAGAACAGCAGTGTGCTATAACTCTGAGCAAGGAAGGTGCCCTGTCCACCAAAGACCCTGGCAATCAGGTAGTAGATGCCCACACCGATGAAGAAGACCAGCGGCATGAGTATGATCACGCTGAGAGCCAAGACGACTACCATTCCTTCAGTAACCGCAACCGTCTCGGCAGGGACATTACTATTACTCATGGTCGAAGGTAACACCAGTTGGAATATAAGAAAGACGAAAATGGCGGAGAAAATGGCAATACCAAGCAGTTGCACCCACACAATGTTCCAAGCTGCCTTACCTTGCTCTTCGGCAAAGGTCGCTGCTGACGGTTTGGTCAACACCCTGATGTACTGATTGGGCAACTGTCGAATTGCTTCGCCCAATGGGAGAGGTACTGCTTGTACTGGTGGCACGCCGTAGCCATAGCCCGGCTGCTGGTACGCGGATGCGCCGTAAGGCCCTTGTGGAGGCGGGCCATAAGGGCTTTGCAGTTGACCGTACGGTCCCTGCGGAGGCAGGCCATAGGGACCTTGCAGTTGACCGTACGGTCCTTGCGAAGGCGGGCCATAGGGGCCTTGCGGTTGACCGTAAGGCCCTTGTGGAGGCGGGCCATAGGGGTTACCATACCCCGAATTGGGGTCTTGATTTGGGTTGTAAGACATGCGAGTTCTCCTTTAATACCTGTTGTAGACCAGTTGCGGTTTTGACACCTTGCAAGTGAGTGACGCGAGATTAGCCGCCGGTGCCGCCGCCGCCGAAGCTACCGCCTCCGCCATAGGAGCCGCCGTGGGAGCTACTGCCGGATGAACCACCAGAACCGCCCCTTCTAAAATCACGCAGTATTTCGTAGCCGATCAACCCACCCACACCAATCACCACAATAATCACTTTGAAGATAATCCCAAGCAAGTCGTCGCCTGACTGTGAGTTTCCTGCCATCGTTTTCAGATTCTCGTCGCTGAACTCCTTGGCATCTGGAGTTGCCAGGTAGTCAGCAAACTTGTTCGAAAGCTGAATCAAACCTTGTTGCCATTTTCCCTGGGCGCGCAAAGGATTGAAGTACGCCTCCCTGAATAGGGTTATCTTGGCGTCATTCAATAGCCCCTCTAAACCGCGACTTGGCGCAACGAAGATGTACGGCTTGTTGCCATCCGTTCCCGCGCGATCCAGCAGGACGATAATTACCAGTCCGTTATCCTTGTTCGCGCTGCCGATTCCATTAGCATTGCCAAAATCGCTGGCGAAATGCGAGGGATCAGACGCGATATCGCTGAAGAATGCCCCCGCAAGCTGGAAGCCTTCTGACTCAACTCTGTCTGACGCCTGCCGTAGAGATTCCATTATGTCCCCATCAACCGTATTCGTAGGATCCACCCAACCTCTATCAGCCTGGGTGATGTTAGGAATAGGCGGGTCACCACTTAACGAATGTGCGCTAACTGGCTTGGCACTAAGAGTTACCGAAAACAGAGCCAGCAGCAACACGAGAACTATTGGGACCAAGCCCAGTATCCATAATCGCCGATGCTTCCTGTGCATGGCTTTTCTCCTCTCATGTGAGTAAGTGTCACAACGTTGTACAAGATCAAGACTCTCCCGTTGAGACGCCGCTCACAGCGCTCTACCCCGTCTCATTTTACGTGCGTCTTCTGCGCAAAAGGCTCACTCCCCGTTGAGGTGGGACGCGATGAATGTCTGACCCGCTTTAGATGCGTATCGTCGTTCTTGGCCAGAGCCTCTGTACACATCCTAGAGGCTATCAGAACTGACAATCTTCCAGTCATTGCCTTCTTGCTTTAACTCGAGATGGACATCGTAGGCGTTGCCATTCCGTGTGACCCGCACCGTGACATGTCCTATGTTGCCTGTGCTGGTTCCCAAGTTGATATCAACGCTGGTGATGGAATAGTCGCTCACTTTGCCTTCCGTAGCGTCGTAGGCTTGTGCTGCTTGTGTGAAGGCCTGCTGGGTGATCTGCTGACTCTGGCCCTGGAAGGTCATCTCCATATTCGGGTCCAGATACGAGTAGGCTCTGGCATAGTCCTGACTCTTGAGAGCATCGTAGTATTGCTGCGCAACTCTCGCTGGTGGACTGTTAAAGACAACCAAGAAGAAAGCTGCGAACCCTCCCACGCAAGCGAGTACAAGGATCCCCACGATGAGAGCAAGAACCAAAGGCAGAGGCCAACGACGTCGCTTCTTGGGCGACTGTCCATAGAGTGGTGGTTGCTCTCCCCATTGTGGTTGTCCATAGGGTGATTGCGGTGGCCCATATGGGGGTGGTGGCTGTCCATAGGGTGGCTGCCCGTACGGTGGTTGTGGTTGTCCGTAGGGAGGTTGCCCATATGGGGGCTGACCATATGATGTTTGCTCAGAGGGAGGCTGCTGTGGTTGGTTAGGATCGTTATACATCAGTGAGTACCTCCATGGGTTGCTAGAAATCCTCCTAGTTACGTCGATGGCAAAAAAAGGCTTACTCCCTGTCCTCGTTTAGATCCGTCGGCTGGTCACTGGGGCATACTACATCCACAGACTCTTGCCTCTCTATGCCGTCCTGACTACCACCTGCATTCTCTCAGGTGGAGGTTGGGGGGATATCCATCACATTTCTGCGTCTCACTGCTCGTGAAATGTTGACGGACACTCGAAGGATACGCGCTGGGAATATGCTCCTTACAGCTTCCACACTTGTGCATGACGGAACATTGCCTCTGCTCCACTCGTGTCGCTACCAGCGGAGAACACCCCAATTTGACCAGAGCGAGAGGTGCTATCACTGGCGTGGTCGACGTATTGCTTATTCACGTAAAGGTACAAGTCGTTCCCGCGTGCAACGACAGCAATCAGGTTGGATTGACCGTCAACAGTGTTCACTGTTGAGGTGGACCCACTGACCAATGTCTCGTCATGGAGTGCCCCGCTGCTGTCTTCAGAAAATTTGTGGAGGAGATAGGTTCCATCCGTGCTAATGCTGAAGAGGTAACTTGAGAAGTTTGTGCGATTGGCACGGAACATCATCCCGCCAGTTTGCCCACTCACTATCGTTATCTCTACCTGGAAGGCAAAGTTGCTGAAGTTGGTCGCTTCAGCAATGCAGGGAGTAGTAGTCCTTGCTGGTGTCTCGGAGTGATATGCTCCTCCCTTAAACGTGCAACTGCTACCTTGAGCCACAGGCAACTCATCCCAACCGAAGCTGTCTGCATGGCTCAGTGGGTCATTGAGCGTGGGTTTACCACTGGTTGCCTGAGTGTAGATAGCTTGCAGTGCTGTTTGGGTAGCTATTGCCGCTGCGGTGGCCTGTGCGGCTGCAGTGGCTTCTGCATGTGCCGTTCCCGTTATGTGCGCCATGGCGGTAGCGCTAGCTTGAGCATGCTTCAGGTTGGGTTGGTAAACGGTTGTGTAGTAGATGAGTCCGCTTCCTCCTATGAGGAGCACTGCTAGTACGAGAAGCAGTATCGTGATACCTGCTCGAAGGCGGCGACGTCGTTGTCCTTGTTGCACAGCTGAGATAGGCGGAGGAGGAAAGGGGCCTTGTGGTTCGGTCCGCTGGGCGACGAAAGGCGGCGGCGGTGGGGTAGAAGGGGCCTGTGATCCAGGAGGAGGAGTTTGCTCAGGAGCGTTAGTATCTGGACCCAATGCCTCTAGGGGCTGGACTGGCATGCTTGCTGCTCTCTCTAGCTGTCTGCCGCAGCTCGCGCAGACAGGGGCCTGAACGGGATTATCTGCTCCACAGTAGATACAAAGCATTGTCGGCCTCCATCTTTCCTTTGAGTGGATCTGTTTCCTTTCGAGGGGAGGTGTTGGGACTAAACTTTGGATACTACGAAGGCTGCATGAAAACGACAACATGCTTGGAGGAGGGATAGGCAATCGGGCACAGCTGATCGCGAATCAGCTGTTTCCGCTTTCTCTTCGTGAGACCCCTTCAGCTCTGAGTCAACGGATGTACGCATGGGGCTCTCACTTGCTTCTAAAAGTACGACATCGCCTCCATTTTTTGGCGGATGATTTTTCTCATCTCCTGATCAGTAGAGGAATTATTAGCATGTTGGGTATGGATTGTTTTGTGTCGCAACATGCCAATAATTCTGAAACAGGGATTTCACATGGCTCCATTGAGCGTAGTTCTTGCGCCCTTTTGCCTCGCTTCGTAAAAATTTAGTCTAAACGTCAATCGGATAAAACAACTAGGATAAAGAGAGTTACTGCGACCACGACTCCAATGATGGAGAGCACCAGCCCTGCAATCGCCAGTCCTGTGCCTTGGCTACGGCGCAAACCCATAGCAGCCAGAACAATCCCCACAATCGAGATAGGAAGGGTGAAGAGCAACCAGGAGGTAAGTACGCCGAGAATCCCCAAGATAAGGCTGGCAATTGCCAAGCCGTTTTTTTGCTGAGCCACAGCGGCGGCGTCCAGATAACCAGCGTACTGAGGCACAGCGGCACCCGGATCACCAGCGTATTTCTGAGGTGCGGTCGAAGGTTCTGGCATGCTTGTAGGTATTGCTCCTGTTATGGATGCGGCCCTTAACTCCTCGGGCCGCTCCTTAGCGTTCAGAGCAGCGTGTATGGCCTCTGCGTCAAGCTGCAGGAAGGCGCTGAAGATCAGTTTGATCGGGGCGTGGCCAATGGTGTCATCGAAGCGCAGGAAGAGCCTCACCCCCCAGTTGAGCGGGTATGGGCGGAACTCATGCGACACATGGTCGCGGGGGACATCGAGCAGGACTCCTCTAAGGCGTCGGGTGACGGCCGCTTGGTGGAACAGGATCAGCCGTCGATTGGTAAGGACCACGCCCAGCGTCTTCAGGGTGATCAGGACGTGAGCGGTCCAGAGCGCAACGGCACAGAAAAATGCGAAGAGGAAGAGATTTTGGAAGGACGCGGTAAACGGGAGAAGCGCCGCGACGAACAAGATCGCCCAGACGCCGGCCTCCCACCAGATAATGGCGGGGGGGTCGCCGTACTGGGCGTATGTCACCACGCGCAGCTCCTCCCCCTGGGCCAGGCCGCCGACGGTGGCCTCAATCAGCCTCTGCTTGATCTTGCGTATCCGGCGGCTGGCCAGCGCCAAACCAATCTCCGAGCCGACGGACTGTCCCCCATCCGAGCTCATGGCCGACCTCCCTTTCATCGGCGCCGCTACGCCGAACCTTGCAGCCTGTGCCTACCGCTCCCAGGCCGGTCCAACAAGGCCATGCAAGAATCCGAAACATGGTCCTTAGATGTTGGGAGAACACGCACTCAGTGAGATATATCAGTAGTGTAACGAAGATGGGAGTTGAGACTCATTTTTACCACTCACTTGCTATCAGCAGCCACAATACGAACTTGAGAGGGCTGTCACAAGACCTCTTGACGGATTTCTTGTGACGTTAGTATCACCTCCCATCCCATCCCAACTAGGTAAAAAATCGCTCAGAAAAGTCGGGTCAGCATGAAAAGGACAATAAGCGCAGAGAGCCATACCTACTCCAGAGGAGAGTATAGTTGAAAAACCACAACGAATACATCAGTAGAAATACCTAGTGCACAATCAAGAGAGCGAGTTGGGAATGGGGGTGCAGGGGGCTTTGCCCCCTGCCGGGGAGCGGGGAATCCTGTCCGGGGGACAGGTAATTGGGGCACCCGCTTCTTCCCTTTTCCCAAAAGGTGTGTTGATTCTGCACTAGTCTAGCACCTGTTTACACTGCCTGCATAGACGTACTCGGTTGGTTAAGCGGCTGCATTTGCCGATCCATGATGCTAATCAGGAACTTATCGATCTCGTCTGCTGCGACAGTCGTATCTGGCGTAAACGGCCCGCCACTCAACCACAAGCTCTTGTCGTTCTGCTCGTTGCTGGGATTAACTTGACCGCACCACCAGGGTTCCCTCAACGGCCTTCTGGGGTAGATGCATCATAATCCGAATGCTTGCTCCCTCTGGTAAAGGCTCACCGAGCAGAAGTGCCAGTCCTTGCTCGTGCATGTTGGCGGTTATACCGGTCAGACTACGGTTCCCTATCTGCACCGTCGCAGGTAGACGGACTGGGAAGCGGTAGGTATTTCGGCGTGTTATATGCTGTATTGCAGAGCGTATCCCCCCTATAATAATGCAGAGATTGTATACGGCCCAACCTTCTGATGCTGCCAGCGCAGCGGTATTGGCGGCTCCGACGGTTCCAAAGAGACCAGCAAGCCGCAAACCTCCAATCAGCATACTCACCAACAGTATGATTGCAAGGGCATAGTAGGGCCATGCTAGCTGCACAATAGCACCGTGGCTTTTGCTTGCGGATTTCGGTGTCACCTTAAATGATCTGGGTTCCAGACCGATGAGGGCAAGCGATGCTTTGATAAACGTCATCATCTTGAGCAAATTGTAACGCTCAGTCTCAAGTGGTCTAAAGCGACCTTTGCCTAATGCGAGGTTAGCAAGTATACCTAAAGCAAAGTATGGGATGAAGCGTGAAACGAAGGGCAGCACGCTAACCTGGATGGGCAGAATGGCTGTGAAGAGTACAATGGATGGTGCGAGTGTGTACACCAGGCGCTGAAACGCCTCAAAGTAGGTGACCATCGAGCCAATGTAGTTGATGCGTTGGGCAAAGGTCAGACCCCTCTTGACGAACGGGTTTTCTCGG
>WNGG01026587.1_pt1 | contig 15736 bp, 17 predicted proteins | sample 5400661 | NCBI WGS metagenome assembly WNGG01 (sample SAMN13153372, study PRJNA577476) | soil metagenome | isolation source: 100 cm soil or saprolite under Garry oak tree replicate 1 | place: USA:California | collected 2016-06-15
CTCTTGCGGACGACATCACTCGCAATCCTGAAATCGGCTTTGTCGAGCACCGTTCGACTAAGAAACTCATCGACTACTTGAAGGCGCATGACTTCGACGTTCAAGTTCCGGTTGCAGGGCTTGACACCGCATTCGTCGCGCGCTTCAAGCGAAACAACGGCGCGCCCAATCTCGGGGTAATCGTCGAATACGATGCGCTGCGCGGAACGACTCGCGCTTTTCACGGTGACCAACACAGCGCGCAAGGTCCGGTAGGCATCGCCGCTGCCGTCGCGATAGCCGAGTACCTGGATCGCTCCAAGCTGGGGGGCAGCGTAGTCGTCTTTGGTTGCCCCGGCGAAGAGATGATGCCGCCTAACGCCAAGACGGTGATGTTCGAAGCCGGTGTGTTCAACGGAATGGACGTGTTGGTCCGCAGTCATTCGAGCGGCGCGACCTCGCGACCGGCGCCCGGATTTGGCACCTGCTGCATGAACATCGACGGCGTGAAGTACATTTTCAGCGGCGCGCCGTCGCATCAGCTTCAATCGTGGAACGGGCGCAACGCGCTCGAAGCCGTCATTCACCTGTTCAACAACATCGACAGCGTTCGCAGCAGCATTCGCCCCGAGGCCCGCATTCAAGGCGTAATCACCGAAGGCGGCGCGGCGCCAAACGTTGTGCCNNNGCTATCCCGATCAGGTTTACCTGGAACAGGTTCGCAAGTTTGTGGACGATGCTGCGCGAGCGGCAGCGCTTTCGACTCAGACGAAAGTGAAGATCGATTTCTACGGCAAGTCTCGCGATGGCATTTCGGTGGCGACGCTCGCAGAGGTTGGGTTCGCATACATGAAAATGTTCGGCGCGACGAAGATTGCGCCCGAGCCGGGCAAGCCTCAAGGTTACGAAGAGACTGGCAGCGTTTCGAGCGCGATCCCGGGCATCGGCTTCAGCGCGCATTCATCGAACGCGCCGGGTCATACATACGAGATGGAATCGGACGCGCTCGGCGAGGTCGGGCATCATGGTTTTACTGTCGCAGCTCAAGCGATGACGGCGCTGCTATTTGATTTCGCGACGCACGCCGATTATCGCGACGCGGTAAAGCGAGAGTTCGAGGGGATCAAGTCTTTGTTCGGCGAGTATCAAGAGTCGTTGAGGAAGGTGTACACGGTACCGAAAGTGCCAGAGCCTAGATAGAATGACTGCGAATCTGTAAAGTCACATTTGTAGCCCATACCAAGGAGGCAAACTATGGTAACTCGCAGAGATTTAGCTGTAGGTATTATCGCCGCATGCGCCACGCTCGGCGTCGTAGCGCTCGCACAGTCCGAGAAGCCGATGATGAGATCGTCGGCCTTTGATTGGAACTCTATGGAAGCGAAGCCGACCAAGACCGGCGCATCGCGTAAAGTCTTCCAGGCTCCAACGCCAACGCTTGACGAACTCGAATGTCACATCACAACTCTAAACCCGGGCGAATCTCCTCACCCGCCACACAAGCATCCAGACGAAGAGTTGATCATCGTAAAAGAGGGCACGGTCGAATCGACTCTGAACGGCAAGACTTATCAGCTCGGTCCGGGCTCGGTGATTTTCCAGGCGTCGAATGAAATGCACGGCATTCGCAACATCGGCAAGACGCCTGCGACTTATCACGTTATCAAATGGAACACACCGGGAATGCTGAAGGCGAAACAAAAGAATTGATTTATGATTCTTCCGCCAAAGCTTGCTCGGCTCGAGGATCGAGCTTGGCGCATTCTCTGGCGAGCCGACGGTGGCTTATGTGAGCGAGCTTGTCTCGAACCGCTTCTTGAATAGCTTTGCTTCTATAAGATCATCGATAACATGTGCTGCGATATGTCTATGTGGGACAAGAAGTGATTGGAGCTTGTGTTGCTTCCATAACTCGATAAGATGCCTCGTACTAGCACAATCGCCACCGTCGGCAAACACAAGATCGAACTCTCAAACCTCAACAAGGTCCTCTTCCCGTCCGAAGAAATCGTCAAGGCCGAGCTGATCGAGTACTACCTCAAGATCGCTCCGACGATCCTGCGTCACATCAAAGGCCGCCCTCTTACGCTCGTCCGCTGGCCCGACGGCATCGATCATCAGACCTTCTTTCAAAAGAACCGTCCCGAGTGGGCGCCGCCGTGGCTCGAACACAAGGTGCTGGGCAACAAGGAAGACAGCGTCGATTACGTCATCGCCACTGAGGAAGCGTCGCTGGTATGGCTGGCGAATCTTGCCGTCATCGAGCTTCATCAGATGCATTGCCGCTCGCCTCATTTTGACAAGCCCGATTACATCGTTTGGGACCTGGACCCGCCCGAAAAGTATCCGTTCACCCAAGTAGTCGAGCTGGCATTTGATGTTAAAGAACACATCGAGAAGTACGGCTACCACACGTTCGTCAAGACAACTGGCGGCAAAGGCGTGCACATCGTCGCGCCTATCGAGCCGAACTGGTCGTTCGATCTGGGAAAGGAAGCCGCGATGGACGTCGCCAAGGCTTACGTCGAGCGCCACAGCCAAACAACTACGCTACTGATCAAGAAAGACCAGCGCAAAGGAAGAGTGTTGATTGACGTCATTCGCAACAGCACATATCAAACTATCGTCTCGCCATACAGCGTTCGCGGTCGCGAGCATGCGCCGGTGTCGATGCCGCTCACGTGGGACAGACTTCAGTCTGTCCACGATCCAAACGAATTTAACCTGCGAAACGCGCCCGACATCTTGCTCGAAGAAGGCGATCCGTGGGAAGCGATCGGCGCTTACGCGACTAAGCTTCACACTCAACAAGCGAAATCGAAGAAGCCCGCGGCAAAACCGAAACCCACGAAGAACGACGACGCGCTAGCAGATTATGCTCGCAAGCGCGCCTTCGACAAGACCCCCGAGCCCGGCCCCGAAGTGTTCGCGGGCGAGAACAACGCGTTCGTCGTTCATCGCCATCACGCAACGCGGCTTCATTACGATCTGCGCATCGAGCGCGAAGCGGAGATATGTGGATCTTCGCGCGCGGCCGATACGAAATCAGCAAAGAGAAAAAGGACGGATTCTACTTTCGACTTCAAAGCCGCGAGATGAACGACGAGTATCGGATGATCCACACAAAAGAACGCGACTGGTTATGCGAGCGAGTCGCCGCGCCTCAAATAGACTGGCTGCGAGCTCCCATTGAGCCGATGCTCGCTCAAACTCGGAACGACCCGTTTGACTCGCCGGACTTTCTCTACGAAGTGAAGTGGGACGGCATCCGCGCGATGATAGCGCTCGACGAAGGGGAGATTACGATCCGCAGCCGCTCTCGGCGAGACATCACAAGTCTGTTCCCCGAACTGCTGATCCCCGATCAAGCCTTTCGCGCCGCCTGCGGCTTGTTCGATGTCGAGATCGTCTGCCTGAACGAGAAAGGCCAGCCGATATTTGAAGACGTTTTACATCGTTTGCAGCATCGCAGCGAAGCGGCAATCACTCGCGCTCGCAGACAGCACCCGGCGGTTGCCTACGTCTTCGACTGTCTGTATCTGGATGGCCGGCCGATAGTCAACGAACCGCTCGTGCGCCGCCGCGCGTGGATGGTTGATGCGATCAAGCTGCCGAATCCGGCTTATCGTCCAAACGAGACGATCGATGACGGCGTCGCCCTGTTTGAAGCAGCCGCCCAGCACGGACTCGAAGGAATAATGGCGAAGGAGCGGAACAGCATCTACACGCCCGGCAAGCGCACTTCGCATTGGTTCAAGATTAAGACTCGGCGAACGACCGATTGCGTGATCATCGGCTACACGAAAGGCAAAGGCGACCGTGAAACAACATTCGGCGCGCTGCAGCTCGCGCAGTATCGCAGCAAGGATTTGGTTTACGTCGGCAAGGTGGGTACGGGGTTCGACGACCGAACTTCGAAGTCGATCCTAGCCGAGCTTCAAAAGGTGAAGCACTCCGAGCGACCAGTAAAGGAGAAGCCGATTGATGATTCAGTGACGGTTTGGCTCGAGCCTCAACTTGTGTGTGAGGTTCAGTACTCCTCACGAGTGAGCACGGGCAATCTTCGCGAACCAGTGTTTATAAGACTGCGGCCCGATAAGACGCCGGAAGACTGTGTGGTTGAATAGCAGTAAAAACGTGACCTGCTTTGTGTTTCGCAAGCTCGGAATTCCAGTTCTTGTCAGCTGGTTCGTAGACCGCCTGTCGCTACTGCCTGGCGGCTTTCGCTCCTCTACTTTCCCGTGAACTCAGGCTTTCGCTTTTCTATAAACGCTCGAACGCCTTCTTCTTTGTCCTCGCTCGAAAAGCACAATGCGAACAGATCAACCTCCGCATCGAGCCCCTCGCGGAGAGTCGTCCGCGCGGCGTTCTTCACCGCGGCCTTCGCCATCGCAAGAGCGACAGGACTCATCTGGGCGATCTTGTTCGCAAGCTCCATGGTCTTCGCTTCAAGCTCTTCGGGCGCGACTACGTAGTTCACAAGTCCGAGGCGCTCGGCTTCTTCGGCTGAGATCATATCGCCGGTGAGGATCAGCTCCATCGCTTTGCCTTCGCCGATCAACCGCGTGAGTCGTTGGGTGCCGCCACCGCCGGGAATGATGCCAAGCTTGATTTCCGGCTGTCCGAGCTTCGCTTTGGTTGACGCGACACGAATGTCACACGACAACGCCAGCTCACAGCCGCCGCCCAGTGCAAATCCGTTTATCATCGCGATCACCGGCTTGGGAAAATCCTCCACTGAATCGAATGCTCGCCGGCTTTTCATCACCGCGCGCTGTTTGATTGCAGTCATGCCGGCGAATTCGTTTATGTCAGCGCCCGCGATGAAAGCCTTCTCGCCCGCGCCCGTGATGATTACCACCCGAATTTCGTCATCGCCTGCGAGTTGCTCGAAGGCTACAAGGATTTCGTGGCGAGTCGCGATGTTCAACGCGTTCAGCTTGTCGGGCCGGTTCACAGTGACAATCGCAATTCGTCCTCGCTTTTCGATCAAGACATTTTCCAGTGCCATCTCTTTTCTCCTCCGAAATGAAACCACAGATGAACACAAATACACACAGATCTTCTTTTTGATCTGCGTTCATCCGTGTTCATCTGTGGTTTCGTTTCATTCCCCCTTAAACTCAGGCTTTCGTTTTTCGCGAAAGGCTCGAATGCCTTCGCGATGGTCGCTGCTCTTAACAAGAATGCTCTGGGCAAGTGCCTCAAGCATTCTACCGGTTGCGAAGTCGCTGTTTACTGAATGCCACAGGATCCTCTTCGCAAGACCCAAGGCTTCCGGCGCGCGGGTAAGCAAATGCTCGGCGAGCGCGCGTGTCTGATTCATCAAGTGGTCATGAGCCACGACGCGGTTTACCAAGCCGATGCGCTCAGCTTCGGCAGCGGGTATCATCTCGCCGGTGAAGATCAGTTCTTTCGCTTTGCCGTAGCCGATCAGCTTAACCAGTCGCGAACAGCCGCCAGCGCCGGGAATCAGACCGATGTTGTTTTCGCGGAAGCCAAATTGCGCCTGGTCCGACGCCATTCGAATGTCGCAGGACAAAGTTATCTGCAGGCCAGCGCCGGTACACGGGCCGTTGATCGCCGCCAGCACAGGCTTCTCGATTGTTTCAAGCTCGTCGAAGAACTGAGTGAGGCGATGATTCTCAGCGCGAAACTTCTTGGTGTTCCAGTCGCGCTCGAAGTATTCGATGTCACCGCCCGCCGAAAACGCGCGACCCGCGCCGGTGAAGATCACGACGCTGATGTCTTCGTTTGTTTGAAGCTCGGTGAACAAGCGTGTGAAGTCGTCGCGCATCTCTTCGTTGATTGCGTTGAGGCGATCGGGTCGGTTGAGCGTGATTGTCGCGATGCGGTCTGATAGGTCGAACTGGATTGCCTTGTAATCCATAAGGAATCTTTGCGTCTCTGCGTCTTGGCGGCTTTGCGTTTCGATTTCGCGCAAAGAAGCAAAGACTCGCGAAGACGCAAAGCTTACTTCGTCGCAATCACAACGGATTTTGTTTCGGTGTAATAATCCAGCGCTTCGATGCCGTGCTCTTTGCCCAACCCGCTCTGCTTGAAGCCGCCGAATGGAAGCTCGTCGTAGATGATCTGCGCCGAGTTGATCCACGTGTAGCCGGCTTCGATTCGCTCTGCCGCGCGAGTGGCCCGGTTCAAATCGTTAGTCCAAATCGAAGAGCCTAATCCGAAGATCGAGTTGTTCGCTTTCTCGATCGCTTCATCGAGATTCTTCACTCGAAAGATGGGGAGCGCAGGGCCGAAAACCTCTTCGGTCCCGACGCGAGCATCTTCCGGCACATCAGCCAACAGCGTAGGCGCGAAAAAGTAGCCGCTATCGTATTCGGAGCCGCGCAAGCGCTCGCCACCCGCAAGAACTCGCGCTCCGCGATCGACTGCGTCCCGCACTTGAGATTCTATTTCGTCGCGTTGACTCGCAGAATGAAGCGGCCCGATCATCGTGCCATCGGTCATCCCGTTTCCGACGCGGAGTTTCTTGACTCGTGCGACGAGCTTGTCTGTAAACTCATCGGCGATTGTATCAAACAGATAGAGGCGCTTGATCGCGAGACATGCTTGGCCGCAGTTGAAGAACCTTCCGGTCGAGGCCGCCTTCACCGCTTCGTCGATGTCCGCGTCGTCGCACACGATCATCGGATCAGAACCGCCAAGCTCGAGGGTCACGCGTTTGATGCCCTGCGCAGCGGACGCCATTACCCGACGACCGACTTCGGTTGATCCCGTGAAACCGATCTTACGAACCTTGGGATTGGTGACGATCTCTTCACCGACCACCGAGCCTTGCCCCGTGACGACATTGATCGCGCCGTTAGGCAAGCCCGCTTCGAGAAACAAGCCGACAACTTTCAAATCGGTCAGCGGAGTCGTCTCGGCGGGTTTGATCACCATGGTGTTTCCGGCAAGCAATGCCGGGCCGATCTTGTTGCCCATAAGCGAGACCGGAAAATTCCACGGGACAATTGCCCCTACAACTCCGATTGGCCGTTTGATGATCAATCCATACTTATTCTCATCGATCTGCGGAATGTAACCGCCGCGAATATTTTTGCCGAGCCCGGCGTAGTATTCGATGGTGTGCGCGTAACGCCGAATCTCGAGAGTCGCTTCGCGCAGAGGCTTGCCTTGTTCTTTGGTGAGTAACGCGGCGAGCTCGGCCTCGTGCAAGCGGATCAAACCGACGACGCGATGCAGCACCTCAGCGCGTTTCGCCTGCGTCCGCTCGCTCCACTCGGCAAAAGCTCGCTCGGCGACGTCGATTGCTTCGCGCGCATCGTCGGCAGTTGCGCGCGGAGCACTATCGACCGCTTCTCCGGTTGCAGGATTTATTACCTCGATTGAATTGCCGCTGCGAGAGCCGACCCACTCCCCGCCGATTAACATTTGCGCCATTCTGTTTCTCCAGTACCTCCAGACTATTCGCTACGTGGAACTCGTACAAACAATGAAGCAATAGAACAAGAAAACCCAGGCAAAAGAGGCGACTGCAAGTTGTCGCGCTCGAACAGCGTTGCGACGTAATGCAACTGGGCCTGGTCGCGTCGATAAACGTCGACGCAGCGGAGCATCCAATCCACGATCCAGTACTCACTGACTCCGCGACGACCGTAGAGCTGAAGCTTTGCTTCGCGATCGCGCCGCTCGTTCGCACTGCCTGGAGAGAGAATTTCGATTACGAGTTCCGGCGCAGCGTGAAGTTTGCCATCTGTCTCGAGAGCGGTTGCCAGTCGTTCGTTGCTAATCCAGGCGATGTCAGGCGCAACGTCGTCGTCCTCGGCGAAGATCAGCCCTGGCGCTACAGAAATGTCTCCAAGCCCCGCTGTCTCATTCCAGTTCTCGAGTTTACCAACCAGCTTGGCGCAAACCGATTGGTGGTAGTAGTTGGGTTGTCTTGACATGTGCAACTCCCCGTCAATGATCTCGTACCGGTTGCCGTCATCGGGCAGCGTTTCGAGATCTTCTGAAGTCCATCGCGTTGTCGTAGTACTCATATTGTCTCCTGTTGCGCGCTGCGCACCCTTTCGCATGCTTTGTCGTAAGCCCGCGTCGCTTTTTGGGACTCCTCTTCAATGGCGCGTATCGTCCCTTCCGTCAATGGAGGGATTGCACCTGCGAGACTGATCCATTCTGTAATCTTCTGGCGACGACTTTCCATGACCTCTCCGGTGCCGCTTCTTTCGAGGAGAAACTGCTCCCATGGCCTATCCCTCTTTCCCTTAGAATTACACTCCTTGCAAGAGAACACCCTGTTCGAAATATGGTTGCGTCCTCCCTGTGCCGCCGATAGGAGATGATCTAGGTCCCCCTGCCCATTCACTGCCGCACCGCAGTATGCGCAGCGATGCTTAAAGAAAGCAATGCAGCGTTCCTTCTGTTCTGGCTCAGGCTCTGGATCAACTAGGAGACGAAGCCCTCGGCCCATAAGGTTCTTCACTTGTGATGGCGTCAGCTTCATTGCATCTAACGGGTGATCACCACACCCTTTGGCTCCAGATAATAATCAAGCGCCTCCGGGCCGTGCTCCCTGCCGAACCCGCTTGCCTTTACTCCGCCAAACGGTAGCTCATCATAACCGTAGTGAAGCGAGTTCACCCAAACATTTCCGGCTTGAATCCGATCGATTGCCGTTTCGATGTTGTCGAGATTCTTTGTCCAAATCGAAGAGCCGAGGCCATACATCGAACCGTTTGCGCGCCCGATTGCTTCGTCGAGGCTGCTAACTCGAAAGATCGGCAGCAAAGGTCCGAACGTTTCTTCTTTAACCGCGCGTGCATCATCAGGCACGTCGACCAGGATTGTCGGTTGATAATAATGGCCCTTCTCCGCTGATCAGCAGTGTGAAGCGGTCCCATTCTAATCTTCGGCTTTTCCGCCTTAGTCATCCCGTCGCCGACTTCGTAGCGCGAGACTTTGCTCACCAACCCTTCGACAAACTCATCGAACATTTTGTCGAACACGTAGAGCCGCTTCACCGCAAGGCAGGCTTGACCTGCGTTCCAGAATCGCCCAACCATCGCGCCTGTTATTGCCTTCGGAATGTCGGCATCGTCGCATACTATCATCGGATCCGATCCGCCAAGCTCGAGGGTCACGCGTTTGAAGTCACTGCACGCGACTTCGGCCACGTGCTTGCCGGTACCGGATTCCCCGGTGAACGCAATGCGGCGCACTTTCGTATTGCGAAGCAGCTCTTCGCCGACAACGCTGCCCGGACCGGTGATCACGTTTAGAACTCCTTTCGGAAGACCGGCTCGATTCATCACCTCGATTATTCGAATCGTCGTAAGCGGAGTCGTCGAAGCAGGCTTCACAACAACCGTGTTCCCCGCCGCGAGCGCCGGCCCGACCTTGGTGCCCATCAGAGTGATAGGAAAATTCCAGGGAACGATCGCGCCGCACACGCCGAGCGGCTTGCGCACCACCAACCCGTAAGCGTTCTTCGCTGGGAGCGGGACTTGCGCTCCTCGAACCTTTGAAGCAAGGCCCGCGTAGAAATCGAGCCCGTGAAGAAAGTGCTCGAGTTCGGTCGCGGCTTCCTGAAGCGGCTTGCCCTGCTCGCGGGTCAGCAACTCCGACAGAGTCCTTCGCTCGCCTTCAACTAGTTCGGCTGCTTTGAACAAAATCTTCGCGCGCTCTTCAGCCGACGTGTGCGACCATTCTTCAAAAGCCGTCTCTGCAGCATCGATCGCCTTCCGCGCGTCTTCTGCATTACCCTTCGGCGCAGTGTCGACCACCTCTCCATTCGCTGGATTGCGAACCTCGTAAGTCGCTCCCGTCAGCGAATCAACCGACTCTCCTGCTATGAACATCTTCGCCATTTTTCCTCCGATCGATGGGATCCAAAGGACCAAAAGGACTCAAAAGACCTAAAGGACCTATCTCCCCTTGAACTCTGCTCTCCGCTTCTTAGCGTAGGCATCAAGCCCTTCGTGTGCGTCCTCACTTTCAAAAAGTTGCTGCAGCAACTCGCGCTCAAGCGCCAGCGCTTCGGCTTGCGGCATCTCCAGTCCAGTTTGAACCGACCGCTTGATTAAGCCGACAGCCTTGCTCGCTTTTGCAGGCGGGACGAACTGTCCGGCATATTCCAACACCTTTTCGAAAAAGTTCTCTTCCTCAAAAACATGATTCACATCACCCTCGGCAGCCGTTGTGTGCCGCCCATGCCGGGCAGCAGACCAAGGTTGATCTCAGGCAGGCCGAGAGTTGCGGGCCCTTTTTTCGCAACCCGAATATCACATGCGAGCGCGATCTCAAGCCCACCTCCGACCGCGTGCCCATTAATCGCTGCGATGACCAGCTTTTGAGTGTTCTCCATGCGCATCAACGTTTCGTTGCCGTGAAGGCTGAAGAAATATCGAAACTGCGGCGTCGCCGACAGAAGCATTTTGATATTGGCGCCTGCGCAGAAGAACTTGTCACCCGCGCCGCGAATCACAATCACGTGCACGTCTTCGTCGAGCCTGGCTTCGAGGATCGCGTCGTCAAGATCTCGCATCATCTCGTAGGTGTACGTGTTCGCCGGCGGGTCGTTCAACTCTATGACCGCTATTCCATTTTGAGTGCTGTAGTTGACCAGCCTGTTCTCGATCGCCTCTCTAGTCATAACTTCTCCACTCCCGGATGAACCACAAAGTCACAAACCCACAAAACAAAAATAAAGATGTTCTTTGTGACTTTGTGTCTTTGTGGTTAATTCTCCCTCACCAAATCGAAACCGTTCGCTCCAGATGCGCCTCCCGTCCGGTCTCAAGCCGTTCGGCTTCAATAGCTTCCCCACCAAGGAAGCCGTGCAGGAACAACCGTGTCATATTGCTCGACAACCCCGCTACATCCAGATCCTTCCTCGGACTGTACCAGTTGTAAATCCAGTTCATCATTCCAAAAAGCGAAAATGTCGCCACTCGCACATCGACTCCCCCAGCTCCCGAGTCGGCAGCGATCTCGCGAAGGAGGTTCATCACCAGGTCCACGTACTGTCGCTTCTTGTTGTTGATCTTCTTGAATAGCTCGCCTGATATGGAGTTCGCCTCGTGCGACAGCACCTTCATCTCGTTCGTGTTCTGGACGAAATAATTCAGATGGTTTTCGATCAGCAGTTTCAATCTTCGAACCGGATCGTCAACGCCCGTCAAGAGCTTTCGACAATCGCCGATCACCGTGCTGAAGCAATAATCCTGAATCAAAAAGAGCAACTCTTCTTTGCTGTCGAAGTAGTAGTATAGCCCCGAAAGGCTCATCTTTGTAGCGCGTGAGATGTCGCGCATGCTTGTAGAATGGTAGCCCTTATCGGCGAACACCGCGGCAGAAGTCTTCAGCACGTGCACTAATTTTTGGTCGTATTTTGACGACGACTCAGAAGGCATAACGACTCGAAACCCGTTTTCGAACGAGTGTTCGATCATAGATTCGTTAGCAGTAGTCAACTATTCGGCAGACCTCAAAAGCAAGCGGACGAGATCATTTTCCACGGCGTCGATTGACCATCCAATAGAAGCAGTATGAGGCAGGCTGCGAGCCCGAAGACACCGCCCGCGCAAATGAAGCCGACGCCGCGAATCGCGATTATGACGTAATCGAGATCATGGTTGGCAATCGAATTCCCGTAGCCCGGATGATTGTACATCACGAAGAATCCGATCAGGCAAAGCGCTATTGATGCAACGAGGAGGAAGCTGGCCCAGCCGAGGTAAGCGGCATCGCTTGCGGGCCCTGAATGAGCAGAATCACGCGAAGACTCTTGAGCCACTGCCTTTGAGGTCAACGCCTGTTTCTCCGGTGCAAGCTGAGCACAGGTTGGACAGGCGAAAGTGAAGAAGCCTAGTTCAGTGCCGCACGTTACGCATTTCGCCATTTTTTTCCTGTCCTCTCTTGATGCGTCTCACGAGCCTGAGAGCCATCATCAGATGAGTGGCGTGTGCTAACCGAGTATGTCGTCGACCTTGAGCGAGAGGCCCTGAACAGTTGGAGAATTCACCGTCTTGCCTCGCTTGAGTCGCTGAACTTTTTGGTACTTGCCATTCTTCGGCTCGCTGTGGACCTCGACGAGATCCTTGGGCAAAACGATCAGCCACGCTTCAGGAATTCCGGCGCTGGCGGAGAGCGGAAGGTTAACGTTTCGGTCATACTGCGCTGAGGTATCGGCGACCTCGATCACGAGCAGAACGTCGGAAGGTGTGGGATGCGACCGTCGATAAGAATCACGGCGCGGCTTGAGCAAGGCGATGTCGGGCTGAGGTTCCGAATACTCATCAATGCGGATCGGCCCCTGCACTCGAACTATTGCGAGTCGCCCAACTTTATGCGTTAGAAGCGAATTCAAATCGTCCACACATCCAGCATGGCGACTGCCAATAGGACTCATTTCGATCACCTCGCCTTCGATGAGCTCAACGTGCCGGCCCTCCGAGAAGAGGCCAGCCTCGGCCATGCGGTAGTACTCGTCGACGGTGAAGAAGTATTTCTGTGGTTCCGCTGACATTCTCGCAACCCCGATTCTTACTCAACCCAGATGGTCATTGAGGAGCTATGATACCACACACCTTGTTAAGAGACATCCACAGAGGCATTCGCTTTGTCTGCTCGCCGCCCTCTCGTCACGATGGTAGCATGACGATTCTATGTCACGTGATGTGATCGTTGTCGGAGGCGGGGTGATTGGGTGTTCGATCGCCTGGAGGCTCGCGCAGTCGGGATTGAAGGTTACCGTTCTTGAGCGGGGACGTGTTGGGTGCGAAGCCTCGCGCGCCGCCGCCGGAATGCTGTCGCCTCAGGGCGAAACGCAGAAGCCGGGTCCGTTTTTCGATTTATGTCTGCGGAGTCGCTCGATGTATCGGGCCTTCGCTGAAGAATTGAAGGAAGCATCCGGTATCGACGTCGAGTATAAGGACGAGGGGACTCTCTTCGTCGTGCTGGAAGGCGAGGATGAAAACGAGAAGATAAAATGGGCGGCCTGGCAGCTTGAAGCCGGGCTTCGGCTCGAGCACGTCTCGGCAAATCAAATTCGCAACATTGAGCACGCTGTCACGAAAACGGCTCCCAGAGCCATTTTCCTGCCAGATGAGCATCAGGTTGAGAATCGCCTCGTGATGGACGCGCTAGAAGTGGCGATCAAGCGAGCAGGCGTCGAGCTGATTGAAGGCGCCGGGGTTACAGCTCTCACAACTGAGCGAGGCAATGTCAATGGCGTCATTTCGGAGGGGCAGCGCGTCGATGCGGGTGCGGTTGTCGTAGCTGCCGGAAGCTGGTCGAGCGAGTTGCTGGCGCCGCTTGGAATGAACGTAAAAGTGATTCCCGCTCGAGGGCAGATGGTTGCCCTCAGAGGCGAGACTTGTCCGATCACCCGGGTGATTCATTCCAGTAAAGTGTACGTAGTGCCCCGCCGCGACGGTCGCGTTTTGATTGGCGCAACTGTCGAGTACGCAGGTTTCACAAAGGCGGTTACCGTCGCGGGCATCACACGTCTCCTGACGGCGGCGATCGAGGTCGTGCCGCAACTAAAAGACTTCGCGATCGTCGAGAGCTGGTCGGGTCTGAGGCCTGACACAATCGATCATCTTCCGATTATTGGACCCGGCAACGTTAAGAATCTATGGCTGGCCACCGGACACTTTAGAAATGGAATATTGCTAGCGCCCGCCACTGCGGGAGCGATTGCTTCGTCCATTGAGTCGGGTTATGTATCGGATGGATTTAAGCCCTTTGGCATCGAGAGACTTGAAGCGAGGTTGCCCGTTGACAGCTTTTGATGGAGGCTCAATACGCTCTCGCGCCGATCGTACTCTCGATAAAAGGGGGCATTACACCAATCGAATCAGAGTTGCTATTGGGTTGTTGATTTTCTTTGCTCTTATTTCGAATCTGCGATTGCTTAGGGACTGGGCGCAGTTTGACTTGAGCTTCGTGGGCCACGACGACGTAACAACATATCAAAAACGGTTCGATAGAATTCGCCCGATGCTTCCGGAGCACGGAATTGTGGGATATACCGGAGCCGGTCTAAATCACGCCCACTATGAGCTATCGGATGTCGTTGCGATGAAAAACTGGTTTGTGGCTCAATACGCTCTCGCGCCGATCGTACTCTCGATAAAAGGGGGCAATAAGATCACAATAATAAACGGTAATCCTGACCCGACTGATAGTTCTTCACCCGATGGCGCAAGCCTTGTCGCCAAAGACCTGGGGAACGGCTACAAGCTGATTGATTATGGCGGCGGTCTCAAGTTGCTGATTCAGGAATTCTAATGATCCGGTCTTATCACTTCCCTCTTTAGTGGCTCGACTCAAAGGCGCAACTGTCTCACTCGTGGCCGCGGTGAGAGTCATTCTCCGCTAACGAGCTTCCGCCTTCTATTACTCTGAGATCTTCGCCAGTCATCTGCTTAGGCTTTTGCAAGCCAAGCAGCCCCAGAATAGTTGGAGCGACGTCCCTCAACGAGCCGCCTTCGCGGAGATTGCTTCGGTGATCGCCAATCAAAATGAACGGCACAGGGTTAGTCGTGTGCGCGGTGAAGATCTGCCCCGTGCTTGGATCGATCATTTGTTCGGCGTTGCCGTGATCGGCGGTGATGATCAGTGTTCCGCCTTTGGCTCGAGTCGCGTCAACCACTCTGCCGAGACATTCGTCGAGCACCTCGATTGCTTTGATAGTCGCTTCGAGATTGCCCGTGTGACCAACCATATCCGCGTTGGCGTAGTTCATTATCACCACATCGAAGGATCCCCGATCGATTTGTTTTACAACCTCATCGGTGATCCCATAGGCACTCATCTCCGGTTTCAAGTCATAAGTCGCGACCTTTGGCGAGGGAATCAGAATTCGCTCCTCTCCTGGAAAGACCGGCTCGACCCCGCCGTTGAAGAAGAAAGTGACATGCGCGTACTTTTCGGTCTCGGCAATTCGCAAGTTCTTTAGACCCTCTTCTCCGAACACGTCCGCCAATATCTCCTCATGATGCTCAGGGCCGAACGCGACCGGCAGAGGGAATTGCCGATCGTAATAGGTCATACAAGTAAAACGAATGTCCGGCCTGGGACCTCGATCAAAGAAGCTGAAGTCATCTTCCGTGAACGCGCGAGTGATCTGTCGCGCCCGGTCGGCCCGGAAGTTGAAGAACACGACGCTGTCGCCATCCCGTATAGTTGCTATCGGCCGATCATCGTCATCGATGATGACGATTGGTTTCACGAACTCGTCGGTGACGCCCTCGCTGTACGACTCACGAATCGCTTCGACGGGATCACGCCGCTTCCGACCTTCGCCATTACGCATCATCCGATAAGCTTGCTCGGTTCGCTCCCACCGCTTGTCTCGATCCATCGCGTAGTAACGCCCGACAACTGAGGCCCCGCGCCCAACGCCACACTCGCGCATCTTGTCGATCAGTTCGGCGACGTATCCGGCTCCGGAATCCGGCGCGGTGTCGCGGCCATCCAGGAATGCGTGGACAAGGACGCGCTCGACGCCTCGCTCTTTAGCCATTCGCAGCAACGCGTACAACTGTTCCTGAGAGGAATGCACTCCTCCCTGGGAGACAAGCCCAATGAAGTGCAAAGCCGAGTTGCGACTCTTAGCGTATTGCATGGCCTCGATCAGCGCCTGATTCTTGAAAAGAGCAAGCGGCACAATGCCGAGCAAGACTGGAAACAGAAACAATAGCGCGGCGACGATGTTCACGCGCGGCGCGTTCGGACCAGGGAGCGCTTGTTTTACTTGAGCCAACTGCGTGTTCGAGTCGAT
>WNGG01004445.1_pt1 | contig 15725 bp, 14 predicted proteins | sample 5400661 | NCBI WGS metagenome assembly WNGG01 (sample SAMN13153372, study PRJNA577476) | soil metagenome | isolation source: 100 cm soil or saprolite under Garry oak tree replicate 1 | place: USA:California | collected 2016-06-15
TCGTCGCCACCCACTTCGGCCTGCCCGGCCACGAGATCGAGACCCGCTGCACCACCCTGGTGCGCACCCTCCGCGACCAGCTCGGCATCCCGCTGGCGGTCAAGCTCAGCCCCTACTTCAGCGCCATGGGCAACCTGGCCCTGCAACTGGTCGACGCCGGCGCCGACGGGCTGGTGCTGTTCAACCGCTTCTACCAGCCCGACATCGACCTCGAGACTCTGGAGGTCGCCTCGACGCTCAACCTGAGCAGCCCATCGGAGCTGCGCCTGCCGCTGCGCTGGATCGGCATCCTCCACGGCCAGCTGCCGGCGTCGCTGGCCGCCAGCAGCGGCATCCACAGCGGCCTGGACGCCGTCAAGGCGCTGCTGGCCGGCGCCGACGTGGCCATGACCACCTCCGCGCTGCTGCTCTACGGCCCCGAGCACCTGGCCAGCATGGAAGCGGAGCTGCGCGGCTGGCTCGAACGCCACGGGCAAGACTCGGTGGCGGCGATCCGGGGCAGCGCGAGCCGCCAGGCAGTACGGGACGCCGACGCCTACGAGCGGGCCAACTACCTCCGGACCCTGACCACGATCGCGCCGTCCCGCCGGCGGAGCTGACGCCCGTCACGGCGTGGCGCGGCGGCTCCAGCGCGCGGCGCTCCGCTCGATACGCCGCACCCGCCTCGGACGCTCCACGGCCAGGGGCTCGCCGCCGGCCCTCGGCCGCGGCGGCCTCGGCGAGCGACAGGGTCATCGGCGGCGGGCGCTCAGCGGCAGTGAGGGGGGCGGGAGCTCGACCCGGATGCGCACGTCGACGATGGTGGCACCGTCGGGGCCGGCGATGACCGGGTTGCAGTCCAGCTCGGCGATCTCGGGGTGGTTGTCGGCCAGCAGGCCGACCCGCAGGAGCAGGTCCTGGAGGGCCGTCTGGTCGGCCGTTGGCGAGCCACGCCAGCCGTCCAGCAGCGCGAAGGTCTTGAGCTGCCGCAGCGCCTCGGAGGCGTCCCGGTCGGTCAGGGGCGCCAGCCGCACGGTGACGTCGCCGAGCAGCTCGGCGCTGGTGCCACCGGCGCCGACCGCCACGACCGGGCCGAAGGTCGGCTCGTGGACCACCCCGACCAGCAGCTCCGCGACGCCGGCGACCATTGGCTGGAGCAGGAACCCCTCCGGCCGCTGCCCGGCGGCCTCCAGCGCCCGGGTCAGGCTCGCCGCCGCGCGCGTCACCGCCGATCGTCCCCGCAGGCCGAGACGCACGGCGCCGGCCTCGGTCTTGTGCAGCAGGCCGGGGGCGACCGCCTTGAGGGCGACCTTGCCACCGAGCTGGGAGGCCAGCTCGCCGGCCTCCTCCGGGGTCCGGGCGAGGCGCCAGCGGGCAAGCGGCAGACCGTAGCAGTCGAGCAGCTTGGCGGCCTCCTCGATGGTCAGCCAGCGCGGCCCGGTCGCCAGCGCGTCGGCCAGCAGCGCGGCGGCCTCCTCCTGCCGGATCCCCGGCGGGGCCGGTACCGCTCCCTCGGGGCGGCGCAGCCACTCGCCCCGGTCGGCGGCTCGGGCGAGCGCCCTGGCCGCCTCCTCCGGGAACTGGTAGCAGGGGATCGAGCGGGCACCCTCGTGAAGCTGCGCCGGAATGTCGCCGGAGCGCATGAACACGCTCTGCATCGTCACCGCCGCGGGGGCGTGCGCGGCGGCCCGCTGGGCGGCCGCCGCCACCTCGTCGGTGGCGTGGCCGCTGGCCAGCGGCGGGACGTGGATGACGATCACGGCGTCCGCCTCGCCGGAGGCGGTCACCAGCTCGAGCACCCGGCCGTACCGCTCGGGTGGCGCGGCGGCCAGCAGGTCCACCGGGTTGCCAGCGGCCGCCTCGGCGGGCAGCACCGCCGCCAGGCGGGACCGCAGCTTCTCGGAGAAGGCGGGGACCTGGAGCCCCGCGGCCTCGCAAGCATCGGCGCAGAGGATGCCCGGCCCACCCGCGTTGGTGACGATCGCCACCCGCCGCCCGGCCGGCGCCGGCTGGGTGGCGAGCAGCTTGGCGACGTCGAACAGCTCGCTCAGGGTGTCGGTGCGGATCACGCCCGCCTGGCGGAACAGCGCGTCCACGGTCACGTCGGAGGCGGCCAGCAGCGCGCCCGTGTGCGAGCTGGTGGCCCGCGCACCCGCCACCGAGCGGCCGGACTTGACGGCCACGATCGGCTTGGTCCTGGCCAGCCGGCTGGCGAAGTGGGCGAACTTGCGGGGGTTGCCGAACGACTCCAGGTACAGCAGGACCATGTCGGTGTCGGGGTCGTCCTGCCAGTAGCCGAGCAGGTCGTTGGCGGAGACGTCGGCCTTGTTGCCCATCGAGACGAAGCTCGACAGCCCAAGCCCCAGGTCGTTTGCGTAGTCGACGATCGCCAGGCCGAGCGCGCCGCTCTGCGACCCGAACCCGACCCGCCCCCTGGCGGGCAGGGTGGGGCCGAAGGTGGCGTCCAGCCCCACGGCGGGGTTGGTGTTGATCACCCCGAGGCAGTTCGGCCCGACCAGCCGCATGCCGGCCTGCCGGCAGACCGCCAGCAGGTCCCGCTGGCGTTCGACGCCCTCAGGCCCGCTCTCGGCGAAACCGGCCGACAGCACCACCAGGGCACCGACGCCCTTGGCCGCGCATGCCCGGGCAACCGGGACCACCGCCGCCGCCGGGACGGCGAGGACCGCGAGCTCGACCGGTCCCGGCACCTCGTCGACGGTCGGATACGCGGCCACCGACTGGACCGAGCTGGCCTTGGGATTGACCGGGTAGATCGGGCCCGCGAACCCGACGGCCAGCAGGTTGTGGAACAACTCGCCCCCGACCGTGCCACGCCGCCGCGAGGCGCCGATCACCGCCACCGAACGGGGCGCCAGCACCCGGCGCATCGCGGCGGCGGAGGCCCGCTCCTCCCGGTCCTCGAACAGCCGCAGCGCGTCCGGCGTGAGCACCGTCGCGATCTCGGCCATGATCACCCCGGGCAGCGAGCGGGTCCGGACCGAGAACCCACTGTCGCGGAAGACCTGGAGCATCCGGTGGTTGTAGGGCAGCACCTCGGCGATGAACAGCTCGACCCCCTGGACGCGGGCCGATTCCGCCAGTTGCCCGAGCATGATCGTGCCGAGCCCGCGCCCCTGGAAGCCGTCGTCGATCACCAGGGCGATCTCGGCCCGCTCGGGCCGGTCGCGCTCCCGCTCCCAACCGACATGGGCGACGATGCGACCGTCCGCGCCCGTCAGCGCGACCAGCCCGTCCCGCTGCTGGTAATCGACGTCGGCAGCCCAGTGGACCACCAGCGGCAGATCAACCGCGCCCGAGAAGAACCGCAGATAGCGGGACTCCTCCGACAGCCCCTCGAACAGCCGCTGAAGCTCGGGCGCGTCCTCGTGGCGGGCGGGACGGACATGCACCGTGGTCCCGTCCCGCAGTGCGACATCGGCTTCCCGCCGCGCCTGCTCGGCGCCGGCTCCGGTCATGATCATCAGGGGTCAGTTCTCGTCGATGGTGTGGCGGGCCAGATACGCCGCAGCCTCCGCACGCCGCCCCACCCGCAACTTACTCAACACACTCGACATGTAATTCTTCACCGTCTTCTCCGCCAACCCGAGCCGCTCACCAATCTGCCGATTCGTCAACCCATCCGCCACCAACTGCAAAATCCGCTCCTCCTGCGGCGACAACCGCGCCAACCGCTCATCCCGCAACAGGTGCTTGCCAGTCCGCAACCGCTCCAACACCCGGCTGGTCACCGCCGCATCCAACAAACTCTCCCCACCAGCCACCGTCCGCACCGCCCGCAACAGATCCTCCCCATTGATCTGCTTGAGCACATACCCCGCCGCCCCCGCCAAAATCGACGCGAACAACGCCTGGTCATCAGCAAACGACGTCAACATCAACACCCGCACATCCGGATGCGCCCCCCGGATCTCCCGGGTCGCCTCGATCCCACTACCATCCGGCAGCCGCACATCCATGATCACCACATCCGGCAACGACCGATCCGCCACATTCACCGCCTGCCGCATCGTCGCCGCCTCCGCACACACCACCACGTCCTCGGCACGCTCCAGCAACGCCCGGATCCCATCCCGCACAATGTCATGGTCATCGACCAGCATCACCCGCGTCGGCCGCACCCCCACCGAACGCCCGCTCTGCTCCCCGCCGGTCTCGCCCACTGCCGGTCTCCCCTCCAACCGTTGCCAACTCCACATCGCGTCGAGCCTAACAGGGCCTGTCGCCTCCGAGAGGGAGCCCAGGGTCCTCTGTTCGTTGGGACTCCTGGCCATCCCAAAGCAGGTACGGGGGTTTGACACTTGCCCAACTGACCGCTATGGGCTGACGCCCAGTTCGGACCGACCATGTTCCTTCGCTACTACGTCGAGCTGGACCTGCCGACCGAGCAGGTCGAGCCTGCGTTGCTCGAGTCCCCGTCGAGCTGGCTGCCCGCCCTGGCCGACAGCGCGGTCGAGCGGGCCGAGCCGCTGCTCGCCGAGGTCGGCGTTGGATCCAACGGCCTGCGCGTCGCCAAGCGCGTGGTGGTCCGGCTCGGTCAGCCCGTCAAGTTCCCTTCGAAACTGTCGCTGCCCATGACCTGGGAGCCCGGCGGGTGGCTGCTGCCGACGCTGAACGCCGAGCTGGAAGTGGCGTCGCTGGGGAGGGCTCGGACGCAACTCGCCATCAGCGGTCGATACGACCCCCCGCTTGGCACCGTCGGCCGAACCGTCGACCGCCTCGCCCTGCACCGCGTCGCCGAGGCCACCATCAAGGACTTCCTCGACCGGGTCGCGGTGGCGATCGCGCTCGGCGCGACCGTCCCGGCCGGATAGGGCTACCCGGCCCTGCCGACGACCACACCCGGCGTCCAGCCTGGACCGCGAGCGAAACGACGGCCCGCTCGGGAGGTGGCGTCATGCAAACGCGGCAGCGGGGAACAGCCGACATCGGACCGCCGCCCACCACCATCCCGCCGCTGGAGGTGGTCGCGGCGACCGGGACCACAACGCCCGGAGAGCCCGAGTGGCTCTGGGAGTCGCTGCGCTACCGGTTCTGGCAACCGACAGATCTCGCCCGGAGCATCCGGCGCGCCGGTCCCTTCAGCGTGGAGCAGCGAGAGGCGATCGCCTACTGGTGGTCGCTCCCGGCCGCGGTCGAGCGACTGGGCCCACGGGCATACGCGGCCGCGTTCGTGCGCGCCGCCGAGCGGCACGACAGCGACCAGGTGCGCTGGTCGCTGCTGGCCATGCTGCGCGACGAGCTCCAGCACGAGCAGCTCTGCCGCATGGTGGTCGAGGGCCTTGCCCCTGGCTGGCCGTTCCAGTACGCACCCCGGACCACGCTCGGGCGCCAGGGCATCCGCCATCTGCGCGACGTCTACGAGGAAGCCGAGCGCTGCTGGGACGGATACCGGCGGGTGCTCGCCCAGGATGGCATCGGCGTGGCGAGCGGCGCCCTGCTGCTCGGCGCGCTGGTGACCGGCGACCTGTACGAGCGCTGGGCGACCGGCTGCACCATCCCGGCGTTCGCCACCGCCTTCCGGCACAGCGCCCGCGACGCCCAGCGTCACCAGGCGGTGCTACGGGCACTGGCGACCTGGGACTGGCCGCTGCTGGAGGCCGCGCAGCGGTCCGAGGCTGCCAGGCAGGTCCAGGCGTCCGCCAGGCTCCTGTCCAGCGTCATGCTGGGCGCGGCCGCCCGCCTGCCGGGCCCGTCGGGTGACGTGGTCGCCTGCCTGCCGGCGTGCGAGGACGCCGCCCGGCAGGCGGGCCTTGGCGTCCCCTCGGCCGAGCAGCGCCAGGAGCTCCTGCGAGCGGCCCTGCTCGAGGTCAGGGACCTCCAGGAGCGCTTCGACATCCCGTTCCCGGCCATGCCGAGCCTGGCGATTCTCGGCACCGAAACGGACACCAGACAAGGGAGGCCAGGCTGACCCGGCCGGGGCGACCGCCGGCGGGCCGGCGCGACTCGAAGGTCCTTGCCGGCGCGGGCCCTGCGTCCCTGGGATCGCGCCGTTCCAGCCGACACGCTCATTGGAGATGGACCGGAGCACGTATCGAGGAGGAGACCCCATGCGAGCCGTCGTCTACCACGGCCCAGGGGACAAGCGTTGGGAAGAGGTCCCCGACCCCAAGCTCATCGACGACACCGACGCGATCGTGCGCGTCGACGCCGTCACCATCTGCGGCACCGACCTGCACATCCTCAAGGGCGACGTCCCCGCGGTCACGCCCGGCCGCATCCTCGGTCACGAGGCCGTCGGCACGGTCCTGGAGACCGGCCCCAGCGTCCGGTCCATCCGCGAAGGCGACCGGGTGCTGCTGTCGTGCATCTCCGCCTGCGGAAGCTGCCGCTTCTGCCGTGCCGGCCAGTACGGCCAGTGCCTGGGCGGTGGCGGCTGGATCTTCGGGCACCTGATCGACGGCGTCCAGGCCGAGTACGCGCGCGTGCCCTTCGCCGACACCTCCACCTACAAGGTCCCCGAGGGGCTCACCAACGAGCAGGTCGTCTATCTCGCCGACATCCTGCCGACCGGCTACGAGGTCGGCGTCCTCAACGGCCGCGTGCGGCCGGGCGACACCGTCGCGGTCGTCGGCGCCGGCCCCATCGGGCTGGCCGCCATCCTCGGCGCCAAGCTGTACTCCCCCGCCGCGATCGTGGCCATCGACCCCGTGCCGGCCCGCCGCCAGTGGGCCACCACCTTCGGCGCGACCAACGCGGTCGCTCCCGAGGAGGCAGCCGACGTGGTGGGCGGGTTCACGGATGGGCTGGGCGCCGACGTGGCCATTGAGGCGGTCGGCATCCCCGAGACGTTCGAGCAGTGCACCACGCTGATCCGCCCAGGCGGGCGGGTCGCCAACGTCGGCGTGCACGGCAAGCCCGCCACGCTGCACCTCGAATCCCTGTGGATCCGCGACGTGACCATCACCACCGGGCTGGTGGACACGTTCTCCACCCCGACCCTGCTGCGCTCGGTCACCACCGGCCAGCTCGACCCGACCAGGTTCACCACCCACCGCTACCCGCTCTCCAACGCCATCGACGCCTACGACACCTTCGCCAGAGCCGGCGACACCAACGCCCTCAAGGTCCTGATGACCGGCAAGGACGCACCCGCCGAGCGCTGACGGGCGACGCCAAGGACGCCGCGGGCGAGGTTCCGGAGCCTCGCCCGCGGCGAGCATGGCTGAGCAGGCGGAGCAGGAGGACTGCCATGCGTCGCAGCGTCCGAGGCGGACCTGCTCGCCAAGGAACGCTACCCGCATGGGGTCGTCAGGGTTGAGTGCGAGCTGGGCTGGGACACCGCCTGGTCCCGGCACCGCGTCCACCACGCTATCTGCCGGTGGTGGTCGTCCGCCATCCCCACCACGACGCCTGAGCGGCAGCGAAGGAGCATGGCATGACCGCCGCACGCGCTGCGGGGCATCCTGCGCGTCACCACCGACCCGATCGTCTCGCGCGACGTCATCGGCGACCCGTACTCGTGCGTGCTCGACGCCTCCCTGACCCAGGCGAACGGCTCCCTGGCCAAGGTGTTCGGCTGGTACGACAACGAGTGGGGCTACACCAACCGGCTCGCCGACCTCACCGTGCTGGTCGCCGGCCGGCTCTGATCCCGACACGGTGCGCCTCGTCCCCGCCCCCGATCGCCCGGGGCGGGGACGAACGCGCCGCCGGATGGTGGTCCCGCTCCAAACGGGACCCACGCCTCTGACCGCCGAACTCCTGGAATGCGAGGCTGGGGGCAGCCGCCCGGTCTGGGGGCAGTTCCGGCCGGCCCGGGGGCGGAAAGCGAGGCTGGGATGAGGATACGGGACATCATGTCGAGCCCGGTGGTGTCGGTCACCTCCGAGACCACCGTCAAGGAGGCGGCGCGGCTGCTGGTGGAGCGCGGCTTCAACGCGCTGCCGGTGGTCGACGGCGGACGGCTGGTCGGGATCGTCACCGAGGCCGACCTGGTGCCACTTGAGTCCAGGCCCGACCCGCGCAGCCACATGCTCCCGCCGCGCGGCGACTTCGGCGAGGTCCCGCACGCAGTCGCCCAGGTGATGACCGCCAAGGTGATCACCCTGCCGGCGGAGGAGGACGCCGCCCGGGCGGCGCACCTGATGCTCCAGCGCAGCCTGCGCTCCATCCCGGTCACCGACGGCGACCAGGTGGTGGGCATGGTCACCCGCCGCGACCTGCTGCGGGTGCTTGCCCGACGCGACGACGCGATCCGGGACGAGCTGCTGAAGCTGCTGGCCGACGAGCTGCCGGACGCGTGTGTCGGCGTCACGGTCGTCGACGGGATCGTCACGCTCGCGTTCCGGAGCTGGCTCGGTCCGCGCGATCGGCGGATCGCCGAGCTGCTGGCCGGCACCGTCCCCGGGGTGCTGTCGGTCCGCCCGCCGCTGGCGCGATGAGGCCCACCGGCCCAGCCGCTAGGCCACCGGGGTCGACCACGACAGCAGCGTGCGCATGTAGTTGGCGCGCTCGAACGCGGACGGGTCGGGCACGGCCTCCTGGCACAGGCTGCCGCGCAGCTCCGCCACGCTGGCCACCTCCCGCTGGGTGAGGCAGGCGACCAGCTGCCGTTCCATGTCGACCAGGTGCCCTGGGCCGTGGCGCAGCAGCGCCGAGGTGGTCGTGGCCACGTCGGCGCCGGCGGCCAGCGCCTTGGCGGCGTCGTGACCGCTGTGGATCCCGCCGGAGGCGGCCAGCGACGCGCTCGTGCGGCCACGCAGGATCGCGATCCAGCGCAGTGGCAGGCGCAGCTCCTCGGGGGTCGAGAGCGCCACCCTGGGCACCACCCGCATGGTCTGGAGGTCCAGGTCCGGCTGGTAGAAGCGGTTGAACAGCACCAGGCCGCCGGCGCCGGCCTCCACCATGCGCCCGGCCATGTTCGCCATGGCGGTGAAGAACGGCCCCACCTTGACCGCCAGGGGGATTCGAACGGCGTCGCGGACCTCCCGGATCACCTCCAGGTCGCGCGCCTCCAGCTCGGAAGCGGTCGTCTCCGAGTCCACGGCCACCTGGTACAGGTTCAGCTCGATCGCGGCGGCGCCAGCCTCCTCCAGCCAGCGGGCATGACGGGTCCAGCCGCCCGGGGTGACCCCGTTGAGGCTGGCGATCACCGGGATGCCGATCACTTTGGTGGCTTTCTGCACCAGGCTCAGGTAGGCCCACGGCCCGTGGTTGTAGTCATCCATCTCCGGGAGGTACGAGGCGGCCTCCGGGTGGCTGTCGGCGCCGGTGAGCAGCAGGCGCTCGGTCTCCAGCAGCTCGTGGGTCACCTGCTCCTCGAACAGGGACGGCAGCACGACCGCGCCGGCGCCTGCCTGCTCCAGCCGCCGCAGGCCGTCGAGGTTGCCCGTCAGCGGCGACGCCGAGGCCACCAGCGGCGAGCGCAGCTCCAGGCCGAGATACCGGGTGCGAAGGTCCATGCTGGCTCAGTCCTCCTGCTTCTGCGACGGTGAGCACCACGTCTTGAGGGCTCCCTGGGTACCACCCGGCCCTGTCAGCCCAGGGTCGCCGGGACGCGGGTCCCCAGTCAGGGCCCAAGGTCCCGCCCGGCACCCGGACCTGGTCCCCGGGACGGCGCGGGCCGACCGGCCATGGGCGGGGACCGGCCACCGCTCTACCGTCCAGGCAGGGCGGGGACCGCTCCGGTCGCGCCCCAAGGGAGGTCGCCATGCAACGGACCGTGCAGGACGTGATGACCAGAGACGTCGTGGTCGCCCACGAGTCCACCCCCTTCCACGAGCTGGTCCAGCGACTCAGCCAGCATCACGTGCGCGCGCTGCCGGTGGTCGACGACGACCGTCACGTGCTCGGCATCGTCTGTGACAGCGACCTGGTCCTCAAGGAGGTCCTGACCCTCAAGGGGCCCTGCGATCCGCACGAGCTGACCACCCTCCATCGCCTGGAGCGCGCCAAGGCGGCGGGCACCACCGCCCGGGAGGTCATGACCTCGCCGGTGGTGACCGTCTTCCCCGAGGAGCTGGTCGCCGACGCCGCCCGCCGCCTGCACGCCTGGAAGCTCGACCAGCTCCCGGTCGTGGACCGCGCCGGGGTGCTGGTCGGCATCATCAGCCGCGCCGACGTGCTGAAGGTCTTCCTCCGCACTGACGAGGAGATCCGCTTCGAGCTGCTCGACGACATCGCCGGGCGGCTGCTGCGGCTGCCCACCGACCGGCTCGACATCGCCGTCGACGGCGGCATCGTCACGCTGGGCGGCACCCTGGGGCGGCGCAGCAGAGCGATCGCGCTCGCCGAGCTCGCCGGCCTGGTCGACGGCGTCGTCGCCGTCCAGAACCAGCTCGCCTGGCGGCAGGACGACCTCAACACCAGGGAGGCGACCACGGAGGCGACCACCGCGTCGTCACCGCCGGGCCCGGCCTGAGCGGCCGGCGCCGCCGCCTAGCAGTCGGCGGTTTCCAGTCGCGCCTCGGGCCTCGGGGACGCGATCTGCTGCTCCACGTCCTCGTGCGCCGGAGCGGCTGTCCGGTCGCGCAGCACCACCACGGCCAGGACGGCGAGCCCGACGGCGACCAGCGCGGCGATCGCCGAGGTGAGGTGCATCCCCTGAACGAACGCCTCGCGGGCGGTCTGGAGGACGGCCGCTCCGAGCCGGTCGGGCAGCTCCCCGGCGACGGCCACGGCGCCGCCGAGCGTGTCGCGCGCGATCGCCGCCGCGGCGGCCGGCACCTGGGCCGGGAGGCGGTCCGCCAGCTCGCTCCGGTAGATCGCCACGCCGATGCTCCCCAGGAAGGCGATGCCGAGGGCGCCGCCGAGCTCGGCGCCGGTCTCCGAGATCCCCGAGGCGGCCCCGGCCCGCTCCGGCGGGGCGGACCCGACGATCAGCTCGGTGGTCAGGCCGAACACCGGCGCCAGGCCCAGCGAGATCAGCACCGAGCCGGCGACCAGGGGGGCGAGCTGGCCGGCCGCGGCCACCTGGGTGAGCGCCACCAGCCCGGCGGCCGACAGCGCGAAGCCGCCGCCGATCACGAACGCGGGGCGGACGCGCTGCACGATCCGCGGAGCGAGCTGGGACCCGACGATGAACCCGAAGGCCGACGGCAACGACCACATGCCCGCCTGGAGCGGTGAGAGCCCGGCCACCAACTGGAGGTACTGCGCGACGAAGAGGAAGTACCCGACCGCGACGAAGATCGCGAGGAAGTTGATGCTCAGTGCCGCGTTGAACGCCCTGATCCTGAACAGCCGCACGTCGATCATCGGATCGGCCAGCCGGCGCTGCCGGCGCACGAACAGGACGCCGACCGCCAACCCGGCCAGCATGGATGCCACGGCGACCGATCCGAGGCCGTCCTGGGCGATCTCCTTGAGACCGTAGGTCACCGCCAGCACGGCCACCACGGACATGGCGGCGCTGGTCAGGTCGAGGCGGCCAGCGTCGGGATCCCGGTACTCGGGCAGGACACGCGGCCCGAGCACCAGCAGCAGCGCCATCACCGGCAGCGCCAGCAGGAAGACCGAGCCCCACCAGAAGTGCTCGAGCATCGCCCCGCCGAGCACCGGACCGATCGCGCTGCCGGCCGAGAAGCTCCCGATCCAGACGCCGATGGCCTTCGAGCGCTGCCTGGGGTCCCTGAACATGTGGAAGATCAGCGACAGCGTCGACGGCGCCAGGGTCGCCCCCGCGATCCCGAGCAGCGCCCGGCTCGCGATCAGCATCTCGGCGCTGACCGAGAAGGCCGCGAGCAGCGAGACCGCGCCGAAGGCGGCGGCACCGATGAGCAGCAGCCTGCGGCGGCCGATCCGGTCGCCCAGGGTGCCCATGGTGATCAGCGAGCCCGCCACGAAGAACCCGTAGACGTCGATGATCCACAGCAGTTGGGCGCTGCTGGGTTCCAGGTCGGCGCTGATGGCCGGCACGGCCAGGTGCAGGACGGTCAGGTCCATCACGTAGAGCAGGCACGCGAGCGCCAGTACCGCCAGCCCAATCCACTCGCGCCGTCCCGCCCTGGGGGTGTCAGCAGTCACGTTGTCGGGTCTCCTCGTGGTCGCGTTGCCTCTGCGAAGGTAGCTCGTACCTGTGACCACGAATCGGCCCGAAACTCATCGGTGGGGTCGGGAACTGATCGATCCCGCCCCGGATCACCTGCCGTCGATCATGCCTGGCGTGACCAGCCCGTGCTCGTAGGCGTACACCACGGCGTGGACCCGGTCGCGGACGCCGAGCTTGTCCAGCGCGTGGGCGACGTGGGTCTTGACGGTGGTCTCGGCGACCAGCAGCGCCCTGGCGATCTCGGTGTTGGAGCGGCCGCGGACCACCAGGTCGAGGACCTCGCGCTCGCGGGCGGTGAGCTGGGCGAGCGCCGCCGGCTCCGCGGTGGTCGCGGGACGCCGGGCGGTGAACTCCTCGAGCAGCCGCCGGGTCACCGAGGGCGACAGCAGGGCGCCGCCGTCCGCGGCGGCGCGGACGCCGAGCAGCAGCTCCTCCGGTGGGGCGTGCTTGAGCAGGAACCCGCAGGCCCCCGCGCGCAGCGCGTCGTAGACGTATTCGCGAGGTCATAGGTGGTGAGCACGACCACGCGCACGGGCCGCTCGGCGGCCGGGCCGGTGGCCTGGCCGCCGAGGATGCGGCGGGTCGCCTCCAGGCCGTCCAGCACGGGCATCCGGATATCCATGAGCACCAGGTCTGCTCGCAGCTCCCGGGCGAGCCGCACCGCCTCCAGACCGTCGCCGGCCTGGCCGACCACGTGCAGCCCGGGCTGGCTGGCCAGCAGCATCGCCAGACCCGCCCGGACAACCGCCTGGTCGTCGGCGATCAGGACCGTGACCTCCTCGGTCGCGGTCACGACGACGCCTCTGTGGCGCCCGACGCCCCGTCCCCGTAGGGAATCGCGCCGGTGACCGCGAAGCCGCCGCCGGCCCTGGCAGTGGCCTGAAGGTCGCCGTTGTAGAGCGCGGCGCGCTCGCGCATGCCGCGGACCCCCCGCCCGCCGGGCCCGCCGCCCGCTGGGCCGGCGAGCGCCGACGGCCCGTTGACGACCGCGAGGCCGAGGCAGTCGGCGCGGTAGTGCAGCGCGACGCGAGTCGGCGCGGCCGGCGCGTGCTTGGCGACGTTGGTGAGCGCCTCCTGGATGATCCGGTACGCGGCCAGCTCGACCCCTGGGGACAGCGGCCGCACCTGCCCGTCGATCTCCAGGTCGACGGGCACCCCCGCCGCGCGGGTGGTCGCCAGCAGCGTCTCCAGCGCCCCGAGCGTCGGCGCCGGCCGGCGTGCCGGATCGTCCCCCGGCTCGCGCCGCAGCGCCCCCAACAGATGGCTCAGCTCGGCCAGCGCCTCCCGCGAAAGCCGCTCGATCACGGCGAGCGCCTCCACGGCCCGCGGGTGCACCGCCGCGGCGCCGGGGGCGGTGGCCGTGGGGGCGGTGGCCGTTGCCGTGGGGGCGGTGGTCGCCACGGCGCCGGCCAGCGCCGTGGCCGCGGGGGCGGCGGTCCCGCCGGACCCGGCCGGCGCCGTCGCCGCGGGGGCGGCGGTCCCGTCGGACCCGGCGGCCGCCCCGGACGCGGCGAGGCGGGCGGCACCGGAGTGGACGGCGATCGCGGAGAGCTGGTGGGCGAGGACGTCGTGGAGCTCCCGGGCGATGCGGGTGCGCTCGGCGAGGTGGGCGGCCTCCACCGCGGCCGCGATCTCGCCGCGCCGGGCGCTGGTCGCGTCGCCGACCACGAACGCCGCGCCGAGCAGCGCGTACGGCAGGCCGCGCGCCCGGTCGCCGATGCCGTTGCCGTCCAGCGCCAGTACCGCGGCGGCCAGCAGGCTCGCCCCGCCCAGCCAGCGCGCGGAGCGGCGGGCGTGGTCGCCGTAGGCCCCCAGCCCGTACGCCCGACCAGCACGGCCGCGAAGGCCGAGGTCGGGTCGTCCCGCAGGGCGACCCGCGCCAGCAGGACCGCGCCGGCCAGCCCGAGCGCCGCGACCGGGAGGCGGCGCCGCCACACGAACGGGACCGACTGGGCCAGCGCCAGCGCCAGGTAGCCGAGCACGATCGGGGTGGTGCCGCCGTGGCCGGGCGGCCGCCACCTCCACGGCACGTCGGGGAGCGCCCATCCCAGCAGGCCGGCCGCGACGAGCAGGTCCACCCGTCGCGGCGCGGCCAGGTCGCTCAGTCGCGAAGTCGGCATGATCCGACTGTAGAGCCCGGGCGTCGCGCCGTCACCCGGCCACGTCGCCGCGCTGGAAGGCGAGCACCGCCACCAGCCCGCAGGCGGCCAGCATCGCGACGAGCCCGGTGAGGCCGAGCAGGTGGCTCGGCGGCGAGCCGCCGGCATAGATGAACCGCGACCAGAAGTTGCTGGGCAGGTCGGTAATCGAGCGCAGCCCGACCGGGAACCCCATCCAGCCCTGCACCCAGGTCGCGGGGGTCCATTTCCCGTTGCTGGGCACCGTCGCCACCACCAGCATCGTCACGAACGCCCCGGCGGTGGTCGCCATGGCGCCGATCGTGCCGCGGGTCAGCACCGCCGCCAGCAGCCCGACCATCGCGAACACGGCCAGCACCAGCAGCGACCGCCCGACCTGCGAGCCGGCCCACCTGGCCGCCTCGGCGAGCGACTGCCGCGGTCCCATCAGGTGGTCGACGCGCACCAGGATCGGCCCGGCCACGGCCAGCGCGGCCCAGCACGCGGCCACCAGCCCCACCCCCGCCAACCACAGGCTGGCCAGCTTGGCGGCGAGCACCTGCCAGCGGCGGCCGTGCTGGGTCAGCAGGTTCTTGAGCGTCCGCTGGGACCACTCCCCGCCGACGTGGCCGCCGGCCAGCAGCGCCAGCGCGAGCGCCCCCGGCAGCGAGGCCATCAGGCCGGCCGCCTCGGCGCCCGCCGCCAGCGGATCGAGCTGCGCCGCGGTGTGCGCGGCCGCAACCTCGGCCTCGGCCCGCCCGCCCCTGGCCTCCTGGCGCGCGTTGGAGCTGCCGCCGACCGCGAGCAGCACGCAGAACAGCGCGGCCGCCGCCGTCACCCCCCAGAGCAGCGGGCGGTTGAGCTTTCGCAGCTCAGCGCGGAGCAGGCGCATCGCCGACCTCCCCATCGTCGCCGGTCAGGTGCAGGAACGCGGCCTCCAGGCCAGCATGCTCGCCGGTCAGCTCGGCGATCCGGCCCTCCTCCACCAGCCGGCCGGCGTGCAGCACCGCGACCCGGTCGCACACCTGCTCGACCTCGGCCAGCAGGTGGCTGGAGAGGAACACCGTGGTGCCGCCGTCCGCCAGCGCGCGGAGCACCGAGCGGAACTCGCGGATGCCGGCGGGGTCCATGCCGTTGGTCGGCTCGTCCAGCAGCAGCAGCGTGGGGTCGCGCAGCAGCGAGGCCGCGAGCCCGAGGCGCTGGCGCATGCCCTGCGAGTACGCCTTGACCTTGCGGCCGGCGACCGGGGTCAGCGCGACCTGGTCCAGGGCGACCTCGATGGCGTCCCCGCCCGGCAGCGGCCGCCCGCAGAGCGCGAGCACCTCGAGATTGCGCCGGCCGCTGAGCCACGGGTAGAAGGCGGGCTCCTCGATCATCGCGCCGACCCGGGCCAGCCCGTCGGGGTCGGGCAGCGGTCGCCCGTTGAGCCAGGCTCGGCCCGCGCTGGGCCTGACCAGCCCGAGCAGCATCCGCATGGTGGTGGTCTTGCCGGCGCCGTTGGGGCCGAGGAAGCCGAAGACCTGACCGGCTTCGACCACCAGGTCGAGCCCGTCGACGGCGACCGTGGACCCGTACCGCTTGGTCAGGCCCTGGCAGCGAATGACCTCCGTCACCCGCCC
>WNGG01004451.1_pt1 | contig 15720 bp, 11 predicted proteins | sample 5400661 | NCBI WGS metagenome assembly WNGG01 (sample SAMN13153372, study PRJNA577476) | soil metagenome | isolation source: 100 cm soil or saprolite under Garry oak tree replicate 1 | place: USA:California | collected 2016-06-15
CCGTACACGTCAGGCTCTCGCTCGCCGAGCAGGTTGAGGTTCGGCCCGTTGAGAACGGCGATCCGCACTAGGACTTGAGGCCCTTCAGCCAGGACTGGAACTGGTCCAGCTCCCGCTCCTCTTCGGGCGCGGGACGCGCTTGGCGTCCCGAAGTCCGCGCTGGCGACGTCGGTGCAGGTCCTCCCTCCCCTGCCCGCGGCGGCCCGGCCGCGGTGGCCTGTCCTCCTCCTGGCGCCGCGAAGAACTCGTCGAAGGAGAACCCGCCCGTCGCCGGCGTCGCCGGTGCGCTCGGGGAGGCGGGGACGGGGGCGAGCGCCGCGCCGGGCGCGCTCGTCGCCGAATCCCGGGGATGTTCGCCGAATACCGAGTCCAGCGAGATGTCGTCGCCGGCGGGACGCGTGGGGGCCCCCGGCCCCGGGCGGCCGCCGGCCGCCGCTTCCGCGTCATCGGCGGCGAACGCTTGCTCCAACGTGGTCCCCGCCCGCGACGGGGCGGCCGCCGCAGGACCGGCCTTGCCGGCCAGAATGCTCTTCAGGAACGCGCCCACAGATTGACCACCCGACTTGCGCGCCGACGCCGGACGGGACAGCTCGGCGACCCGCGTGGCGAGCCGCGCATCTCCGGGCCGCTTCGCCAACAGACTCTGATACACGCGCAGGGCGTCGTCGCGGTGGCCCTGCTTCACGTACAGCTCCGCCATCGTTTCGGTCATTACCGGCTCGGCCCGGGACAGCGCCGCCACGTCCGCCGCCCCTTCATCGTCAGCCAGCGCGACAGCGGCCGGCGGCGGTGACGCCGCGCGCGACGGGGACGCCTGCGCGGCGAGAGGCGGCGGCGGCGGGGGCGGTGGCGGCTTGGGCCGCGGCGGCGGCTCGACATCCTCGGGAAGGATCAGCGGCAGATCCACCTGCGGCATATCTTCCTCGACGGCTTCCGCATCGACCCGGTAGATTCCGCTCCCCTCGTATTGCGTGCGTGCCAACCCTTCGAGTGCGGCCGGCTGGGCTTTCAGCTCGACGTCTTCCTCGACCTCCAGCCCCTCGGCCTTCGCGGCCGCGTGCGCGCCGGCATTGACGTCGAGCGCGCCGTCGAACACTTCAAGATCAGGGGGCGCTTGCTTTGCCGCGGCGAGCGGTGTGACCTCGGCGCTTGAAGCCCGCTCGACCACGAAGTCCGGTTTGCTCATCGCGGTCGGCGGCGCGTCCGCCACCGACGTCGGCACGAGATCCGGCAGCGCCGGTGTCGCGACGGCGGTCGCCGCCTCGACGATCGGGACCGTGGCCTTGGCCGCCAGCGCGGCCGCTTTGCTTTTCGCGCGGGACAGCGCCTCCGCGGCGTCCCCATTCATCGGGTCGACCGCCAGCAACTTGCCGAGCCATTCCACCGCCAGGTCCAGCCGGCCGGTGCGGCCGGCTACGTCGGCGAGCATCTTCAGCGCCAGCACGTTTTCCGGATCGAGACTCAAGACCTTGCGGAACATCACTTCGGCGGCGGGGTCGTCCTTCTTGTCGAGCAGGCACCGTCCGTACACGATGTGGGCGCTAATGTAGTCGGGATGGAGCTCCAACCCCTTGCGGCACAAGTCGATAGCCAGATCCACCTGGCCGGCTTTGCGATAGGCGTCGGCCAGCGGGGCAAAGTTGCGCCCTTTGGGGTTTTCGTTGTAACGGTGTTCGAGCTTCTCGATTTCGCTCGCGTAGGGCACGGCCTAAGTCTTTGTGGGAATTGGACGAAGATAGTGTTTGGCCGGCGTCGCTGTCAAATCGGCCGCGGCCCGCGCCGCTTGAGATTGCTCGTTGTGGCGTATAGACTTATGCCCCTTCCCATCCGTTGTGACGGAGCTCCGCGCCCATGATGCGCTCCATGCGTCAAATGTCGAAGTACATCTTCTACGTGCTGGCGGTCGCGTTCATCGGATGGCTGGTCTTCGACGTCGGCATGGGAATCACGGGACGCTCGACGGGGGCGACGGGGGACGTAGTGCTCAAAGTGAACGGGCAGGAAGTGCACTACGCCCAGTGGCAGCAGGTGTACCAATCGGCCTACGATCAGGCGCGGCGCCAATCGGCCGGGCAACTCACGAGAGAAGACGAGCAGCAGCTCCAGGACCGGGTCGCCGACCAGATGATCCAGACGGCGCTGCTGCACCAGGCGTACGGCAAGCTGGGGATCACGGTCAGCGACGATGAGATCCGCCAGGCAGCCCTTACGAGCCCGCCCCCGGAGGTCACGGGACTGGCCGAGTTCCAGGTGAACGGCCGGTTCGACCTCGCGAAGTGGCAACAGTTCGTGACCTCGGGCAGCAACCCGGAGTTCCTCTTCGCGCTCGAGCAGCGGTATCGCGACGAAATCCCCTACGTGAAGTTCCTGCAGTTCCTCACCGCCGACGTGTACGTCTCCGACGCGCACCTCTGGCGGATGTACCGCGACGAGCACGACTCAGTAACGGTGGCGGTGCTGGCGGTGATTCCCGCCGAGATCCCGGACAGTGCGGTGCCGGTGACCGACGCGGAGGCCCAGCGGCACTTCGAGGCGCACCGGGATCGGTTCCAGCGTCCGGCGGTCGCGTATCTGAGCTTCGTCGCGCAACCGCGACGGCCGGACGCGGCCGACACGGCGGCGGCCGTCGCGCGGGTGCGCGCCCTGCGGGCCCGGCTCGAGCACGGCGAGAAGTTCGACGTCGTGGCCAAGGCGGAGTCGGCGGACTCGGGCAGCGCCGCGAACGGCGGCGACCTGGGCTGGATCCACCCGGACTCGGGCGGCTTCGTGCAGCCGTTCCTCGATGCGGTGAAGCGGCTGCGCCCCGGCCAGCTCTCGGCGCCGGTGGCCACGGAGTTCGGGTATCACCTGATTCGCGTCGACGCCGCCCGCGGCGATTCGGTGAAAGTGCGCCACCTCCTGGTGCCCATCGAGCTGCAGGGCGCGCACCGCGACCTGGTGGAATCCCGCACCGACACCCTCGACCGTTTCGCCGCCGAGCAGGAGAACGGCGCGCAGCTCGACTCAGTAGCCCGGCGTCTCGGTCTCCCGGTCGCGAAGGCGCCACCGCTGGTGCGGGGCGATCGCATGACCCTCGGCCGCTGGGTGATTCCCGACGTGAGTGTGTGGGCGTTCGAGGCGAAGGTCGGGGAGACGAGTCCGGTGATCGAAGGGGCGCCGGCCTTTTACGTGTTCCGGCTCGATTCCCTGACGCCGGGCGGCGTGCCGCCGTTCTCCGAGGTGAAGGACGCCGCGATCGCCGAAGCGCGGCAGGCGAAAAAGAAAGCGCTCGTCCATCCGCGGGCGCAGGCAATCGCCGAGCAGCTGCGCGGCGAGAGCGACCTGCTCGCGGCCGCGGGGCGGCACGGCCTGCGCGCGCAGCGGCTGGGGCCCTTCACGCGGGTCGCTCCGCCGCCGATCCTGCGGCAGGAGCCGCTGGTGATCGGCGCGGCGTTCGGGTTGCGCGTGGGAGAACGCAGTGGAGTGATTCAAGGCGACGGGGGCGACTACCTGCTCGAGTCCCTGGCGCGCCGGATGGCCGACTCCACGAAGTGGCTGGCGCAGCGCGACGCGCAACGCCAAGCGGCGCTGCAGCCGGTGCGCGAAGCGCGCATCCGTTCCTACCTCGCGGGGCTGCGCGCCCAGGCGAAGATCGTCGACCGCCGCAAAGAGCTGTTCCGGCCCCAAAACGCGACCGCCGGCAGTTAGCCGGCGGCGGTTCACTCAAGGAGACGTCGCGGCGGATCCGGCGGCGTCTCGTCGGGGGGACGCTCGACCGCGTCCCGCGTTTCGTTCAGGGCGCGCTTGAACTCGCGCAGGCCCTTCCCCACCGCCTTGGTTGCGTCCGGCAGCCGGTGCGCGCCGAACGCCAGCAGCGCGATCACCAACAGCAGGAGCAGCTCACCGCCGCTCAGGTTTCCCAAACCCACGGCCGTCTCGCGCTACTGGCTGAGCCGCTTGGGCTCGCCTCCGGTCTGCATCGGCGACGACGTGCCGGCCGGGGGCGGTGCCTGGAGGTTGCGCTGCTCCGGCGGCTCGTCCTTGAGGCTACGCTTGAACTCCTTGATCCCCTGCCCGATCGACGACCCGATCTCCGGAATGCGCTTCGCGCCGAAAACCAGCACCAGGATCAGCAGCAGGATCAGGATGTGACTGAACGACAGATCGGAGAACATGGCTGCCTCGCTAAAAGAGCGACCGGGCGACGAAGTAGGCGATCGCCACGCCCACGACGGCGAGCAACGATACGTCGAGCCCGATCGGACCGAGCGTGATCGACACCACCAGCAGATCCACGTGCACCGGCCCGAGCGTCGGCGTCACGGAGGTGGTGAAAAACTCTTTGGCGGCGCCCTGCGGCAGGAAGCGTCGCAGCAGCGCGTGCAGCAGCCCGCCGAGCACGAAGCCCGCGGCGAGCACGCCAAGGTAAAATAGCGGACGGCGGGGGCCCTGCGCCACGGCTCAGCTGCGCCGTTCCACGGCGTACGTGATGCTGTCGCGCAGGGCGTCGCGCGCCGGCGAGGGCGGGAGCGTCTCGAGCTCGGCCTCCGCCCGCTGGGCGTGCTCCAGCGCGTTGCGGCGCGCGTACTCCAGGCCGCCGGCGGTCTCCACGAGTCGGATCACGTCCGCCACCTGCTCGTCCGCCGGCTCAGCGGTCGCCATCAGATCGGCGACCCGGCGGCGCTCGCCGGGACCCATCCGCTCCAGCGCCGCGATGAGCGGCAGCGTGACCTTGTGCTCCTTCAGGTCGAGCCCCGACGGCTTGCCGGTGACGGCCTCGGGCTGGGTGTAGTCGAGCAGATCGTCGGTGATCTGAAACGCCATGCCGAGCGCGTGCCCGAACCGGGCCAGCGCGTCGCGGTGGGCGGGGGCGCCGCGCAGGGCGCCCACCTCGCACGCCGCCGAGAGCAGCGAGGCCGTTTTCGCCTCGATCAGGGCGTCGTACTGTTCCTCGGCGTACGTGAGCTTGTCGTGCGCCTCCAGCTGGCGCATCTCCCCGACGGTCATCTCGTTGGTCACGCGGGCGAACACGCGCAGCGGCGCCAGGTCCTCCAGCCGCACCAGCTCCACGATCGCGCGCGAGTAGAGGTAGTCGCCCATGATCACCGCCACCTGATGCGAGAAGCGGCCGTTGATCGTGGGCATCCCGCGGCGCAGCGGCGAGTGGTCCACCGAGTCGTCGTGGACCAGCGTCGCGAGGTGGATCAGCTCGACGATGGCCGCGAGCGTGACGCTGCGCGGTTCCGCGGCGCCGGCCGCCTGGCCGCTGAGCAGCAGCAGCGTCGGCCGGAACAGCTTGCCCTTCATCCGCAGGAGGTGTTCGTTCACCTCCGCGATGATCGGGAAGCTCGCCGCGATGATGCGGCGCAGCTCCTCCACGACCTGATCGATGTGCCCGGCGACGGGGCGCTGAATGTCGGGCAGGGTCACCCGCGCCAGCTGCTGGGTCATCTCAGCGCGCCTTGGCGAGCGCCTTGACCCGCTCGCCGACGTCCATGAAGCGGATGTTCGCGGCGAACACCCGGCCGTAGCGCTCCTTCGCCTCGGCGCCCTTCCCCTGCGCCTCGAGGGCGCGCCCGAGCCAGTAGAGAATGCCCAGCCGCTCGTCGTCGCGGCTCGCCGGCAGCTCGAGCCCGCGCCGCAGGATGGACTCCGCCACCGCGTGCGCGCCCTTTTCGAAGAAGCACACCCCCAACGCCTCGGAGGTCCGGAGCTTGCCCTCGGGCGCGCGCAGCGCTTTCTGGAGCTCGGCGATCGCTTCGTCGAGCAGCCCCATCTCCTTGAACGCGATGCCCAGGTCGTAATGCGACTGGAAGTCCGCTTCGTCGATGTTCTCGTCGATCCCCTGCCGGAAGCGCGCCAGCATGTCCTGGAAGTCGCGCTCCTCGTCCCCGGTCGGCTCCTCGTCCGCGACCTTCATGCGCGTGTCGCGGTGCGGTTCCTCGACCTCCTCCTCGAGAATCATCGCGCCGAGGTCGACGAAATCCCCACCCGCCGCCGCCTCGTCGCGCACTTTCATCCTGGCGTCCTTCGCCTGCGCCAGTTTGCCTTTCTCGGAGACCGCCTCGACCGGCATCAGCATCGCGAGGGCCGCCTTGGCCCGCTCATTCTTCGGATCGTGCTCGACGACGCGCTGGTACACGGCGCGCGCCTTGTCCCCCAGGTCCGTGCGCAACAGCGCGTCGGCCAGCTCGAGGTAGCAGTCGATCAGCCGGCCCTTGTCGCCCGCCTTGAAGGCGAGCTCGACCTGTTTCTGCCGGTGGCGCACGCTGTTGGGCTCGAGACGCAGGATCTCGTCCCCCAGATCCTGGGCCTGCTGGAGGTTGTCGGCCGCTTCGAATCCCGAGACCGCGAGATCCAGCTCCTCGACGCCACGCTCGCGCTGCCCGGCCTCGATCAACGCTTCGCCCAGCGCCTGATGAGCGTCGGGATCGTCGGGGTTGTCCGCCACCCGCGACTCGAGCTCCTCGATGCCCGGAACGCCCGCTGGCTCCTCGATGTTGTCGAACACGAGCGAGCCCGCCACGCCGCCCTGATTGACGATGCCGTCGAGGCCCAGGTCCATGAAGCCGGAGCGGCGGCCGCCCACCGAGGTGTCGTCTTCGGTTTGGACCCACTTGGGATGCGCCGGGGCTTCGTCCACGGTCAGCGGCTGGTCGTCCACGTCGTGGCCTGCCGCCGTCGTGGCGGCCTCGAAGTCGGGCTCGAGCTCGAGCGGCGGAATCTCGACGACCGTCTTACGCTTGGGCGGCTGCGTCTGCGCGGGCGGTGGCGCCGCTGCGGGCCGCTTGGGAACGACCGGCTTGACCTTGGGCGCCGGCGCCGGCGCCTTCGGGGTAAACCGCGGCGGCGCTTTGGGGGCCGGAGCGGGAGCTGATGTGCGCGGCGGCGGCGTGAAATCCTCTTCTGCTTCCTCCTCCTCCTCTTCCACCGTCGGCTCCAGCTCGGCGAGCGGCTCAACATCGTCGCCCGAGAGCAGGTCCTCCCGGATCGACGAGACTTCCGTCGAGCCGAGATCGATATCGCCGAACTGCGCGCTGGTCGTCTCGAGGCCGTCGAGCCGGCCCCCGGCATCGGCCTCGACGCCTTCCGTTTCGCCGACCATAGTCGCTTCGATGTCGAGAGCCTCGGACGCGGGGGGCCGTCGCGGCTCCTCGACGAGCTTCGGGGGCGGCGGCGCGGCGCCCCGCGACGGGGCGGCCGGCCGGCCCCCTTTTGGCGCGGCCGGGGCGTCGACGTCGAGGAACACCAGGCTCGACGTCTTGCCCCTGCCCTTCCCTTCCGCCGGCGCGGCGGGCGCGCCCGGCGGCGGCATGCTCACGCGCGCGGACGAAGAACGCCGCTGCAGGTCGGCCCCGTACATCTTGAGGTGCTCCTCGAGCATGCCGCGCAACTTCTCGCTCTCGGGCGAGAGGTCGGTGAACTCCTTCAACGCGGCGAACGCCTGCTGGATGCGGCCGGTCTTCTGCATGCGCTCGGCGTACTCGACGAAGTGCTGCTGCGCTTCCGCGAGGAAGCCCTTCGACGCGTACAGCTTCGCAAGCTTCAGGTAGGTCTGCTGTCGCGCGGGCGCGTTGCGCAGCACCTTGTTGCACATCGCGATCGCGTTGTTGTGGAAGCCGAGCTCGGCGTACTTGTCGACCGCCTGGTCATAATAGTCGGCGGCCTGGCCCGGGTCCTTCAGCTTGAGATAGAGATCGCCGATGCGATTGTAGATCCCGAGATCCGGATTGGCCTCGCCCTCTTCTTCCTGCGATTTGAGGACCTCGAGCCATGCTTCAACCGCGGCCTTCGGGTCCTTGGCCTCGAGGGTCTTGGCGCGCTCCTTGAGCTTCTCGAGTTTCGACATGGACTGGTAAAGATAGGGGCGCGGCCCAGCGGCGACAAGGCAAACCCGCTGTCCAGACGGCAGTTACGAGATTGGCCCCCACCCAATACGCCGGCTCACGCCAGTCGGCGACGTCGCAGGCGACGACGTCGGCGGCAAAGTCGGGCGCCAACTGCCCGCGCTCACCGGCCAACCCCAGCGCCGCGGCGGCGTTGACCGTGACGGTCAGCAGCGCCTCCGCGTGACGCAGCCCGAGCTGCGACACGCCGAGGGACATCACGTACGGGAGACTGAGCGTGGGCGAGGAACCGGGGTTGAAGTCGGTGGCGAGCGCGACGGCGGCGCCCGCGTCGATGAGCCGCCGCGCGGGTGCCTGCCGCGGCTTCCCGAGAAATGCCATCGTCGCCGGAAGCAGCACCGCCACGGTGGCGCTCCCGGCCAGCGCGCGGATGCCGGCGTCGGAGATGCTCGCGAGGTGGTCGGCACTCACCGCGCCGAGCTCGGCGGCGAGCTCGGCGCCGCCCGACCCTTCGAGCTCGTCGGCATGCAGCTTGAGCCCGAAGCCGGCGGCCCGGGCGGCGGACAGGATCGCGCGCGCCTCGACAACGCTGAAGACCCCGGGCTCGCAGAACACGTCGCAAAACCGCGCGAGGTCGTCGCGGGCCACCGCGGGGATCATCTCCGCGCACACCAGGCGCACGTAGTCCCCGCGGCGGTCGCGGTGCTCGGGCGGCACTTCGTGCGCGCCGAGCAAGGTGGGGACGAGCGCCGCTCCCGCCTCGGCGCCCAGCCGGCGGACCACGCGCAGCTGCTTGCGCTCCGACTCGAGGTCGAGCCCGTAGCCAGACTTGATCTCGATGGTCGTCGCGCCGTGCGCCAGAAGCACGGCGAGTCGCGCGCGTGTTACGGCGACGAGCTCGTCTTCCGAGCGCGCGCGCACGTCCCGCACGGACTCCAGGATGCCGCCGCCCGCAGCCGCGATGGCCTGGTAGGTCGCGCCGAGCGCGCGACGCTCGTGGTCGTCGAGGCGGGGCGCGCCGAAGACGGCGTGGGTGTGGCAGTCGATGAAGCCGGGGTAGAGCACCCCCGACACCTCGATCTCCTCGAGTGCGGATTGCGGATTGCGGATGGCGGATTGGGCAGCTCGAAGGTCGCGAAGCGGGCCTACCGCCACGATCCGTCCGCCGTCGATCAGCACGGCCGCATCGCGGAGAACTTCCAGCTCCGCCAGCTCGCGGCCGCGACGGGCGCGCGCCGGGCCGCGGCACGTGACGACCGCGCGCGCGCCGGCGAGCAGAGTGCTCAGTCGCTGGCCTCGTGCATCGGCAGGCGCAGGCCGTGGCGGCGGGCGGTCTCCAGCGCCTCGGGATAGCCCGCGTCCGCGTGGCGCGCGACGCCGATCCCGGGATCGTTGGTGAGGACGCGCTCGAGGCGCCGCGCGGCGGCCGCGCTGCCGTCGGCGACGCTCACCTGGCCCGCGTGCAGCGAGTTGCCGATCCCGACGCCGCCGCCGTGATGGAAGGACACCCACGAGGCGCCGGAGGCGGTGTTGAGCAGCGCATTCAGGATCGGCCAGTCGGCGATCGCATCGGAGCCGTCGCGCATCGCTTCCGTCTCGCGGAACGGCGAGGCGACGGAGCCGGTGTCGAGGTGGTCCCGGCCGATGACGATCGGGGCTCCGAGCTCGCCGCGGTGCACCAGGTCGTTCAACGCGAGCCCGAACCGGGCGCGTTCGCCCATTCCCAACCAGCAGATGCGGGCGGGGAGTCCCTGGAACTGCACGTGCTGTTGGGCCAGCGTGATCCAGCGCCGCAAGTGCTCGTTCTCGGGGAACAGCTCGAGCACGAGCCGGTCGGTGCGGTGCAAGTCCGTCGCGTCCCCCGACAGCGCCACCCAGCGAAACGGCCCGCGCCCCTCGCAGAACAGCGGTCGAATGTACTCCGGCACGAACCCGGGGATCGCGAACGCGTCCGTGACGCCGGCATCGGCCGCGACGGTGCGGATGTTGTTCCCGTAGTCGAAGGCGACGGCGCCACTGCGCTGCAGCGCCAGCATCGCGCGGACGTGGGCGGCGATACTCGCCACGGCGCGCTGCTGGTATTCTGCCGGATCGCGGCCCCGCAGCGCCACCGCGTCGGCGAGGGGCAGGCCCGCCGGCACGTAGCCGTTCAGCGTGTCGTGCGCGGAAGTCTGGTCGGTGAGCACGTCCGGGACGAAGCGGCGGCGCGCGAGCTCGGGGAGCACGTCGGCGCAGTTGCCGACGAGTCCGATCGACCGCGCCCGGCCCTCCCGCTGCGCGGCGGCGACGGCGCGCAGGGCCGCGTCGAGCGAGTCGGCGACCTCATCCAGGTATCCCGTCTCGAGCCGCCGGCGCACCCGGGCCGCGTCCACCTCGACGGCGAGCATCACGCCCTCGTTCATCGTGGCGGCGAGGGGCTGCGCCCCGCCCATCCCGCCGAGGCCGCCGGTGAGCACGACCCGACCCTTGAGCGATCCGCCGAAGTGCCGTCGCGCCACGGCCCCGAACGTCTCGTAGGTGCCCTGGAGGATGCCCTGGGTCCCGATGTAGATCCACGAGCCGGCGGTCATCTGGCCGAACATGATGAGGCCGCGCCGCTCGAGGTCCCGGAACACGTCCCAAGTCGCCCAGCGGCCGACGAGGTTAGCGTTGGCGATCAGGACACGCGGCGCGTCGGGGTGTGTCGTGAATACGCCCACCGGCTTCCCCGACTGCACGAGCAGAGTTTCGTCGTCGCCCAGCGTGCGCAGCGTGCGGCAGATGGCGTCGAACGAGGCCCAATCGCGGGCCGCCTTCCCCGTCCCGCCATACACGACGAGGTCATCGGGCCGCTCGGCCACCTCGGGGTCGAGGTTGTTCATCAGCATCCGCAGGGCGGCTTCCTGGATCCAGCCGCGGCAGCTGCGCTCGGCCCCGCGCGGAGCGCGGACGACGCGCGCGCCGCTCACGCCGCGCCGTCCTCTCCGGGATCGAAGCGGCCGGCGCGGACACCGGCGGCCACGCGCTCGATCTCGGCGCTCATCGGCCGGTCCTCGTCGAGGGCCGGGACGTCGGCCCGCACCGCGGCGTACGCGCGCGCGACGCCCCGCCCCGGGGTCAGCGGCTTCAGGAACTCGAGTCCCTGGGCGCCGGCGAGCAGCTCGATCGCGACGATGCGCACGGCGTCGGCGAGGATGCGCTCCGCTTTCCACGCCGCGGTCATACCCATCGGGACCACGTCCTCCTGGTTGCCCTCGGTGGGCACCGACTGGACGCTGGCGGGCGTCGCGAGCACGCGCGCGTCCGCCACGAGCGCGGCGGCGGCGATCTGGGCCGTCATGAAGCCGGACTCGAGGCCGGGCTGCCGCACCAGGAACGCGGGCAACCCCGATGACAGGTCGGGGTTCACGACGCGCTCGATGCGCCGTTCGGCGAGGCCGGCGAGGGTCGCGAGCACGATGCCGAGCACGTCGAGCGCCAGGGCGATCGGCTGGCCGTGGAAGTTGCCCCCCGACAACACTTCCGCGCCGAACACAAGCGGGTTGTCGGTCGCCGCGTTGAGCTCGGTCGTGACCAGCCGCTCGGCGAAGCCGATCCCCTCGCCGACCGCGCCGAGGATCTGCGGGGTGCACCGCAGGGAATACGCGTCCTGCACCCGGGGATCGTTGTCGCGATGCGACTCCCGGATCGCGCTGTCCGCGAGCAGCCGCGCGAGCAGGGCGGCGGACCGCCGCTGCGCCGGATGCGGCCGCGCGTCGTGGATGCGGGCGTCGAAGGGCACGGGTGTGCCCCGCACCGCTTCGAGGCTCATCGCGGCCGCGGCGTGCGCGGTGCGCCACAACACCCAGGCGTCATGCACCAGGAGCGCGGCGAGCCCGGTTTGCGCCTGCGTGCCGTTGACGAAGGCCAATCCTTCCTTCGCTTCCAGCGTGATCGGCGCCAGGCCGGCGCCCCGCACCCGAGCCCCGTCTTCGCCCTCGCCGATCATCGCGAGGGCGAGGTGCGACAGGGGGGCCAGGTCGCCGGAAGCGCCGACGCTCCCTTGCGAGGGGACCGTGGGATGAACGCCGGCGTTGAGCATGCCGACGATCAGCTCGGGGAGGACGGCCCGGACGCCGCTCGTGCCGAGCAGCAGGACGTTGGCGCGCAGCAGCATCATCGCGCGCACGGCCTCTTCCGACAGCGGATCGCCGACCCCCGAGGCGTGGCTGCGGATCAGGTTCAGCTGCAACCGGCGCAGATCGCCGGCGGGGATCCGCACGTGGGCGAGCTTTCCGAACCCCGTCGTCACGCCGTACATCGTGTCGCCGCGGGCGACGGCGTCTTCCACGACGCGCCGCGACTCGTTCAGACGCTTCACGGCAGCCGGAGCGACCGTGACGGGGACACTGCGGCGAGCGACGGCGACGACGTCCTCAATCGAGAGGGAATGACCGTCTAACTCGATGGCGGCAAGCATGGCAGGCACAAGCTATCAGAAGAGTTCCCAGACGCCAAGCAAACAGTGGCTACAAGACAACTGTGGCAAGGGGGCGTCCCCTTGCCACTGGTCTCCGGTAACCACTGTTCGCTTGGCGTCTGGGAACCTGTGCGGCGTCTGGGAACTTATCTGGCGCCTTGCACTATCGTGCTGCCGTTCTCTGCGGATGTCAGAAAGCCGCCCGCGCGCAGGAGCTCGGGGTTCCCGGGGTCCGTTTGGACGCTCCAGTCGAAGATCAGGTAGTCGCGGCCGACCTGGGTCACGCGCAGGGCGCCGTAGTGGAGCGACGTGCCGTCGATGATCTGGAACACGTAGCCGTAGCCGGGCAGCGCCAGAAACATGTTGCGCGAGTAGCCACCGACGGGCGCGAAGTCGATGTCCGTCAGATCGCCCACCGGAAACGTGCTGTAGAATCGCATGCTGGTCCCGCTGAACTCCGGGACGATCCACAGGGAATCGGCGGTGCCGCGGAACACCCAGAAGTCGATGTCGGTACGGTTGCCGTTCTGGATCAGGCCCAGCTCACTCAGCTGGCCGCGGCCGTCGCCGTTGACGTCGTCCCAGAAGCGGAATCCGGAGCGCAGGCTGTCCCACTGGTATGTGTAGACCACCACGTTGCGGGCGTCGGGGCGCGGCGTGTCCTGCCGCAGCGGCGACAGCACGCTCTCGGTGCCGTCCAGGCTCTGAGCCGTCACACCGTAGCAACGCGGCACGCCGTTCTGCAGCGCCCCGACCAGGAACTCGGGCGCGACGGTCGTGCCTTCTACGCTCCAGCTGGTTCCGCAAAACCCGGTGTCCAGGTTGTAGCTCGTGCTGTACACGCGATACAACTCGAAGAAATCGGGATTGTGGCGAAGCGCGTTATCCGTCCACGACAGGGCGATCGCCCCATTCAAGGAGATCGAGTAGAGACTGTCGGGCGCCTCGACCGGCAGCGGGTTGACGAGTTGATTCGTCTCGCAGCCCACCACCCCCACCAGAAGCGCCAACCCTCCGTATCGCAGCACGCGCATGGCTTCCTTGCCTGAAGTGTTCTGCAGAGGTTAATGGCAGGCACCGTGCCGCGCGGTAAAGGTCAGCGGCGCAGGCTGTTACACAAAAACGCCCGCCCGCGAATGTCCTCTGCGGGGGACAGCGACCTGTCCAACGGAGGCTCTTCACAGTATGACGCTGGGGGTGGAGGCGCCGGGCGCGTTCACGCGTCGGCGCTGCGGCGGCACGTCGCGTTCCACGTGTCATCGGCACCTCGGCCGGTGTGCCCGCCGGGCGCCGTCGCGTCCGCGCCCTAGCCCCCACCCCCAGCGTCAGCTGAGCTGTACAGAGCTTCCCTTACGGAGCCCGGAAGGTCTGCTGGTCGTAGTCGAACTTGATGTCCGGCTCGTCGAGCAGCGAAACGTAGAAGTTGAACGCGAAGTTGCCGTTGGCGCTCTTCACGAACGAGAAGGTGGCGTGCCAGCGATGCAGGTCGCGCGACAGCTGGACGTAATGCTGGGCGAATTGCCGCGTCGTGAAATCGTAGCTCGTGTTCCACGTCAACGCCCAGTTGGGCGTCGGGCTGAACGCCATCGCGAGCCCCACCTGCTTGGTGCTCGGGCCGGCGGTCGCCGCCCCCCCGCGACTCCGTGAGATCGTGAGCGTCGGCACTTGGAGGGAGAAGCCACGCCCGGCCGCGGGGGGTGGGCCGATGCCGCGCGGACCGCCCGGGAAGCCGCCGGGCGGCATCCCCGTGGGAGGCTGCGGCGGGGGCTGGCCCTCCCCGGGCGGCGCGACCGCCGGGGGGGGGGCCGTCCGGCCGCCCGCCGCCAGCCCGAACAGTCCCGCGATCGCGCGCAGCGTCGCGCCCGTGATGGTGAGTCCGCTCAGCGACACGCTGGTCAGGAACGGGTCGAACTTAGCGGTATCGGTGCCCACGTTCCCCCGCCAGAGGTCGTGGGTGATCGTGAGGCTGAACGGCAGCAGCTCAGACGAGAGGGTGTTCGTGATCGTCTGGGTCTGCCAGCCCGTTCTGAAGCCGGGCTGCTTGGCCTGCTCGAAGTTGTACGACACGCCGGTTGTGGAAATGCCGAGCAGGCGGATCTTGCGCGGCTGCCGGTCCGTGGTGTCCCCTGGGGGTGGCTTGAGTTTCGCCTCGAAGTTCTGCGACAACCCGATGGTAATCGTCTGCTGGGGGTCGCTGCGCGCCTTGAAGTTGGTGCCCGCGGGGTCGATCGCGTGAGCGAACACGGAGTCGACTCGTGACGCCGGGGCGAACTGGTAGCTCAGGATCCACTGCAGGGAATGGCGGATGCGCGCGATGGGACCGAAGCCGGGCAGGAAGCCGAAGAACGTCGGCGCCACGCCGGCTGAGAACGCGAGACGCTTGCCCTGCCGCACCCACTCACCCCCCGTGAACTGGTTGCGGATGGCGAACGGCCCGGCGCCCGTTTGATCGAGGATCTGGATCCCCGGCTGCAGCTTCCAAGTGCCGGAGAACAGCTGCGGCAGGTTGATGCTGGTGCTCCAGTTGACCCGGGTCTCGAACGTGCGGCCGTAGAGCACGCGCCGGACCCCGGTGGAGTCGGTCGGGTCGGGGAGGACGAACTCCGTGCGTTGGTTGCTGGCCCGGTCGCTGACGGAGAGCTGATTGCTCCAGTTCCACCGTCCGATGCGCAGCGGTGTGCCAAACGACAGGTCGCTCTGACGGCTGTTGAAGAAGCCGGCGAGCGTGTCCGGTCCCGCCGCGCCGGGGATGAGCAGCTGCGCCGCCGGGCTATGGAAGGTCTGGTTGTTGTTGTACGAGAACTGCGGGGACCACGTGATGGCCTGTCCGATGTTGACCGGGGCCGGCGTCAGCGTCACGCGCGGGAAGTTCTGGGTGACGAGGGCGTTGGCGAGGTTCTGCGACCGGCTGCCGCCCAGATTGAACGTGCCCCAGCTGAAGCGCTTGTCGAAGTTCAGCGACGACGTCACCTGCGCGGTGGCGAGGTTCGGGTCCACGGTGTTGCGCTGCACGACCTGTGCGCTCGTGAAATAGTCGATGCTGGCGTTGAAGCGCGTGCGGCTGTCGAACGCCTGGTTGTGCTGCCAGGCGATGCGACTGGACGTCGCGGTCGCACCGTCGAGCTGCTGCAGGCGCGTGTAGGAGACCCTCCCGGTGATGAACCGGTCCAGCCAGCGGTAGTTGCTCGCGGCGCTGAAGGCCAGGTTGTGTCCCGCGAACCAATCCATCGAGCCCAGCACGTCCACGTAATCGTTCGGCACCCAGTAATAGCCGAGGTTCGAGATGTGGCGCTCGTAGCGCCGCGTGGGCCGGACCAGGTCGTTCAGGCCGAAGCGCGGGACGAGGAACCCGCTGCGCCGCCCGGAGCGGATGTCCTGAAAGATGAACGGCATCCACACGATCGGGACGTCGCGGATGTAGAGGACCGCGGGGCGCGCCACCATCACGTTCTTGTT
>WNGG01004452.1_pt1 | contig 15719 bp, 9 predicted proteins | sample 5400661 | NCBI WGS metagenome assembly WNGG01 (sample SAMN13153372, study PRJNA577476) | soil metagenome | isolation source: 100 cm soil or saprolite under Garry oak tree replicate 1 | place: USA:California | collected 2016-06-15
CCTCGTGAAGGACAAGAGCGTCCTCGAAGCCGCCTACAACGACGCGGAGGGCGTCACGGCGCTGTTCAACCGCAACATCCTCCAGGTGATGAACGATCGCCTGGGCGCGGACTTCGACCCCGCCGCCTTCAACCATGTCGCCTTCTACGACGAGAGCAAATCCTGGATCGAGATGCGCCTGCGCGCGCGGCGCGCCCAGCGCGTGCGCATCCCGGGCGCGGGCCTCGAGCTGCGCTTCCGCCCGGGCGACGAGATCCGCACCGAGATCAGTTGCAAGTACTCGCGGCCGTCGCTCGAGGCGATGCTGCCGGGCACCGGGTTGCGGCTCGGGGAGTGGTACACCGACGAGGCCGAGCGCTTCGCGCTGGGCCTGCTGGTGCCCCGCGCCGCGCGGAGCTAGGTGAACGTCACCTCGCCGGGCAGCTTCTCCAGCAGCGTCACCATCCGGCGGCCGAGAGCCTGCAGCCGGTCGTCCGTGAGGTGGTTGCGGGCCTCGACGAACATCGCCCGCTCCTCTTCGCCGATGTGGTGCTCGACGCTCGCGCACAGGCCCTGCACCTTGGCGTCGTACTGCCCATCCTCGGGCTCCATCTGATCGAGCTCCGCGAGGATGCTGTCGAAGGCCTGGTGCTCCTCCAGCGCTTCCCTGACCGCCTCCTTCGCCCAGGCGGCGCGGAGCTTCATCACCGCCGGGTAGAAGACCTCCTCCTCGAGGACCGCGTGGAGGTGCAGCGCCGCCTTGAGCAGGCGGAAGGTCTCCTTCTTGCGGGCGAACTCGCCCGCCCGCACCGCCTCGGCCATCTCGGCCAGAAGCCGCCGCAGTTGTTCGTGGTCGCGCGCGAGCATCGCCGTCGCATCGAGCGCGTCGCTTTCCGAGACGACACGGGGTTGAAGGAAGACCATTGACATAATATACGACACAATCGGCACTTTGACAACAAAAGTCAGCAGTTGTGACCTCGGCTGAGCGGCGGCCCGGCCCCGATCGTCCGAACGCAGGCAAGATTAGAGGTAGGCACGTCGTGGGAGCCCGTTGAGAAAGCGCACGCTCGTCCTGCTCATCCTGGGCCTCTTTGTCGCCATCCTGGCCCTCCTCGCCCTCGGCTTCTTCCCCCAGGAGATCCTGCGCAGCCCTCTCGAGGCCCGGCTCCGGCGGGCCCTGGGGCCGAAGAGCTCGATCAAGCGGATCCACGTGGTGCCCGGGGGCTTGCGGGCCGAGGTCTGGGACCTCGTCATCAAGGGTCCGACCTACCGGCTCGAGATTCCGCACGCCCGCGTCTCGCTCGCGGCCGGGTTCATCCTGGGCCGGGACCTCGTCCTCAACTCGGTGTGGATGGAGAACCCTCGAATCCGCCTCCATCCCGTGCCCGGTCCCTCCAAGGAACCCACGCTGAAGCAGCCGCTGCTGATCCACGACCTGACGGTCACCGGCGCGACGATAACCTACGCGCCGCCGCCGCCCACGGGCGAGCTGATCCTGCGCGACGTGGCGCTCGGCGGCCCCGTCGGCTTCGACGGCGTGCTCGAGGTGGCCAGCTCGGGCGGTCTCTGGAACCAGGCGCCGCCGCTCCGGATCGTGGCCACGCAAGGGCGGCTCAGGGTGTCGTCCCGCCTCGAGGTGGAGGTGGAGTCGTTCGAGAGCGGGACGCCGCTGTCGCGCGTGCGCCTGGCCGGACACCTCGGCCGCGTCGGCATCCTCCATCCGGACCTGAAGCTCGACGCCGAGATCGGCCTGCGCGACCTCCGGCAGATCGAGGCGCTCCCGGCGATGGACGGCCGCTTGACCGTGTCGGGGCGCCTGAGCCAGCCCGCCGACGCGATCCACATCGAGACGCAGGTCAGCGGATCGAACCTGCGCCTGGCCGGTTGGCCCGTGGACCGCGCCTCCGGCCGCCTCGGCTATGACGCGGAGGGAGAGGGGCGGGCCGTGGTGAGCCTCTCGCTCGCCGGCTTCGGCGGCGAATCGCACACCGACGTGACCTTCGAGGGCTCGCGCCTCCAGGGCCGCGCCCGCTTCAGCGGCGTCGATTCGCAGCAGCTCGCCCGGCAGGGAGTGAACCTGGGTGTGCCGTTCAGCGGGGCCCTCTCCGGGGACGTCTCCGGCTCCGGCGACCTGCGCGCAGGCATCGACGTGAAGGCGACGCTGGAGGCCGACGGCCTCGCCTTCACAGACTACGGCGTCGCGGCGCACGGCTCCGCGACCGGTCGCGTCCGCCCGCGCGAGCGCTTCGTGGACCTGCGCTGGACGCTGAACGTGGACGCGGATCATCACGGCACGGGCTCGCTGCCACGGCTCGACGCGGTCAAGCTCGCGGGCGAGGGCCAGGCGCGCGGGGTCATGCCGGCCGCGGTGGGGGGAAGCTTCCAGGGCACGGCCGCGCTCCGCACCGCGGGCGGGGTCGAGCCGATGCCGCTGAAGGGAAGGTTCCAGTCGCATCGCGGCGCCGCGAAGCTGGACCTCAGCGCGCAGGCCCTCGGCGGAACGATCACGGCCACGGCGGACATGCGCCGCTCGTTCGTGCAGCGGCTGGACCTGAGCGCGCCCACGCTCGATCTGGGCCGTCTCGCGCCCGATGCGAAGGGCCAGGCCAGCCTGACCGTGACCGCTTCGGGCCCGCTGGACCGGCTCTCCGGCACCGGCCGCTTCGAGGCGCACGACCTCGTCTGGGCGGGGGCCACGGTCGGGACGCTGACGGCCGACCTGCGCGGCACCGCCGGCGTGGCGCAGCTCACGCTGCAGGCCCCCGAGCTGAACGTGACCGGCGAGGGACAGCTCGATCGGCGTCGCCTCGCGGCGACGCTGCACCTGAACGACACCCCTCTCGGGCCCCTCCAGCCGCTGATCTCGCGCGGACAGCCGCTCACGGGCAACGCCAGCGGGACGGTCGACGTGACGATGCCGCTGGCGAGCCCGCAGCAGTCAGTGGTGCAGGCGCGGCTCGAAGGCGTGGAGGTCCGGAGCGGGACCCTGACGGCGCGCGCGGTGCGGCCCTTCACCATCACGTCGCGCGATCGCACCGTTGAGGTCCAGGACGTGCAGCTCGAAGCGCCCGGCGTGACGTTCCAGGGCTCCGGCCGCGTCGGCCTGGACGCGAAGGCGCCGGTGTCGCTGAAGGGAACGATCGACGCCGACCTCGCCCGCCTCTCCCTCCCTCCCGACTGGACGGCGACCGGCCGCGTGCGCGGCGACGTCACGGTGAGCGGGAGCCTCGACCGGCCGCGCGGAGAGGGAGCGGTGACGCTTTCAGGCGTCACCCTCCAACGGCCCGGCTGGCCGCTCGTGCAGGTTGCCGACGGCGCGCTGACGCTGCGGCGCGACGAGGTCGTGACTTCGGGCGTCCGCGTCAGCCTGCCCGGCGGCACGATGAACATCTCGGGACGCATGCCGCTCGCCGCGCTCATCAACGATGGGGCCACCCGGGAGCGTTTCGGCCTCGCCGCCGACCGGGCCCTCGATCTGCGCGCCGACCTCGACGTCGATCTGGCCTCGCTGGCGGCCAGCCCCGGCTGGACGCTCGCCGGGCGCGTGCAAGGCGAGGTCAGCCTCACGGGCACGCTGCGCCGGCCTTCCCCGGCGGGAACGTTGAACCTGTCGGGCGTCCGGTTCGCGCGCCCGGGCATGCCGGTGCTGACGATCCCGACCGGCCGGGTGGCTTTGCAGGGCGACCTCATCCGCACAGGCGGCATCACCGCCGAGGTCGCCGGCGGCGCGGTCGTCCTCAGCGGCGACGTTCCGCTCTCCACGATCCTCGGCGAGGCGCGGGCGGCGCAGTTCGGCTTCACGGCGGGCGAGGCGCGGATGCAGGTGCGCTGGGATGGGATCGACGCGCAGCGGCTGCTCGAAGAGATGGGGCCGGACCGGCCGTCCCGCGTCACAGGCACGCTGGCCGGCCGGCTCGATCTCCACGGCAGCGTCCTCTCCCCCGCCAGCCTTAGCGGCGACCTCGAGATCCCCGCGACCACGGTGCGCATCCAGGACCTGCCGGTGGAGATCTCCCCTCTCCGGGTCCGGATCGAAGGCGGCCAGGTCAGCTCGGAGGCCGTGACGGTGAGCGCCGAGGACGGCATCTTCCGCGCCACCGGGAGCGCGGACCTCGTCCATCGCACGGTCGACGCCACCGGCAAGGGGATGCTGGAGCTGCGCGCGCTGTCGCCGCTGATCGCAGAGGCGTCGCTCGACGGCCAGGCCGAGGTCGACGTCTCGGTGACCGGCCCCTTCTCCGCCCCCGCCTCGCGGGGGACGGTGGAGGTCCGGGACGCGACGCTCCGCGTGCGCGAGGTGCCCCAGGCCATGACCGCCATCAACGGCACGCTCACCCTCGATGGCCGGCGGGTCACGCTCCAGAACATGACCGGCCGGCTGGGCGCCGGAGAGCTGGTGATGACGGGCTCGGCCGCGCTCAACGGCCTGCGCGTGTCGGACGTGGACGTGACGCTGACCGCGCGGGACGCGTCGGCGCGGTATCCGATCGGCGGCATCCACCGCGCGACCAGCCGGCTCGCCGACATCAAGGCCGGCATCGACGCCGACCTGAAGCTGACCGGGAACCCGGGAGCGCTGGCGCTGGGGGGCTCGATCAAGGTCAAGCGCGCGCTCTACGACGCCGACATCTTCATCGGCGAGGGTCTGTTCGCGCCGGACGTGCCGCCGGCCCCGCGCACGCCGAGCCGCTTCCTGCAGTCGATCGTCCTGAACGTCGCGGTCGACACGGAGAACCCGATGGTCGTGCGCAACAACCTCGCCCAGCTCGAGGTGACGGGGAGCCTGTCCGTGCGGGGCGACCTCGACACGCCCGCTCCCTTCGGCCGGCTCGAGCTGGTGCCGGGAGGCAAGGCGTTCCTGCAGGGGCGCGAGTTCACGGTCGAGAGCGGCAGCCTCACCTACAGCGGCACGACGCAGCCGGATTTCTCGGCGCGCGCGACGACCGAGATCCACAACGTCAAGGTCCGCGACCGGCTCGACGACGTCCAGATCACCGTATCGGTGGGCGGGACGCTGGACGTCCCCACCGTCACGCTCAGCTCCGACCAGAGCCTGAGCCAGGAGGAGCTGGTCAGCCTCGTCGCCACCGGGAGCACCGCCACCAACCTCGGCTCCGGGGGCCGCATCGTCGGCCAGCAGGCGGCCGCGCTCTTCGCCGAGCGCTTCACGCACGACATCGCCCACGGCCTGATGGACCTGGGCTTCGACACGGTCGACATCCAGCCCGAGCTGTTGAGCCGCGAGACGGACCCCGGAGCGCGGTTCACCTTCAGCAGGAACGTGACCCCGCGCATCCGGCTCGTCTACTCGTTCGGCCTCAACTCCCCCGAGGCCCAGTACTACCAGCTCCAGTACCGCCTCCGGCCCGGCCGCGAGGCGCTCGTCACGGTGAGGCGCCTCGACGACGGCTCCTTCACCGCCGGCCTCGGCCAGCGGCTGCTTCGCGGAGGACCGAAGCGGCCGGCCGCCTCCGGGGAGTTCGAGCGCACGAAGCTGGAGGCCGTCAGGATCGAGGGCGATCGTCCCGGCCAGCCGCCGGAGCTGGGGGCCGACATCAGCCAGGCCGAGATGCTCAAGCGACTGCGCGTGGCCAGGACCGGCAAGACGGTCAGCTACTTCGACCTGCAGAACGACAGCGACGTGCTGCGCGAGTACCTGATCCGGCACGGCTACCTCGAAGCGATCGTCGAGCCGGCGCTCGAAGGCAATGCGGCCGTCTTCCGCGTCCGGCCCGGCCCCAAGCACACGTGGCGCGTGGAGGGCATGGACAGCCCGCCCGACCTCGGCAAGGTGATCCTCTCCTCGCTCTTCGACGAGGAGGCGCAGGAGCGCGGCCGGCAGCAACTGCTCGACGAGCTGCACAGGGGCGGGTACCCGAAGGCCACGGTCGACACCACGGAGATGATCGAAGGGGCGGGCCGGACGCTGCTCTTCACCGTGAACCCCGGCCCGAAGCTGACGCTGGCGGAGCTGAGCTTTCCGGGCGCGACCCTGTTCTCGTCTTCCGAGCTGGAGACGACCGCGGGAGGCGTCGCCACCCTCGTGAGCACCCCCCGGGAGGCCGAGCGCCGCATCAAGGCCGCCTACCAGGACAAGCAGTACCTCACGACCGAGGTCGGCCCCACGAAGGTGGCCGAGCAGGAAGGACAGGTGCGCATCGTGGTTCCGATCAAGGAGGGCCCGCGCGCGGTCGTCTCCCAGGTGCGCTTCGAGGGCGCGACCCGGCCCGAAGAGGAGCTCCGCACGCTGGCTTCCGTCGAGCCCGGCCTGCCGTACGATCCCGACGCGGCCAGTCTGGCCGTGCAGCGGCTGCGCGACCTCTACATGAAGGCCGGTCATCCCGCGGTGCGGGTGATCCCCGATCTCACGCCATCGGGCCCCGACCTCGCGCTCACCTTCAAGATCTCGGAGGGCGAGGCGGCGGTGGTGGGCCCGATCCATATCACGGGTCTCCACCGCACGCGCGAGGGCCTGGTCCGCGGCCAGATCGACATCAAGCCCGGCGAGCCGCTGGATCCGCGCAAGCTGTCCAACCTCGAGCGGCGGCTCCTCGACCTCGGCGTCTTCTCACGGGCGCTCGTGGTGGCCGAGGCGGGCAACCCCGCGCCGATCAGGATCGAGGTCGAGGAGGCCGCGCCGTACAAGCTCTCCTACGACCTGCGCTACAACACCGAGGAGGGCGGCAGCGGCCTCGTCGACAGCGAGGTGGGCAACCTCTTCGGCACCGGCTTCACGCTCGGCGGCCGTTACCGCGCCGGCCGCCAGCTCCGCGAGACGCGGATCTCGTTCCACATCCCCTCGCTGTGGCGCCTGGGGGACCTCACCGCGTCGGTCTTCCGGCTGCGCGAGCAGCTCACGCAGGAGCTGGCGCCCGCACCTGCTCCGCCCACGGAGCCGATCAATTCCGTCGAGAAGGGCGCCCAGATCCAGCAGGCGGTTCACCACTTCCATCCCCTGGACCTGCTCTACGGCTATCGCTACAAGCAGGTGTCGGTTCCGTCGCCCATCTTCGCGATCCCGATCGTGCCGAAGGTCGCGGGCGTCGACGCCTCGGCGGTGCTCAATACCCGCGACAACCCGCTCGACACGCTCCACGGCCAGTTCTACAGCCTCACGATGGAGCTGGACCATTCCGCGCTCGGGTCGGACTTCTCCTTCGTCAAGGGCTTCGGCCAGGCCCTTCTCACCCGCCGGCTCGGCTCGTCGCTCACCTGGGCCCAGGGCTATCGGCTCGGGCTGGCCGCCGGGTTCAACGGCCAGCGCGTCCCGGGCTTCACGGAGGATTTCACCGAGCGCTTCCGGGCCGGCGGCGCGAACAGCGTGCGGGGTTACGCCACCGACATGCTGGGCGAGGTGGACCCCCTGACGAAGGAGCCGCTGGGGGGCGAGGCCGTGGTCGTCTTGAACCAGGAGCTTCGCTTCGCGGGGCCGGGCAGCTTCGGCGCGGCGGTGTTCTACGATGCGGGCAACGTCTTCGACCGGATCAGGGACTTCCGCCTGAGCTTCCGCCATTCCGTCGGCTTCGGCTTGCGCTACGGGTCGGCCATCGGACTCATCCGCGTGGATCTGGCGTTTCCGCTGAACCGCCGGCCGGACGACCGCGGCTATCAGCTCTGGTTCGGCCTGGGCCAGGCGTTTTAAGGCTTGGCCAAGGACCATTCTGTATTACAATTCTGGCATATGAGTCAGACAATCACAGTTCGCCTTACCAAGGAGCTGGCTGCCTGGCTGGAGCAGGTAGCCGCGAAGATGGGCGTCTCCCAGGGCCGGATCATCCGCGATCAGCTCGAGAAGGCGAGGGCGAGATCTTCGAGTCAGTCGTTCATGCGGCTGGCGGGCGCCGTGCGCGGACCCCGGGACCTGTCGTCCCGCAAGGGCTTCTCCCGGTCGTGAAGGGCATCGCGGACACCGGCTTCCTCGTGGCGTTCGCGAACCGCAACGATCGGCACCACGAGTGGGCCGTCGAGGTGGCGGAACAGGTGACGGAACCGCTGCTCACCTGCGAGGCGGTTCTGGCGGAGACCGCCTTCCATCTGCAGGACGCCGGGTTGGCCCTGGCCATGATCCGGGAGGGACTGATCACGCTGGCGTTCGAGTGCCGCGATCATGTGCCCCAGCTCGTGGCGCTCGCGCAGCGGTATGCCGACCGACGTCCGGACCTGGCCGACGTGTGCCTCATCCGCATGAGCGAGCTGCACCCGGGTCACAGTGTGCTCACCGTCGATCGGGCCGACTTTCGCGTCTTTCGACGGAACAAGCGCGAGGCCATCCCGGTCGTCTGTCCGCCCGAGGACTGACCTCCGGTCGCTCGCTACGCCGACTTGTACTCGTTCAGCCGGTTGTAGAGCGTCTTCAGGCTGATGCCGAGGATCTCGGCCGCCTTCTTCTTGTCCCCTTCGGCCTCTTCGAGGGTCGCGAGGATGAGCCGGCGCTCGGCCTCTCCGAGCGAGGTCCCGACCTTGAGGTTGAGGCTCGAGCCGGCGCTCTCCTGAACGCCCAGCGGGAGGCAATCCAGGCCGATGTGGTCCTCGGCGAGGATGAACGCGCGGTGCACGAGGTTCTTCAGCTCGCGCACGTTTCCGGGCCAGCCGTGGCTGCGCAGCCGGTTGAGCGCGGGTCGCGTGAAGTCCTTGTTCGCGTCGTGCTCCTTGTTGAGGAGCGCCAGGAAATGCTCGGCGAGCAGGTCCACGTCCTCCCGGCGGTCGCGCAGCGGCGGCAGCGGGATCGGGAACACGTTGAGGCGGTAGAGCAGGTCCTCGCGCAGCTTGCCCTTGGCCACCGCCTCCTCCGGCTTGCGGTTGGTGGCCGCGATCACCCGGACGTCGGCGCTGATCGACTCGTTGCCCCCGATCCGCGTCACCTTGCCCGTCTCGAGCACGCGCAGCAGCTTCACCTGCAGCTCGTTGGGCATCTCGGTGATCTCGTCGAGGAACAGCGTCCCGTGGTGGGCCCGCTCGTAGTAGCCGCGGTGCATGCGGTCGGCGCCGGTGAAGCTGCCGCGCTCGTGCCCGAACAGCTCGCTCTCGATCAGGGTCGGCGAGACCGCGCCGCAGTTGATGGGCAGGAACGGCTCCTTGTGCCGCCGGCTCAGGCTGTGCACCGTCTCCGCCACCAGCTCCTTGCCGGTACCGGTCTCCCCCGTCAAGAGGACGGTGGCGTCGGTCTGCGCGACCTTGGCGATGAGGTCGTACACCCGCTGCATCGGGGGCGAGGCGCCGATGAGCGGGCCGAACCGGCCCAGCTTTCGCAGCTCGCCGCGAAGGTTGCCGATCTGCTCCTTCAGCTCGCGGGTGCGGGCGACGTTGGTCAGCACCTGCTTCACGCGCGCGAAATCGACGGGCTTGATCAGGTAGTCGGAAGCGCCGCGCCGCATCGCCTCGACCGCGGTGTCGACGGTGGCCTGCCCGGTTATGAGGATGATCTCGGTGCCGGGGCTGCCCTCGAGCTCCTTGAACAGGTCGAGCCCGGACCCGTCGGGCAGGTGAAGGTCGACGAGGAGCACGTCGGGGACCGATCGGGCCAGCTCCTCCTTGGCCTCCTTGAGCGTGTTCGCGGTCTTGGTGCTGAAGCCTTCGCGGCCGACGACCTCGGCCAGGCCCAGCGCGAAATTCACGTCATCGTCGACGAGGAGGGCGTGGAGCATCGCTCCGTCAGGCCTGGCGGAACGAGGAGCGGAGACCGCCGGGGGTGCCGCCGTCCGCGCGCGATCGTGGCCGGCCTTCACGGGCATTTCTTTTCGCTCCGACCTCGGACGACCTCACCCCTCCGTGCCCTGGCCATGAAACATGGTGCCAGCACGCTCGTGCTATAGGCGTTCGGCTTGTCGTTCGAGATTGGCAGCAAGAAGCAGGCCATCGGCAGCGATCGCGGAAACCACTGAGCCTCAAGCGACTGCGCGTCTCTGGAGCGCCATGCCATCGGAGCGACCGACGCCGCGTCGCGTGTTTTCTACACTTTACACCAACGGCGATGGCGCAAGAAGAAGGGGCGGACTGCGCCCTGCCGATCGAGCCTGCGGCGTTCAGCGCCGGCCGCGCTCGTCGCTGTCGATCGTATGCTGCCTCTCGCCGACCCGCTGCCAGGCGTCGCGCGTCGCCCCGCGGGCGCTCTCCCACGTCATCTCGCGGTCCGTGCGCTCCCATTCCCGCCGCAGCTCGCCCTCGATGTCCGCGAATCGTCGGCCGCGGTAACGGCGGTAGCACTCCCATCCGAACTGGTAGGCGGCACCGTAGGCCTCGTAGGTGGCGCCCGGCGTCACGTAGGAACGTGTGGCGTAGTTGCGGCGCCAGTAGTCGTCCTCCACGGCGGGGTTGACGGCGCCGGTTGCCGCGCCTGCAGCCGCGCCGAACCCTGCCCGCACCTTGTCTCCCGCGTGGGCACCCGAGGCGGGATCGGTCGGGTGGATCGCCTCGGCCGCCCCCTTGCCGGCCAGCCCTCCGGCGACGGCGCCCACGACCGTGCCCACCGCCGCTCCTACGGGCCCCGCCACCGCGCCGATCGTGGCCCCGGCCGCCGCGCCGCTGGCCGCGCCGATGCCGGTTCCCACCGGATGCGCTCCGGCCGCTCCCGAAATCGGATCCGGATTCGTGTCGTGCAGTGCGTCCACGGTCCTGATCGTCTTGTCCGCCATGGCGACACTCCTCTCCGGTCCCGGTGGCTCTCGAAATGCCGAGTTCAATATGGGATCCGGCCCGGCTCCTGTCAACGAGGCGGCAACGCGCCGCTTCCAGGCGTGCGAGCGGAGGCCCGCTCCACCAGGGCCGCCACCGCGCTCACGAGCCGGGCCGGTTCGACCGGCTTGGCGAAATGTCCCTGGTAACCGGCGCGGAGCACGCGCGCGCGATCCTCGGCGGTGGCGTACGCGGTGAGGGCGGCCGCGGCGATCTGTCCGCCCTTGGCCGCGGGCAGGGACCTCACCTTGGCGATGAGGGCGTACCCGTCCTCGCCCGGCATGGCGATGTCGCTCAGGAGGACGTCGAGCTTCTGCTTCTCGAGGGCTTCGAGGGCCTGGGGGGCGGAGGGTACCGCGATGACGTCGGCGCCCGCCTGTCGCAGCAGTACCGCCATGGCCTCGCGGGCGTCGTCCTCGTCGTCCACGAGGAGGATCCGGAGACCTTCGAGGCTGGCCGCCTCGGGCTCGGCCGGCTCGGCGGACACGGGCACCCGCGCCGGGCCCAGCAGGAGCGGGAGCGTCACCGTGAACGTGGCGCCCTGCTGGTCGCCGGGGCTGGCCGCTTCGATGCTCCCGCCGTGAAGCTCGACCAGGTGGCGTGTGATGGCCAGGCCGAGGCCGAGCCCCTTTTGCGTGCGCGTGCTCGTGCTGTCGGCCTGACGAAACCGCTCGAAGATGTAGGGAAGGAACGAGGGGTCGATGCCTACGCCCGTGTCGGAGACGACCAGCCGGGCGTGGGACCGGGAGCGGCCCAGCCTCACCTCCACGCGACCGCCGTCGGGCGTGAACTTGATCGCGTTGGCGAGCAGGTTGCCGGCCACCTGCTGCAGCCGGCCCGGATCGCCCGAGACGGGCTCCAGCGCCGCCTCGACGACGTAGTCGATGCGGATGTTCTTGCCTTCGGCGGGAAGCTGGGCGGCGGCGAGGGCCGCGTCGACCACCGCCGCCAGATCTACCGGCCGCGGCTCGATGCTCAGCTTGCCCGCGATGATCCGCGAGACGTCGAGCAGGTCGTCGATGAGCTGGGCCAGCGTCTTCGTGCTGCGCTCGATCATGCCGAGGGCGCGCGTGGTGGCCGCCTCGTCGAGCTGCTCGTTCCGCAGGAGCTGTGTCCAGATGAGGATGGCCCCGAGCGGCGTCCGCAGCTCGTGGGAGATCATGGCGATGAACTCGTCCTTGGCCCGGTTCGACGCTTCGGCCTCGGTGCGCGCCGCCGCCTCCAGGCGCATGGCCTCGCCGCGCGCCCGGTCCGCTTCCAGCCGTGCGCCCACGCGCGCGCGCAGCTCGCGCTCGGGGGTCCGCGCGGGCAGGACGTCGTCGGCGCCGGCCTCGAAGGCCTCGGCCCGCTCGTCGTCGCCGTCGATGCCCCACAACACCACCGGCACCATGCGCGCGCCGGGGTCGGCGCGCAGCCGGCGCAGCAGGGCCAGGGCTTCGTCGGGAGGGCTCGCGGTCAGGACCAGGTCGGGCGGCTGCTCGCGAATGCGGCCCACGAGGTCGGCGGCGTCGGCGAGATCTTCGATGTCGAAGAGCGGGCCGAGCGACCGGCGCAGTCGCTCGCGCGCCGCCGCCGATCCGCCCGAGAGGAAGAGCCGGGGGGCCCCCTGTCCCGCGGCGTCCTTCATGGTCACCACGGTAACATCACTCCGTCATTCCGAATGCGGCCCGCTCCGCTCCGCGTGGGACGTCATCAAACGTGGGGCGGCGGAGTGGATCCGCCGCCCCACGGCAGAGGAGACGCTCCGCTGCGCGCGCCGAACGCTGGCGCCGGAGGAAATTGCGCCTGTGAGCCGGCCGGCGACGGAGGCGAGGACAGAGTCAGGCGCGGGCGGACTGGCGGCCGCGCGTCGCCGGCGGCGGCTCTTCCTCGTAGATGCTCCGCGGCTGCGGGCGGTCCGACTCCGCCTCCTCCTCGCGCAGCTTCTGGCAATCGCGGCACGTGCTGGCGAAGGGAAGCGCCTTCAGCCGCGCCTCGGCGATCTTCTGGCCGCACTCGGCGCAGTCGCCATAGGTTCCGTCCGCCAGCCGCCGGAGGGCCTCGTCGATCTTCTTCAGCGTCTCGGATTCCATCTCCATCAGCGCGAAGTCCATCCCGAGCACGAAGTCCTCCATGCTCTGCTCCTCGGCATCCTTCACCTGGCTGGACTCGGCGGGCAGCACCTCACGCAGCAGGCGGAGCTTGTTCTTGATCTCGGATTGCCGATCCCGCAGCATCTGGCTGAGCACCTCGTACCGTTTCCGATCAGCGACGCTCACTTTGCGCATCGTGGAATCCCCTTTCTCTTGCTGCTGCTCATCCGAGGAGCCTGCGACCGGTCTCGCCGGACTGCCGAGTTGTGGAGGGCTATGAAGCAACAACCATGCCGTGCTTGACAGCCCGATTTGGGCCCAAAACACGCGAATACGCCCGGCGGCAATGGGCAATACGACGGCGAGAGTGTGGATTCCTGTTCCATATTTGAAGGTTTTGCAAAAAGGAGCCTCCGGCGGGGCTTGTCGGGCAATTTCCCCGGACCCTTCTCCTCCCTCCCTCGTACTGAGTTCTGAGGTACAGATGGCTGGATGGCACGAAGCTTGCTTTTGTACGACGACGTGAGCGGTCATCGGACGACAGCCAAGGTATCCGGCATCATCGAGGAGGTTTCATGATCGCGTGGCTCCGTTGTTTCATGCGGAATCGTCACAATCCCGTGCGTCACCCGCTCGGCGGATTCAGGTGCGCCGACTGCGGAGAGGCCGGCGCCGATCTCGAGCAGATGGGGTTCGCCGACAGCGGATACGTGCTGCCCGTGCGGCGCATCTTCTCGCGCGACAAGGGCGAGTTCACGCGCACGGCGTCCTGGGAGCCGAGCGGCCGCGGCTGGTAGACCCCGCCCTCCACCCGGCGTCCGACTCAGCTCACAGCTTCAACTCGTCCGGCTCCCGCTCGGTCCCGGCCGGCCGGCCGTAGCGGCGGACACTTCCTGGTCCGCCGCGCGCGGGCGAGGCGCCCCGATGACGACGCGCACCCGATGCTCCTTCCCGTCGTCCCGGAGGGGTATCCGGCGGGCGTCCACCGTCTCGCCGTCAAGCTGCGCCTCGGCAATGCCCCGGCAGCGGCCTTCCGGGTTCTCCACGCTGATCTCGTAGCGCGTCCGTCCGAAGCGCCACGATAGACCGTAGCCGGGCCACACGGTCGGGATGCACGGGTCGAGCTCGAAGAACTCGCCGAGCATCTTGAACCCGAGGATGGCCTCCAGGCCCACGCGGTGCATCCAGCCCGCGGAGCCGGTGTACCACGTCCAGCCTCCGCGGCCGGTGTGGGCGGGATGGGCGTACACGTCGGCGGCCACGACGTAGGGCTCCACCTTGTAGCGCTGGGCGGCGGCCGGCGTGCGCGAGTGGTTGATGGAGTTGATCATGTGGAAGAGCTCCACCGCCTCGTCGCCGCTCCCCAGCCGGGCCAGGGCCATCACCGTCCACAGCGCGGCATGCGTATACTGCCCGCCGTTCTCGCGCGCGCCCGGAGGGTAGCCCTTGATATAGCCGGGATCGGGCTGCGAGCGGTCGAAGGGGGGCGTCAGCAGCAGGACGACCTGCGCGCCGCGCCGGATCAGGTGCGTGCGCACCGAGTCCATCGCGCGATCGGCGCGCCCCAGCGGCGCCGCGCCGGAGAGGACGGCCCATGACTGCGCGATCGAGTCGATCTTGCACTCTTCGTTCTGGGCCGAGCCGAGGGGCGTGCCGTCGTCGAACGACCCGCGCCGGTACCATTCGCCGTCCCAGGCCCGCTCGCAGGCCGCGGCCAGCCGCGACGTCTCCTGCCGGTAGCGCTCGGCCCGCGCGCCGTCGCCACGCTCCTCGCACAGCGGCGCGAAGGCGGTGAGGATGCCGTGGAGGAACCAGCCGAGCCACGTGCTCTCGCCGCGGCCCTGGTGGCCCACGCGGTTCATGCCGTCGTTCCAGTCGCCCGTGCCCATCAGCGGAAGACCCTGCGGGCCCGAGGTGATGCCCTTGTCGATGGCGCGCAGGCAATGCTCGAAGAGTGAGCCGGCCTCGGCCGAGAGCCGGGGCTGGCCGTAGCTCTCCAGTTCCTCGGGGCCGAGCGGCGGCGCCTCGATGAAGGGCACAGTCTCGTCGAGGATGGTCCGATCACCGGTGGCGGCCAGGTAGTGGGCCGTCGCGTACGCCAGCCACAGCATGTCGTCCGAGCATCGCGTCCGCGTGCCGCGCCCGCTCGGCTCGTGCCACCAGTGCTGCACGTCGCCCTCGACGAACTGCCGGCCGGCCGCGCGCAGGATGTGGGCCCGCGCGATGTCGGGCCGCGCCGGCACCAGGGCGAGAACGTCCTGGAGCTGATCACGGAACCCGAAGGCGCCTCCGGGCTGGTAGAAGCCGGTGCGCGCCCAGATGCGCGATCCGAGCGTCTGGTAGAGGAGCCACCCGTTCATGAGCAGGTCGAACGAGTCGTCGGGCGTGCGCACGCGCACGGCGCCCAGGATCTCGTCCCACATCGACTCCACCGCCGCGCGCGCGGCGTCGGCGGCCTCGACGCTCGCGTGCCGGCGCGCGAGCCGGCGCGCCTCCTCGCGATCGCCGCCCTCGCCGAGCAGGAACACGGTGCGCGCGGTCTCGCCCGGCTTCAACGTGAGGCGCACCTGGAGCGCGGCGCACGGGTCGAGGCCGGCGCCCAGCCGGCCGGAGAGGCCGACGCGGCCCAGCGCGGCCGGACGGGACAGCGAGCGGTTGCGCCCGAGGAACTCGAGCCGGTCCCCGGCCGCGCCGCTCAGGGGCCGGCTGGCGGCGGCGAAGGCGACGCGCCCGGCGAACTCCTGGTTGTAGGCGTTGCGCGCGAAGACGGCGCTCGCCTCGGCGTCCAACTCGGTCACCACGTGCAGATGGTCGCCGGCGCGGGGCGGCCCGAGGACCCACTCCTGGTACGAGGTGAGCGAGAGGCGCCGCGTGCGCCGCCCGCGGTTGGTCAGGGCGAGGACGGCGAACTTCACCGGCTCGTCCCGGTCCACGAACACCGCCAGCTCGTGCTCGATGCCATGGACGGCGTGCGCGAATCGCGTCACGCCCGGC
>WNGG01015020.1_pt1 | contig 15719 bp, 18 predicted proteins | sample 5400661 | NCBI WGS metagenome assembly WNGG01 (sample SAMN13153372, study PRJNA577476) | soil metagenome | isolation source: 100 cm soil or saprolite under Garry oak tree replicate 1 | place: USA:California | collected 2016-06-15
CACCTGCGGTGGGCAGTACACCCCGCCAGTATGGCGGGGACAGTTGCCGTGCGCAGCACCTGGCGGGGCAAGTGCTGTGCGCAGCACTAAGTTTTAACCTGGACGCCCATAGCTATGGGGGGAATGAGTATGGTAAGGCTCCGCTGTTGCTGGCCTACTGATCACCGCATCGCTCTCGGCCTTATCGTAGGGTTGGTAGTCTTGTACTGCGCCAACGGCGATGTTCTCCCTGGTAATGACGCGACACCGAACGTCTATCTAGCCCTGAATGTCCTGCAGGCAGGGCGGCTCTCCTTCACACCCTCCCGGATGCCCTGGCTCTTCGACTGGCAGCTCCGCCGGCAGGGGACCAGCCTCCGCCCGCTCTTCGACCTCCAAGCGCACATCGCTGAAGTCGAGGCTGCCCAATTATACGCTGACGGTATTATTGTGCCCAAGTCTCGATATTTCATGACGCCATCGGTGCGCATCGATCCTGTCAGCGGTGAGACACTGTATATTGGGAGTTACGGGCCGGGGGCCGGCCTCAGTGCGGTGCCAATCCTGGCCTTCGCCCGCGTCTTCGTTGGTGACCTGTCGGTGCGCCCCGAAGTGCTGTGGTACAGTGGCAAGGTGGCGGCCGCGCTTTTCACGGCGGCCTCGGCGGGCATCGTGTTCTTGACCTGCCGCCTATGGCTACAGCCCGCTCCGGCATTGGTCCTAGCACTGGCGTATGGGCTCGGAACGTGTGTGTGGAGCGTCAGCAGCCAGACTTTGTGGCAGCACGCCCCCAATGAGTTCTTTTTGACACTCGGGACCTTTTTTCTCGTGCATCCGCGTGGGAGCCTGCGATACGCTGGGCTCTCTGGCCTCTTCCTCGGTGCTGCGGCGGCCTGTCGGCCGACCAGTGCTCTGCTCACTGTGGTAGTGGGAGCCTACATGCTGGTGACGGAGCGGCGACGATGCCTGGCCTTCATTGCGGCGAGCTTACCTTTCGCCGTGGCGCTAGGCCTGTACAACTCATACTTCCTTGGATCGCTGCTGCACTTTGGACAGACCGAGGCGGGCCAGGCGATTGCGTTTTTCAAGACCGGGTCACGTGATGTGTGGCAAACGCCCATGCTGTATGGGCTGGCTGGCCTCCTCGTGAGCCCGTCACGCGGGCTCTTGGTGTTTTCTCCGTTTCTTGCTCTAGCGCTATGGGGAGCGGTGCTTGCCTGGCGCCGAGCCGCATTCGCCAGCCTGCGTCCGATAACGCTTGCGACCGTGCTGCCCTTGGCGGTGGAATCGAGATGGTTTGACTGGTGGGGAGGGTGGGGATTTGGGTATCGGCGTATCGTGGACCTCGTGCCAATGTTGGTTGTGCTGATTGTGCCTACGATGGGATGGGTCGGTACAGCCAGCTGGCGGAGAGTCTTGTTCGGGCTGCTGGTCAGCTGGTCGGTGTGTGTCCAGGTGCTCGGCGCGTATGCTTATGACCTGGACGGCTGGAATGCAAAGCGGGTCTACCGCGTTGAGTTGTCCTCTGGCGAAACGGTCGTCCTCGACACCGCGAGCGCCGCCAGGCAGGTCGCAAGTCATGGAGGGGCAAAGGGTGTTGTTGAGCAGCGTCTTAACATCGACAGGCCTGAACACCGCGATCGGCTGTGGTCACTTCGGGACAATCAAATCGGCTACTACCTGGCGCATTTCACCGAAGCCCGCCAGGCCAAGACCGCTGCCGTCCGACAATGGCTCGACTTGTGGCGACCGCCACAGCATTGAGCAGTGCAACTCAAAGAAGCTCTCTGCTCTCATGGTGCGCATCACACTGACGGTAAGCAGCCCGTTTTGGGCTTGACAGACAGCGAGGATGGGCATACAACAACGCCCCAGAGAGCATTCCCATAGGAGCAGGTGACGATCATGGCGACCCAGGACGACCTCATGGCCTTGATACAGGCACATCGCATTGGCCACCTGGCCACGGCTGATGGCACTGGGGCGCCGCATCTCGTCCCCATATGTTTCACCTATGACGGTCAGGCCATCTATTCGGCTATCGACCATAAGCCAAAGCGCCGCACCGGGTACAGCATGAAGCGCATCCGCAACATTGTCGAGAATCCACGCGTGGCCTTCCTGGTGCATCACTATGAAGAAGACTGGCAGCAGCTCTACTACGTCTTGATCCGTGGCCCGGCGCTCATCCTGGACAGTGGCCCAGAACGTCAGCGCGCTCTGGCGTTGCTGGAGGACAAATATGTCCAGTATCGGGAGCGCCACCTGGCACAGGGCGATGGACTCGTCATCAAGATTGTGCCAGAGCGCATCCAGCGTTGGGGATGGCAGAGTTCCCAGGCCCAGTCGCCAGAATGAGGCAGCGCTGGGTACACTCTATGTCAGGAGAGGATGTTGATGGACTTTGCATTGTCTGAGCAGCAGCAGCTCATGCGTACTGAAGTACGCAGCCTGGCACGCAAGTTTGACTGGAGTTACTGGCGCGAGTTAGACCGCACTGGCACGTATCCCGATGAATTTTTTAACGCCTTTGCTGCTGCCGGCTGGTTGGGTACAGTCATTCCCACGGCCTATGGCGGGAGTGGTCTTGGGGTCACGGAAGCCTGCATCGTGTTAGAGGAGATTTGTGCCTCGGGTGCTGGGACGTCCGGTGCCTCGCCGATTCACTTTTCCATGTTTCCTCCCATGCCGATTATTCAGTATGGCAGCGAGGAGATGAAACGGCGCTATCTCCCCAAAATCGCCACTGGCGAGATGAAGCTGGCTTTCTCGGTCACCGAGCCGAACGTCGGCAGCGATACGACCCGGCTGCAAACCACCGCGGTGCGGGACGGTGACGAGTGGGTAATCAACGGTCGCAAGGTCTGGAGCAGTAACGCCCAGCAGGCGGATCGTGTCCTCATCCTCACGCGTACCACACCGGTGGCACAGGTCGCCAAAAAGTCCAAAGGCATGTCGTTGTTCTTCGCTCCCATGGACCGCAGGGCCATTACCCTCAAACTGATCGACAAGATGGGCCGCCACGCGGTGGATTCGAACGAACTCTTCCTCGACAACCTGCGCGTGTCACACGTCGATCTGGTGGGTCAGGAAGGGGAAGGCTTTTCCCACATCATCGCTGGGCTGAACCCGGAGCGTATTGTCATTGCCGCAGAAGCGGTGGGGATTGGCAAGGCAGCCCTGGACAAGGCAGTGCAGTACGCCAAAGAGCGGGTGGTCTTTGGGCGCCCCATCGGCAAGAATCAAGGCATACAGTTTCCCCTCGCCGAGGCGTACGCCCGTCTGGAAGCGGCCGAATTGATGGCCTTCAAGGCGGCCTGGCTGTATGACCAGGGCCTGCCATGCGGCAAAGAGGCGAACATCGCGAAACTCCTCGCAGCCGAGGCGGGCTGTGACGCCGTGGACCACGCCGTGCAGACCTTTGGTGGCTTTGGCTATGCCCGTGAATTTGATGTCGAGCGCCTCTACCGCGAGATCCGCCTGTACAAGATTGCGCCAGTCTCGCAGCAAATGGCCCTCAACTATATTGGCGAGCATGTCTTGGGTATGCCCCGTTCCTACTGAGCAGGTGCATGAGAGGCGTGGGGCCTCGTCCCGATCTCCCGACCTGCGGCATTGACCAAGTGTGATTCACTGCCCTGAGGACAACGGCTACTGAGTGATTTGGATCACACCCGCATTGACCAGAGTGTAGGAGAGGCGTACTGTCTTAGACGATCCCTTGCGTTCATGATCCCTGCAGCGCCCCCAGAGTGAGGTGGGCGGTGGAGAGGACTCCTGATGTTGGAGGATGCGGTGACCTCCCGGGAAATGTGTGATGCCAATCTTGACGACCACTATCGTCGTGACTTTGTCCTGAAGCAACCCTCAACGATGGGCCCATGGGTGGCTCTAGGGTTAGGAGTGACGTTGCTAGCATTCCTGGCCTACCTTGGCTATGTGAACCTGCTCCTCCCCCCGCTTGCTTCTGGCTCGCCTGAGCATTTTTTCCGTCCCGAGGTGGCGTTCACCTCGCGTGTGGCACGCGCGCCACGTACCACCCAGCGCCCTCTGGAAAGACGCCAGCCGGCGGTCACTGTGGTGCCGCAAGGTCGGGCCGCCAATACACTCCCCTTACCTCCCGAGCATGCCTTGACTCTGGTCGTGCCCCCAGGCCCGCACGTCTCCATGCAGGCCGCAGCAGGACGTCAGTGAGGAATGGCTCGTCAGCCTGTATCCTGCTGCTGTGGAGCACGCTTGGTGACAGCCCATACCGGGGGCTATTGCCTCTTGCGCCGATGCGCTACCAGCTTCTCCCCGAGCCCTTTTTCCTTGGCAATTTTGCGGCGTGCCAGTGTGAGGGCTTTGGAACTCAACGCCTGACGCATGGGCAAGCCATATTTGCGCTTGTATTCACGCGAGTTCATACCATGCAGAGCCAGATGACGGTTGGACAGGAGCTTGAACTCTTTATGACACTCCAGGCAAATGACCCGATTGCGTTGGATGGAGTCCTGCGGCGTGAGTTTCCATATCCCCTCGCCCTCACTGCTGGTGCCCGGCATGCCGGCTTCGAGCCCCTGAAGCTGCTGGAGGATGACAAAAACCTTTTTGACGCCTTCCGAGATCTCCTCAGGCGACATCGGCGCATGGCGGACCTGGGCCGCAATAATTTCTGAGGCCATTTCTACTAGCGATTTGGACATACACAGGCTCTCCTCAACTGGGTATGGTGCAGAGCGTGGGCGCCCCTGAAGCGCAACAGCGACACCCACTTGCTGCCGTAGATGTCATCAGCGAGGAGGATCACTCGCCATGGCATTAGTCACAGTACTTACAACGGATCTCGGCAAAAATATCGTCACGTGCCTCTTCGACATCCCGGGCATAATTGACCAGACAGCGCACCGTTTTCGACACGTCCGGGAGACCATACTGGGTCGTCATCTGTTCCAGGAACTCCATCATGTCCTTTTCAAGCACAATCGAGTACGTGGTTTTATCTGATGGCATACCATTCTCCTCTCCTTGAAAGTAGGCAGAGCCCTTCTATTGGCACATGAGATAGGCCATTATAACGTTATAGCACGCCATATGGTAGCCCGAAATGTCGAGCGTACAGGGTCGTCCTGCATACATCGGCACACGGAGCAGATGGCCACGTCTTGACAGGGCCTAACGCCGTATGCCACTGTTACGCAGTACACTATGCTGGCTGGCAGTTGATGGCCGATGATGGGGTGTTTTCATAGGGAGAAGCAAGCCGTGTGGTGGTATAGGCAAAAACCCGTATGGTATGGTAGTCTCCTGTGTCTCCTGATCTGCCTGGGTCTACAAGGACGCGTTGATGCGCAAGGAGGGCCGCCACGTCCGTCCAGGCGCGGCGTGCTATCGCCGACGGCGCCGGACAACCCCGCCACCGCGCAACCGCCGCAGCCACTGTCCGAAGATACGAAGATTAGCCTCGATCAGAGTGGTCTGTCCGTTGATGTGCAGGCGCAGGACCTGCCGGCAGTCGTCGAACGTATTGCCAGCTTGGGACAAATCGACATCCGTCACCCAGAAGGGATCCCGCACCGCCGTGTCTCCATCCATTTCTCGTCGCTACCAGTGGTCGATGGCCTCAAGCGCCTGTTCCGGGTCGCTGAGGTGCCAGGCTACATGCTGGTCATGGCGCAAGACAACATCCAGGTACAACGGATCGTTTTTCTGGCGGAAGAGTGGGCTGCTGGTGCTAGTACAGCGCGTGGGGTCCAGCGTGCCCCGCAGGTGGCCGCTGCCCAGCCACCGCCACCGGGTCTTATCGGGGCGCCACCGCTGCCTGCCGCCCCACCCCAGACGGAAAGGAGTGAAGAACCCAAGGGGAATGAGGGACCCACCAGCGGCAACGTTTTTGATGACATCAAGTCCAACGCCGCGGCGAGACGTCTGCTGAGTCAGATGATGCATCCGAACGAGCAAGTACGTGAGCGTGCCTTTGAGGGGCTCGTACGGATCGTCCGTGAGGACGACAAGCAGCGGGCGCTGATGGAATTTTTTGAGCCGCTTATGGACGACCTGGGGTCTGAAGATCAAGCCACCCAGGACGGGGCCCGTGAGGAAATCCGCAAGTTACTGACCCGATAGTGGCCGCGGTATATAACCGTGCGTGACGAGATACTCCGGCAACTCCGCCACGGATGGCAGCACCGCTGCTGGACCAGCCTGCTCCAGCGTCGCGGCGGTCTGGGTCCCCGCAGTCACGGCAATGGTCAGTGCCCCGACGTTGCACCCCTCCGCCACATCCTGCACGGTGTCTCCCACTTTGAGCACCTGGCTATAATCAAAATCTGGCCGTACGCGGTCCACTGGACTCTCCAGTGGGAGCAGGCCAGCCGCCTTACTGCGAAGAGATACCAGTGATCAACCCGAGACGCCAAGTCTCTCCTTTTGAGATGACACTTCGTCTCTGGAGAGACAATTTGTCGTGCCGTTGGGCATGTGCCTGGCCTACAGAGAGGAGCAGCAAGCGCTTGTGTCACCGGGGAGCGCGCGCGGGGGACGTCCCTGGCATGATCGTTGCTCTCTCCTCGATGGAGAACGGGGCACATCCCCAGTAGACTACCAGCAAGGGAGAGGATATCTACGGCACGATGCAGTCTACCCTGCCAGACACGTTTGGCACGACAGATAAAGGAGCCATCATGGAGATCACCAAAGAATTACGGGAACTCGCCAGGTTTACGGCCGGCGCGATACCAGTGGTCAGCGTGTATCTCGATACGCAGTGGCGAGATCAGCATCAATGGGATCGGGTCGCGACCTTTTTAACTGGTCACGTACGCCAGGCGCGCGCCCTGCCGTTGGGCTCAGAGGCCGCCCGCGAGAGTCTGGAGCGTGATTTAGAGCGTATTGCCCAGTGGGGGGAAGAGCGCCTGCGTGGGACGGCGGATATCAGTACGCCGGGCGTCACGCTCTTTGCGTGCCATGCGGCGGATCTGTGGGTCGCATTTCCCTCGCCGGTGCCATTTGAGGACGAGTTCACCATTGCCGACCGCCCTATGCTGCGCCAACTCACCCGCCTGGACGAGGATTATAGCAATGCACTGCTGGTCATCGTGGACTCCCGCGCCGCCCACATCTATGAAGTGGTGCTGGGAGGGCTGCTGACCGAGATGGATTTTACCAATGAATTTCCTGGACGGCATAAGCAGGGTGGCTGGGCTCAGGCGCGCTACCAGCGCCATGTGAAGGAGCATATGGACCGCCATCACAAGGAAGTCGCAGCATACGTGGCGTCCTATATGGAGGCCCATCCACACACCCATCTTATCGTCAGCGGGCAACAGGACATCGTGGTGAATTTCCGCGCCTGGTTGACACCCACGGCGCAACAGCAGATCATTGACACCTTGACACTCGACATGCATGACGACCGTCGTCGTATCCTGGAAGCGGCCCAGGAAGCCTTACAACGCTACGAGCGGGAAGAGGAACAGGCCACTGTGCAGTTGCTCGTGAATCGTGCGGGACATGGCGGACTGGCCGTGCTTGGCCAGCAGGAAACCCTGGCAGCGGTGAATACGGCACGGGTGCATAAGCTGGTGCTGCAGAAGGATTTCTGCAGCGACGGCTGGCGCTGTCTTGACTGCGGTCAGATCGGCGAAGGCACAACGCCACCCCAGTGTGCTCTCTGCGGTGGCAGGGCGACCGCTACAGAACTCGGAGAAGCGATGGTGAATGCCGTGCTACAGACCGATGGCTTTGTCGAGATGGTTGCCCCAGACGATCGCCTGACTGCCTACGATGGCGTAGGAGCCTTGCTACGTTATAAGTGAGGAGGAGAATCGAGACTCTTCCCGCTCTTTGTAAAGTTGCATAAGAGCATTGTGTAGCGGTGCCTCGATTGATACAATATGGCTCAGTTTCTCCAGAGGATGTGCCTCGTTACTGCAGGGGATAGACTGCCATTTCTGTAATGATGCTCGACATCGACTTCTTTAAGAAGGTCAATGACACTTATGGGCACGATGTGGGCGATAACGTCCTCAAGCTGGTGGCCAACATTCTGACGAACAACACGCGTAGCCACGATGTGGTGGCTCGCTTTGGCGGCGAGGAGTTTGTCATCCTGCTTCCAGAGACTGCGCTTAGCGGCGCAGTGGTTGTAGCCGAGCGCATCAGAATGGCTATCGAGAGTTTTAACTTCAAACCCCTGGGTTGCCAGCATGGTGTAACTATCAGCATAGGCATTAGCGAGTTCCCTATAAATGGCATTGACACCAAAGAACTTGTCGATCGTGCCGATGAAGCTCTCTACGAAGCCAAAACCAACGGTCGGAATCGCGTCTGCATGGCAAGAGCGGTCAAAGCTTCGTAAATGCACTACAGCCGCAAAGCCCACCTTACTGCTGCCAGCTGCCAAACAACCCCCGGGGCCGCACCAACAACACCAGCACTAAGAGTACCAGAGATACCGCGGTTTTGTACTCTGTGGGGATGAACGGCGTCGAGAGTTCCTCAGCGAGGCCGATGATGAGCGCGCCCGCCATGGCGCCGTAAGGGCTCCCAATGCCGCCCAAGATGGTGGCAGCGAAAATAGGCAAGAGGAGGTCCCAGCCCATGATGGGCTGCAAACGCACGCTCATACCCAGCAATGTACCACCTGCCGCAGCGAGGGCGGCGCCGAGCAGCCAGGTCCAGGTCACCACCCGCTCCGTATCGATGCCTGAAACGCGGGCCAGGTTGAAATTGTCAGACGTGGCACGCATGGCTTTACCGAGCTTGGTGCGTTGCAAAAACAGGCTGACCAGAATGACCAGTCCCAACGCAATGGCGAAGATGAGCACCTGTTGTGTGTTGAGGCGCACCTGGAGCACGGGGACGGTGAACGGGAAGTGAATGGTCCGCGAGTAGTACTGCACCTGCGGCCCCCAGAGCATGCGGATGAGGTTTTGCAGAATGAGGGCCAGGCCGAGAGACGAAATGGCCATAATGGCGGCCCGCGCTCTGCGTTGGCGCAACGGCCGAAACCACACACGGTCCAGGCCGACGCCAAGCACCGCGGTACAGAGCATCGCCAGCACAAAGGCGAGCCACATGGGTAACGCCAGGCTGACTCTGAAGAACAATGCCAGATAGGCTCCCAAGGCCATGAGGTCGCCATGGGCAAAGTTGGCGAAGTTGAGGATGCCGTAGATCAGCGTCAGGCCAATGGCGCCAAGGGCCAGGATGCTGCCGGAGATGAGGCCGTAGACTATGAGCTGGAGCATACAGGGACCCTCACCCCATGCCCCTCCCGGCGGGAGAGGGAGATTGGCCCCGCCAAACTGGCGGCACCTGCGGTGAGCAGCACGACCCCACCAAACTGGCGGGGCCAATTGCGGTACGCAGTACCCCCGCCAGTTTGGCGGGGCAACTAGCCGTGCGCAGCACCGGTACGCGGTACCTAGCGGCCCCCCAGGAACATGGCACGAATCTCCGGGTGGGCGAGCAGCGCCTGACCGGTGTCCTCATAGCGGTTTTGCCCCATCGCCAGCACATACCCACGGTGCGCACGCTGCAGCGCCTGGCGCGCGTTCTGCTCCACGATGAGTATAGCGACACCGGTGCGATTGATAGCGACGATCTTTTCGAGGATCACCCCAACCAGCAGCGGCGACAAACCGGCCGTCGGCTCGTCGAGCAGGAGCAAGATAGGATCGAGCATGAGCGCCCGCGCCATCGCCACCATCTGACGCTGGCCACCACTGAGGTGGCCAGCGCGGCTCTTGCGCTTATCGCGGAGGTCGGGAAAGAGGGCATACATTTCGGCCTTTTTGGCGCGCAGGTTACCACGACGAATGAAGGCGCCCATATCGAAATTTTCTTCCACGGTGAGCGATGGAAACACGTTCTCCGTTTGGGGGACGTAGCAGACCCCTGCCTGCACAATGCGGTGCGGCTGCAGGTTGGTAACCTCTCGCCCGTCAAGCCAGATCGTGCCGTCCTGCGGCTTCAGCAGCCCGGCGATCGTCTTCATCAGGGTCGATTTGCCGGCGCCATTGGGGCCCACGATGGCGACCATTTCCTGACGTTCCACGCGTAGACTGACGCTGCGCAGAATCGGCAGCTCACCATAACCGACGGTGATACACTGGACCTCGAGCAGCGCCACAGGGCTACGCTCCCAAGTAGGCTTCAATAACCCGTGGGTCACTGCGGACTTGCAGCGGTGTCCCCTCCATGAGCGTGCGCCCATGACTCATGACAATCACCGGATTACAAATTTCCATGACCAGGTCCATATCGTGCTCGATGAGCAGAAACGTACGCCCCAGGTCTTGGAGACGTTGGATATGCCCCACCAGTTCTTGCATCAAGGTCGGGTTGACGCCAGCCCCTGGCTCGTCCAGTAGGATGAACGTGGCGTCGGACATCATCGTCCGCGCCAGTTCCAGGAGCTTTTTTTGACCACCAGAGAGATTGCCAGCGTACTCATGGCGGAGGTAGTGGAGCTTGACGCGCTGTAACACCTCCTCAGCCCGTGCGCGCAGGGCTTGTTCCTGCTGCTGCACCTGGCGGGGGTGGAACCAGGCATGGCCGAGGTTTTCGCCGCGTTGCTGCCCCGGGACGAGCAGGAGGTTCTCCAACACGGTCATGCGCTTGAGCTCACGCGCGATCTGGAAGGTGCGCGCGATCTGGCGCGCAAAAATCCGGTGGGGTGGGAGTCCATCAATCCTTTCTCCCTCGAACCATACGTGCCCGGCGTCGGGCCGGTAGACCCCGGCAATAATGTTAAACAGCGTGGTTTTGCCAGCGCCATTGGGTCCTATCAAACCGGTAATCGTCCCACGACGGATGTGCAGCGAGCAGCGGTCAACTGCCATGACCCCGCCGAAACGTTTCGTGACATTTTCGACTGTCAGCAGTATCTTGCTCTGAGCGTTCTGCTCCATGCCTGCCTCTTCCCGCACTGCAATCTCACCATCGTCAAGCACGCTCTATGGGCCGGAAGCGTACGGTCCCCGTGAGCCTGCGACGCTCTCCAGAGAGAGCGTGCGAGTTGTAGACTACGAGAGTACAGGATGACCGTCAAGGGATGTTTCTGTAAAGGTTGAAAAGTGCATCTAAACTTCCTATCCTCCTCAAAGTGACACCATATCACCCTGACGTTGTCGATGTGCTGCCGCAGGAATATGTGGTCAACTGGATTGCTGCCCCTCCAGATGAGCCTCTTATAACAGAGGAAGGACACTATATGTGGATTCCCGGCGAACAACGTAGCCCTTATCCCGACGAGGCGAGCACCCGCGCCGGGATATTCGCGGCAGCCATTCGTGATGACGACATGGAACTGGCCTGGGTCATGCTCTCCAAAGAGACCCGCGGCATGCGCTTTGGCGTGTGGGCCACACAGAACAACATTGACATGCAGATGGCGTACCGGGCGGCCTATGACCCGGCCCATCCGATGCGCGCCAACCTGCTGGCAGATTTCCGACAACTCGTCTTGCGCCACTGGCCTCTGGAGGATCTCACAGATCTAGGTGTGACGCCGACGCGCTATGTCGACGATGTACACGCCTTTGCCTTCCTGCCCTTCGGGGTCACCAGTGATGCCTCGTGGATCACCCATCGTCGCTTGATGTCCGGCATCATCCTCCCTATGATTCTGGAAGATGAGCAATGGCAGGTGGATTTGCCAGGATGGCGTTTTTTGCAGGCGAACCAACAACGATAGCGCGTGCGATGAGTGGTGGAGACCTCTCCCCGCCGTCACACCACAGGAGAGTAATGCACCATGGAAACCAAGGATATAGTCATTGATGCCCTGGAACGGATTCGCGGCATATTGCACCGGACGCTGGCGGGCCTGACGCTCGATGAGATCCAGCGTCAACCCACGCCTGACAGCAACTCCATTGCCTGGCTGACCTGGCATCTGACCCGGGTGCAGGATAATGGCATCTCGGGGCTCTTCGACCAGGAACAGGCCTGGATCAGCCAGGGATGGCACGCGCAGTTTGCTATGGCCCCTGATCCCGACAATGAAGGCCAGGGACACACACCAGAGCAGGTGGCCGCCTTTCGTGCGCCCTCGATCCAGACGCTGCTGGACTATCATGACAGCGTCTCAACGCGCTCGAAAAACTTCGTGGCGGGACTCGCCCCGGCAGATTTTAGCCGCGAGCTGAACGAGCCCCAATACCAGCCGCGGCCTACAGTAGGAGTGCGGCTGGTCAGCATCCTCTCCGACAATTTACAGCACGCCGGTCAAGTCGCCTATCTACGCGGTGTCTGGCAAGGCATAGGATGGCGACGCTAGGGAACAGGGGAGATGTACGAGAGCGTTGCAGAGCAGATGCCCTGCTGATCAGGGTTAAGACGGTCCAGAGCGAGCCATGACGTTCGTTCCTCCGCAGTTCCTTGGCTCTTGCCGCGGCTGGAAGCGTCGCGTGTCCCTATATCGCCAACGCGGCGGCGACGACCGCGACCATGTGGTGGGCGCAGGGCTTCGTGCAGGACGAGGACGTGGCCTTGCACAAGGTCGTCGCCGACTATGAGAAGGCGAGCGGCAACAAGATCGACTTGAGCATTATCCCCTTTGCGCCGGAGCGTCAGAAGATCGTCTCGGCGCTAACCAGTGGCGTCGTCCCTGATCTGTTCAACTCCAACCCGGGCGAGATCATTTCGCAATACGGCTGGAAAGACCAGTGGGTCGACGTGACCGATGTCGTGGAGACGCAGAAGGCCAATTACCACCCAACCGCGCTGCTCGCCGCCCAGGCCTACAACAACGTCACCAAGAAGCGCAGCTTTTACGGCGTGCCAGTCACGTCCTCCGTGGTCCCAATCCATATGTGGCGGTCGCTGGTGGAAAAGGCCGGCTACCAGATGTCCGATCTCCCAAAGACCTGGGATGCCTTTTTCGACTTCTTCAAAGAGGTGCAGAAAAAGTTGCGCGCCCAGGGCATGCGCAAGGTCTATGGCCAGGGTTTCCAGGTGACGGCCAACGGGGTCGATCCGAACAACCTGTACTACGCCTTCGTGATCGGCTATGGTGGCAAGGACCTCTTTACGCCGGACGGCAAGGCGCATCTCGACGATCCGCAGGTGAAAGAGGCGGCGGTCAAGGCGCTGAGCTATTTGACCTCGGCTTTCAAGGAAGGCTACGTGCCGCCGAGCGCCGTTAACTGGAACGATGCGGATGACAACAACGCGTTCCACGCGCAACTCATAGTGATGGATGTGGACGGCACGCTGTCGACTGAAGTGGCGGTCAAGGCCGAACACCCCGACTGGTATTTCCATGACATGGCGACCCAGGGTTTTCCGCTGACCAATGACGGCAAGCCGGTACCGAGCCTGGTCGCCTTCGGCTGCGGCCTGATCCCGAAGGGAGCGCAGAACGTCGCGGTGGCCAAGGAGCTCCTGAAATACTGGATCCAGCCGGAGGTCGTCGGCGAGGTCGTCAAGACGGGGTTGGGCCGGTCGCTGCCGCCCATGCCGGTGCTCACCAAGGATCCGTTCTGGCAGGATCCCAAGGACCCACACCTTCAGAGTTACGCCAAACAGGGCATGGTCGACCCGACCATGCCGTTTTACTATGTCTTCAACCCGGCCATTTCGGAGGTCGATAACGAGCATGTCTGGAGCGTGGCGATGTTCGATGTCATCAACAACGGCATGACGCCGGCACAGGCGATCGACAAGGCCTTTAAGCGGGTCGAGGTGCTCTTCGCGAAATACCAGATCACGCAGAGCTGAGAGGTGCATTATGAACAGTGCGTCGGCTATTGACATTGGCCGCCTGCCAATCCGGCGGGAAACGCGATGGCGCTCCTGGCGCGGCGAGCTCAAGGGCTCCGAATACAGGTGGGCGCTTGCCTTCATCGTGCCCTATGTTGCGGTGTTTCTGGTCTTTGTCGCCTATCCGGTGGTCTACGGGTTGTGGATGGGCAGCGCGGCGAGTTTGTATAGGGAGCTGTTCTCCGACCCGATCTATCAGAGCACGCTGGTCAACACCGCGCTGTACCTCGCCCTCGCCGTGAATGTGAAGATGGTCCTCGCCCTCCTGTTGTCAGGCTTCTTCATGCGCCCGGGCTGGTGGATGCAGGCGCTGCTGCTGATTTACATCCTACCCTGGGCGGTGCCAGCGCAGTCGGGCTTCATTTCGATCCACTGGATGCTGAACGGCGAGTGGGGCTTTCTCAACAACCTGCTGTATACCCTCTTCCATATCGAGGGTCCGTCCTGGCTCAATCAGCGCTGGCTGGCCCTGGGATCGGGCATCGCCACCCACATCTGGAAACAGATGCCGTTCTGGACGGTGATCCTGCTCGCCGGCAGGATGGCGATCCCGCTCGAAATCCTCGACACGGCCAAAGTCGACGGCGCCACCGGCATACGCAGTTTCGTCCACATCACCTTGCCACTGATCGCCAACCTCTATCTGACCTGCACCCTGCTGTCGACGATCTTCACGCTCGGCGACTTCGGCACGGTCTTTTTCATCACCGGCGGTGGGCCGGCGAACTTGACGCATGTGCTGGCGACGCTGCTCGCCGAGCCGCCGCTCGGCGTGGCGGCGGTGATGTCGGCGCTGCCGCTGATGATCCCGCTGGTGATTGTGCTGATGCGCCGGCTGCGCACCGCGGAGGTACAGCTATGAGCGTGACAACGGTGGACGTGACAACGCGTGTGACCACAGCGGACGTGAGGCTGACGTCAACCCCTCCGGTGCCGCCGAAGCGCCGTTCCATGCGGCGCCGCCGCTACCTGACCAACGCGGCGGCGCTGGTGCTCGCCGCCGTGCTCGTGGTGTGGACGCTGACGCCGATCTACCACATGGTGATGGTCGCGCTCGAGCCCGGAGGCGACGTGTTCAGCGACCATATCTGGCCGACGAAACCGTCGGTCGAGAGCTTTGGGGTCGTGTTAACCCAGGGCCATTGGTATCTGCAGCATTTCTGGCGCCAGTTCGGCAACAGCTTCTATATCGCGGCGATGACGATGCTCTTGACGCTGCTGATCGGCTCGCTGACCAGCTTCTCGATCGGCCGGATGCGTATCCGCCACGGCTGGCTGGTGAGCAACACGGCGTTGTTGACCTACGTGATCCCGGCGTCGTTCCTGGCCATCCCGTACTATCGCATCATGCAGAACTACGGGCTGGCGAACAACCCGTGGGCGGTGATCGCGGCGTTCGTGATGTTCGCGACGCCGTACGCGATTATCGTCTTCCAGGAATACGGCAGGAGTATTCCGCTCGAGCTCGACGAGTCCGCGCGGCTCGACGGCGCCTCGCCGCTCCAGCTCTATCTGTGCATCTACCTGCCGCTGATGGCGCCGGCCTTGGTCGCAATCGGCACCTACGCGTTTCTGCTCGCCTGGAACGAATACCTCTATCAGTTCCTCCTCTTGTCCTCGATGCGGAGCATGACCGTGCCAGTGGCGCTGGCGCAGTTCCTCAACAGCGACGTAGCGCCATGGAACTACATGATGGCGACCGCGATCATCTATGCGCTGCCGCCGGTCGTGATCTATTACACGTTCCGCGGCCACATGAAGGCAGGCCTGACGGTGGGTGGGGTCAAGGGCTGAGCCTCACGACGGCACGATCGGATGCACATCCGGCCGGGCGCTTGTCACGGCACGCGCCCGGCGCTGCGGTGGAGAGTCGCCACGCGGCCGCCAGGCTTTCAGCTCAACGGCGGGAAGCGACCGTCGCGAGACGCCCGATCGGGCAGAGCTGAGGAGGCGGGCATGAGCAGCACGCAGCAGGTTCTCGCAGCCGGGCC